>Ga0210403_10001320_pt1 | contig 23667 bp, 16 predicted proteins | sample IncBWC19MmetaG_FD_150863 | JGI IMG/M metagenome (GOLD analysis project Ga0210403, IMG submission 150863) | Forest soil microbial communities from Barre Woods Harvard Forest LTER site, Petersham, Massachusetts, United States - Inc-BW-C-19-M | ecosystem: Environmental > Terrestrial > Soil >... | reverse complement strand
AGTGTGGACTTTCCGCAACCTGACGGTCCTGACATGGCCACATACTCGCCTTTGTTGACCGAAAGGTGCACTCCCGACAGCGCGTGCGTTTCGATTTCGTCGGTGTAGAAGACTTTCGTCATATCGGTGATCTGAATGAGTGGTTGGCTAGCGTCGCTCATGAAAGATTCGCCTCGATTTCTGAGTTTTTGTTCTTAATCCTGAAGCCGGATGCGATCCGTGTTGTCCCATCGCGACATGTCGGAAAGCACGACCGTGTCGCCTTCGTGCAAGCCTTCGATAACTTGAATCGAATTCACCGAAGCCCGTCCCACTTTCACTGGAACGCGCGTTGCGTCACGCCCGTCGCCGTCAAGCCGGAAGAGGCTGATCGTGCTGTTTTCCTGCCCGAATGCCGGACGCCCCACATAGAGCACATTGTCCAGACGTTCGAGATCGATCGTGCCGTCCACGCTCAGGTCAGGCCGGGCGCCTTTCGGTAATTCGCCTACCAGTTTGACGTCGACGGTCACCGTTCCGTTTTGTACTCCTGGGTCAACGCGCATCACCGAGCCGGCGATCACTCCGTTGTGCGTATCGACCGATGCCGGTTCGCCGATCTGCACATCCCGCGCCTGGGTCTCGGCTACTTTCAGTTCCGCCATCAGATGATTGGGCTGCACCACTTTGGCCAGCATCGTTCCGGGCGTGACGTGTTGCCCCACGTGCAACGGCAGTTCGACGAGAACCCCTTCGATCTTGGCGCGGACCTTCAGCGCGTCGAGCTGCTTTTGCTTCAGCTCCGCCAGGACCCGCATCTGGTCAACTTTGGCCTGCATTTGCGCGAGTTGCGCGTCGATCGCTTTCTGCGTGCTCTCCAACCGTTGATCTTCGAGCCCATTGCGGATGGTGAGTTCGTCTGCCTTGCTCTTCGAAGCCTTATAGGCCAATCCGGAAATCACGCCGAGATCGTAGAGAGCCTTGTCGGTTTGCGATTGCAACTGGGTCGTGTTGTAGTCGGCTTTCACCGTGGCGGCCCCAGCCTTCTGGTTCATCAGGTCGCTTTCCAGCTTCATGCGCTGGCCCTGATACTCGGCCTCCGCCGCCTTCCACTGAAGATGTGCGTCGACCGCGGCCTGTTCCACCTGCGGATCACTCATTTCGACGAGAACGCTGTCGGCCTTTACCAGTGATCCCGGGAGCATCAGGATACGAATGATGGTGGCTTCGGTCTCGGCGGGAATCTGCAAGACGGATTCCTGCGAAGGCACCAGAGATCCGATGCCGCGCACCTGGCGCAACATTGAGCCTCGTTTGACCGAGTCGGTCCACACTGTGCCGCGCTCGACTGTGGGCGCAGCCGGACGCAGACGGTACACGACGACCGTAAGGGCAGCCACCACCACAACGACCACAGCCGCCGTGGCAATCTGGCGCCGACGTTTACGTTCCTTAAATTCTGGGCGGGCGATATCCATCACCTTGGGTGTGGCAACTTCAGGGCCAACGCGCGCTTCATTCAAATCTTTGAAAGCAAAGGCGATACGATGACGTTGTTGTGTCTCCTGCGGGCGTGGAATGTTCGCTGGGAGATTGGACTGTCCATTGCCGGACAGTTTAAAGTGAGCCTCACGCGTGTTTCTATGGGCCTGATGAGTAGGATTGTCTATTGCGGGGCTGTTCTTCTGCTTAAGTGCAGTTTTGAGTTGAGGGTTGCGGCTCGCTGATCAGGATCGCGACAGGGAAATTGCGAAACAAGTCAGAGAGAGGAATCCGGGGTGCTACACCCGGTTGGAGCGGCAAACATTCGCCAGTAAAAAGATTGTGATAACAGGCCACCCCATCGCTCGTGATTTCGAGAGTGGTGTCTCGCCAAATCGCCTCTTCACACACTGAGTCCTGAGTCTCGCCCATCAACCTGCCGGAGAGCCTCGGCACCGCAACAATGATCGAGCGTCCTTCATGCTGTCTAGCAAAAGCGACCACGTGTTCGGATTTCTCCCCCGCTGCAAGCAACGGGATGTAGCTGCCGCGATGGAACAGGTCGGGCTGTTGGCGGCGGAAGGTGAGGGTCTTCCACGTAAGGTATTGTTTTGCGGCATTGCTGTCAGGTGCCGAAATCAACTCTCGAACCCGGGTTGGCAACTCGTGGTTTGAGGCCGTTTCTCGCTTCAGCGTCGCGAGCAACTCTCTCCGCCGACCGTAATCGACCGGTCGGCGATTGTCAGGATCAACCAGGTTCAATTCCAGCAATTCGTTTCCCTGGTAGATATCGGGCACTCCGGGAGATGTCAGTTTGAGAAGAGTTTGCGAAAAGCTGTTGAAGGTACCGATGCGGGCAATGCGGTGGGCGAATTCCTCGAGGTCGGCCAGGAAGCGGTTGTGAGCGGAACGATCGAGAATCGCACGCGTGAAATCGACGAGAGCGCTTTCGTATTCCGCATTGGTGTTAGCCCAACTGGTATGCTCCTTGGCTTCGCGCGCCGCTTTGAGCGTGTACTGCTCGATACGTTCCGTGTAGGTCTTCCAGTCGGCATCGTCGAGGGGCTGGGAGGGCCAAGTCCCGATGAGAGTCTGATACAGAAGGTATTCGTCGTTTCGGGTGGGCGCAGGTTGCCCGTCGATCTGGGGCTTCTTGGCGCGGTTCCAGTCGCGCCATCGGCGAAGATGAAGGAGCCAGACAAGGGGCATCTCAGAGAGCACGTTAATCCGTGCTCGCACATCCTCGGAACGTTTGGAATCGTGCGTCGAGGAAGCTAGCATCGAGTCAGGCCAACAGGACAGTCGCTGCTGGTTCGCGTGATGAAACTCCTCAATTGTGGTGCCGAAGCGGCTGGGATTTCCGCCGACTTCATTGAGGGAGACCAGGCGGTTGTAGCGGTAGAACGCGGTGTCCTCCAGTCCCTTCGCCATCACTGCGGCCGTGACCTGCTGGAATTTCATGGAAAAACGGAGTACCGCCTGCTTGTACCAACCCGCATCGCTGCCGTACACGTCGATCAGCAACATGCGCTGGACAAAATCGAAGACGCTCAGGTCGGCAGCGCTGCTTCTCTTCTTTGCGGAAACGACCGCTTTTTCGACGTAACGCCGGTCCTCCTCAGAAACCTCGGGACCATTCACGTAGGTGCGATAGACGGGGAAACTGGCGATGATTTCGCCCAGCGCGCTCCGAAGACTGTTGAGGGTGAAATCGCAAGTGTAGCGGCTGGCAAGCGCGATGCGGCTGAGAAGATTGGCTAGAACATTCAATTCGCTGGCGAGCACCACTTTGAGGATGTGCCTTTTACATAGATAGACGACGTCTCCAAATTTTGACGGGATGCCGGTGAAGGATCGATAGATACGCTCCAATTTTTCACCGGCTGAACGGTCCACGAAGAGTCCATTGACCAGGTTGGCAAATTCGTAGCCGGTTGTGCCATCAATGGGCCATTGTTTTGGTAGGCGCTCGTTGCCGGTGAGAATTTTTTCCGCGATCAGATATGCCTCGCGGTCTTGGGGTTCCAGTTCTGTCCGCAAGCGACCGCTCAATTGTTCGAAATAACCGGCCGGGTCGTAGAGGCCGTCAGGATGGTCGACGCGAAGTCCGTCGAGTTTCCCTTGAGCGACAAGGTCCAGGATCAGCTTGTGCGTCTCGTTGAAGACCTTTTCGTTCTCGGGGCGAAGCGCAGCGAGATCGTTGATATCGAAGAAGCGACGGTAATTGATGTCATCGGCGGCAACGCGCCACTGGGCGAAGCGATACGGCTGGGTCTTGATGAGTTCATGCAAAGCGTCGAAACTACGGGGATCATCGGGCGTGCCATTAATTGTTGTTACGTTCTCGGCGATGAATTCCTTTATATCGTGAGATCGTGCGCACAGAGCGGCCAAACGGCGCTTCTGCACTTCCTTTTCACGGTTGCGCTCGACCTTCTGCTCGGGGGCGGCGCCATGACGGTCCGGTAAATGTCCGATCGCGGTGATGATGCTCTGCAGTTCGAGGAAGTCTTCATGAGTGGGCCCGAGCTTTTCCCGTAGGGGTTCGATCCGGAAACTCAAGATGCGTGGGTACTCTTTGGGATCGACCGGAAAGCGATGTTGAAAATAGAAGATGCTGAACTCTCCCCGCTCGGAGTCAAAGGTCAGCTTGAGTTCGCCTTTCTCGAGGACGTTCCCATATTGTTCAGCAAGGACGGGAATCAGAACCTTGCCCTTGAGTTCATCTTTGATCGGGTCCCAATCGATGTCGAAGAAGTCGGCAAAGTCAGAAGCCTCGCCATTTTCGAGAACGTCGAGCCACCAGGCGTTGTCGCTGCCCATGACTCCCATGTGGTTGGGAACGATGTCGAGAATCTGGCGCATGCCGTGACGATGTAACTCCGAGACGAAGCCTTCGTAGTCGTCCGGGGTGCCCAGCTCGGGATTGATTGAGCTGTGGTCGATGATGTCGTATCCGTGCATGCTTCCCGGCCTGGCGCGCCGGTAGGGCGAGGCATAAAAGTGGCTGATCCCAAGTTCGCTGAGATAAGGAACGACTGCCGCAGCGTCACGAAAAGTGAAATGAGGATTGAGCTGCAGGCGGTAGGTCGCCGTCGGAATTTGATCGAGCCGCTTCATTTTCTGGGGATATCTTTCGCAGGTACGCGGAGGAACAAAAATTCAACTTCACATTATATGCGGCAAGGGGGAAGCTCCATACAGGATTCTGTGGAGTGATTCGAGGGGAATACCTGATGGAAAGATCAATTATTTCTGTTCGTGCCCACACCAGACGACCGACCATGGCGGCAGTGAACCATGCTCGAACGCTGTTGAGGCTTCTGGGGTGCTGGCGTAAAAGGGTAGAGTTGGATGCTCGAGTGAGATCGAGACGTTTTCATTGCTGAGGTTGGCGCAGAGTTCCAGGCGTGATCCCTCCTCGAAAACCCAATCGACTGAGATCTTGTGCTCCCTGTCTTGCGAGACCTCACATATGGTTACGCAAGATTTTCCAAGATGAGGGACGACCGTGCTTTGTCGGATTGCGAGTAGTTTCCGATACAGATTGAGCCACTCGGAGTGGACCCTATCGCGCAAGTTATCCCAGATCAACTTCGATTGCAGGTAGCTGCTCTCCGCATTGGGGTCAGGGATAGACTCACGCACGTCGGCGGAGTTGAACTTGGTGAATCGGGCGAACTCGTTTCTTCTCCCATTTGTAACGGCAGCGGCCAAGTCGCCGTGGAAATCACAGAAAAAAAGGAACGGTGAGGAAGCGGCAAACTCCTCGCCCATGAATATCAATGGAGGAGGTGGTGCGAGGAGGAGAATCTCTACGACCGCCTTGAGAGCGCGCGGATCGCTGAGTTGCGAGATCCTTTCGCCGAAAGCGCGATTTCCGACTTGATCATGATTCTGCAAAAAAGAAATGAAGGCAGCGGGAGGCAAGTGGCTGCTGGGTTCGCCACGGTTTTCGCCATGGAACTCGGAGTAGTCGCCCTGATAAGCAAACCCTTCCCGCAGACTGCGGCAAAGGTGCCGCATGGGATCGGGAGCATAGTCGGCGTAATACCCGTCGGTCTCACCGGTCAGCAGTACGTGCAGGCAGTGGTGGATGTCGTCGTTCCACTGCGCGTCATACAATCGGACGCCGCCTGCCTGGTCGCGACTTAAGTATCGCGCAGTGTTGTCGCCATTCTCGACGATGAGGTGGATGAATCTTTCCGCACCGAAATGCTCCCGCACAGTTTGTGCCAATTCGGTGAGGATATCTGGACTCGACTCATCGACGATCGCATGCACGGCGTCGAGGCGGAGGCCATCGAAGTTATATTCTTCGAGCCAGTAGAGCGCATTGTGGATGAAGAAATCGCGCACGACGCGGCTTTCCGGTCCGTCAAAGTTGATCGCGTCGCCCCAAGGCGTGTGGTGACGGTTGGTGAAGAACTGCGGCGCATACTGGTGCAGGTAATTTCCTTCGGGACCGAAGTGGTTATACACGACGTCGAGAAAAATCATCAGCCCCTTACCGTGGGCAGCCTGCACGAGTTGCTTGAGCTCTTCGGGACGGCCGTAAGAGCTGTCGGGTGCGAAAGGTAAGACGCCGTCGTATCCCCAATTCCGCGTGCCGGAAAAATCCGCGACGGGCATAAGTTCCACAGCGGTGACGCCTAGACCACGGAGATAGTCGAGCTTCTGCTCGACTCCGCGAAATGTTCCCTCGGGGGTAAAGGCTCCCACGTGCAATTCGTAAATGACAGCTTCTTCCCAGGGTCGGCCTCGCCAGCTGTCGTCGCGCCACTGAAAAGCCGCCGCGTCTACTACTTCGCTGGGCCCATGAACATCCCGAGGCTGAAATCTAGACGCGGGATCGGGCACTTCCATTTTGTCGTCGATTTGAAAGCGATAGAGTGAGCCAGCGGTTGCTTCGGGAGAGATCCGTTCAAACCATCCGTTTTCCAGGGGGAGCAGGGGATAAGCTCCACGGCCATTTTCGAGGCACAGTGTTATCCGCTTCGCGGCGGGAGCCCACAAACGGAACCGAACATTGCCGTTAATGAGGACCTTTGCCCCGAAGGGCATGGCGTGCTTACGCTCCATTGCGGCGATCCTGCCGAGATTGCTCGCGTTGGCGCTCGACCAAAAGGGCGAGTGAGCGGAGTTGCAGAGGGTACGTGGTCATGGGCTCGTGAACGGTGCCGGGACTGCGAGCGTGCTCAAAAGAGGTGTCAACGAGGCAGTTCCACATCATTCCAGAAGCGGCTGTTGGGAGGGTGAACGGAACCTCTTCATGATGAGCGTTCATGAGGAACACAAAATTCTCATCGGTGATGAGTTGGCCGCGTTCATCGATTTCATCCACCGCCGAACCAGAAAGAAAAAGACCAAGAGTTCGGGCGTGCTCCTGGTTCCATTCCTCATCGGGCATCTCGCGGCCGTCGGGCCGGAGCCATAGAATGTCCTTGATCCCCGCGCCTTTGATGGAACGTCCTTGGAAGAAATTACGTCGGCGGAAGACTGGATGGTTCTGGCGGAGTGCAATGAGTCTTCGAACGAAGGCAACTAGTTCTTTTTCGCTGCCGAGCTGCTCCCAGTTCACCCAGCTGATTTCGTTGTCCTGACAGTAAGCATTGTTATTACCCTGTTGCGTGCGGCCGAGTTCGTCGCCAGCGAGGAGCATAGGGACGCCCTGGGATAAGAGGACGGTTGCGAGGAAGTTTCGCTTCTGGCGCGCACGAAGAGCGTTTACCGCTGGATCGTCGGTTGGCCCCTCCACGCCGCAGTTCCAGCTTCGATTATTGTCGGTACCGTCGCGATTATCTTCGCCGTTGGCTTCGTTGTGTTTTTGGTTGTAGCTGACCAGGTCTTGCAGCGTGAACCCGTCGTGGGCAGTCACGAAATTAATGCTGGCATAGGGACGGCGTCCGCTGCGCGCGTAGAGATCACTGGAGCCGGTGATGCGATAGGCGAGCTCCCCGATCTGACCGCCGTCACCTTTCCAGTAGGAGCGGACGGCATCGCGATAGCGGTCGTTCCACTCGGCCCAGCCAATAGGAAACTTGCCGACCTGATATCCACCTTCGCCGAGGTCCCAGGGCTCGGCGATCAGCTTGACCTGTGACAACACCGGGTCCTGGTGAATGATGTCGAGGAAAGCGCCGAGCTTGTCAACTTCGTGCAACTCGCGCGCCAGCGTGGCGGCCAGGTCGAAACGGAAACCGTCGACGTGCATGTCGAGCACCCAGTAGCGGAGGCTGTCCATGATGAGTTGCAGCACGCGCGGGTGGCGCATGTTGAGGGTGTTACCGGTGCCGGTGTAATCCATGTAGTACCGGGGATTGTCCGGGAGAGTTCGGTAGTAAACGGAATTGTCGATGCCGCGGAACGACAGCGTGGGACCGAGTTGATTGCCTTCGGCGGTGTGATTGTAGACGACGTCGAGGATGACTTCGATGCCGGCCGTGTGCATGACCTTGACCATGGTCTTGAACTCGCTGATCGAACTGGTGGCGAGGTAACGCGACATCGGAGCGAAGAAACCGATCGTGTTGTATCCCCAATAATTTCGCAGGCCGCGTTCAATGAGCTGTCGGTCATCGACGAAGTCGTGCACAGGCATGAGTTCAATGGCAGTGACGCCGAGCTTGAGCAGATGGTCAATGACGGGAGCAGTCCCCAGTCCCGCATAGGTTCCGCGCAAAGATGCTGGAACTTTGGGGTGTTGGATGGTGAAGCCCCGGACATGCATTTCATAAATGATGCTCTTATGCCAGGGAGTACGCGGGGCCCGATCCGTGCCCCAGGTGAACGCCGGATCAATAACCATCGCCTTGAGCATGCCAGGGGCGCTGTCGCGACGATCCATGGAGAGATCGGCATTCTTGCTGCCGATGCGGTAACCGAAATGAGAGTCACTCCATTTCAGGTCTCCGACGATCTGCTTCGCGTAGGCATCGAGCAGAAGTTTATTAGGGTTGAAGCGATGTCCCTTGTTCGGATCGTAAGGACCATGGACGCGGTATCCATAGAGCAGTCCGGGCCGCGCCTCGGGCAAGTAGCAATGCCAGACTTGATCGGTCTGCTCTTTGATTCGCACGCGGTGCAATTCCCGGCGGCCTGCCTGATCGAATAGGCAGAGCTCGACTGCCTCTGCGTGCTCGGAGAACAGGGCGAAGTTTACGCCTTCGCCGTCCCAGTTGGCCCCGAGAGGATAGGGCCTTCCGGGCCACACGATGGGTTCTGTTTGGATGACCATTCTTACCTTGACTGGGCTTGGGACGCCCTCGTTCGTAGGGTGACTTGAAGACTAGAGCGACGCGCCGCGTCTTGCCAAGTCAAGAAACGTCAAGTTGAAGATGAGTTCTGCCGCGGTAAAGTTGCTTAAATACTCTATGAGTGGAGGCTATGTGCCTGACAAGCAAGCTACTCGCCCAGCCAGGACCCAAAACCCTGCAGCGGCTCAACGTGGTCGCAAATGATCTTCAAAGCTCCGACGATCGGGATGGCAAGGATGAGGCCGGGAGCTCCCCAAATCCATGCCCAGAACAGGAGCGATAAGCTGACAGCCAGCGCGTTGAGCTTGAGGCGGGCGCCGATGACTCGTGGGTAGATCAGATTGATGGTGATGGCATGAATTCCGATGACGGTCACAATCACAGTAATGATCCCACCGTGGTGCAAGGTGCCGGCGCCGCCGGCAAGCGGTGGCAGCAGGGCGAGGAACATGCCAAGATAAGGAATCAAGGTTACGAACCCGCTGATAGCACCGATGAAGTAAAAGTACTGGATACCCAACCGCCAAAATACGATCGCCGAGATTATCCCGCTCACCACGCCTACAGCGAGATTGGCCAGAAGGAAACCTCGAATCATTTTGGAGATGTTGCCCACCGTTCGGTGCGCCGCTAAGCGATGCTCCTTGGGAAACAGACGGACCGTGCTGACGTAGACATGCTCTTTCGAGGCGAGCATGAAATAAACAAGGAATGGAACGAAACCAACAGCCATCAGGATGTCGAGAATCGTGCTGCTGTTTTCGGAGATCATTTGAACGATGCCCTGCGGTTGGTCGATGCGCACCGGCAACGGCTTCTCGCGCTCCTTTGGAGGCTCGACGACTGAGCGGGCCTGATTCGCTAATTTGTCGGCGCTTGAGCGGATATCACTCACGGTTCTGCGCAGCGTCGATGTGTATTGCGGCAACTCGTTCACAAAATCGACAGCGCGGTTATACGAAAAGTAGACAACGCCAAGTGCCAGCATAACAGCCAAGGTCACCACGACCCCAGCTCCCAGCCAGCGCGGCAATCGCCAACGAACGAGCAACGCGAGGACCGGTTCGAGAATATAGGCCAGCAGGATTGAAGCGAGAATGGTGACGAGAACCAACTTCAAGAGATAGAGCAGTCCGATTATCGCAATCAGGGCGGTAACGATTTGGGCGACCGTCCCGATCTTGATAGAAGCCTGGAGAACTTCGACTTCATCGGCTGCTTGCTCAACAGCTGCCGCAATGTCGGGCTGGTGTGACTCAAGCGTGTCCGGGTTCTGCAAAACAGACCCGGTGGCGCCTTCCGTTTTGATTTGCCCCATAGCTCCCCTGGATATTCTTGCGGCGCAGCAACGAGCAATCCATACCGCCCTTTCGTTAGTCCGGCTCGTAATCAACCTGACCGGCCTCCGGTCGAAGTAGATCTGTGCAACTCTCGATCAGCATTAGGCACCCAACCGTCAGATCAGTTTGCCGGAGGAATGCTCAGTGGCGACATGCGAAAAATGCGGGAATGAATACGACAAATGCTTTGAGCTTGTCATTCAGGGGAAGCGTCATATCTTTGACAGCTTTGAGTGCGCCATTCAGGCGGTGGCGCCGACTTGTGGCCACTGTTTATGCCGGATCATCGGTCACGGCGTCGAAGTGGGAGAGCACATGTTCTGTTGCGCCCACTGTGCCGATTCGGCCGGTCTCATGAACGCTGTGCAAGATCGTGCCGCCTAGCGCCGGAGGGACCATGAGCCGTGCAAAGAATAAGGTTCGATACGCAGTGGTTGGACTCGGTCACATTGCACAAGTTGCGGTGCTGCCTGCGTTCACGGCTGCCCGCAATTCAGAGCTGTTTGCGCTGGTGTCCGGAGACTCTGAAAAACTTCGCAAATTGGGAAAGAAATACAATCTCGCGCACCTTTATCCGTACGAGGAATACAGCAGGGCCCTCTCGAACGTTGACGCGGTGTTCCTGACGCTGCCGAACCACCTGCATCGCGAATACTCTGTTCGCGCCGCAGCGGCAGGAGTGCACGTCTTGTGCGAAAAACCGATGGCGCCAACCACGCAAGAATGCCGCGAGATGATCGAGGCTGCGAGCCGGAACTATGTGAAGCTGATGGTCGCCTATCGTCTGCACTTCGAGGCGGGAAATCTCGAAGCCGTCAAACTCGCGAAAGTGGGCAGGCTAGGGGACGTGCGTGCGTTCACCTCGGAGTTCGCGCAACAGGTTGCCGATAAGAATGTCCGCATCCAGGAGCCGGTTCCTCGGGGCGGCGGTCCGCTGTATGACATGGGAGTCTACTGCATCAACGCAGCGCGCTATCTGTTTCGATCGGAGCCTCTGGAGGTTAGCGCCCTGGCCGCGAGCAAGGACGAACAGCGGTTTGAGCGAGTCGAGGAGATGGTGTCAGCGGTACTGCGTTTCCCAGGCGAACGGCTGGCTACATTTACGTGCAGTTTTGGAGCCGCCGATGTGAGCCGCTACAAGCTCATTGGGAGCAAGGGCATTCTTCAGGCGGATCCCGCCTACGAATACGCAGAAGGCACTCGACTAGAATTGACGATCAACGGCAAGCAGAAAACGAGAACCTTCCCGAAGCGTGACCAGTTCGCGGCAGAACTGACCTACTTCTCGAATTGCATCCTGCAGGACAAACAGCCGGAGCCGTCCGGCTTGGAGGGTCTCGCGGATGTCCATATTATCGAGGCAATTTACCATTCGATTCGGACGCGGAGGACGGTCGCAATCCCGCAGCTGATTGAGAAAAAGAAAAGGCCGGATGAGAGGCAGGAGGTTCATCGGCCAGCCCATGGAAAACCGGAAGTCTTCCACGCGCATTCGGCCTCTCGCGAGGCTGCCTGACCGAGCTCTACAAAACAAAATAGGAAGGCCCGGCATGCCGCTGGACTTTCTTATTGCCACAGATGATGTGACGGTTCACGCGGCTTCGTCGTCCCGATTTCGCGGTGGCACGTCATCAGGGTGACCGTATTCTTCGTGGGTGTGGGTTGGGCGCTCGGGATGATCAGCAGCATCTTCGACGCCTTCGACCGCAGCAGCCTCAACCGCTTGATCGGTGTCGGACAAATCCTCTACCGAGTCTTCGGCGACTTCTGCTTCGTGAGACAAACCGAGCGCGCTTGCCGTCTGGCCCGCGCTTTGGGTTCCAACCTGGCTCGGATCTTTTCCAAGATCGTCCGGTTGGGCTTCGAGATCGCTGGTCAGTTCGGGCGAGCGTTCGTCTAGGCGCTGCTTATTTTCGCTGGTCATTCTGCTTCCTACATTCAAGTTATAAACCGAATAACAAGCCTGTGACCTCCGGTCTTCGCTGTATTTGGCAGGAGGCGATAGCTTGAGCGACCCTCTGTAACGATCCTTTAACAATTCGAACAACTGTTTCATTGGCGCCTTCCTCAAACGTCTTGAGATATCGTAACGGAGGGTCACATACCTAGCTCGAAGGTGATTTAGGAGCCATGGCAAAGTCGCGAAAGAAGAAGAATAGGGCAAATCCTGTGAGGCTACCGGCCTTCGCCGACAGGGATCACGGAATCGTGCATGCTGTAATCGAGACTCCAAGCGGAAGCCGAAACAAATTTAAGTTTGACGAGAAGCTGGGCTTCTTCACTCTTTCGGGAGTGTTACCGGAGGGAATGGTGTTTCCGCACGCGTTTGGTTTTGTCCCGGGCACAAGGGCAGATGATGGCGATCCAGAAGACGTCCTCATAATTATGGACGAGCCCACTTTCACTGGATGCGTCGTTCCGACCAGGTTGGTCGGCGTCATCGAAGCCGAGCAGACTGAAGATGGAGAGACCGAGCGGAACGACCGGCTGATTGGTGTTGCGACGGATAGCCGGGACTATTCGGAAGTCAAGCGCCTCGACGACCTCAACCAGAACGTGCTGAAAGAAATCGAACAGTTTTTCGTGAATTACAACCAGGAGAAAGGGAAGAAGTTTCGAGTCCTGCAGGCGCGTGGCCCCAAACAGGCGCTGAAACTCCTGGTGAGCAGTCTGCAATAGATTATTGAGGAGCGGTGGCTGTCATGAAAGAGATCGTTGTTCGTTTCCTGATCGGCGGACTTGCGGTCTCATTCTTCTCAGTGTTGGGGGACATCTTCAAACCGAAAAGTTTCGCGGGGCTCTTCGGCGCGGCCCCATCGGTTGCGTTGGCAACGCTAGGTATCGCGATCGTCAAGGACGGCAGGCAATTCGCGGCAATCGAAGTCCATTCGATGATTGCTGGGAGCATTGCACTGTTTGTCTACACTTCAGCGGTGAGCTGGATTCTGATGCGACGGTCTGTGAGCGCCTTATGGGTTGCCACGACGTGCCTTATGCTCTGGGCAGCTGTGGCCTTCAGCGGTTGGTATCTGTGGCTCAGGTGACCTATGCGAATTGCGGTTGATCTGACGGCGCTGAAACAAACTCGCTGGCACGAGATGCTGGTGAGATTCTGCCTGGGAGGACTTATTACGGCGGCCACTGGAATCATTGCAAAGAAGTACGGGCCCAGCCCAGGTGGACTTTTCCTGGCGTTCCCCGCGATCTTTCCCGCGGGCGCAACCCTGATTGAGAAGCATGAGCGCGAAAGGAGACAGAAAGCAGGGCTCGACGGAAAGGAAGCAGCAAGAAAAGCGGCGGCCGTCGATGCAGCCGGCGCAGCGATGGGAAGCGTCGGACTGTTCATATTTGCTCTGCTGATCTCTCAGCTCCTTCCCGAGTATGAGTCATGGATCGTGATTCTCTGTGGAGCACTCAGTTGGGCGGCGGCCTCGGTATTTTTCTGGCTTATCCAAGAGTACCAGTGGCGGCCGAGCAACATTTCCGATCAGCGGAGCGCTCCACGGCGGCCGCCGTTCTCCTAACTAAAAGCTTCCAGCTGTCGCCCGCTACACGAACCCACCGCGTAGAGCATGTTCATATCAGATCCATTCATCGCGCCGTCATCTCCGCGCAGCATTCCGAGAGGCGTCGGTGCTTCTCGACAACCTCATCGAAACCTACCGCATCCCACCTCGGCACGCGCGCAGTTGCTCGAGCCGCAGGTCGATCAGGCCCATGCCGCGCTCGTCTGTAGCATGTCGGTGCCATTATGCGCTCGTCGGTCATCATCTTCTGTTTCTTCAGTGCAGCGTTGTTGAGCGCGCAACTGGCTCCAAAGGCGCCTCAAGCGGCGTATGAAGGGCAGAATGTGAGTGCCGTTTCCCTGATCGCAAACCCGCACCGTAATTTGGAACCACTCTATCCGGTGGTCTCACAAAAGGCGGGTACTCCATTTTCAAAGGAACAAATCCAGCGAAGCGTCGAGGCTTTACAGAAGGCGGGCAGCTTTCCGGAGGTCCGCGTCAGCGTTGATCCGGACGTCACGGGCTTGCGTGTCAGCTTCCTGCTGGAACCTGCCTACTACCTCGGGGTAATCGATTTTCCAGGTGCCGTGAAGCGTTTTTCCTATACGACACTGCTTCAGGTCGTGAATTTTCAAGATGAAGATCCCTACGATCCAGCGCGCCTTCCAGTCGCTCAAGACGCGCTGCTGAACTTCTTCCATCAAAACGGATACTTTCAGGCCAAAGTTCACGCTGAACCGAAGATTGATGACGAGCACCAACTCGTCAGCGTCGTTTTTGACGTAGAGACGGGGAAACAGGCTCGTATTTCTTCGGTCAAGCTCGACGGGCCGGGCCAACCTGAGAATTCGCGGCTGATACATGCGGTCCGCTCCTTGCGAGCGCGACTGTCCGGCGGGTTGCTGAAGGCGGGCAAGCCCTACAGTCGCGAGCGTCTGACTCAGGCATCGACCCTATTGAAAAGAGCTCTTGCCGGACAGCGCAGGCTTGCCAGCAGCGTAAAGGAAAACCCTCCCGAGTACGATCCGGTCAAGAATCGTGTCGCCGTCTCATTCAAGATTGAAGTCGGACCTGTGGTCACGGTACGCACCGCTGGAGCCCGCTTGAGTTCGATTCCGTTTCTTGGCGGTCGCCAGATGCGGAAACTCATCCCTATTTATTCCGAGGGCACGATTGATCGTGATCTGGTGGAAGAGGGGCAGCGAAACCTGATCGACTATTTTCAGAAGAAGGGCTTTTCCGATGTGAGGGTCACCACCGATTTCCAGAAGAATCCCGACGAAATTCTTGTCGTTTACAACATCGATCGGGGCAGCAAGCACAAGGTCGATCGGATTCTCTTTCACGGTAACTACGCCATCTCCCAAAAGGATCTGCTCGATCAGGTGAGCGTCAAGAAATCGCACATCTGGACCCACGGCGCAGTCAGCGACAAATTGGTGAAGAAGAGTAAAGAGAACATCGAGGCGGTCTACCACGACCGGGGCTACGAGGAAGTAAAGGTTACTGCTCACACCGTCGATCGCGAGCCGAAGATCGATGTCATCTTCGAGATCGAGGAAGGTCCGCAAACACTGGTGGAGGACATGGAGGTCGCCGGCAATCAGCACGTTCCCTATGGCACGCTCACGGCGCCAAAAGGATTTCAACTTCGCTCGGGAGTACCTTTCTCTCCACGCAAGTTGACCGAGGACCGCAATCGCATTCAGGCGACTTACCTGAACCGAGGGTATCTGAACGCAGAGGTGAAGACAACGGTGGATCAGTTGTTCAACGATCCGCATCGCGTTTACATCACGTACGCCATTGACGAACACCAGTTGGTCCGCGTGAGCGAGGTTGTGTACCTGGGACAGAAGCAGACACGTACCTCGTTGATGGCGCAAACATCGAAGATCCCAGCTGAGTCGCCCATGCGCCGGGCACAATTACTGGAAGGCGAAAGCCGTCTGTACGACTTGAACGTATTTGACTGGGCCAGCGTTGGGCCGCGCAGGCCCATCACCGATCAGGCTGATGAGACGGCACTGGTCAAAGTACACGAGGCCAAGCGCAACGAACTCACCTACGGCTTCGGCTTTGAAATTTCACACCGCGGGGGAAACATTCCCACTGGAACTGTGGCTGTGCCGGGCGGAGGCGGGACGATCGGATTGAATGGGAATAAGATCGCGCCCAGCCAATCGACGTTCGCGAGTCCCCGGGGAGTGTTGGAGTTCACGCGGCGAAATATGCGCGGCCTGGCCGAGACAGCCAGCGCTTCGCTTCTCCTATCGCGCCTCGACCAGCGGACTCTTGCCACTTATGGCCAACCCCACTTCCTGCACTCTCAGTGGCAGTCGCTCACCAGTTTTTCGATCGAGCGAAACAGCGAGAATCCACTTTTTACCGAAGGTTTAGGCGATCTGTCATTCGAGGTGGAAAGGGTCATAAGCACCAAGACCAATACTCGATTGCAGGTGCGCTACGACTTTAACCGAACTAATCTCTCACACATTCTTGTCCCGCAACTCGTGCTTGATCGGGATCGGAGTGTGCGGCTCTCGACAGTTTCTGCGACCATCATCCGCGATACGAGGGACAAGCCACTGGACGCGCACCGAGGCGTGTTCTCGACCATCAATCTTGGCATCACGCCCACAGCCTTCGGCTCCAGCGCAGACTTCGCCAAACTGTTTGCCCAGTACGCATATTACAAATCGGTCCATTCCGTCGTCTTCGCGAATAGCATCCGTCTCGGTCTAGCCAGTCCGTTTGCGGGCAGTTTTGTTCCCACCAGCCAGCTCTTTTTTTCCGGCGGGGGCACTTCGCTGCGCGGTTTTCCGATCGATGCGGCCGGCCCGCAACGTCTTGTGCCGTTCTGCAACGTGCTGCAGGGGCAGTCCGGGTGCGTCAATGTCACCGTACCCGTCGGCGGCCGGCAACTTTTTATTCTCAACTCGGAAGCCCGCTTTCCTCTGCATATCACGAAGGCGCTGGGCGGAGTGGTCTTCTACGACGGGGGGAATGTCTACAGCGCGATCAACCTGCAGAATTTCATCAACAATTACACCAATACAGTTGGGGTGGGACTTCGCTACGTCACTCCGATCGGTCCCATCCGATTTGATATCGGACGCAACCTAAACCCGGTGCCGGGAATCAATCCGCTCCAGTACTACATCACAGTGGGGCAGGCATTTTAGGGACATCATGAAGTTAAAGAAGATACTCGGCTGGACGTTCGCGGGAGTTGCGGCTCTGTTGATTCTGGCTGCGGTGGCGGGATATTTCTATCTCCGGACGAGCAGCTTTCAGCAGTTTGCCATCCACAAAATTGTCGAGCAGGCCAATCTTGCCACGGGAGGGAAGACTGAGATCGGCGGCCTGGATTTTCAGTTGTCGAATTTAACCGCTCATCTCTACAACATCACCGTCCGCGGCACAGAGAGTACAGACCAGCCGCCGTTGCTGCATGCCGACAAACTGACGGTAGGTCTAAAGATTGTGTCTGCACTCCACCGCCAGGTTTCTCTGAACGAGCTTGTGGTCGAGCATCCCGTGGTGTATGTACAGGTCAGCCGCGACGGAAAAAACAACCTGCCGACTGCCCCGCCTAGCCAGAGCAGCAGCCACACCAGCGTCTTCGACCTCGCGGTTGCGCATGCTCAGCTGATCAATGGCGAAATCAACTACAACGATCACAAGATACCACTGGCCGCAGACTTGCACGATCTAGCGACGAACATTCGATTTGAATCGCTCGCCAAGCGCTATGACGGAACCTTTTCTTACGACAACGGGCATCTTGAATATGCGCAGTACGCGCCGCTTTCCCATCACCTAAACTTGCAATTCGATGCTACGCCAGAGCGTTTCGATCTGCGTTCGATGTCGTTGACAGTAGGCTCGTCAGAAGTTGCTCTGAATGCCATCGTTTCCGACTACTCCAATCCCGTCGCCGACGGCGACTACCGAATCCGGATTCACGCTCAGGACTTTGCCGCGATGTCGCCATCGGTATCGCCAACCGGCGATGTCTCTCTATCCGGTAACCTGCACTATCGGACCGTCCAGGATCAACTACTGGTCCGCAATGTCACGATAGACGGTAAAGCGGAAAGCAAGACTTTGACTGCTGTTGCATCGGGAAAGCGCGTCGAGGTACGACAGTTGGAAGGATCTTACCGTTTGGGCGATGGAACTCTGCAACTCACCAACTTCAGCGTAGAGACGCTGGGCGGTCGGATGACCGCGGTGGCTGAGATGAAGCATCTTGACTCGGCTGCCCCAGAGTCGCGCGTCCAGGCATCGTTATCTAACATCTCTTTGAAGGCGATCCAGAGCGTACTCGGCACACAACAAATCCAGGCTGCTTCCATTTCCGGCACGCTAGCCGGCAAGGCCAATGCTTCATGGAAGGGTAGCATTAGCAATTTACGTGCACACTCAGATCTAGTTGTGCAAGCTCACGCGAACAGCCGGTCGAATCCTTCGGCGAAAGAGGTGCCCGTCAATGGCGCGCTTCACGTCGACTATGACGGCCCGAGACAGACCATTCAGGTACGCGACACCGCCTTTAGAATTCCGACCGCGACCCTGGCGGCGCAGGGGGCAATCAGCGACCACTCCAACCTGCAGCTGCAAGTAGTGGCGAGCGATTTACACCAACTCGCTGCGTTGGCAACTTCTTTCGGCGCTTCGCAATCCCCGCCTCCAGCGGTTTCGGGCTCCGCCACGCTGAGCGCGAACTTGCAAGGCACAATGAAAAAGCCAGCAGTGACTGCGCAATTGAACGCGCAGAATCTCACCGTGGAGGGCAGCGAATGGAGCAGTGCCAAGCTTGCGATGCATGCCAACCCCTCTGGAGTCACGATTGACTCTGCATCATTGACGAATGCACATCGGGGACAGGTCAATCTCAATGGCGCCGTCACATTGAAGGAGTGGGCCTACGATCCTTCCAGTCCGATTAAGGCTCATCTTCAGGCGCAGCAGATACAGTTGAGTGATCTTCAGCGCCTGGCCAAACAGGAGTTTCCCGTCTCCGGCGAACTCTCGTCCACGGTAGACCTACACGGTAGTCAACTTGAGCCGGGTGGATCCGGCTCGCTTCAGATTGCAAATGCCCGTGCCTACGACGAACCAATTCAGAATCTCGCCGCGAAGTTCCACACCGAAAACGGCTCAATCGTTTCAACGTTGAATGTATCGACCCAGGCCGGAGCCGTCGACGCAGACCTCTCCTACACTCCGAAAACGAAAGCCTACAAAGTGCGCCTTAATGCGCCCTCGGTCGTTCTGCAAAGACTACGGACCGTGCAGGAGAAGAATCTCGGGATCAATGGCTCCATCAACGCCTCGGTGAATGGCGAAGGTACTGTGGACGACCCGCAACTGGTGGCGACCGTGCAGTTCCCGCAGCTGCAAGTCCGCCAGAATACGATCTCGGCATTCAAGGCAGAGGTTCAAGTTGCGCAACATCGGGCGAATCTCACACTGGATTCGAAAGTCTCCGAAGCATCGATCCACGCCCGCGGAGTCGTTGCCCTGACCGGCGACTACAATACCGATGCGGCGATCGATACCGGGACGATTCCGCTTGCCGCCTTGATATCGACGTACGCTCCGAGTGTGCCGCAGGAATTCCAGGGTCAGACTGAGTTGCATGCAACGGTCAAAGGTCCTCTGAAAGACAAGTCACGGGTTGAGGCGCACGTTTCCGTTCCTGTGCTTCAAGCCAAGTATCAAAGTCTTGAAATTGGAATCGGGCGCCCGATCAAGGTCGACTATGAGAAGTCAGTCGTAATCCTTCAGCCCGCGGAAATCAAAGGCACCGGTACTTCTCTGACCGCGCAAGGCCGCATACCCATCGGGAGCGGCGGCGGTTCACCGACGTTGACCGCAGAAGGTGCCGTGGACATTCGCATTCTTCAGCTCATTTCGCCGGACCTGCGGAGTTCGGGCACGGTCGCCCTTAATGTTCGCTCTTCCGGATCGGCAATCCAGGGTCAATTACAACTTCAGAATCTTGCGTTGAACACTGTCGACGCTCCGGTTGGCGTCGAGAAACTGAACGGCACTCTGGATATCGGCAACGATCATGTGCAGGTCTCAAACGTGACGGCACAGGTGGGTGGCGGGCAAGTTTCTCTTGGCGGATCGATTGCCTACAAGCCTAGCCTTCAATTCAACCTTGCCCTGCAGGGAACATCGATGCGCCTCCGTTATCCTGAGGGCCTGAGATCCCTGCTCGATGCCAATCTCGCGTTCAGCGGCACCACCGATGCTTCAGTGCTGAACGGGCGCGTGATGATCGATAATCTGTCCTTCACTCCCGACTTTGATCTGTCGAAATTTGGCGACCAGTTCAGCACGGGTAACACGCCATCCCAACCCGGTTTTGCCGACACGGTCAAACTAGCGATTAATGTGCAATCGCAGCAAAATCTCAGCGCTGTGAGCTCACAGGTCAGCATTGCGGGCCAGGCCTCGCTCCAAGTTGGCGGCACAGCAGCCGATCCAGTTATCACCGGACGTACGACGCTGACATCCGGCGAATTGTTCTACCACAATTTGCGCTATCAGTTGCAGAGAGGCGTGATTACGTTTGACGATCCTAACGAAACGCATCCGGTGCTGAACGTTTCCGTTTCCACAGTAGTCGAGCAATACAATTTGACTCTGACGATGCGCGGTCCCCTCGACAAGTTGACTACAGCGTACGTTTCGGAGCCGCCATTGCCGACGGCCGACGTTATCAATCTGATCGCCCGCGGGAAAACAACCGAGGAGCAGGCAGCCAGCAGTCAGAGCACCGATTCCATGATTGCCTCGCAAGTTGCCGGACAACTCAGTAGCAGCGTGCAGAAGCTCGCGGGGATCTCCAGCTTGCAGATCGATCCCACGCTTGGCGGAAACAACCAGAACCCGTCAGCTCGAATTGCCATTCAACAGCGCGTGACAAGGAGTCTGTTGTTCTCATTTTCCACGGATGTTTCCCAGGCCGGCAGCGAAATCGTCCAGGGTGAATATCGGATCAACAAGCGATGGTCTGTGAGCGCGACGCGCGATCAACTCGGCGGTGTTTCGGTCGATGGAAAATATCACACCAAGTTCTAAGTTGGCCTAAACCAATTCGCGCAGAAGCTTGTTCTTCCGACTTGCTTTCACTCATCTCACCACGCTCCGGAATCAAGCAGCTTTCTGGCCCGGAGCCTTGGCTTCTATATGGCCGTGCTCGGCCGCCGCGTGTTCAATCGTGGCATTGATTTGGCCCCCAAGCAGGATGGCCAGCCCGGTGACATAGAACCAGAGCATAAGAATGATGACGGCTCCCAAAGAGCCATAGGTCTTGCTGTAGGTATTAAAGAAGTGCAAATATGCGCGGAGCACACCTGACGCCAGCGCCCAAATGGCTACGCCGATGATCGAACCGGGCGTAATCCAGTACCAGTGTTGCTCCTCGACGTCGGGCGCAAAATAATAGACCATCGCGAAGGCAAAAACTACGAACCCCAAAGCGAACACCCACTGCAACACTTTCGATGCGACAAACGCTGCCGCGCTCATGCCGAATACTTGTCCTAAATACGCGATCACTTGTCCACCTGCGAGAACGAGGAAGAGCGCGGCAATGATCAGGATCGACATCGCAGCCGTCAGTCCGAGCGAGATCAGGCGCACCTTCACCCATGACCGGGCCTCGCGGACTTCGTACACAGAATTCAAGGCCGTGATCAGTTGCGTCATTCCCGCCGATCCGGAAATGAGGGCGAAAAGCAAGCCAAATGTCAGCTTTCCGCCGGGTGTGTTTCTGGTTATTTCGTTGAGAGTTGTTTGCAGCAACTGGTAGGCAGTTGGTGGCAGGGCAAGCTGCACGTATGCGAACAAGTCAGCGCGTAATCTGCTGCCTTCATGAGCGAACACTCCGAGCAGGCTGATCAGAAAGAAAAGCATGGGAAAGACGGCAAGCAAGAAGTTATAGGCGAGCTCGTAGGCCCGGTTGAACAAGTCTGTCTTATTCATTCCAAGCCAGACTCGTCGTGCCAACTCCTGCCAGGTCAGTCCTCCCAGGCGCCAAAGGGACTCGATTTGTTTGCTTGAATTGAGCCGGGAATCAGTCATCGCATGTGCCATCAAGGTCCCCTTTGCGATGCCGATCCGGTGGGTTACGGTTGGGACAAATTTTGGCCGACGACGACCTTCACCGAGGGCATCGCGGTGGGGCCGGGCGATGAGTAAATAACGGATATTGCTGACTTGAGATGGTGAGCGCGGAAGGAATCGAATCCGCGCTGAAACAGCAACGAAAGAACTTACTTGAGCACAGTTGGCAATTTAAGGCTTTGTAAGTGCATGACAGGTAACAAACTGATTTCCGAAATCACTTTGCTAATGAACTGTCCAGACTGATGCGCAGAGAGTAGTGAAGCTCAGACGGATAGTGGTCGCGACTATCGCCTGCGCTCATCTCGCGTCCCGAGCTGCGTCTGAGGATCCGATTTAAGGTGCTACGCGACGGAGCAGCCAATAATCTGGACTGAAGTTGCCAACCCGCTGAGCTGAGGCCGCCTCCAGCGCCGATTCGAAAACTGTGCTCTGGGGCTAGCGGGCGAATTGTTTGTGACTAGTTTAATGATCGCCCGGCGCGACCGATTGGAAGCAGAACAGGAAGGTTAGAGGACATGTCAGAATCCGAATCATCACTGAGAATCGAAGCCATCGTCTACTTCGTCGTTTCTCCGGTCAACGGTCCCGGGCAATAAAGCCGTCGGCGTGGCGCATCCTGATTTTCTTCCCTCTCTGATAAATACCCAGAAAGTCCGGAAAATCAGTGCAGCTTTTGTAGTTCTTCTACAAACCCTTTGCCATCAATATCTGGCGGAGAAGGAGGGATTCTATCGCCACCATTTCTGTTATCTGCTTGTGATCCCTACACTTCTGCGATAATAGGCTGCTCTTCAAGGAAGTACAAGGTATTTCAATCGTAGGCTACAGTTTCTATAGTTTCTCTAATTCGCTGGAGTTCCGCGCAAAACGGCCGGACGGTCGCGTAGCAGATCAGGCCGCAATCCATGTGGCATACGAACACACTCAGGAGTACGACCATCCACGGGGAATCTATTTCGTTGCGTGGACAGACCCCAATGGAGAAGCGACCATTAGCGTATTTGGCACCTCACACATTCTCGTATATGCAGAAGAGTCGGTAAACGATCTGAAAGGCCCCCCGTTTCTTTCGCCTCGATATAGCATTCCTTTAAAGTTTGAAGCCGATAAAGTACCGGACAAACTGGATCTCGTCGTGACCGAGAAGAAGTTGCTTAGCGTGAACTGAAACCACTGCAATTCTGATTGAGTTCGGTTTAGGAGCTTGTTGAAAAAGCCACTGCCGGTAGCGGGAAGAAGTGTGGTAAGAAGCAGGGATGCGAGGAGACGATCAGCATTTGCAAGCCGGGATGTTCAGCTATGTGGCGTTGGAAGAACGGATTCCAGCGGATCATCCGCTGCGTGGGGTGAGGAAGCTGGTGGATACGGTCTTGGGCAGAATGACGAAGGACTTCGATGGGCTGTACTCGGAGGTGGGGCGGCCATCGATAGCGCCTGAGCGGTTGCTGCGGGCATTGCTGCTGCAGGTGTTCTATTCGGTGCGCAGCGAGCGGCTGCTGATGGAGCAACTGAACTACAACCTGCTGTTCCGCTGGTTCGTGGGATTAGAGATCGACGAGGAAGTGTGGAACCACGCCGTGTTCAGCAAGAACCGCGATCGGTTGTTGAATCAAGATTTGGCGCAGAGATTCTTCGCTCATGTGAAAGAGCAGGCGGCGGGGCTGATGTCGGACGAGCACTTCACGGTGGATGGCACGCTGATCGAGGCTTGGGCGGGGCAAAAAAGCTTTCGCCGTAAAGACGAAGACGACGGGCCCAAGGACGGAGGAGATTTTCATGGGGAGCCGCGCCGTAACGACACGCACGCATCCAGAACGGACCCGGAAGCACGGCTTTATAAGAAGTCTGCCGGGCAAGAAGCCAAGCTGAGCTATCTGGGTCATACCTTGGTGGAGAACCGGAACGGGTTGATCGCGGCGGCGATGACCACGCAGGCCGATGGCCGGGCAGAAC
>Ga0210403_10001319_pt1 | contig 23681 bp, 18 predicted proteins | sample IncBWC19MmetaG_FD_150863 | JGI IMG/M metagenome (GOLD analysis project Ga0210403, IMG submission 150863) | Forest soil microbial communities from Barre Woods Harvard Forest LTER site, Petersham, Massachusetts, United States - Inc-BW-C-19-M | ecosystem: Environmental > Terrestrial > Soil >... | reverse complement strand
TTCACGGGGTGTCTAGCGATAGATTGCCTTTCGCGACGGACTGGGTTGTCGCCGAAATGTGAACAAAGTGTCACTTTGGCGCTATTTTTGACGGAGGCGGGAGTTGCGATCGCGGGGAAAAGACTTGCGCCAAGTACGGGTGAAGTTGCCGAGCTGGGGCGCAGCATGCTGCGCCCCTACGTGGAGTGTGCTTCGAGCAAACGATGCGGCCGGTTTATGCGGGTGGCAGGCGGCGCGTTTTCAGGTCGGCTAGGAGGCGATCCAGTTCGGTGTCGCGGTCGATGCGCGTGAGGCGGTCGCCGACATCGTCGGAGAGCAGCTCGACCTCGGCGCTGGCGACCGATTCGGTGTGATGGACGCGGTCGCGGAGGCGATCGAAAGTGGCGCTCTTGGTCTGGTCGCCAATCGCGGTTTGCGCGCGGGCGGCTTTGCCCAGGGCGACGCTGCGGCGATGGCGGGCCAGGAGCATGTCGCGCTTGGATTTGGCTTCATCGAGTTTTTGCTCTAGCTTCTGCAGGGCGCTCTTCAGGGTTTCGACCTGGGCTCTTTGGTCGTCGACCTGTTCGCGATAGCTTTGGGCCAGGCGTTGCGAGGTTTGATAGCGGTCCAGGGCAGCACGGGCCAGGTCGTCCTGGGCTTTGTCTACGGCGCGTTCGGCTTTGCGCATCCAGTCGGTCCCGGCGTCGTCGTTTTCCTTGAACTTTTTCTCGAGCATGTGCTGATCGGCGATGGAGACCGCGACCTGCGTTTTGACCTGCAGATACTGGTTCTCCATGTCGAGGATCACCTGCTTGATCATTTTGTCCGGATCTTCGGCGCGGTCGATCATGTCGTTGAGATTCGCGCGAATTAAAGTGCTGACACGTTCCAAGAGTCCCATGATGATTCTCCTTTCCAACCGTTGAAGCAAAGCGACCGCCACCCTTCGAAGCTCAGGGTAAATGGACGGCGGCCGCCACAAATCCGACTACACGAACCATCGTTGCAGAATGGCGAGCACGAGATGGCCGTGCGTGACCACGAATGCGACTGCCATCCCCACCAGTACCCATAAGACCAGGAAGACTTCTCTCATGGTCATGACCTTCCCCCGGCAAAGAAAGCGCCGGGGCAGGTCCCCACCTGCCCCAGCGGAAGCGATCGTTTAGGAATTGCCGGGCAACGGCGGCGCTGGCTTTGGCGCTTTGTCGCCGATGGTGCGCACTTTGCTGAGCAGGTCCGACATCTGCATGCCGGACAGCGCTTCAAACAGCGCAGGCACTTGCGCCGCGATCTTGGTGATGTCGCCGGTGAGCTTGTACGCGCCGGCGGCATCGCCATTACCGGTGGAAACGATGGTGACTTTGTCCACCTTGCTGAGCGGCTCGGCGAGAGCGCGCACGACTTCCGGTAGACCGGTGATGAGTTTGTCGACGACGGCGGCCTGGTTGTACTCCTGGAAGGCCTCCGCCTTGATGTTCATGGCCTTGGCTTCCGCTTCACCCTTCTTGAAGATGATCTCGGCTTCGGCTTCACCCTGCGCACGAATGGAAGAAGCGCGGCCTTCGGCTTCGCTCATCAGGCGCTGACGTTCGGCGTTGGCGATGGTCTCGATGCGTTGCCGCTCGACTTCCGCCGGCTTCAACACCGTGGCGATGAGTTCGCGTTCGCGACGCGCGATCTCGGCTTCTTGCACCTTGACCTGCGCTTCGCGTTCGACCTGTTGGACCTTGACGGCTTCGGCAACAACTTGCTGCTGCATGACGTTGGTCTCGATCTCGTAGGCTTTGTCCGCGGTAGCCTGGGCCTTCTTAGTCATCTCCAGGTAACTGGCCTTTTTGAGGTCCAGATCGCGCTCGGCCTCCGCTTGCTTGGCGAGCGAAGCGGTTTCCGCAGCGACGCGCTCCTGATCGGCTTGCGCCTTGGCGACGGCCGCGGCGCGCTGGGACTCAGCCCGCTTGATGGCGATGTCGCGATCGGCTTCGGCGGCGGCTACTTCGGCGTCGCGCTTGATGCGCGCGATGTCCGGGCGGCCCATGTTGGTGATGTATTCGTTCTTGTCACGCACTTCCTTGAGCGTGAAGCTCACCACTTCAAGCCCCATCTTGTTCATGTCGTCGGCGCAGGTGGAGCGCATGCGATCGGCAACCATTTCGGGTTCCTTGACGATCTGCTCGACCGTAAGCTGGCCGATGATGCCGCGGAGGTGGCCTTCCATGACCAGGCGGATCAAACCCTCGCGCTGTTCGGGCCTTTTGGTCAGGAATTGTTCCGCGGCGGTGCGGATGGATTCGGGATCGGACTTCACTTTGATTTGGGCCACCGCCTCGATGGTTACGGCGACGCCCTGTTTGCTGTACAGGCTTTGCTGCGGAGCGACGTCAAACGACATCAGCTCCAGTGACAGCTCGCGGCATTGCTCGATCATCGGATAGATGATCGTGCCGCCGCCCTTTACGATGCGCGTGCCGCGGAGGCCGTAAATGATCAGCGCCTCGTGCGGACCCGCCTTTCGAAACAGTCTGGCCAAGACGGCCATGATCAAAAACAAGGCTAGAATGCACATGCCGGCAACAACCGGAATCAATGGAAAGCCGAACATAAGAACCTCCCTTTCGTGCTCCGCGCGGACTGTTAGCGGCGTGCGTCAGTCCGTAAACTTTTGCGATCGAACGCCGATCGCGGCTAGCGCGTGAACTCGTCCCAGGGCTTCACGTACGCTATGCCTTTGTCGCAGCGCTCGATCACTACCTCGGCGCCTTTTTCGATGCTCGTGCCACCGTCGCTACGAGCGCCCAAGCTGCGGCGTACACCGCCGAGCGAGAAAATCACTTCACCTGTACCGTCTTGGCGGATCGGGATGCTGATGGTGCCCACCGATCCTTCGAGCCGGTAGTCCGCGTCGTTCATCTGCGAATCGTTGGCGCGCATGAGCTTCACCATGACCTTGAAGACCAGCCATCCTGCGACCAAGCCTGCCAGCGTCGCGCATCCCAAAGAGACGATCGCCACGAGGTGCGACTCCCGGGCCAGGATGTAGCCCGTGCCTCCAAACCAGGCGAGAAAGGCCATGACCGTGGACATGTTGAACCAGGAAACGTGGCCGGCGTTTGACGAACCGCGCGCAGCGGTGCCCGTTGATGGGCCGTGCCCATGTGGACCCGAGGGAATCCCTTTGGCGAAGCCGCCGCCGTGATGACCGCCGCCATGAAATGGCAAGTGCAGCCTGAACGGCAGGTGAATGTGTGTGGCGCCCGCAAGGAACGACAACACGCTGAGCGCGAAACCCAGGATGAAGCAGAAGAGATAAAAGTCAGACCATGTCATAGAGCACCTCGAGCGCACTCGTAGTGCGCGGGCCGGAATCCGAGACGCTTGCGTTGCGAACTAGTTCTGGAGAGAAGCTGTTGGCGGCGGATGGCCGCTGCCCTGATGAGCGTTGGGCCGGAGCACTTCGCCGAGACGTTCGGCGAGGCCCGGGGCGCGGAGAATCTCCGCCAACAACAGCAGTGCCTGGCGGGAATCCGGGTGTTCCGCGATGGCTAGGAGCGCATCGCTGAGGTCCCCGTCGGCCGCGAATTGGTCGACGCCGGCGTAAATCCAGGAGTCGATCTTGGCATCGACGGCGCGCAGGTCGGACTGCAGGCCGGGCGTGTAGCCTTCGGGATCGTCCACCAGAAAACCGGGGTATACACGAAAGAAGCGCGCCAGCAACTCGCGGGTGGTGTGCGTCAGATGCGGACGCGTACCACCTTCGATCTGCGAGAGGTAGGCCTGGCTGAGGCCGCGTCCGACTTCGCGCTTCATGGCGCGCGTCAGCTCGAGTTGCGTCATCGGGCGGCCCAGACCGCGGAGCGAACCTTCCACCGCACGCAGAGAACGTAGTTTGTCGCCGAGAGTCATCGAGGAACCCACCTATTGCAATATGCAAATATGGTATTGCAATACGCTATTTCTTGTCAAGGACAAAATTAGGCTTGTTTTCAGTAACTTACAGACTAAATGGCGGTATTCGGCTATTCGGGCTTGCGGAGAGACTGAAGATCGATACCGAGCTGCTGGCACTTCTTGTAGAGGTGGCTGCGCTCCAAACCGAGCGCGCGGGCGACATTGGTCATGTGGAAATTGTGATGGCGAATTTCGCTGAGCAGCACTTCCCTTTCGAAGGCTTCCGCGCGTTCCGCGAGTGTGCCGGATTGCATCGAGGAGGAACCACCGCCGTCGGCGGCGCGCTCCGTCTGCCGGTCCGCGACGGGCAAAATGAGCCGGACATCGGCCGCCGTGACCGATCCTTCGCCGGCGAGGAGCACAAGGCGTTCGACTACGTTGCGAAGTTCGCGGATGTTGCCTGGCCAGCCGTAGCGGCGCAGCTCGGCGATGGCGTCTGCGGCAAAGATTTTCTCTTTCCAGCCGTTCTGTGCCGCGACTTGTGCTGCGAAATGCGCGACCAGAGCGGGAAAATCTTCGGCCCGCTCGCGCAGCGGAGGCAGCAGCAGGGGAAATACAAAGACGCGGTGAAAGAGATCGCGGCGAAAAGCATTCTGCATCACGAGGTCTTCCAGATTGCGGTGTGTGGCCACCAGGACGCGGACATTCACGCGGATGGGCTTGTCTCCGCCGACGCGCTCCACTTCGCCTTCTTCCAGAACGCGCAGGAGTTTCGCTTGCATGGCCACGGGCATGTCGCCGATCTCGTCCAGAAACAGCGTGCCGCCGTCAGCCTGCTCGAATTTGCCGAGACGCTTGGCGGCGGCGCCGGTGAAAGCGCCCTTTTCGTGGCCGAACAACTCGGACTCGATCAGTTCGGCGGGAACGGCGGCGCAGTTTAGCGTGATAAAGGCGTTTTCGCGGCGCGGGGATTTTTCATGAATGGCGCGAGCTACCAGCTCTTTGCCGGTTCCGGTCTCTCCCAGGATGCAAACGCGGGTTTCGCTGGCGGCGACGCGGTCGATCTGCGCGAGCAGCTTGGCCATGGCCGGGCCGGGGCCGATCAGTTCGTGTTTGCCGAGGCGATTGCGCAGCTCGCGGTTCTCGTCTTCCAGACGCGACAGGCGCAGCGCGTTCTCCACGGTGAGCAGCAGCTTGTCGGTGGACAACGGCTTTTCGAGAAAATCGAGTGCGCCGAGCTTCGTGGCCCGCACGGCGATTTCGATGTTGGCTTGACCGGAGACCAGAACGACGGGCGTTTTCACACCGGCTTTCTTGAGTTCTTCCAAAAATTCCAGGCCGCTCTTCCCGGGCATAACCACGTCCGACAGGATCAGGTCGAAGACCTCTGTGCGCAGCAACTCTAGCGCGCGCCCCGCGTTGTCGCACACCGTGGCCTCGTGTCCGGCAAGACGAAAGGCACGAGAGAGCGAAGCCAGCGTACTGGGGTCGTCGTCAACGAGCAGCAGATGAGCTTTGCGTGGCAAGCAAATTCCTCAGATTGCGATGACGTCCGAATTATTTGTGGCGGCCGCCTTCCGTTTACCCTGCTTGCCCCGAGTATCGAGGGGAGCTTCGAAGGGAGGCGGATGCTTCGCTTCTTGCCGCACTAGTCCGAAGCCGCGGCGAAAGTGGGCGGCGACGTCTTGGTATGAGCCGCGTCTTCCGCAGCATTGGCGGGCTGAAGCGCCTGGCGCTGCGGCAATTCGATGCGGAACGTCGCGCCGTGGCCTTCCTCGCTGGAGACGCTGATGGTGCCATGATGATCGCTCACGATGGACTGAACAATCGCCAAGCCCAGGCCGGTGCCCTGATCCTTAGTGGTGTAGTACGGCGTAAAGAGGCGCGCGCACGCTTCCGGCGTGAGGCCCTCGCCACTATCGGAGACTTCGATGCGCACCTTTCCCTGTTGCTCGGAGGTCCGCAAAGACAGCGTGCCGCCCGCGGGCATAGCGTCCACGGCATTCAGCACCAGGTTCTGGAAGGCGCGATGCAAGAGCACAGCGTCGGCATCGATCTCCGGGAGCGACTCGGCAAGAAAATATTCCGGCGTGATGGTGGGTTTGCCCACCACGTTGAACTGCGGCTCGAACAGACGAATGATGTTGCGCAGCGATTCGTTTACGTCCACGCGGGTAAACTGCGGCGCGGGCATTTTAGAAAAATCGCTGAAGCGGCCCACGATGGCATTGAGATTGGCGAGTTCCGCCTTGAGCGTGGCGGTGGACTCGTTGAACACTTCCAGGAACTGCTTGGCTTCCAGTTGCCGCGCGCGCTGTAGATTTTCCACCGTGATTTGCAGCGGAAATAGCGGGTTGCGGAGCTCGTGCGCCAGCCGCCGGGCCAGTTCACGCCACGCGGCGACGCGCTCGGTTTGCAGCAGTTGCTCGCGCTGGGTCGCCAGCGTTCGCGTCATATCGTTGAAGGCGATCCCCAGCTGCCCGATCTCGTCGGTGCTGCGCACATCGATCCGCGTTTCCCATCTGCCCGCCGCGACTTCCCGAGCGCCTTCGGCAAGCTCCGACACCGGGCGGCTGATGCGCGCCGCAACCCACAAGCTGATCAGCAGCCCTGCGAAGAGCGCAGCTGCCGTGACCGCAGCGGCGATGGCCACTATGCGCTCGGTCAGCAGCACCATCCCCCTGCGCGAACTGCCCACCAGCAGAACGCCAAGGAGTTCGTTGTTGCGTCCCGACAAGGGTATCGCGTGAAATGTTTCAGCGGACGCCGCGTCGGAGCGCCAATTGATGGTCCGGACCAGCGTTTGCGGCTGCTGCTGAATCTGCTGGATGAGCGGCGCCAGGCGTTCCGGCTGGTCGACCCCGCCATTGGCGTCCGTGAGCGCCGCGGCGGCAAACGCGGGTCCCAGGTTGCGATACAGCAGCGCGCGCATTCCGGAAGGAAGCACCAGCGACGAAAGGAAGTTCTGGTCCAGCCGGACCCCGCCGATAATGTACAGATTCTTGCCATTGCCTCCGGAGAGGGCGCGGATGGCCGTCAGAGAAAGCGCCGTGCCATCTGGAAGCTCTTCTTTTTTCAGAAATGCTTTGGAATCGCTCCAATCCTTGGTCGCGACCCAATCGTTCTTGTAGCCCACCCTCGAAGGATATTGCGCCGAGGAAATGACCGTTCCGTCGGAATTGACGAATTCGACGAAATCGAGCCCTTGAGTCTGGGCGGCCCCGGTCGCGTCATGGACGAAAAGCGATTGGTCGGAGTTGGGGCGCGCCAAATCGATGGCCACTCTCAGGGTGATGTCGGCGTCCGCGATGTTCTTTACTTGTTGGACGATCTGGTCTCCGCGTTGCGCGAATTCCTTCCGGAATTGCGCGACCAGCGCCTCGGTTTGCTGGGCATCCCGCTCTTCAAAGGCCGCGCGCGTGTAGCGGGTCACCCCGTAGGCCACCAGCGAAACGCAGGCCAGCACGGTAGCCAGGAAAATCAGGAAGATTTTGGTGCGGAAGCTCATCGACACGCTCGGGGATCCGCGCTCCGCGGCAGCAGCGCAGCCCCGGGCTCTTGCCGCTTCGGGCTTCCCGGCTTCGCGGAGACAATATTTTGCTTGGCGTACACGGGGATGCGGGTTGATGATACCACGGCTGCGAAAAGCGCCGTTGCGTTACTGTCTAACTCGCAACTCATGAACGGAACTTTTTTCCAATGTTTACGTCTATACCGAATAACGGGGGCTGGCCGCCCGGGTGTGCCATTTTCCTGTGAAATCGCAACGAACGGGGAACAACTTGACTGGGAGAAGACCGATGAGTAACACATTCGCACGGATATTCGCGAGCGTTTCGATTTTTCTGGGTCTGGTGCTGTGGGCCCATTCCGGAGCGGTGAGCCTGGCGGCCCCACCGGCGGACCAAGCGCCCAGCGGACCCACGCGGTTGCTACGATACGCGGACATTTCCAAGGATAAGGTGGTGTTCTCCTACGCCGGAGATTTGTGGACAGCGGCGCGGGAAGGCGGCGCGGCGCGGCGGCTGACCTCCGGCGCCGGCGAAAAGCTCTATGCGAAATTCTCGCCCGACGGCAAGTGGATCGCCTTCACCGCCGAATACGACGGCAACCCGGACGTTTACGTGGTTCCGACGGACGGCGGCGAGCCCAAGCGGCTGACCTTTCATCCGTCCAACGACGTGGTGTTGGGCTGGACACCGGATGGAAAGAACATATTGTTCCGCTCCGACCGCATCACCTCGCCGCCGCAGCGGAATACCCGGCTGTTTCTGGTCTCCCTGCAAGGGGGACTGCCTAAAGTATTGCCGGTCCCGCGCGGAGACCTCACCAGTTTTTCTCCGGACGGCGACAAGATCGCCTATATCGAGAACTCGCAAGAAAACCGCACCTGGAAGCGCTATCGCGGCGGCTGGAGCTTGCCGATCGCCCTCTACGATTTGAAGAAAAACACGTACGAAGAACTTCCCAAAGCCAACGGCATGGATCTGTTTCCCATGTGGCACGGGAACGCCATCTATTTCATCAGCGACCGTGAAGGCGTGATGAATCTCTTCAGCTACGATCTGACGACCAAGGCGACGAAAAAACTAACGGACTACAAGGAGTATGACATCAAGTGGCCCAGCCTCGGTCCGGATGCCATCGTGTACGAGAACGGCGGCCTGCTCTATGAATACAACCTGCAAAGCGGAACCGCCCGGAACATTCCCATCGAAGTGCGCGGCGAAGATCTGGAGGCGCGGCCGGAGTTCAAAAGCGTAGACAAGAATGTGGGAAGCTTCGGGCTTTCTCCCTCTGGAGCACGCGCCGTGATGGAAGCGCGAGGCAACATTTTCAGCGTGCCCGCCGAACACGGCAGCATCCGTACGCTCACGACCGACAATTCCAGCGTACATGAGCTCAACCCGACATGGTCCCCGGATGGAAAATGGATCGCGTATTTGTCCGACAAGAGCGGCGAATACGAGGTGTACGTGCGCCCGCAGATGGGCGGAGCGGAAACGCGGGTCACCACCGATGGACACATGTACCGCTACGGCCCGGCGTGGTCGCCGGACAGCAAGAAGCTTCTCTACTGGGACAAGCTGCACAGGCTGTGGTGGATCGGTGTCGATGAAAAGAAGCCCGTACAGGTAGACGAAGGGGAATATTCCGACATCACCGACGGCAGCTGGTCTCCGGACAGCCTGTGGATCGCCTACTCCAAGAACGACCGCCGCGGCGCCGGCCAAATGTACTTGTATTCGCTGGACCAGAAAAAGAGCAACAAGATTTCGAACGGCTTTTATAACGACACCAATCCGGTCTTCGACGCCGACGGGAAATACGTCTTCTTTCTTTCGCAAAGATATTTCTTTCCCAGCGCCGGCCAGCTGGACCAGCGCTTCAGCTACTACAGCGCGGATGGAATCTTCGCGCTGACGCTCAAGGCCGACGAGGCTTCTCCGTTCAAACCGCAAAGCGATGAAGAAAAGGCCGCAAGCGAGAAGGACAAGGATAAAGACAAGAAAGACGAAAAAGACGACAAGAAGAAAGACGACGCGAAAACCGCCGGCAAAGACAACAAAGAGGAACCCAAGAAAGACGAGAAGAAAGACGAGAAGAAAGAAGAAGCGCTGAAACCCATTCAAGTCGATCTGAAGGGCATCGAAGACCGCGTGGCTCCGGTGCCGATCTCCTCGGGCATTTACAACACTCTCGCGGCGCGCAAAGGAAATCTTTTCTACCTGGCGCAGCCCCAGGAAGCGAGGGCCGTCGGCACGGACCAGGACAGCGCGCCGCGCAACGTCCTGCACATCTACGATCTCGAGAAACGCGAAGACAAAGAGCTTCTAGCCGGCATCGACGGCTACGATCTCGACAAGGAAGGCAAAAAAGTCATCTATAAAGCAGGGCCCGTCTTCGGCATCCAGGACGCCCAGCCCGGCAAGGCAAAAACCGGCGAAGGCAAGCTGGATCTTTCCGGGCTTCAAGTGCAGATCGATCCCCGCGAAGAATGGAAGCAGATCATTCACGAAGCGTGGCGCATCGAACGCGACTTCTACTGGGATCCGAAAATGACCGGCCACAATTGGGAGCAGATCGGCAAGCGCTACGAAGCGCTCCTGCCTTGGGTCGCGCACCGCAGCGACTTGAACTATCTCCTCGGCGAAATGATCGCCGAGCTCAGCACCTCGCACACCTACGTCGGCGGCGGAGATCAGCCGCAATATCCAAAAATCGGCGTAGGCTTGCTGGGCGTGGACTTCCAAGCCGACGCCGGTTACTACCGTCTCGCCAAAATCTATCCCGGCGAAAATTGGAGCGAAGCGACTCGTTCGCCGCTCACGGAGCCGGGACTCAAAGCCAAAACCGGCGACTACCTGATCGCCGTGAATGGCCAGGAAGCCAAGTCTTCACAAGACGTGTACGCCTACTTCCAGAATCTCGCGGGAAAACTGGTCACGCTGAAACTGAACGACAAACCCAACAGCGACGGCGCTTGGGAAATCACCGTAAAGCCCACAGGAGATGAAGCCGGCATTCGCTACTTGGATTGGATCAACGCCAATCGCAAGAAAGTGGCAGACGCTACCGGCGGCCGCATCGGCTACATGCACGTGCCGGACACCTCGACCGACGGCATCATCCAGTTCGACAAAGCCTTCAACGCGCAACTCGACAAAGACGGCATCATCATCGACGAGCGCGACAACTCGGGGGGCCAGATTCCGGACTTTTACACTGAGAAACTCAAGCGCCAACTGCTCGCCGTGGTGGCTCCGCGCGACACCAAGGATATTCCGTGGCCGCCGGTGGGCATCTATGGACCGAAAATCATGATCGTCAACGAGCTGGCGGGCTCCGGCGGCGATGCGTTCCCGTGGTTCTTCCGCCGCGAGAAAATCGGACCAATCGTGGGCGAGCGAACTTGGGGCGGCCTCGTGGGCATCGGCAGCGTTCAGCCGCTGCGTGATGGCGGAGCCGTCACCGCGCCGGGCTTTGGTTTCTGGAGCACCGACAACAACGGCGAATGGATCGTGGAGAATCACGGCGTCGATCCGGATTACGTCGTCCCGCAGCGCCCCGATCTCGTTGTCAGCGGCCACGATCCGCAGTTGGAAAAAGCCATCGAACTCGCGAAGGAAGCTCTGAAGGATTACAAAGGGCTTCCGCCGCGTCCGAAATATCCGGAAGTGAAGCAGTAGACTAGGAATTGGCTTGGCCGAACTATCTGGATAACAACTTGGCAAACGGGAGCTGGGATTTTCGCTTGTACAATCGTGGCCGCAGAGCCTCCGGGATATCGTCTGCCATTTCCGGCCTGGGGATAGACTGCTCCGTTTGCGTACTGAAGAATTCAGAAGTTTTCGGCATGGACAATCCCTTTGAAAGGGACCTTTCTTCTCTGTAGCCCCATCCCCAAGCGGTGCGCACTTCAAATCTGAGCTGGACGAGGCGGCCTGCTCGGTCCAGGCAATAGTCGCTGTAGATTGCAAAATCCTCGGTAGGCTCTTCTATCCGAATCAGGAGACTGTGATTTGGACCAAGCCACAGATAAGCATACTCGCCGGATCCAAGCGCAACTTCCGGTATTTCTTCTACTTTTCGATACTCCCTCCATCCTTGCTTTTCGTCCGTGTTCGCAAAAACGCGCTGCCATGGCTGGTTTGGATCTACGCCACAGTGCGTTCTTGCCAAGCTTTGAGCCGCCGCTGTGCTCGAGGTAAGGCCCGCAACAAACAAAATGAGGATCAGAAGCGGCCTAAAGGACTTTCGCTTGTACGTGTTTCTAATCATGGGTCTCCAAGACCATAGGATTTCGAGCTACTAATTTCAATGCCTCGTTGCTGCCGGGTGGCGCGGTGCGCGCCGCTGGCCGAAGAAAAATCTCGGGATGACGATAGAGTCAAGCGCGGCGGTGCTTGGCTTCGCGTCCATGATCTTTCCTCCTCTCCAGCGTCGCGTACCGAGCCACCCGCAGGGTTTTTGGCTGGCGGCTCTTTCCAGCGAGGGACAAAACTGACAGAGCTTGTGACTTGACCGGACGAGCCGAAAGCTCCTAGATCGGCCCGCTTTCGAGAGATTTGCAGCTACGGCCTCTTCGATTTGCTCTTCTGCGCCCTCGCCGCAACCGTCGGCGTAGGATCATCCGATCCATCGTCCTGAGATGCGCTACCGCCGCCGGTTACTCCGGAGAATGCCGACCGCATCACGTCGCTGGCGAAGAAATTCTTCCCGTCCATCGGCACCATCATGATCTGCAGCTTGTCCGACAACCGCTCCGCAATAATCTTTTGAATCAGCATGGGGTTCTGCTTCAACACCGCCGCTTCGTACTTCAGGCGTTCCGCGTCGGCCGCGGCGGTCACGCGAATGCGATTGGCTTCGGCGTCGCTAAGATTCTTCTGCCGCTCGAGCTCCGCCTTGCTGTCGATCACTTTCGCCTGCGCCGCGGCGTCCGCGTTCTGCAGGGTTGCTTCCTTGCGAGCCTGCGCCTCGAGCTTAGTCTGCTCAATTTGCTTCTGCTTCAGCGGCAACGTGTACTGCATGGCGTCTGATTCGGCTTTGGCTTGCAGCACGCGAACCTGCGCTTGCGCCTCAGCTTGTTTCACGTCGCGCGCCTTCTGCGCCTCCGCCTCGAGTTCCGCGATGCGCACCTGTTTCTGCTTGATCTCCGTGTCGGTGCCCAGGCGTTCGTTCTCCTGTTCTTTCAGCAGCAATCCTTCCAGTCCTTGCGCGTATTCTTCCGGCAACTTCAAATCGCGTAGCAACACTTCGCGGACGACGATTCCATCGGCGCCAAGGCGCGTGGTGATGGCTGTCGCCGCCGAAATACGCAGCTCCTCCCGCTTGGTCGCGAAAATCTCACGAGTGATGTAGTTCGGGGCCAGTTGCCGGTAGATGGTCGCCACGGTTGGCGCCACCACCTCGGCGCCGACAGGCTGCGGCAAGTTGGCATGGATGTAGCTCAGGCGTTGCGGATCGAGCCGGTATCGCACGCTCACCGCCAACCCAATGTTCAGGCCTTCGCGAGCCTGCACCGTCAGCACTTCGGTGTCTGACTTGGGTTGCTGGGTCGCCGCCGTGGTGTAGACCTGCTCCCGCGTGTCATAGAGCGTCACGCTATCGACCAGCGGCGTAACCAGGTGCACTCCGGGATATAGCGTGCCGGGACGCGCCCCCCAAATCTGGCTGACGCGCACGCCAGCCGACCCGTCGGGGATCACGATAATGCTGAGCGCCAAGAGCACCGGCAACACCGCCGCAGCCGCGAGCCGCTGGGCGAGTCCCCAGCGGACCGGTCCTAAAGGGTGATGCGTAAGCGAGCTCGTCTCCAGCCCGGACTCCCCTGTCGTGCCCCGGTTCAGCAATCGGCGAAGCTGCTCCGAGAGGTAAATGTCATAAACCACCAACGCCCCGGCACTGCCAAAAAGTCCTGCGCCAAGGATCATCAAGAGATATTTCAGAACCAGCATGGTGTTGCTCCCTTCTACTTTTTCCCGGAACGCTGCGGCGGAGTGGTGACCGCTAGCTCCGCCGCTCGTGTTGGGCCGGGGAATCTTCCGGGTTACTGGCTCTCAACTCCTTCCCCTGACCGCGAGCACGGTCGAAGGGCGCAGTCGAGAGTCCCGGTTCGGTGCAGGCGCTCAGCGATGCGCCACAAACGCGCGAGCCAGTTGCGCGGTGCCGTGCGCCAATTCCGTGCGCACCACACGTCGCCGGGCGGTAGCCGGCTGCATCAATCGCACTGAAACCTGCAGCAGCAACCACTGAAACGCGGTGCCAGCAGCAAGAGCAAAAATCGTAGCGACGGCCAGTGTCGTAAAACTCAGTAGAGCGATCATGTGTGCCTCCCGTTCTGCGACTACCGAGATGGCACACCGATAGCCAGCGCCTATCTATATCTAATTAAAGGAGTTAATGAGAATCGAACCGGCAAAACTTCGTGTTGTTTGGGACACGCTGTATGCCGAGGTACACGACAGGCTAGTCGGCGAGCAAGCTCCAAACCAACCCGAATGCCCGGGCGTTGCGCTGAGGTTAAGAAAGCATGCCCATGGTTCCGTCCGTCAGTCCTGGACCGCGATCCGCTACCCGCAAACGGCATCTGCGGGAGCCTTGTGCTAGGCTAAAAGGTGAATAGCCATGTACAGCGGATCGGGTTTGCGCATCGGTCGAATTCTCGGAATCCCCATTTATCTCCACGCGAGTTGGGTCTTCGTCTTCGGCGCGCTCAGCTACCTGCTCACCGTGCAATTCGCCCAGGAACATCCCCGATGGACCAGCACACAAGGCTGGGCGGTCGGCATCACCACCAGCTTGCTGTTTTTCGCTTCAGTTCTTTTCCACGAACTCTCCCACAGTGTGGTGGCCCAGCATTACAAGATTCGTGTGGTGTCCATCACCTTGTTTATTTTTGGAGGCGTAGCCCGTATCGGCCGCGAGGCCTCCAGCGCGTTGCAGGAGTTCAACATCGCCATTGCCGGCCCTTTAGCAAGCTTCTTCCTATTTGGGCTTTTTTACGGAATTACCGTGGTCTTTCCTTCCAGTGAAATCATCGTGGCGCCCGCCAGCTATTTGGCGTGGGCCAACCTCGTGCTTGGCGCGTTCAACCTGGCACCCGGATTTCCTTTGGACGGGGGCCGCATCTTCCGCGCCATCGTTTGGGGCGTGACCAAGGATTTTTCCCGTGCCACCCGTGTTGCGGGCGCCAGCGGCAAGATTCTGGCCTACGGCCTGATGCTTTTCGGCGCCTGGCGCGCGACACATGGAGAATGGGCATCCGGTGCCTGGATTGCTTTCATCGGCTACTACTTGCTCAGCGCCGCGCAGGAGAGCGTAGCGCAAATCGCCATCCGCGAAACTCTGTCCGGCCTGAGCGCCGCAGACGTGATGAGCCATGAAGTCCCCACTGTCGCCCGCGAAATCTCGCTGGAAGAATATGGCCAGGAAGTGATTCGCACCGGCAGGCGCTGCCACCTGGTGGTCACCGACGATCGCCTCGTCGGCATGATGAACGTCCACACGCTGAATTCGGTTCCGCGCCAGGAATGGGCGCACCTGTCGGTGCAGGCCGTCATGATTCCGCGTGAAAAAATCCTGTGGGCCGCGCCGGAAGAGCCGCTGCTCGGCTTGCTGGAACGCCTACTGGCCGCCGACGTAAATCAGATGCCGGTCGTAAGCGCAGCCGAAAACGACGGCACGCACGTCATCGGCATGATCACGCGCAATTCCATTCTCCGCGTCATCCAAACGCGCAGCGAACTGGGCCCAATGGCAGCCGAGAAGTAAAATCGCTTTCTTGGTGGCGAGCCCGTCCGCGGGCGCCACGAAGATTCGGCACCTGCCGCGCGCGCCAGGCGATCGTTCCGCGTTCCTCGCGATAGGACCTTTACGCGTCACGCGCCCGCATGGCGCGAAGCCGGAAACCTCCCCGCTGAAAATCCACGGTAACGCGGGAAAAGCCCGCGGCGGTCAGGCGCGCCGGAACAGAAGCCGGCGCGATCGGCACAAATGTGCTGTTCCGATGAATCGCATGCTGCAGCCATCCATCGTGTATCTCAAAAGCGAAGAAAACCCCTCCCGGGCGCAGCACTCGGTAAATTTCCGCAAACGCGCGGTCCTGCAGTTCGCTCGTACACAAATGATGCAAAACGAGAACCGCGATGGCCGACGAAAAACTGCCATTCGCAAATGGCAATGCCGCCGTGTCGCCCTGCAAAACGCCGCCATTGCTGTTGCGCCGTCGAGCCAGGAGTCCGACGGCGAAAGCATGGCTGTACTCGATGCTGGTGACCCGCCCCGCGCGCCGCCGCAGTTCCTCGGTCGCCGCCCCGGGGCCCGCGCCAACCTCCAGCAAGTGCTCCCCTAACTCCGCTCCCGACAACATCCACGGCAGCAACTTCCTCTGCGTAATCTGCCGCCAAAACGACGTGGAGCAAAACCAATTCTCAAGGCGGTTCATTCGTTAGCCTGGACCACGGGTGAGGATTTCTTACCTTACCGCGAAAGGGATGGAATCATTTCGTTGAGCAGACACAGGCGACCCGCGAGCAAGCCAAAAAGGTAAATCAATACTACTGCAAGAGCACGCGAATACGCCGGAGGGCTGACGCAAACTGATCCGCGTTGTAGGACGAAGGATTTTCCACCTGCTGAAACAGGCCGTTGATCGCCCCGCGAACTTCCGCGGCATTGCCAGGCTTGGCGTCCCGGCTATACGCAATGTACAGCGAATCCAGCGCCATGGTGGCCTGCTCCGCCCCGCGTTCATCGGCCAGCGAAATGTCCTCGGCATCATCCGCGATCCGCTGCAGCATGCGCAGCGCGACAGCCTGATCGTACGCCATTCCCGCCAAGCGCTCCGCGATCCGCTGCGCGAGAGGCGCCGCCGCGGTCGCCGCCGACACCACCGCGCTGCGATCGGGATTGAGCTTGCTCATTTCATCGGAAACCGCCAAGAGCTGGCGGTCCAATTCCTGCGCTGATGCCGAATCCACCTGCTTCGCCAGCAAACGAAACACCACGTACCGCGACGCATTCCATGCGGGATCGCCGGGCCGCCGCCCCACGTATCCATGTTCCTGCCGCCAGCTGTCTTTCGCCGGCCCCAGCGCGTGATGGCAGGCAAAGCAGGAAAGCTCCGAATACTCCGGCCAAACGTCTTTCTTGTCGTAACGCTCGCCTTTGGCCCGCCACGTCAGCCGCTCCATCGCCGCTCGCAATTGCACCGCCTGCCCGGTGCTCCAATCGCGCACGCCGGTCCAGGCAACATCTTCCACCGGCTTCCCGGGCGCGGACTCCCGCGGCATCTTCCAATGCCGCGGCATCACCGCCGAAAACGAATCCAGCTCAAAATAAAGATCCGGATGCCCGGCCGCAATCATCTCGTGATCGACAAACTTCTCCCGGGTCCCCAGGTGGCACTCCAGGCATTTTCCCGTGCGCACGATTACGTCACGCGTATCCACCATGCGCAACCGCGTCACCGATTCCAAGTGTTTCTCAGGCGATTCGCGCGCCGTATGTTGCCCCAGCCACCCTTGCGCCGGTCCGTGGCAGTTCTCGCAGGAAACTCCCTCGGTAATTTCGAATGGCCGCCCCCGCTGTTCCGGCGTGGTGTACAGCGCATGACACGCCAAGCACTTCGGTGCCTCCTCGGCCTTGGCCCCCAGCTTCAAAATCCGCGCCATGCGCTCCCCAATATCCCCGGTGAGCGCTTGATACGCCCGGCTATGCTTATCCTTAATAATCCAGGTGGAATATTCGTCCTGCAGAATGCGGCTGCCTGCGATCGGCTTCACGCTTCCATGACAACTGGTGGCAGCGCACGATCCCGGCCCAATATATTTTCCGGCCTCGCCAGCGTCCGCGCGCCCGGCAGCCGAAGCCACCACCACGGTCTTCGCGTCGCCCGCCCCGCCCGGTTTTGCCTCCAGCAGCGCGGCAGGCCACGCCAGCGCCCCACACACTGTGGCGCTCAAGCACAAAGAAATGGCGGCGTTTCGCATTCGGGATGCCCAGAGGAGCTTATCGCTTATATCCGTGCCGTCCGGGGAAGTCAACGGTCGCCCTTACTTTTTCTCTCCCCCGCTTGTGGACCCCCCACCCCCTTTACACTGGGTGGCCACCCCAGTAGTATGCAGGGGATTTAGCACCTCACTTTCGCGCTGCGCGGCGCCCTTCAAAAACCGTTCAGCGCCTTTCACACGAGACGGGACGCCGTGATCTTCGACGACCTGCGGGCCATACAATTGCGCTATGGCTTCTTGCCGAAGCCTGAGCTTGAAGCTCTGTCGCAGCGCACCCGCACGCCCCTGTATCAAATTCACAGCGTCGCCAGCTTCTATCCCCATTTTCATTTGACCCCGCCCCCGAAAGCGGACGTCCGCGTCTGCGCCGACATGAGCTGCCACCTCAACGGCGCCGGCGACCTGCGCGCCGATCTCGAGCATCGCTTCGCCGGCTCCGGCGCCAAGGACGTCTTGATTCGCGACGTCTCCTGCCTGGGCCGCTGCGATCACGCCCCAGCTGCCTCCATCAACGATCAAATTTTCACTGACGTAACTCCCACCCGGGCCGAACAAATCGTAAGCAGCGTCCTCCGCGGTGAATCCGTAGAAGCCCCTCACCTCGACCACGCCCGCGTGCAGTGCGCCTCCGATCCCTACCCCGACGACCAAAAGTACGGCGTCGCCCGCAAACTCGCCGCCACCAAAGACTGGGACGGCGCACTCGCCGAGCTCAAAGCCTCCGAACTCCGTGGCATGGGCGGCGCAGGCTTTCCCACCAGCATGAAGTGGGATTTAGTTCGCAAGCAGCCCGGCACCGAAAAATACGTCGTCTGCAACGCCGACGAAAGCGAGCCCGGCACCATCAAGGACCGCTTCATCCTCACCCATCTTCCGCACTTGGTCATCGAAGGCATGATCCTGGCCGGATTCATCAGCGGCGCGAAAAAAGGCATCCTCTATATCCGCCACGAATACCACCTCCAGGAAGAAATCCTAGGCGAAGAAGTGCGCCGCTGCTATCGCGCCGGCCTCCTCGGCAAGAAAATCCTCGGCACCGACCTGGACTTCGACCTCGAGGTTTTCGTCAGCCCCGGCGGCTACATCTGCGGCGAAGAAAGTGCTCTCATCGAAGCCATCGAAGGCAAGCGCGCCGAGCCCCGCAACAAGCCGCCATTCCCGGTCCAGGCTGGCGTCTGGCAAAAACCCACGGTGCTCAACAACGTCGAAACCTTCGCCAACGCTCCGCAAATCCTTACCCGCGGCGTCGAGTGGTTCAAAGCCCAAGGCCAAGGCGGTTCCCGCGGCCTGAAATTCGTGGGCGTCAGCGGCCACGTCGCCAATCCCGGCATTTTCGAAGTCCCCATGGGCCTCCCCATGCGCGAAGTCATCTTCAAATACGCCGGCGGCATCCGCGGCGGCCGCCAACTGAAAGCCTTCGCACCGTCGGGCCCTTCGTCCGGCTATCTTCCCGCGTCCATGGTCGACGTCCGCGTCGATTTCAAAGCCCTAGCCGACGCCGGCTCCATGCTAGGCTCCGGCGCCATCGTAGTCTGCGACGACACCACTTGCATGCTGGACATGGCTCTCAACGCGGTCCGCTTCTATCGCAACGAATCCTGCGGAAAGTGCGTCCCCTGCCGCGTAGGCTCGCAAAAAATGGTCGATCTCCTCGCGCGCTGGACCCAAGGCGGCATGCCGGAACCGCACTATCGCGCCGATCTAGCGTTACTCGACGAACTCTCGCAAGCGATGAGTCTCGCGTCGATCTGTGGCCTGGGACAAATCGTTCCAGCCCCCATCCAATCCGTGTTAAAACATTTTCGCCCAGAAGTAGACGCGCACGCCCTGCATGGCCAATGTCCCAGCGGAATCTGTTTCACCCCCGCTGCCAAAGCCAGCGAAGCGCAGCGCGTAGGCATTCGCCCGTAATTTTGGTACGCCACGATGTCTGCGCAACATCGTGGCGGTGAACACGTGCAATTGTAGCGGCCGCCGACCGTGGCGGGCGCTTCTACGTTCAACCCGAAAAGGACGGCCGAGAATTTAGGCAACAAACGAACTCAAACGCAATGGCCACAACCACCACACCTCCCGGCCTAATCGATCTCACCATCGACGGCCAACCCGTTCGCGTCCCCGCAGGCACCAGCGTCTTCGACGCCGCCCGCATGAACGGCGTCGTGATTCCCACTCTCTGCCACCTGCAAAACGAAACCCCGGTAGGAGTCTGCCGTCTCTGCCTGGTAGAAGCCGGCGGCCGAGTCCTGACCGCCTCCTGCGTCCGCCCAGTCGACCCCGGCATGAAGGTGGTCACCAATTCCGAAAAAGTCCTGAACGCCAGAAAAACCGTTCTAGAACTCCTGATGTCGGATCATCCAACGCCGTGCGCCCGCCAGGAACACTCCGGCGATTGCGAACTGGAAACGCACGCCAGAAACGCAGGCATCACCCACCCGCGTTTCGCCAAACGCACCGTCTCCCGCGGCAAAGACGAATCCTCCCTGGCCATCGCCGTCGATCACGACGCCTGCATCCTCTGCGACCGCTGCATCCGCGGCTGCGACGAAATCAAAACCAATTTCGTCCTCGGACGCATGGGCAAAGGCTACGCCACCGACATCGCCTTCGATCTGAACTCCCCAATGGGCGATTCCACCTGCATCTCCTGCGGCGAATGCATGGTCTCCTGCCCCACGGGTGCGCTCACCAACAAGAGCGTCGTTGGCACCGCCATTGCCACGGGCGCAGGCGCGCAAGGCCTGGAACCCGAAGAACTCCTCAAGCTCCCGGTCTTCAAAGGCGTCTCCGGAACGTTCTTGGAGCTCAATCGCGGCGCCATCGTCAAGCGCGACTTCCGCAGGGGCGACGTAATCTGCCGCGAAGGCGAGTTCGGCTCCACGGCCTTCTACATCGTTCAAGGCACAGCTCAGGTCTCCATCTCGTCGCCCATCGCTCACGTCAAAACGCAAGGCGGCGCCAAGGGTTTCTTCAAGCGCCTTACCAGCACGCTCACCCCGCGCCAGGAAGACAAGCGCGAAGGCGAAACCCGCGATCGCACCATTCCCATCGACGCCTCCGTCGACCTTTCGTATGAAAATCCGGTCGCCGAACTCGGTCCCGGCGACCTCTTCGGCGAAATGACCTGTATGAATTTCTATCCGCGCTCTGCTACGGTCCGCGCGGTCTCCGATGTCGTGGCCTACGAGATGCTTCGCAACGTCCTCGACATCATGATGAAAAACAAAACCTTCCGCAGCGCGCTAGATCAAAACTACCGCCGCCGCGCTCTGGAAAATCATCTTCGCGGCGTCCCCATGTTCGCGGACCTCGCCCCCGATTTCATCGAGCACCTCAAAGAAAGCGTCGAGCTGCAACGCTTCGCCCCCGGCCAGGTGATCTGTCGCCAGGGCGATCCCGCCGACAGTTTCTATCTAGTGCGCATAGGCTTCGTAAAGGTTTCGGAAAATTACCCCGGCGGCGAACTCATCCTCGCTTATCTCTCCCGCGGCGATTATTTCGGTGAGATTGGTCTGCTAGGCGGTGGCATCCGCACTGCAACATGTACCGCTCTCGACCACGTCGAACTGGTCCGAGTCTCCGGCGACGATTTCCGCCAAATGGTCGAGCGCTTCCCCAGCGTCCGCCAGGGCCTGCAAAAAATCGCCGACGAACGCCGCTCCGCCAACCAGCAGCGCATGCAAATGGTTCACAACGTCCCGATCGACCAATTCCTCTCGCAAGGCCTGATGGAAGCGCAAAGCCTGCTGATCCTCGATCTGCAAAACTGTACCCGCTGCGACGCCTGCGTCAACGCGTGCGCCGACGCCCATGACGGAGTCACCCGCCTGGTCCGCGAAGGCCTGCGCTTCGATCAATATCTAGTCGCTACCAGTTGCCGCCAGTGCCGCGACCCGTTGTGCATGGTCGGCTGCCCGGTAGGCTCCATCCGCCGACGCAATTCGCTCGAAGTCATCATCGAAGACTGGTGCATCGGCTGCGGCCTATGCGCCCGCAATTGCCCCTACGGCAACATCAACCTGCATCCTTTCGAAGTAATGGCTGAAGATCCCGAGCGCCCCGGCCGCCAGAAAGCGGTAGTAAAACAAAAAGCCACCTCCTGCGATCTCTGCACCAACCTGGAAGAGCCCAGTTGCGTCTACGCCTGCCCCCACGACGCCGCCCATCGCGTAGACCCGCGCGAGTTTTTCTCCAATATGCTCGGCCAAGGCTCAAGGACGCCCTAACGTGCGAATGGACCAAACCCAACGCGGATGGGCCATGGCATCGCTGGTAATTCTCGCGGCGTCTGCGGCGGTTTACGTTTTCTACATCCTGAACTCGCCGCAAGGTCCGAGCGGCGGCAGCACGATCGGCCTCGCCTTCGGCATACTCGGTTTCGCCTTCATGATCTTCGCCGGCCTCCTCGGAGCTCGAAAGCGCGTCCCCGTTTGGCGCCTCGGCCGCGCCCAAGCCTGGATGCGCGGCCATCTCTGGCTGGGCCTCCTAAGCCTCCCGCTAATTCTCTTCCACGGCGGCTTCCATTTCGGCGGCACGCTGACCAGAATCCTGATGTGGCTTCTGATCATCACCGTCCTAAGCGGCGTCTTCGGCGCGGTCCTGCAAAACTACGTGCCGCGCATGATGACCAGCGACGTCCCGCTGGAAACCATCTACGGAGAAATCGCCAACGTGCGCAAACTCCTCCGTGAAGAAGCCGACAAGGATGTAGAAACCGTTTGCGGCCCGCTGAACCTCTCCAAGAGCGCTCAAGAGGCAGGCCAGCGCGCCGGCGGCTTCACCGCCATGCGCCCGATGAGCACCATCACCACCACCGGCGGAGGCACCGCAGTCGCTGCCGCAACAGAAATTCTCCTGCTCTCGGAAGAAGAAAGCGCCCCGTTACGCCGTTTCTACCTGAACGAGATGCGCCCGTTCCTGGAGCAACCCAAACAGCACGGATCCCGCCTGGCCAGCCCCGACAAAGCCCGCAGCGCCTTCGTAGGCCTGCGCACCCTGCTGCCGCCGGCAGCCCACTCCACGCTGGAAGACTTACAAGACATTTGCGACGAAGCGCGCCAACTCTCACGCCAGGAGTTGCTACATCACTGGCTCCACGGCTGGCTCCTGCTACACATCCCGCTCTCGCTCGCGCTAATTTTGCTAGGCGCCATCCACGCAGTAATGGCGCTGAGATATTCGTCATGATCACACGGCGCGCCAGGACACAGCACAGTGTTGTAGGGGCACGGCACTGCCGTGCCCGCCGGTGTAGAAATTGTCGCGGCACCTGACAGTGCGCGCATTTCGTTGTAGGGGCGCAGCCCTGCTGCGCCCCATTTGAGCAAGCTGTACAGGATCATCGGCGACTCGGGGTTGAATAACAAACGACCGTGGCACGAACACGCACAACAAAAAAACTCGCCCAACGCATCGACCTCAACTATTTCAAGAGGCCGTCTCCGTACAAGCGCGCCAAATTCTGGCTGACCCTGCTGCTTCCCGTCCTCGCCTTAACCTGGATCGCCTGGCGAACTGTCGCCAAAGACTCCCGCGTCTACTCCAGCGGCCGCATGAGCGCCGCCCACGCGGTCCTGGAAAAGGAATGCGCCACCTGCCACCTCCAACAAGCCGGCGTCTTCTCCGCGAAAGCCACGGACAACGCCTGCCTCTCGTGCCACGACGGCCCGGTTCACCACGCCAGCCAGGTAAAGACGCTCGAGTGTGCGGCCTGCCACACCGAGCATCGCGGCCGCAGAAACATCACCGCCGCCAGCGAACAAACCTGCGCGGAATGCCACGGCGATCTCAAAACCAATGCCGGCACCCCGCACTACGCGGCCCACATCGACAGCCTCCAGGACGGCCACCCGCAATTCGCCGCCCTCCGCGAAGGCCAGCGCGACCCGCAAACCATCAAGCTGAATCACGCCGTGCACCTGAAGCCGATCCGTCGCGGCCCCAACGGCCCGATGGTGCAACTGGAGTGCTCCGACTGCCACCGCCCCGCCGCGGTGAAAGCAACTTGGACCTACGCCGACGCGAAATACGTCACCGCACAGCCCAGCTACTCCGAAGAAGGCGAGCTGCGCGCCATGAAAACAGAAGCCCTCGCCGCTCACGGTCCGGCAAGCGGCCGCGAACTAATGGCCCCAGTAAAATTCGCAACCGCCTGCGCATCCTGCCACCTGCTCGCGTTCGACAAGCATTTCGATGAAGGCGTTCCGCACGACAAACCCGAAGTAGTGCATGCATTTTTGTTGAAGAAATTTCAGGAGTACATCGCCGCGCACCCAGCCGACGTCCGCGTAGTGCGCG
>Ga0210403_10001315_pt1 | contig 23707 bp, 37 predicted proteins | sample IncBWC19MmetaG_FD_150863 | JGI IMG/M metagenome (GOLD analysis project Ga0210403, IMG submission 150863) | Forest soil microbial communities from Barre Woods Harvard Forest LTER site, Petersham, Massachusetts, United States - Inc-BW-C-19-M | ecosystem: Environmental > Terrestrial > Soil >... | reverse complement strand
CGAGGAGCACCCAATCGAAGCAGAGAAAGCTGAATATTTCCAAATATTCAACGATAAAGAGCTAAACGAGTTCATAAACTACGTGAACACTTTTAGACCAGGACTCACGCAAGAGCCTCCTATGGTCGGGGCGTGTTCTAACAAATATCTGCAAGCGATTGTGGAAGCGCTCAGGCTGTTCTGTCAATTGAAAACTCCGAAAATAACAGCGGACGCGACAGTGGAAGAGACAGCATCAGCTATGGAAACATGGCTGGTCAAACCGTTTGATTGGCTGGCTGTGGATTTCTATAGGGATAGCAAGAACGAACTGGCAAGGAAAGCAGCACTGGCAGTGAAGTATACCTGAGGAGGAACGATGCCGACGCAGCGTGAAACAGAACTATACTTTGAGGCGCGAAACAGAGCGCTAGAAAGGGTTGTGAGCGGGAAAGATTTCCTGTCAGATGTTGAGAGAGGAATCGCGCACGGGATACGTGCTGCCGATATCCTTGAGATAGGAGATGCGCCTCTTGCTCCAGAGACAAACTACGGCTTCGCATTCGTCTGCGGCGTCCTAGCCAAACTAGAAGCAGTCAAAGGAAAATCCTACGAGGCGAGCTGGATGAAGCGCGGCGACGAAAGCATATTCGCCAATATCCAGCGCAAGTACGATATCCTGGACGCCAGATTCCACGGCAACAACGTCGGCGAGAGCAGAGTGACAAATCTGGCGGACTTGGCGGTCTATTGCGTCAAGGAGATATGCAGGCAGGCGCAGTTGAACCCTGATGAAGTGAAGTCGTGGCTGGAGGAAGTGAGGAAATTGTCATGACCCCGACTCCTCTCACTGAGCGGCTAGCGGAGCTGGCGAAACGTATCATCAACGAATGTAATGAGAAGTGCGTCCTTGTTGACCTTGAAGGGAAGCATCTTGGCTTTGACCCGGACGATGCATATTTGCTAGTTGAGCAGATGCTCATCTCCAGCCTCGACTCCTTGCTGACGGCTGAGGGCGATAAGATTACATGCCATCTCACACGCGAACAATTTGACTTGCTGTGGACCAGCAAGCTGAATCCCTCAGTTTCTCTAGCCGCCGCCCGTCGTGCCGGGATGGAGGAAGCATGTGTTCAAATATGCGGTGCCTGTATGCGCTTCGGGCCGCAATCGTCGCAATTAGTCGCAGGGGAGTGGATGCACGGTTTGCCACCCTGCACCGAGCATTGTAAGGCAGCCGCGATTCGCAAAGCGATGGAGGAGAAATGAGCATGGGCGTCGAACGAGCCGATTACGGCAGATACGAAGTAAATTGCCCTCATTGCAAAGAGGAGTTTGAAGTAAGCGTATACCCAACGTATTGCGTCCTTTGCGGGAAGCAACTTGAAGAAGAGAAGAAGCCGGAGCGCCAGACATGAAGACCAAAGCTCGTAAATGGCTCAAGCGTCTCTGGAAGCGTCCAATGTTGAAGGCCGAAGCGTGGGATTATATGACCTGTAAAGCGATGAGCGATGAAACTTTCGCCGAGCTTATGTTGAAGATTCGCAAGGACGCGCTGAAAGTAGGTGGGTGGTGAAGACCAAAGAGCGGAAGGTGCGGTTGGCGACACATCCACAGTTGGCAAGGCCGCTGCGTGTACTTGAAGGCCGGCATCACGGATTCTTTGGCTGCTACGTCAACGTCGAGCGCCTGCGAGCCAAGCGCAAGGAGAAACGATGAGTGATACGTTGCAAAAGTTGATTAATCAGGCTGAGGGAAAACTGGCTTGCACATCAAGTTATGAGTGGCTACTCAATGAGTTGAAGGCTCTCGCCACCCAGCCCACTCAGAGCGCAGCGCCAGCCGTCTTGGGGCATGCAAGACTCGTAGATGGCGGAAGGCTTAAGCCAAAACCTTGGAAGATGGATGAAGCCGCGCCAGCCGAGACGCTATCAGATTTTCAACATGCAGAGATTGTCCGATTAGCGAGTTATCCAAACAATGGCGAGACGGTCGCGGAGTATGTTGAAACCCTAATTGTCGCCACGAGAAGAACCGCGCCCGCCGTTCAGGAGGCGGGGATGGTAGAGTTGGGGCTATCCGGTATTGCAGTACCGAAAGCCGACGCGAAGGGTAGCCTCCCTGCCTTTGAGGCTTGCCGAGAGCAGAGCGTTGATGGCCCCATTCAACATTCACTGACAGTAATGCAAGTTCAAGAAGCCATACAGGCGACATGGATTCATCAGGAATGCACGCATTGCGATGGGGATGATATTGATGAAGTCAACCTAACTAAACTGTTGAATACATTGCTGGCCGCAGCCCGCCAGCCGAGCGAGCACAAACACGACGACGCAGAGCAAGTAACAAACTGCCCAATTTGCAGCCCTTATGAAGCGGTCAATGCAGCTGTTGAAAGAGGTCGCTCGGAAGGGCTGCAAGGAGCCGCTCGCCATTTCGAGAGCAAGGTATACGGTATTTTCCACCCCCAACAAATCGCACTGGTGCTGCGTGCCCTCGCCAGCCAGGAGCCAGACAAGGAGGCGAAAGCCGGATGAGCGTGAGACGATGCGCGAATAAAAAGTGCGGTCACCCGTTGCGGGTACTGCGAGGCATGTGGATTTCAAAACTGAACGGAGGGCTGCACTGCAACGGAGTCCTGAAGTTATGGCATAAGCCAGCCGAGCGCCCGCCCAAGCAGTCCTTGAGCGCGGGCCAGAGAGGAGCGAAAGATGTGGTGGAGTAAAAAGGAACCTGAACCACCGAAGCCGGACAATCTGTTAATGGATGCTTTCTGTGACCGCTGCAAGCGACACCTGAAAGATGAATTGGCTTGCGATGTTTCGATGGAGAAAATCGATGGCGGAATCAAGCTAGTAATAAGTGATGCGTTGCTATGCCGCGACTGTGTGCCGATAGTGTTCTTCGGTGCGAGCGGCCTAGCAGGTAAAACGAGTGAGCCAGCAGGCACGGGCAAACAGTCGGAGGGTAACAATGAATAAACTCCCTTCTCTCCGCATCCGTAACTCTGAATATAAAGTCATATCTCTATTGGGTAGTGGACTAACGTTCGGTCAGGTAGCCAACACGCTGGGAGTGACTATCGGTACCGTTAAGGCTGTCCACTATAGAGTCCAACAGAGAGTTAGGGGAGCTATCCTGTTGACGAGGAAGAGGAAGAGTGGTAGGGTAACTGTGAATAACGTGGGGGATGGCCATGGATAAATTGCGTCCAGACGAGGATAGGGAAATTAATATGCGAGAGGATGAGAGTATCGAAGCTCACCTGAAGAGAGAAGAGTGGGAAGATTGGTTCATTGATAGAGGAATTAAACTGGGTAAAAGTGCCGCAGGTACCACACACCTAGCCACCACCGTGCTCTGTATTGACTGTCACATGCTAGTGGAATTGGGTACCGATGACTGTCCCCACGCTGTTGCTCTCCATAAGAAGGCTCAGATGATAGCTGAAAGGGAGAGGCGGCACCAGTCAAGGGAAGAGACCGATGCCGCCGTGGATATGCCCGTTGCGGGCAGCGTGGCGTCTGGAGGCACCACGCGGGAAGAAACTAATGAGTATAATGTCTCACAAGCTGGAGAAATTGTCAATGATAAAGATTGATACTCAACTAGTCTCTGACGCCATCGTTGCGTGTGAAACCGGGGGACCAGCTAAGGAAGAAAGTGCAAGATTAATTGAATTCATGTTGGAGAAACTTCCTGAATTGCCTGAATGGGAGTGGAAGGTAGTGGCCACGGAAACCCCCTTCTATATCAAACTGGCTCCCAAATTTTATTGCATTGGCATTGGAGACTGCCATTTCATGGACGCTATTGGGATGATTCACGCGGAGTGGAAGACTAAGGGTGCCCCCAAGTTAACAAGGGAGGGAAAGCCATATAAGGGACAGGACGAGGAAAGTTGGCTGGACGATATATCCAATGACGTGCAGGTGGCCGTGTACGCTCTCGCGGCCCAACAAGGTATTTTTCTGGAGAATGAGGAAGAGATTAGTTTCGGCGTAGACGCCCCCAGAGTAATGGTACGAGCATGTGTGAAGTCGTCGCCGCCGGAGGTGTGGCCACGGAACCATGAAGATGGTCTCCATACTTTTTCACAAGTAGCTTTAGATTCCACCAAGAACGCATTACTAGTGAAATGCAAGCAGATTAGAGCGGCGCGGGAGTCCAAGCTAATACCTTGGAATCTCGTTGGAGGTCAGTGTGAAAATAAGTATCGTACTATCTGTGAGTTCCGGGAAGAAATATGCAAGAAACATTTGAATCCTCTGTCCCGTTGGGGACACAAAACGGAATCCCTTGAGGAGATGGTTGAAGGCAGGCGAAAGTGGTATGAACGGTTAAAAGTGGACCCTAATGACCCAGAGGTAGTAATGCTATCTCCCTCTAAATACACGGATTATACGTGGTGTATGGAGAGAGGGCGACAGTTATACGAGGGTACGGAGGGGGCAGAAAGAGAGTCCTCGTTTGAGCAAGGGATTGGAACTGGGTATCACGCTGGACTGGCCGCTATCTACAAACAATGGCCCAAATAACCATTGACAGTACGAAATTATCGTGGGATATTGATGTCCCACTTAGGGAGAGATAATGACCGAGGAAGAGAGAACACTAGTCTCACCGATACCTAAGACGGCTGAAGCGGCTAGAGCCCCGTTTACTGGAGCAGCGTCTCCAGTAGTAACTCCAGTTAAGCCAACCACTCCCCAAAGTATATTCAGTCAGGTATCCACGGCTAATGCGAGACAATCTCCCCTCGTCAAAAAGTTAGCCGAACGCACTCAGAGTACCAAGGATATCCTCTCTCCTTGGATGCGATTACTGCTCCATGGGGAAATAGATAGTAAGAAGACCGTAACTGCGTCTAGATTCAGCTCTCCAGAGAATACCCGTATTATCCTGACTCGCGGTGAGGACCAACTACTTCCTATTAAGAGTTTAGGTATTCAGTACGTAAAGGTCGAGAACGCCAGTGAGTTCATCGAAGCAATGGCCTACTGCGATACTATCTGGCCTGACTGGGCTAAGTTACCGGAACCTTACTTAATCATTGATGACATATCTAAAGGAAAGGACATGGTGCTGAAGGACAACGAGACCTTTACTTCCGGCACTGGCGAGGTCCGCGAGCACAAGGACCCCAGGAAGATGCACGTAGCCGCGTTGAAGGAGATGGATTCTGTATTTACTACCCTCAACAGGAAGCCTATTCACATTACCCTCGTGGCCCTAAGCAAGATAAGGGAAAACGCCATCACTCAAGAGGAGTCTATCTTCCCTGACCTTCCTCCGGCGATGTCCAATTTAATTATGTCGGATTATTCCTACATCTATTACATCAACAAAAAGAAACCCAACAACGCCTGTCTCCTTACTGGGAAGGACTTCGAGTCCATAACCGAATATGACGAGAATCAGAAAAAGAATGTCACCTTCCAACGGTTCATGTTCGCAAGACACAAACTACCTGTGGAGTTGGAGGGTAAGGGTATAATCCGTCCCTATGAGCCACTGGACCTCAGAGCTATCTGGGAGAGGATTAAAAAGGGAGAGCCAGCAAAGGTTGGGACATGAAACGCGCCAAAGTAAAGGTACCCAGACAGAAAGCGTGGAGTCTACGTCAACTTAGAGCCGGACGTTGTTCTACTTGCGGGAAGAAACGTAAGTATGGTGCCGCGAGATTCTGCCCCTTACACTTGTCACTCGACGCCGCCAAACATCGTGAGGCACTTGGATGTAAGCGATGGAAAAAGGGAGGCAGGGGCCGTCCACCCTTGTCCGTCGCCGCGTAAGGGAGATAACCATTGTCCATAACCGCGCCAAAGTGGAGATAGTGTCTCCGGGATTCACGTCTTATGTCTTTAGGGGACCTCGCAGCCACCGTAGACTACGAATAATCGTCCCCCAAGCTGACTATGCATTATTGAGAGAGGAGAATGCGTTGAGGAAGGCGAAGGAGAAGGGATATCTAGTGGAAGATAAAGGAGGAAAGTGATGGCGAAAGGTAGATTATTTGAGTACGCAGTACTGTACCATCCGAAGCCGACGAAGGAACAGAACGACCGTGGGGAGACACCGAAATCAGAAGTATTAATAGAACCGAAGTCCGTGTTGGCGTCCACTCCCGACCAAGTAAGTGTTTTGGCAGGAAGGGCTATCCCAGAGACACACGTCGATAAACTAGAGGACGTGGAGATAATCGTCCGCCCTTTCTAGCCCCGCTGCTGGGGGCGGGTGGACAGCAGCAAGGGAGTAGAACGATGGACTGGGGACCACTGGAAGAATTGAAGGCCCTACAAAAGGAGCCAGCAGCACAACGAGCACTATTGAGAGCCGGTGCCAAATTTACCCAATCTGGCGTCCAAGCGAGTACCAGTTACAACGCCGCGACCGTATCCAGTGCGAATATTAACTCTTGACAAGTTTCCATGGTAAGAGTACATTCACACACTCGTAGCAGTGAAAATTCAAGGGAGAGAATGGAAGGTGACTATGTTCGACGACGAGGCCACACAAATGCAACGTGAGGTACCAGAGGAACCCATAGAAGTGGAGGGACACGAGGTAGGGAATGGTGAAATAGACCTATTCCCCGACACTCCCGCACCTATGCGGGCGGCTCCAGTGCCCCAAGCCCACAGAGTAAGGATTACTGGCGTGAGTGTTGAGAGCAGCAAGGACACCCTCACCCAATGGCTGAAAATATCCTATACCAGCCTAGACACGGCTGGAGACGACGCTCTAACCGTCTTCCTCCCGCAACAGTATATCGACAATCCCGCCGTGGACCCCGAGACATTATCCAAGGCTCCGGGTCCCATAGGTGCTAGTGGCCGTCCCACTCCATCTGAGCACCAAAAGTACGCCGCTGCTGTCCGTAATCATGGTAAAGCCGCTAAGGCCGGTGCCATTATCGCTCATAGTATGAATCCTAGTGATGGTAACGAGTTGGGGGACGGTACCTTAGAGACCCTAATCCGTTTTGCCAAGGAACAGGACCATAAGGTGAGGTCCATTAACGTTCCCCGTACCTTCGTCCAAGTGGCTGAGTACCTCAATGGACTATGTACCGGTACTGAGTGTGTGGCATTGTTACTGCCCCAAGGTGGCGACGGTGAATTCAGTGATAGACTGAGAACACGTCGATTCGTCTCACCGGCCTTCGCGGAGAATGTGCTCAAGGGGTATGACCCTAATAAAGGTAGAGGGTATCGTAGATTGTGGCTTAACGAGTAAGTAAACTAACCTATTGGTACACTAGCCCACAAATGCAAGTGGCCTAGCACCTCCCTCGTGTGTACTGCGAGGGGAATTGAAGGTGGTGAGCACGTTAGCACTGTAGCCAAATATCTCAACAGGGTGGATACTCATCCTGTCAGTGCTGAACCGTCCAGCATGGAAGGGCTCCACAAACGGTCGTAGTGACCCTCCACCAAACTTGTACAAGAGAGCGGGCACCGTCCCTGTGGTCGTGAGGCCGAAACGGTGCAGAACTCGTTAACGAGGGCTCAACAGGGTGGGAGTGCTGATATCAGCAACGGATTCGTAATCCGATTCCCACCTTGTCAGTCTATTAAAGTTTGGCGGTGCTCACTAGCCAGGGCTAACGATACAGAGGGGTGAGCCAGTGGCAATGGATATAATGCGAGTCGCTCCTCTCGCCGCCAAAGAGTTTGGGGACGCACCAAGAAGACACTCTTGTCGGAAGGAGATAGTCTTCAAGTCCCCAATAAGTTAGCCATCGACAGAACGGGCGAGCGTTCTATGGGGTATGTAGTCGCTGATTGTCAACGTTCTGACTGGCACAGCGTCCGGTCGCGGTGGCTATAGATTACCCTAGCGGAAGTACGGTGAGGCGGATGTGGGATACCCTGATGATTATGTCAGGTTAAGATGGCACCCATAAGCGACGGCACTGAGCCACCGAGTTCACCGTCTAGGGACAGTTTGGGCACTCGCGGTAAACACAGGTCCGAGAGGACAGTCGCTTCGGTGACAAGCATAGTGTTAGAGTGCCCGCTAAGTCGGGCATGAGGTTCGAGACCTCAACATGGAACGTCGGCCATGGGAGACGGTTCAATGGGTCTGGGACTGCCCCCGGAACTAGTGGAGAGTGTGAACTCGAAAGCGAACAGTCTTGCTGTTGATACCCTAAGCTGTGCTAAGAGTTCAATCGGGCACCTCCACTAGCAAGTTACTCTGCCTCCCCAAGCAGGTGGAGTAGTAGTGAGAAGGGATGGGTAACATGACCCCGCTATCCATCCCTTTTCTTTTTTGGGAGAGTATGTGTCTGGACAACCCCAAGCGTGTATGGATATCCAATGCCCATTGGCCAGTAAGTCTACTGGATTCGCCTTGCCGTCTGGAGATTTCAATAAGGTGAAGATAGTCGCTTTACTCGAAACTCCGGCAACCAGTGAAATTATTTTCCCTATCGTGGAACTATCAGACGGAGAGCAGGAGTTAAACCGCCGTAGACAACGCTATCCAACTCTGGAGGAAAAGTTTATCAAAACTGGAGCAGCGGTCGTGGGGAAAGCTGGAGCCACTTTATTCTCCTGGATGCTGGAGCCGTTGGGGATACATAGGATAGACATCGGACTCGTGAATACTCTCCACTGTTATCCCGGTAAAAAGCCTGATGGAACCGTTGCCTATCCTATTGGTGACGTGAGAAAGAGAGCCGAAGCCTGTTGCTCCACCTTATGGTGGGGACAGTTAAGGGAGTGGAATCCAACAGTGGCCATTATATGCCTCCATCCAAGTGCTATCTCGCGGGAGCCGTCCCCATTGCCTGTCTGCTTGAAAGTTATAGAGAAGGCAAAACATTTCTCCCTACAGGGGGAGAGGGTACTGATATTAATGGGTGGTAAGGCCAGTCACGCCTGGTTGGGGCATTCTGAGAATACCACAGTATGGTGTGGTCACTATGAAATTGAGTCCGGCTATGCTAGACTGAAACGTGAGGAGAGGAGGGTAAGTGGGATGTCCATCAAAGTGGGACCGAAGGTTAAGAAGCCCAAGAAGTTGACAACTAAACTAGCCCTGGAGATATTCCTCAAATCAGCCCTCCCTGTCATCCGGGCGGCGGATGTTGCTAAGGATGATTTTACTGGGGAGGTCCAATATCACATAGATACTTACATAAGTGAGCAACAATATAAGGAGATGTTGGGATTGATGGTCCCCAAGGTGAAGGGGAAGAGTAAGGGGTTGGATTAAGGAGAGGATATGAAAATTTTAACTATAGGACTTCTGGGACTTCTACTAACCGTCCCAGTGCTGGGAGACACTCCACAAGACGAGAAGGTAACTGTTCCCAAAAGTATGCTGACCCAAGACCAATTAAATAAATTACAGGGACATGACCTGCGGGAAAATGTCCACGAGTGGGCTGGAGTGGGAAAGGAAGTAGGGGAGGCAGTCAATTCATCCTTAGCCGCCGTGACCGTCCAGACCAATAGCTTCGCCCAAACTGGGGTGGGGAAACTCACGATGGTCCTTGTGGTATGGAAGATACTCGGAGACCAGATAGTACATCTAGTTGGAGGAGCCATAGAGTTAGTCGTCTTCCTTCCGCTTTGGATATGGTCCTACCGTAAAACCTGTATGGTCCGTAGAATCAAAACGGGTAAAGATACTTGGCAGACAGTGGACTACAAAAAAGATTCCTATGGAGACTGTTCCCCACGGCAGGCGCACTTACTTGCGATTGTAATTCTGATGGGGATATTTTTGGTTACGGTGTTCAGCTATTAAACGACTGACTAGCCCACTTAAGAGAGACAGGTCCGGGTTGGGCAACTCCGGCTGACGCATCTTTCGATGCAGAAAGGAAGCGCCATCGTTGGAACCTGTCTCTCAACATTCTGAGGAAATATGAAATGGTCTCTAGCGTGGCAAGAAGACTGTGAAAAGTGGCGAGGGGAATATCTCAACGGTCCCTATGCCCACTGGTGCATGGAGTGGGACGGACTACCAGTGGATATGTGGTATCCGGAGTTCGACTGCTGTGTGTGCTACAAGGGATTCTGGTTCAGTGTGGCGAAGTGGATTAGTCGAAGGTATTGTCGATTAAAGGGATGGTAAATGTTCGAGGTGATGAGAACGTGGCCCCTAGTCGAAAGGAACCCAGCGGCGATAAGGGAGTTGGTACCTAATCCTTATCTCTCCTGGGACCTTTAGAGTGGCACACCCGCGATAACACTCCCACTATCCTAGGCGTCAGCGACGGCAACCACACAGTGAGTGTCCCCTATGGCGACGGGAAAGCTCCGTTTCAGTATCTACTTCAGAGATATCCTGATTGTCATCTGCTCGGTCATAATCTTGTGGCTGCTGATATTCCGGTGGCCGTAAAAGAGGGTATTCATATTCCCATAGAGAGGGTGGAGGATACCATCCTCTACCACTTCCTTACAAATATGTCTCTCTGCAAGGGGACTAAGAAAACGGACGATGAGGAGGGTGAAAAACGTGGTAGAGGATGGATGAATCTTTATGCCATGTGTTCCTTCTACCTCTCTGTCCCTAACTGGAAACACCACCGCGAGGATACTTGTTCCGGTCCCTGTCCGGAGTGTGATGTGTTCGGGTACAACGGGAACGACTGCTACTGGCCCCTCAAAGCCTTCCCCCTCATGCTCAAGAGGGCCAAACTATTAGGCGTCCATTCATTATATCCTTTGCATCGTGATGTAGAAGTAGTACTCTCCAAGATGAAAGAACGAGGGGTACTGGTGGATGTACCCTATGTGGAGAAATTACGGGGAGAGTTCCAACTAGCATGTAGGGAATACTGGGATGACTCCACTAACACTGGCATCTTCCCCTTCAATCCCAACAGCTCCCAGCAAATAGTAGCCCACTTCAAATCCAAGGGTATCCCTCTTGCTAATTCCCAGGAACAGACTATTCGAGACGCTTCAGAGGACTCCGACGACCCCGAACTTACCAGTCTCCTGGATTACAAGGAGTTGGGTAAAGGCCCTGACCGATGGTTCGCGCCTCGTATCTTCGATTATGAGAAGAATGAGTGGACAGGATACGTTGACAGTGAAGGTTCAATTCACTGTAACCTGTCCTTCTTCACGTCAACAGGACGCCTTGCTTCTAGCAATCCAAACCTACAAAACGTCTCTAAGCGCCGCCGGGATAGAGCCACAGGTGAAAGTATCGGTAAGAAGGTTAGGAGAGCCATCGTCGCGCCGGAGGGATACTATCTCTACCGGGCTGACTTGAAGAATGCCGAGAATAGAGTGTTCCTTCACTTAGCTGGGTATAAGGATATCCCCAATACCGACTTCCACTCTGCAATGAGGGATATGATTGGAATTAAGGAAGAGGACCCGTTTGCTATCCAGATGGGGAATGCCAGAGAGGCCGCTAAGACGGTTACCCATGCTACCGATTACATGGAAGGGTTAATTCTCCTTACTACCGCTGAACTCCGTTCCTCCCGTATCCAGAATGAAATATCCAAGGGTGTAAGAGTAGCCTTCCCGGATTGGAGTGTCTGGGGAAAAGTTGTCACATTTACCGGTATCAATTTAGCTAGGCGTGCGTTTGGTTCCGCTAGTTGGGAGAATCGTAAGCGTGCTCTCGAAGTAACCATGAAATACTTCTCTGGATTTCCTAAGTTACGGGGCCTACAGATGTTCATAACTAAACAAGTAGAACGTGAAAAGTGTGTGAGGCCACCGACGGGATACGTACTCTCCAGCTACGGTTATGAAACTGACCGTTTGAAGACCGCAGCGGCTATGTTCGGTTCCAATCCCGTAGCCCACGTCACTAAATATATCCTCCTTAACGCTGAGAGCCATCCCAGACTATTACCGGTTTTACAAGTCCATGATGAAATACTCTATTACGTCTCCCGTGAATACGAATCCAAGGTAGTAGGAAAGTGGATACAGGAGACAGTAGAGATATCTACCCCAGAGATGCCCAACTTTGTGATACCTTGTGAGGTGACCTTTGGCCCCAATTGGGCTGACCAGACTCCCATATGAGCCACGAACACCCCCACCGAGGCACCTGTGGCGCTCTCAAAAGCCACTCCATGATAATCAACGGTATCCACGGGGAACATTGGACGATATGCGAGTTGTGTTGGAGGAACTTCTTGAGATGGTTGGAGGTGAGGGATTTGGGGTCCAAACGATATGGGAATGGATATCAATCGGGGCATGTTAAGGAGGATTCTGAGTGAGAAATATGATAGTATTCGTCTGATGTTGTGAAGGGAGAATCACCATGAAAAAGGAGCAGCCAATGACAGCACACCTGTAGTTAAAGGAGGTGATGTCCATTGGCAGGAAACGCTCACCGCCGCCGTCATGGGAACGTCCCAGGTTGCATGTACTGTGAACACCGTCCCAAGGTGGCAAGGAAGCTCCAGTTGTATCGTAATAAGAATGGTCACAGACATAATCCCGCAAGCAAAAAGCGCGGGAAGAGAGCTAAGAAGAGGTAGTATCCAGGGTCCCAAACTAAACACTTGGGACCTTGACATTTTCTCCCAATTGCGCCTAAGTTGGGAAACATGGGATTACCCTCTCCCATTGAATATACCTCTGAGTTTGACTGCTGTAGAAGACTCTGGATGAGAGTGTTGGTACGCGCTAGAGAGGACGCCGAGGGGCTCAATTTGGTAAATGGCGTCGATAGGAAGCGTCTTAGAATCAGGGGCCGCATCTGGCTCACGGTCAAAAGTATCGACTTGGAAGATGTATGTGAGATGAGTGGAGTGTCGCTAGAGAGGGTAATATCCAAGTTCAGGAAAAAATATGGGAGAGGATAAATATGGGCTGCGACAGCAGTGACGTGAATCCCACAGGGGACCCGCGAGGAGGTATTCTGGAGAGAGGTAGGCACAAATTTAACCGTACCAAATTTATCTCAGAGATGAAGAAACGCGGTTGGGGCCTGGATGCCAATGGCTGGATTATGCCGCCTAGTAGGACATCCGTGGAGAGAGATAGGGATTGGGAGGAGTCTATACTACTGGCGATAGAATGTAGGTTATCCAGCGATTAATTTTAGGTCAGCCTGAAGCTGGTCGAGGTCCAGCATGTTAGGTGCTATCCCATCAGCGTTGTTAAGCCAGTCTTCCGTAATGAGACAATAACACTCATCACAGTATTGGGCCTCAAAGGCATTCGTCAATTTCTGATTCTTGGCCCAAGTCACACAGGAATATCCCGCTGACCCGTCTCCAAAATACGGTACGTCATGTCCACCTTGGATTCCACCGTCATTGGGCACAACATCCCAAGTCTCCCCACTACCGGTCTGGTCTAGGGCTGACTGAGGTACTTGGAAACCCGTGTCTACGGCTCCAAAGATGTAGATAGCCTGACGAATACGGACTGGATTATTCGCAGGTACGGCAGCCCAGCCTAAAATCTTATGCCCAGCCATACCAGTTGTCTGGAGATAGTTGAGGGTATCCGTGATAGCGGCACCATTGTCATTGGCTCCCGTGACGCGGCTGAATCCTGGACAAACAGCTTCATACATGGTTAGTACATCATCTAGTGTTGGGACGACCATAGTACCCGTGTGAGCCGTCATCAACATCAGTATGTGAGCTTTGGCCGCACACGTACAATCCCCATACTGGTCATTCCCAAACATCTCCCACTGGTCTTCGGGGACCTTATACTCCCTAAACACCTTCCCCGGAGGAGCCGGTAACGCCTCCGGGAGAAGATATTTCTCGAATGAGAGAGTTTTCAGGTGGTGCTTGGGGGCGAGTTTACCTAGCTTGAAAGCCATGGGACCTCCAGTTACGCCGTCGCCGTCCCGAACAACTCCCCAATAGACTTCAGCAAATTAGCCTGGATAGTAACCGTATCCACCTGGTCCGGGATGGCTACGCCGCTGTCGTCGAGTACGGGATTCCCATCGGCGTTGGCGATGTGGGCTGTCACGTTGATAGCCACGTTCATCTGAGCGACTGGTGAGGCAGCCTTTACCGTGCCCGATGCGAGGGTAAGGGTGCCGTCAGGAACCCCAGCGGCTCCAAGGGTAGGCTTGGCGGGACTATCCATGGTGATGACTACTGTTGACGGGTCGGCGGAAGTGACGGAGACCGATTGACCGGGGAGTAGGGCGACTCCGGGATTCCCGCTATCGTCTTTACCTATGATGAAAAACGTGTCTGAATTCGTGGGGCTCAACTTGAGTGGCATAATATTTCTCCTATATTTAGTCTACTTGCGATTCGATTCTACTACCGTTCCGAATCTCCATTCCATACTTTTCAGCATGTGTATGGTCGTGAGTTTAACCAAGGAATCCGAGATAAGGTGAAGCCACGTGTTCAACGTCTCAAACTCCTGATGGATGAGTTCGAGTTTACCCGCGATAATCGCCAGTTCATTCCGTTCATTGTCTTCCATAAGGGACTACTTGGCATGGCCGAGAGTAATGACACGGACGAATTTGTTGTGGGCGTGCAATTGGTGAGTCCTATTAAAGTTATCCACATTCGGATACCCAGTAGGACGAGTAAGGACGAAGTTGTAATCAGAAATGAGCTTATTGGTATCGAGAGTAGTCAACCTAGCTCTGGCCAACTCTCTCGTAGCCACTGGAGTAGCACAAGAGGGGATGAGTGCAGTAATAGTGATGATGATGGCATCAGCAGCTTGGAAGACGACGAGAGCGTTGGTGGTGGACGAGGCCGAGGACACCTGAACTATCTGTAGGATTAACTGAGCGTCGTCATTAATAACCTGTACCGCCGCTTGGGTCTGGGCACAGGCGGTGGGAGCAGCAGCAGCCGAGGCAGCCGCAAGTTGAGCCGCGACGACCTTCAAATTAGCCGCATCAGCCGTAATCTTGGCCTCCAGGGCCGCGTCTACGGGCTTCCCCTCGGCAATGGCCACGATATTCAGGACATTCAATAGGGAAGGGGCAGCGACCGCAATAATCGTGTCGAGTTTACTAATCCAGGTAGTACTGCACGCTTGGAGGGTGAGAGATACCACCAGTAACGCGGAAAGAGACATTTTGGACAGGATACGTATCATGTGGACTCCTTTTTAGTGGACACGTTCATTATAGACCCGATTCCAACTTTGGTTGTGAAAGATTTCTCCAGTAAGTCTATATATGTAGAGAGTTCATGGTTAGTGGCCACACTCAGATTAACATCCCCTCTCAGTTTCACTTTCTGCCCGACGTGCCAAAAAGGGAACATTGGCAACGCAGGAACAATATCCGCATGGTGTTCATAGCGAGTGGAGTCCACGATAACCTTATCAAACTCATCTGCGAATCCCTTGCTACCCACACGGGGACTGGCGAAGGTACGAACTCGTGGGAGGAGGTCCTTGAGGTCTAGTGAGAGGATGGTCGCCACAGCCCCACCGAGTGAATGGCCGCAAATAGTCACCGATTTAACCTGTCCAGTCGATACCAAAGAGTGTACATATTCCGTTACCGTCACTTCCTTAGCTTCTGGCTGTTGTACCAACCTCAGTGAATTGAAGACTGCGAAAAATCCTGAGTGCAGCCAGCCCAATCTGGTTGGAATCTGGACAGCGAGGGCATCATCTAGCCACTCCAATATATCCGTCGCGTGTGTCCCACGAATGGCTACAATTAGCTCCCCACTGGGAGAGATAGCTGCATAACCGAAACTTACGGAATCTCCAGGTAAATCATTACCCTTAATCTCATTGAGGAATGAATATCCAAGTGTGGTTATCTGGTCGAACTCGTTTTGGGAATAATTTCCAGTCCCCAACTGTGAGGCCACAAGGACCAACTTGGCATAGATAATATCAGTGGATATCATGTGAGGGATATGTTGAACGTCGCCCAGACGGCAGATAGACCACCTTGGGCAAAAGCAGCTCTCATGGCGTCCGTGGGAGTGGCTGGTAACTCCGATAAATAAAAATGCGGACGGTCTGGGAATTCTTTCCACAGAGCCCCTTCAGCCAACCCGCACTTTAGTGCTGTGGCCAACATATCTACCCACGCCGGGTCACTGGCGTCCCAGTCCGGTACTCCTAATTTGAATGGGTCGATATCGCAGGAGTATCCCATGCAATGACTAGAGTATCCTCCCTTAGCATCCGTCACGATTCTTCCTGGAGCCGTGCGTCCTTGAGCATAGAGAGCATCTTGTTGAGCGTAAGTCCGTAAACCTTGAATAATATGAATGGACACGCCATCTGGGGTAAGTAGGGCATCCAACTCATGCACACGATGGGAGAGTTCGGGGTGTACAAGGGCCAAACGCGCTTCCGAGACCGGGTCCACTTTACTTCCCCTTCCTCACCACCCTAACCTTTACTCGCTTTTCCTCAACCTGCGGCAACACGGGAACAATGATATTCCCGAACCTGTGATGTATCTCGTCATCTCTGGCCATCTCTGTGGCCACCCAGAATAATATACAGTTCCTACAGAGGTACCAAGGATGGTATCTAGGGTGCTTACAACCCGGCCTGCAACAAGTTCCAGTAAACTCCACGTCATCCTACTTGCTCTCCACTGTCGATATCGGCGCGACCTTCAATGGGTCTGGAGGGGCTGCCGTTACTGTCACTGTCTCGCCTACGGTTATGGGGTCAGCAGCTCTAGCCGCCGCTAATCCCTGCGCCTGAGCCGCCGCGATTGGCAAATTGGAACTAAAAGCCCTAGCAATACTGACGAAACTAGTCAGGAGGGTGAATATAAAGTTGTATACTTTACCGCTATGAATATCCGGCGTGGGGAGAGCGGTGACAATATGGGCGTAGATGAGCGCAGTCACAGCGCCCGCAAATAGTTGATGTGCCATAATCCATGTCCATACGCTCGTCACAACAGTCTCCCTCTCCTATACCTTCTCTTCTTTGCTATCCCATCCGGTTCCGGAAACTCGTCAAACTCCTTCCACATTTTCTTTATACACTCGTAGCAGAAGGGGACGAATACCTGTATTCCCCCCAATATGACATGATTCTCGTCATCCTTTGGTATTTCACGCTGACACTCGTCGCATTTCATCGGGAGAGTGTATCATCTAAGGACGCCAAGTAAATAAAGAATCAGACAAATAATGAGAACGGTCCCTAACCCTATCCCTCCCCCACGTCCCCAATTCCCCCCGCCATAAGAACTGTCGTACCATCCCCCACCGACGCCGAAGATTAATATCAATATGACGATTAGAAGTAACATTTAAGACTCCTTAGAAGAACGTGGATATGGCCCACAGGAACATCCCAAACCATCCAAATCTGACACGATAGGTATCGTAAGTGGGATAGTTGACCGGGAACGCGGCTAGGGCTAGGAAGACGCACGCGATGACGAATAGGATTAGGTGAATTGGTGCCCCGTTATGCTGATTCATAACCTCTCCTTTACTTAAGTGAACTAAGTTTCCATACTGTTATGACTAACCCAGCCACGGACATCAACGCCAAAAAAAGTGTGGCTATAATAGCCCAAGTAGCCGTCGTACCAGTCCCTTTCCCCGCCCCCTCACTCCTAGACTCCCTAAGACTCTGTATATCCACCCGCAACCTTTCGATATCTGTCTGGGCTGTAATCTTTAATCCCTCCAGTTTCTCCTCCATGGACTTGAATGCCGCTTGGGCTTCGAGACGGGGCATCAACGTTTTCGCTTGGTCGTCCAACTGTCCCCTAAACTCATTCGACCTCTGATTGTAATCCTTCTGGGCATCCTCGGCCTTCAACACGGCTTTCTCACTAGCCAAGAATGCGGTGGCTGTGGATTTCTCCTGAGCCGCCAAGGCAGCCGATACAGCAATCTCAGCAGCCCTAAAACGGGTGTCATATAACCTATCCCGTTCGTCCATAATAATCTTATTGCTACCCACTTGGTCCTGCACACGAGCTAGTCTCTCCGCGAGAACCTCAGTGCGGACATTGTGTTCAGGAGTCATATACCCCTATTTTATCATCAGTTTATGACGGGTACCGTGGTAATGGGATTCGTGACACTAAACGTATGGAGAGTCTTAATTGTGGATTGGGTAGGGAGCATCCTGAGTGGAATATTGATATCCATCTCTCCCATTTGGAAAGTGGACGGGACCACATTACCGTCAAAAGTGACGATACTAGTGATACCACATCCCGTACATAACAACCTTACGGGACATAATAGATTCCAATTAATCCCATCTTGGCTACACCCATTTGAGGTGACATAACTACCTGTGGGTATGATATTGGTGATAACCGGTACTACTCCTGATGCTGGTAGAGGATAAGAGGTAAAAATGACAGTTTTAGACGGCGCTGGAGGAGGGACAACTGTCTCCCACACCGGACCGCTATCGGTAATCGTCATATTCTCAACTGTCGTAGCCAATGAGTTCGAGACATTGTTAGCCTTAATAGTCCCGCCAACGGACGCGATACCCTTATTCACCACGATACTGTCGTTGGTGTCGAGAGTGATTGTGAAAGTTCCCGTTGAGGGAGTTCCCGGTGAACTGTCCACGACACCTGGTGTAAGCGGGCTGAATCCCGAATCTCCTAACTGAATCGTGTTGATTTGATAGTTAACTACATTACCGGGATTGCTGTTGTTGCTCTCGATTCTATATTGCCAAGCGGCTGAGGTTGCGGAATTGGAACTCTCGTTGACGATGGCGATAGTGGGAGCTGCTGGAACTAGTGCGGTATAGAACGCTTCCTGTGTCCCATCGACACATTTTACTGTCGCTGACACCACTGTTGGACTCGTCTCGCAGTGACTCACAAACGTCGTGCTGGTAGTCGAGAGGTCATTCTGGAAGCGGTCAAGAATAACTAATGTATTGATACCGCGAAAATAGTAGAATTCCCTTACTACTGATACCGCATGCTGATTCTCCCTGGATGGATTTCCCGAGTCTACAACGTTATTCTGATAGGTAAGTGTCAGGTCCACTGCGGCGAATCCATAGTTAGGTTGCGTCTCCAACCGCTTCACGATTCCAGGCCCATCCGATATTTCTTGGAAGATGACTTCCGCTTTCCCGCCAACGAGGGGGACGTTGTGCGCAATGCCGTCTCCCGAAGCGATTGTGCCGACACCGTTATAGCCTGCCACGGTGTCGGAGTATCCCATCGTCTCCCTGATAATATTGACGCCTTTGCGCGAGGCTTGGAAGGTTCCTGTGTCAATGTGCCAGTGGCCTGTGCCGATGGCCAAGGTGGGCGATGTGTTTCCTCCTTGATTGGTTCCCATCTGCCAGAGTACTGCGGTACCAGTCGAAGCCCACGTGTCGTGGAGATACATATACTGAGCACCAGAGGAGTAGTAATCGAGAGGAAGATTGGAGAAAGCCAGTGTTGAACCGCCAGTATCCACTGATTTGAATATGGGTCCAATGGCTGGTTTGACGGTAGTAAGCCACTGGCGAGCGTACTTGCCTATGTTTGTCGCGCTGTATTCGGTGGCCGCCGCTTGCATGAAATCTCCGTAGAATTGAGACTCGGCCATGCAGCCCCCGGTCGTATTCGTGTTCCCGGTCGAGTTGTGGCTGATGAATCCGCAACTATTCGCCGCTACCCAAGTCTCGTCATCCGCCCATGTGAACAAATCCCACAGTCCGCGCCCGGTCGTGGTAGTAAGCATCGTGTTGTAGATGGTCTGCAACACGCCGGATTTGAAAGCTGTGGATTCCTGCCACATGTCTCGCCCAAGTAAAGCTGAGGACGCCAGGGAGAACGCATAGTAGTTGAGGCAGTAGCGTCCGTACTCACCGCCTCCCTCTTGGTTATAGAGACCGTATCCTAATTTCCCATTCTTCCCCGTACCTGTGAGAGAGACAAAGTTAAGCAGGTCGTTCCAGCGGTTCACCGCGCCATAGTCCAAGTTAGCCGGAGCATTCGCGTTGTCGATGTAGCTGGCTATCCCGAAGTCAAAGTCATTCCTGAACTGCCCGCAAAAATAATTGCTGACCGGCATTCCTACGTTGCCCCACGTCTGGGCGGTTGCGTCCTGATTCGTCTGCCACGTGCTCCAATTGGAATCGAAAGTCGTCACCTGTCCGCTGGTGAGGCAGGAGGCTTTGCCGCAGCCGGGGTAGAGCCAGTCCCGGACAATCATCGCTTCCTCGCCGCTACCCCTCATCGGGTCACAACCGGCACTCGTGGAACAGGACGCTCCACTTATAGCGATGGCGTCGGTGATGACTTGGGTGCAGGCAGCGGAGACATTCATAATAAAGCAGGTGAATGCGAGGTCGTAATCGTCGAGTGGACGCGGACTGGTTGTGAGTCCAGGATAACTGGTACTTGTGACCCAAGCCTGCATCGTTGTGACTCTAGAGGGAGTTAAAAATAAACGTGGATGTGCGTTGGGTGCCGTTAGCCCGTCTCTGGTGAATGTTCCCTGAGAGAATATTACACTGGGAGAGAAGAGAAGGACGGCAGTTATGATAAAATGGCTGAGTACCAAATTCGCATTTGAGGTGCGAACATGGCCAGACCGCCTTTGCCAAGGCATACTGTTACTCAGCCATCTGACCCATCTTACCGCCTGATTCCTCTCACACAAGGCCAAAACGCCATCGTTGATATTGAAGACTTTGCTTGGCTGTCGCGTAGAAATTGGTCTGCTCGCTGGTCCAAAGAAAGTAAAACGTTTCATCATTGCACCTTTGCAAAGAGAGCCGTCGCTGGCGCTGGAGGACCACCGGATGGATAGCAAGTAGCTGCATTGAAAGATACCAGTGTCGCCGCCCCGTTAGTTGGCCCGCCCATTACATTGAGATAACAGTTTGCCGCTGGATTCAAATAGGCATGGCCACCGAGCGTCGAACTTGTCCCTGTCCCTGCGGTAATATTCCCTCCCGTTATATCCGGACCTATCCCTGGCCAAGGAGTACCAGAATTACCTGAAGGGAATACCCACCACGAAGGCCGGGAATTGAGGTAAAAAGACGCCGGTAATGTCTGGGTGGACGGTACGGTGTTGGAGAATCCATCCGAGAGTCCCGTTGGAACCTCCGATACGCTACCGCAAGTTGTACTCCATCCGGTATTACCCGAGTTCCCGCACCAACGAACCGCGTTGCTAACCGTGTCGTAGTTTCCCCATTTCATCATCCCGGTTCCAACATAGCTATCGGCTTGGCACGTCCCGGTACACGAACTGCCGTCTACATAGCCTAAGGAATAAATCTCAGCGGAATTATCTCCACAATGTCCTGCCGCACTCGGAGTTAGACAGCTATAAGTATCGTGGTAGGCTCCCGTGCCGAGGACATTACCAACAATATTCCAAATACGGTTAAACGGATAAAGCAAGACGGCGTTCGTTTGCTCCGACTTGCCTCCGGAACTGCCGCCATTGGGGTCGCGTCCGTTGTATTGATTACGGAAGTCCGTTATAAGGTCGGAAGCTCCGAACACTTGGTCCCCAATCACTCCTATTCCAACATCCCCCTCATGGAGTCCCAAGGCGTCCGTACCGCCGTGGCGGTAGGAGCTTGCCTGCTGCCATTGGGCATCAAGAGAGCAGCCGTGGCAATGCGTGTAGTAGTCGTCGATGTCAAAGTTGTAGGCGTGCACCCAGTTCACGCAACCCTCGGCCATGAAACCAAAGGCCATGTGCTGCCGGATGTTATTCTCGTAAAGCTCATCGCCGCTCGTCCAGCAGGACATCACATAGTAGTTTGAGACGGGCGGAGAGCCGTAGGAGTAACTATCCCGGAGAGTTACGCGCATGGATTGGATGGGATAAAACTGATAGAACCCGTTTTGTCCAGTCTCCGTATCGCCATGGGTATCGGAAAATCGAACTCCCTTTATCCATACGTTATAACAATCTATACACTGAACGGTCGAAAACACGTTTAAGGCATTGGAGTTGTCAATGGACATATTCTCAATGCCAATACGCTGAATAGCTAAACCGGAATTTCCCCAAATTTGGGGAGTACTCCCGGAGGTAAACCAGCTTGGCATACGAATACCGGGGGTGATGCCGATAGTCCACGGACCAGTACCGGAGATGGAAGTGATAACTTGAGGTTCAGTAAGAGAGCGATTAGGCCGACCACTTACGTTCCCGCCGCCACAAGCTCCGTTCCGGCAAACAGCTAATCCCGTAGTCGGTGGAGATGTATTCGATTGGTCGACTTGGTCGAGGAAGATAATACTTCCGACTTGCCAGTTGCTCATCGCGCCATGAAGAAAGGTGCCGACCGTTATGCTAGTTGTACCTTGCGAATAGCCAGCGGTCCAGCCAGCGCAGTTGTCTGCTCCATTCAGGGCAGGGGTCCAATTGGTGCAATCGGTGTCAGCGTTACCGTCATAGCCAAAACCAGGAGAACTAGTCGAAATACAAATATCCGCTCCGCCTGAAAATGGACAACTAGAAGTAGTGTTGTAAAGGAAAACGAACGTCTGATTTGCGCCCATGCCCCGCACAGTCACATTGCTTGAGAGATTCCATTGCGTATTCAGGAAAAAATTTCCTGCCCCAAGTTGGACGTATCCGCCAACGCCACTCAACGGATGGGCCGTAGCGCAATTCGAGATGGCCGTGTTGATCGTGGCGGCTGAAGCGGGAGTTCCCGAACTTCCGTAAGCCGCGATAGTCGTACCGCACTGCGTTCGAACTTCATTTACGTAAGTTGGATCAGCCCCGGCTTGCTGCCAGTTCTGCCCTGCGCGAGCAGGCGCAAGAACCCCAGACCAAAGTTGGGCGCGCGCGGATGAGGCAAAAATTAAGGCAAAGAAGATAGCTAGATTTTTCAATTTACGATCTTTCCACCTTGGATGAGTTTTCCACCGATACTAAGATTGGGTTGTGGTCCTATGGGTGCAGCTTTGTAAGCCACACCTACATAGTTAATGCTTGTCAAATTTCCGCTGTTGTGCAGCACTATCGTATTGTTCACCGTCGCCGTGCTCGGGTTGTAGTAATGGCTGTAGTAGTCGGCTGCGTCGTTGCCGCCTGTGTCCGTCTCGCCCAGATAAAACATCGTGTCGAGCGGACCGGGGCTGCCATTATCTGGAGGCCCAGTACCGAACGCTGCGCTAAAGATGATGAGTCCATTCTTGGTCGACGGAGTAATGCTGGGAAGATTTGTCTGGTTCGTCTCCACTAGGTTAGTGGTCGTCGCATGAGATGCCGCCGTGGTTCCTCGCAAGCCACGAGAAATTGTGAGTGTCCCAGTTCCACCTCCAGAAGTTACCTGAATGATTTCACTTTCCCACATAAGAAAATCGTTGTTGGCGATGGTGTTGGTGTTTACCGTTACAGTGGTATCCGTTGCGATCCTGGATTGTGTTGTCGTGGTGGCCGCAGTCACAGTAGTGCCATTTCCCGCAACGGTGTCGAATGGGGATGTAGCCGCACCGGATACACAATAGAGCATGTGCGCCCCACCGCTTGGTGTTCCAGTCTCGCTGATGGTGGTCGTCATCGTACTAGTAAGTGAGAGAGTACCATCGTCGCTGGAATAAACCTGCGATGTGTCGTTCGCATCGATCGAATGCTTTGTCAGAGTCTTTGTCGGATTCGCGATGACCACGCCGGTCAAAGCGTCTTGGTTGACCCCAGCGGAATGGACAAAGATAAAGTGATTTGGGTTGCCGAATCCACACGGCACATTGACTGTTTGTGGGTAGGTAGCGCCAGGGAAGACATGGAAGATGCTACGGACGATGATACCAGCCGCGAAGTCCGACCCTTGCGAGGCGGGATTGAATGCCGCAGAGACTCCCATGTTGTCGGTGTCGGTGT
>Ga0210403_10001314_pt1 | contig 23717 bp, 25 predicted proteins | sample IncBWC19MmetaG_FD_150863 | JGI IMG/M metagenome (GOLD analysis project Ga0210403, IMG submission 150863) | Forest soil microbial communities from Barre Woods Harvard Forest LTER site, Petersham, Massachusetts, United States - Inc-BW-C-19-M | ecosystem: Environmental > Terrestrial > Soil >... | reverse complement strand
ACAACAGTGGCTGGATCTCCTTCTGTTGGCGGGACTTGCACCCGCTGGAATGGCAGCTAGCTTCGCTGCACGGTCAAAAGGCGAAATACTCCAGCCGAGCACATGTTTTCCGTTTCACCTCCGACAACCGACATGCGGCGGCTGCACCGCAATGACCGTTTTCGTGCCAATTGGCGACATGCCATTCAATCCGAAAAGGCGGCCATGCTGGCCGCGGTATCGATCATCGATTGTTGATTGTTTGTAATGAAACCGCTGCTGGGACGGTCGAGATCAAGGATCAGAAGTATAACGGTCGCAACGAGGAATCCCATCATGTATACTGGCAATCGGGTACGCTTCGGATCGCGTCCGCTTGCGTAACCTGCAAATCCGCCCACAACGGCGGCGATACCAAACAGCCCAAGCAATACAACGTTCGGCACCCTGTTACGGAGGGCCGCCAATCGCTTCGCCTGATCGTCGATCATTTCATTAAGCGCCTGGATGAAGAGCCCGGTGGGGACCATGCCGCTGTCCTTTACGATCAGCGACCTCACCTGGAGCCAGAGTGCCTCTTGAATTTCACTCGAACGATGGACAGTCGCCGTTAGCTCCGCGAGCGACTGCCCACTCTGAATGACGTCGAGACGAAGTTGAATATACTCCCGCAGCAATTTGATGGTCTCTGCCCGGTGTGGATCTGGCAACAGCCGAGCGCGTAAAGCAGTCGTGCCGATGGCATTCGCCTCATTCAATACGGCTTCACGTCGGGCCTCAAAGCGTGACAAGGCCATAGCGAAGGTGAACCCGATAATGAGTGCCAACAGGCCAAGCATGGCGCTCTCCAGCGTCGAAATATTGGCACCACCTCCACCCTCATTTCGCTTTCCGAGATGCCAACCTAACTCGCTGACCGCGAAGATCGCGGCAAGGCCGACCAGGAATATTGTCAGAAGGGAATAAACGTACAAATCGATCATGATGACAACGCGTTATCGCCGAGACCAAGGAAGGACTGCTGTAAGTTGCGTTCGAAGAAGAGCCCGCTGGAGAAACGTAAGGGCGGGCACGCTTTCGTGACCTATCGTGCCTTTTGGCACCGGGGGCATGCCAAAATCCTACGCACGCTGCGGCTGCCACGTTGATCTGCATCAATACACAAGTCGTCTTGATCCAATCAGTTCGAGCCGCAGAAGCCCGGGAAACCGTCCTAGTATATGTCCAAGGGGCTCAAGCCGCGATCTTGGCCGCGATTGCTAGCATGAGACGAAATGTGAGCCGAGCGCAGTCTGCTTTGGGTCAAAAGCGTCACTTTGGCTGTGTGCCGGTCACTTCCGGTTTGCACCCAACTCCGGACATGGCGCCGCGCGGCAATAACTGACGCCGCGCAAAAGCGGACGTTCGAGATGGATCACATGTCAATCGAGGATTTTTCCCCTCAATCAAGATGCCGATTTTGCCTTTGGCTTTGGCCGCCCACGGGGGCTGCGTTTGCGGGTTGGGGGAGCGAGCGCGCCTCCCGATAGCGTTTTCCTGGGTGCGGGTGAAGCCGGCTGCATGGATTTTCGGAGCGAAGCCGAAGTCGATGACGCAACGTCGGCGCGACGCGGGCCGGGCGGCTCGCCCAGCACCGGCAGCGAGTCTTCGCCGTTGGTATTGAGTCCGACCAGGAACTCCATTCCGGCACGCATCACGTGCTCGGCGGCAAGCGCGGCAGCCTTTCGCTCGTCACCCTCGATGATCGCACGCAGGATCGCCGCGTGCTCCTCCCAGTTGCGGGCTTGTCGACCGGGATCCATCGGCGCGAACAGCATCGCGGTGCGTTCCCGCAGCCGCTGCAGCAGGTCGCCCAGGACAGTATTTTGTCCAGCGGCCGCGAGTTCGCCATGAAATTGCTGGTTGAGATCGAACAGGTGGTCGAAGCGCTTGGCCGCGATCGCAGCCGTGCCCTTGTTCAGCACCGCCTCGATGCGCTTGATGATCTGCCGGTCCTGGCGGCGTGCGGCGAGCCTTGCATTATGCCCCTCGAGCAGGGCCCGCACCTCGATGGTTTCGCGCGCTTCCTGCTCTGTCATGGTCGCAACCGCCGCGCCGCGTCGCGCCGTGACTTCGATCAGGCCTTCGGAAGCAAGTGCACGGATGGCCTCGCGCACGGGATTGCGGGAGACCCCCAGTTCATCGGCAAGGTGACCTTCGACCAGCCGTTCGCCCGGCTTCAACCGGCCGGACAAGATGGCTTGACGAAGCTCGGTGACCACCCGGTCGTGAAGCGGCGAATGCTCCTCGCCGAGCCGACGTTTCGCTGTTCCGGTCATGAGCGCCATGTCGTTAACCCGCCTCCAAAATCATGTTCAGCGCGTCCGCCGACGCTCATGCATTGAGGCGTGTCAAACGCTTCTCCGCGTGACGCTGAAGTCCGAAGCAGCCGGCCCGGTGGCATTTTACTGCAATCTGATCCTTATACCATCCCGCCGTCATCATAAGCTTTGCGCACAGCGCGTGAGACCGCCGGCTATCGACGCCTAGGTACCGATCTGCAGCGGCGCGGTCTGCTTGCGCAGTGCAGCGATCACCGACAGCGCCGTGATGCGGCCGGTTTTGGGGTTTTCGGAGGGGATGTTTTCGATCGACATCGAAAAGCGGGCCGAATCGGATTCGACGTCGATCCGATGGCAGTTTCGCATCACCGCCGGATCGGCCCAGATTTCGACGGCGGTGCGATCGGGGCCGATCCCGGCCAGCGACAGCGCTGCCACGACGTTGACGTTGGCTGGAAATGCGGCCGCGGCATCGCGCCCGTTACCCTTGAAGACGCGCAGCGCCGAATTCAACTGGTCGACTGATATCCCGTTTTTGACCAAATAGGGCGCGCCCGCAAGGCCGGCGGGCGGCTTGCGCGTGGTAATCTGAACGCTGCTGATAGTGCCCTCGGCCGCAGCGATGACTGCGTCGAAGCCGAGCAACGCACCGGTCGGGACGATGATCTGTCCTCCACGGGCGCGGGCGAGTTCGATGAGATCAGGCCGCGGCAGGAGCGCGCTGGCGCTCATCACCATCGCAGCCTTGCCCGCGTTCAACATCGGCCGGCAGATCTGGTCGAGGATTTCCGCAGGAGCGCATTCGAGTACGAGGTCGGCATAGGCGGGCAACTCGTCGAGCGAGATCAGCGGGCAAGCGATGCCTTCCCGGGCGAGCCAGGCCTGCGCTTTGGCGCGATCCCGGGTCGCGATGGCAGAGAGGGCGAGCCCCGGTAAACCGTCGGCGAGTCTGCGCGCCACGACGCGTCCGATGGTGCCGAGTCCGGCGATGGCGATACGTCTGGAAGGCAACGCGGCTACTCCTGTCAGCCCGTGGTGGAATTCGCGCGCTGGCTCTGCGCGCTTGTCGGCGGCCGGCTACTGCGCCGACGCGTCGGGCGGCAGCGCGGCTGCGGCTTCCGGCTCGCTGCGGGCGGCTGCCGGCTTGCGCTCCGCCAGCGGAATCCAGGACACGCTGACATCGCCGTTGAGGAAGGTCTGGCAGGCCATCCTGTAGCCGGCCTTGAATTGCTCTTCCGTCAGATGCTTGCGCTCTTTCGGCTTGATGGCATCGGTGTGTTCGAGACCCCGCTCGATCCGGCATTTGCAGGTGCCGCACAGCCCGCCGCCGCACTTGAAGGGAATCCCACCCTGCTCGCGCAGCGACACCCGCAGCAGATTGCTGTTTTCCGGCGCGCTCGCCACCTTGCCGTCGTTCGTCAGGAACGTGATTTGAATCATGTCGTGCCCGGCCAAATGGCTTCAGTTTGCCGGCAACGCCGTTTTGCGCAGCTCGGTCTCCATGTGACCGAAGCTGGTCAGGTGCCGAAGCTCCTTGAGCGCCAGCTCGGTGGTCTCGAATTTCTCCAGGAATTTCGACGGCACGTCGTTGACGATCGCGGTACCGTCTTCGATGACGCGAATCTTGGTGCGCTCCTCAAGCAGTTCCGCGATCACGAAATGCGCCTTGGTATGCCCGTAGAAGACGTAGTCGTACGCCTCCATTGGCCGCAAACCCTTGACGGCCTCGGTCCTGAACTGTCCAGGCTTGCTCGTCAGGATGACATACATCGCAATTCCTCATCGTCGTTGGCTGCGCCGGACGGTTCGCCGCGGTGAGAGAGTTACGCAATCGCGGGCGTCAGCGGCTCGCCCGGGATCTCGCCTTGCTCTAGCTCGATATCGTGGTTGATCCAGAGCTGGCAAATCAGGCGGTAGCCCTCGTCCAGACCGCTGCCCAGCCGCTTCTTTTCCTTCCAGCCCGGCTCCGGCAATTGCTCGGCGCCCTTGAGAACATGGCAGGCGCATTTCCCGCATTTCCCCATCCCGCACCCGTAGCGCAGATGAGGAAAAGGAAACTGCCTGATGCCCGCCTTCACGACGAGGTTGGTATTCTCCGCAACCTCGCCCTCGTAGGCCTGGCCGTCGCGATGCAGGGTAACCTTGGGCACCTGGTCAGGCCTGCAGCAACTGGCGTTCGCCCTGCTGAACCCTGGGCTCGACATTCTCGATCTCGCTGATCGGAATATCCTTGGCGACGTAGTCCCAATACAGCGCGGTGGTATACAGCAGCCGCATCTGGGCGCCGATCTCGCAGATCTTGAGGCAGCGCTGCTGCAGCTCGACGGTGTTGGCGTGTTCGAGCACGATCTGGTAGCCCCGCTCGCCGTGGATCTCGTCGGATACGATGTGGAGATCAAAGAATTCGACTTCCTCGTCGGTGAATTTGTACTTCTCGCGCAGCGTCGGCGTTTGCTTGCGATAGATCGAGGGCACCTGCGACTCCAGGCCGACCACGAGACCGGCGACTGCGACGATCGGATCCTCACGCATCGCCACAGCATAGCACCAGCTCTGCAGGCCGCGCGTGGTAGCCGTCATGTTGTCGGGATCGATGACGCGCGCACGCGTGGTGCCGCAGGCTTCCGCGAAACGGATCAAGAGATCGGTATGGCGGTCGCCGCCGATCTCTTCCTCATACATATTGGCGAGCAGGAAATCCTTGGCCTCGGTGTAACGCTCCGGCATCCGCGCATAGATATAGGCCAGATAGTCCGCGAACGGCCCGACATAATGGTAGTGGTTTTCCGCCCATTTGCCGAGATGCGCACGGTTCAGCTTGCCGCTCGCCCATGCGATACTGAACGGCGCCTTGTTGGCGCTCTTGCCCTTGATCGCGTTCTCAAGCGCCGTGCGGAATTCCACATGGTTCATCAAATCAGGCATATCGCGCTCCTTCATGGGTGCTGGGCGGGCCGGGTCGGCATCGAAGCTCGGTCTAAAATTGTATACTTTATACAATGGCTGTCAACGCACGGATGCCGATCTTTCGAGCAATTCGCAATGCACAACGCCGAAATTTGCAGCAAACAAAGTTCGGTCTTGCGTTAGAGAATACAGTATACAATCCTGCCTCATGCCAAACGGGGATTGGCAGCAGGTTCCATTCAGCGAGGGGGAAATATGAGTCAGCACGTCACGATAACCGCGGCACATTGGGTCTATCTCGCAGGCGTAATGGCCGTGGTGCTCACGATGATCCTGCGCGCCAACGTGGTGGTGCCCTCGATCGTCGCCACCTTCGCCGTCGCCCTGGTCTGGACCCACAGCCCGGTGAGCGCGCTTGGAAGTATCTTCAACGCCAGCTTTGTCGCGGCCAAGGAACTGTTCAACATCTTCCTGGTGATCGCGCTGATCACCTCGCTGTTGAACGCGCTGAAATCGCTGCGCTCCGACGTGCTGATGGTGCAGCCGTTCCGGACGGTGATGACCAACGGTCACACCGCCTTCTTTGTTCTTTCCGCCGTCACCTACGTCATTTCGCTGTTCTTCTGGCCGACACCGGCGGTTCCGCTGGTGTCAGCCGTATTGTTGCCCGCCGCGATCGTCGCCGGGCTGCCGCCCATCGCCGGCGCCATGGCGATCGCCATCGCCGGCCAGGGCATGGCCCTGTCGTCGGATTACGTGATCGGCGTTGCGCCCGGCATCAGCGCCAAGGCTGCCGGAGCGGCGGTCAGTGCCGCGGCCGTGGCCGACCGCGCGCTGGCGCTGTCCTTGATCACCGGCGGCATCGCGCTGGCGCTCGCCTACCTCTCGATCCGCAAGCTGATCCGTCCGGGCAGCGAGGCGCTGCTGACGCGCTGGCAGACTCAATCGAGCACCGGCGAACTCGATCGCCTCGAAGCGGCCGGCAGTTTCGACAAGGCCGAGATCGCCCGAGGCACCGGCGGCCCCTCCTATGAAGAACCGCTCGCCGTCGACGCCGAGATCAGGGCCCACCAACCGCTCACCGACAAGCGTCACGCCGGCTGGTCGAAACTGTTTGCAATTCTCACGCCGCTCGGATTCGCTGCGGTGATTGCGGTGATGGTGCTGCCCAAGCTGGGCGTAGGCGGATTGCCGGAACTCAAGGGAGGCGATGCGGCCGCGCTGGTCGGCGGCATGGGCGCCGCGCTGATGATTTTGGCAACGCTCGCCGCCGAAGGCCCGCGCCGGAGCCTCGACGTCTGCGCCGATCACATCACCGATGGCTTCGTCTTCGCTTTCAAAGCCATGGGCTCGGTGCTTCCGATCGCCGGCTTCTTCTTCATGGGTGCGGGAGGCGATCTCGCCGCCGGCGTTCTCAACGTTCCGGTCGGTGAAGCACCGCCGCTGTTGTTCAATCTGATCCAGGCCGCACAGTCGGCGATCCCGCATAATCACATTCTGGTGGCGTTCGGCGTCCTGCTCGTCGGCATGGTCACCGGTGTCGATGGTTCTGGCTTCGCCGGTCTGCCGCTCACCGGCTCATTGTCCGGCGCGCTCGGACCGACCGTCGGCCTCGACGTGACCACGCTATGCGCGGTCGGCCAGATGGGGGCGGTGTGGACCGGCGGCGGCACCTTGATCGCCTGGTCGTCGCTGATCGCAGTGGCTGGATTCGCCCGCGTGTCGGTCCTCGACACCGTCCGCGCCCTTTTGTTGCCGGTGCTGACCGGCCTGTTTGTGTCGACCATCTGCGCCGTGCTGTTCTGGAGCTAGAGAAAGGCCAAGCCGTCATGTCCGATACCGCGACGCAGATTGCGCACGCGCCCAAGGCGCGTGCCGAAATCGAACAGTTCACGAACTATATCGACGGAAAGTGGTCGGGGAGCCGGACCGGCGCATGGTTCGACGACATCAATCCGGCCGATACCGGCGACATTGTCGGGCGCTTTCCGCAATCCTCGGCCGCGGACGCCGAAGCGGCGGTGCGCGCCGCGTCCGCGGCCTTTGCCACCTGGAAGAAAACGCCGGCCGTCGAGGGTCAGTCGTTCACGGGCGAGACCTTCCCGAATGATGATCCCGACATGATCGTGTATACGCAACGCGAGCCGCTCGGCGTCGCATCCGTGATCACGCCATGGAATTTCCCGGTGTCGATTCCGGCACGAAAGATCGCGCCGGCGCTGATTACCGGCAACACGGTCGTGTTCAAGCCGTCGTCGGATGCGCCGTTGAGCGGCTATCGTCTCAGCGAAGCCTTCGCGGCCGCTGGCATTCCGAAGGGCGTTCTCAACTTTATCACCGGAAGCGCCGCCGAGGTCGGCCCGGCGATCACGGTGCCGCCAGAGGTGCGCGCGATTTCCTTCACCGGCTCGACCCGCGCCGGCGAACAGATACACCGCTCGGTGACCTTTGCCACTCGCACCCAGCTCGAACTCGGCGGCAAGAATCCGTTGATCGTGATGGAGGACGCCGATCTCGACAAGGCGGTCGATCTGACCATCAAGGGAGGCCTGTCGCTCAGCAGCCAGGCCTGTACCGGAACCAGCCGCGTGCTCGTCATGAAGGAGGTCAAGGCGGCGTTCACCGAGAGGCTGGTGGCCAGGGTGAAGGCCCTGAAGGTCGGCAACGGCATGGTTGCAGGAAACGACATCGGCCCGCTGGCCACCGCGCGGCAACTGGAAACCGTGCTGGGCTACATCGAAACAGGCAAGCGCGAGGCGACATTGCTGTGCGGTGGCCAGCGCCTGACCGGATCCGGTTACGATCGCGGCTACTACGTGTCGCCGGCCATCTTCACCGATGTCACCAACGCGATGCGGATCGCGCGCGAAGAGATCTTTGGGCCGGTGATCGGCCTGATCGAGGTTGCGAGCTACACGGACGCCATCGCCAAGGCCAACGACACCGAATACGGCCTGTCCGCGGCAATCGTGACCCGCAATCCGCGCTATATCCACGACTTCGCCAATGATATCGAATCGGGAACCGTCAAGATCAACCGCACGACAACCGGAAACCTGATCAACGCGCCGTTCGGAGGCCTGAAGCGTTCCAGCACCTCGACCTTCCGCGAATCCGGGCGAACGGGTCTTGAATTCTATACCCAGATCAAGACTGTGTATCGTGGCTGCTGATGCGACAGCGCTGAACCTTTATCTCCCTGCCATTCGAACCATCGGGACTGCGAGATGAGAGCTGCATTCAAACTGGAACTCGACGAGGCGCGCCTCATGGTTGCCGCCGCGATCCGCAAATCCAAGGAGATCGGCGTGCTGGAGACGGTCTGCGTGGTCGACGAGGGCGGTTATCCGCTGGCGCTCGAACGCATGGACCGCGCCAGGGTGACCGGACCTCAGATCGCCTGGAACAAGGCTTTTACCGCCGCCGGGCACAAGCGCGCGACCCATCTGTTCAATCAAATGCCGAACGGCCCGGCGCTTCCGGGCAATGAGGCGTTCGGCATCCAATGGAGCTTCGAGGGAAAATTCGCGGTTTTTGTCGGCGGCTTTCCGATCGTGGTCGACAATGAAGTCGTCGGCGGCATCGGGCTGAGCGGCGGCAATGGCGAACAGGATACCGCTTGCGGCGTCGCCGCGCTGCAGGCGCTGCAGGAATTGCTCGCGTCGAACAAACACCACGTTTTGGTTCAGGCCGACATCAAGATGTAGTGCCAAGCTCGGCAAATCGACGGCACTGCAACGACCGGTCATGGCGCAATGGGTCCGGGCCGGCCCTCACGCCTTCCTCAAGAACTCCGTCCGCAGCACCAGGCCCTTGACCTTGTCGGTGCGGCCCTCGATCTCGTCCTCATTGTCGGTGAGGTGGATGTTCCTGATCACGGTACCGCGCTTGAGCACCGTGGACGAGCCTTTCAGCTTGAGGTCTTTTATCAATGTGACGCTGTCGCCCTCGGCGAGAGCTGCGCCGTTGGAATCCCTGACCTTGATGTCCATGCGGTGCTTTCGTTGCCAGTGAGAAGTGCGTCTCTTCTTATCCCTCCCCCTCGTGGGGAGGGTGGCATGTTGTGAGCGAAGCGAACAACATGTCGGGTGGGGGGCTGCTTCCGCAAAGTAGTTGTTTGCGCACTGCCGTGCGCTACCCCCACCCGGCGCCGTAGCCGATGCGAAGCATCGGCGTCTTTCTTAGAACGGCGGCCGACGCCGCCTATGCCCCCCTCCCCGCAAGGGGGAGGGATTCAAGAAGAACCTAGCCGAGTTCGATCTCGTCGGTCACTTCGTGCGAGAGGCTGACGCCGCCGACGGTCAGGACCATTTTGGCCGGCAGCTTTTCGTGACCCTTGAGACGGCCGGCGGCGACGGCGTCGCGCACCGCTTTTTCGATCTCGCGCTGCGAGGTGATGCCGACCTTTTTCAGGAATCTGCGCAGGCTGGCGTTGAAGGCGTCTTCGTTCATGGTGACCCTCGCTCTCTAGGGGTGGACGGGATGGTTCATCATGTATTCGCCGAGATCGCGCTGACGGCGGTCGGTGCGCGCATCGGCGTTGGCGTGCTGAACGTCGCGGTCCTTGCGGCAGGCGATGTATTCCGACGAGCCCGGCGCGACATTGTTGGCCCGGCAGAACGCGTCGTCGTCACTGCTGGTGTCGACCATGGTCGGCTGTCCCCGCTCGAGACAGCCCGCCAGCAGGGGCGCCGCGATTAAGAGGGTGATAAGGAGTGGTGCAGATTTACGTCGCATATGTCGGTTCGACCGTTGTTTCTCGTCATTGCCGGGCGCCTGTCCCCGACCAGATCGGGGATGACCCCGCAATCCATCAAAAAGATGGCCTTTGCTTGAGATGGATGCCCGGGTCAAGCCCGGGCATGACGAGTTGTTTGTCATTCCGGGGCGATGCAAAGCATCGAACCCGGAATCTCGAGATTCCGGGTCTGGTCCTTCGGACCATCCCGGAATGACGATTGGGGCCTCACACCCTGCCCTTCAGCGCGTCGCCGATCTCGTCGAGCACCTTGGGATCCTCGATGGTGGCGGGCATCGCCCACTGGTCGCCGTCGGCGATCTTCTTGATGGTGCCGCGCAGGATTTTTCCCGAGCGCGTCTTCGGCAGCCGGCCGACCGTGATCGCGAGCTTGAACGCGGCGACGGGGCCGAGCTTTTCGCGCACCAGCGCCACGATCTCCTTTTCGATCTCGATCGGGCTCCTGACGACGCCGGCCTTCAGCACCAGGAAACCGCAGGGCACCTCGCCCTTGATGGCATCCTTGATGCCGAGCACCGCGCATTCGGCGACGTCGGGATGGGAGGCGAGAATCTCCTCCATGCCGCCAGTGGAAAGCCGGTGGCCGGCGACGTTGATGATGTCGTCGGTGCGGCCCATCACGAAGACATAGCCGTCCTCGTCCTTGTAGCCGGCGTCGGAGGTTTTGTAATAGCCGGGGAATTCGCTGAAATAGGCTTCCCTGCAGCGCTCGTCCTGCTCCCACAAAGTCGGCAGGCAGCCCGGCGGCAGCGGCAGCTTGATCACGATCGAGCCCATGGTGCCAGCGGGCACGGGCCTGGTGGCCTCGTCGACCACGTCGACCTGATAGCCTGGCATCGGCACCGTCGGCGAGCCGTGCTTCACCGGCAGCTGTCCTAAGCCCACCGGATTGCCGGCGATGCACCAGCCGGTTTCGGTCTGCCACCAATGGTCGATCACCGGCACCTTCAACTGCGCTTCCGCCCATTCCACCGTCGGCGGGTCGGCGCGCTCGCCGGCCAGGAACAGGGTGCGGAATTTCGACAGATCGTACTTCCGGATGAAGGCGCCGTCGGGGTCTTCCTTGCGGATGGCGCGGAACGCGGTCGGCGCGGTGAACAGCGCCACCGCCTTGTGGTCTGATATCACCCGCCAGAACGCGCCGGCGTCGGGCGTGCCGACCGGCTTGCCCTCATACATGATCGAGGTCGCACCATGGATCAGCGGTCCGTAGATGATGTAGCTGTGGCCGACCACCCAGCCGATGTCGGAGCCGCACCACCAGACTTCGCCCGGCTTGACGCCGTAGAGATTGAACATCGACCATTTCAGCGCGACCAGGTGCCCGCCATTGTCGCGCACCACGCCCTTGGGCTTTCCCGTCGTGCCCGAGGTATAGAGGATATAGAGCGGGTCGGTCGCCAGTACCGGCACGCAGTCGGCGGTCTTTTTCGCTGACATCGCCTTGCTGCGCAATTCGGCCCAGTCATGATCGCGGCCCGCCGTGAGTTCGCAGGCCTGCTGCGGCCGCTGCAGGATGATGCAGGCCTGCGGCTTGATGCTGGAAAGTCTGATGGCCTCGTCGAGCAGCGGCTTGTATTGCACGATGCGGCCCGGCTCGAGCCCGCAACTCGCCGAGAAGATCAGTTTTGGCTGGGCATCCTCGATCCGGGTGGCGAGCTCCTTGGCCGCGAAGCCGCCGAACACCACGCTGTGCACCGCGCCGATCCGCGCGCAGGCCAGCATCGCGACCATGGCCTCCGGCACCATCGGCATATAGAGGACGACGCGGTCGCCCTTGACGACGCCGAAGTCGGCCATGATGGCGGCGAGCGTTTTGACCTCGTGCAGCATCTCGGCGTAGGTCAGTCTGGTGACGCTGCCCGCCAGCGGCGAATCGTGGATCAGCGCCGCCTGATTGCCGCGTCCGCCCGCGACATGGCGGTCGAGCGCGTTGTAGCAGGTGTTCACCACGCCGCCGGTGAACCAGCGGCCGTACAGGCCCATGGCGGGGTCGAAGACCTTTTTCGCAGGGCTGATCCAGTCGATCTCGCGGGCCGCCTCGCCCCAAAAGCCTTCCGGGTCGGCCAGCGAACGGGCGTGGACCTCGTGATACCGGCTGCTCTGGATGTTCATGGCGCCACTCCCGCTCAACCCTGTCTGTTTTCTCGTTAAACCGTGGATGGCCGGAACAGGCCCGGCCATGATCAAGATCAATTTGGGTCGATTTCCCGCGCCATTGTCACCTGCAGCGGCGTCAATTCAAGGCCAAACACGGTTACTCCGCCGCCTAGTACCGCTCGACCGCCAGCAGATGGTCCAGCCGCTCCCGCATGGCCTTTTGCAGGTCGTAGTCCGGCCGGCCGAACGCGGCGTTGCGGCGGGCGATGAACTCGTCCTGCTCCCGCTGCAGGGCGCGGCCGGCGCGCGGGCTGTCCGATGTCGCCTCGCGGACCACCTTGGTATTCACCGCGTTGATCTGGCGATCGAGATTGGCAAGCTCGGGATTGGCGCAAATCGCTTTTTCCACGGGGCGCCGGGCCCTGGCGCAATCGAAACTCGGCTTGTTGTAGACCGCCATCAGCGCACCCAGCCGCTCCAGTTCCTGCGCCAGCGATTTGTAATTAGCCCTGGCGGCGGGATGATCCGGGTTCAACCTGATCGCGGCGCCGAAGTCGGCGAGCGCGCGGGGCCTGTCGCCCTTCCGGCGCCAGAGCTCGCCTCTGGCGTTGAAAATATCGGCGAGCGTGGGATCGAGCCGCAGCACCGTGTCGTAGTCGCCGACGGCGCGGTCGATCTGGTCCTTGCGGTCGTAGGCGCCAGCACGCGCGATCAGCGCCTTGATGCGGTCGGTCTTCAAGGTCTTCTCGTTGCCGATCAGCGCACCGCAAACGGCGATGATCTCATCGGAATCATTGACGGCTGCCGCGGCCAGACAAGGCGCGGGGTCGGCCTGCGGGTCCGAGGCCGGTTCGGCGCCTGTTGCGATCGCGGCGTGCGGCAGCGCCGACCACAGCAGAAAAGCCGCGGCCGCATTTCGGATCAGCGCTGCAGGAAAAAATCGCATTACCCGCCCCGGCGAATCGGGCCATACTCGAGAGGCATTCGTCAAGCGATTGTAGTGCGGATGGTTACGGCGGATAGCGAAAAATTTTTGAACCATATCGGACAGTCGAAGACTCAACACCCATGACAACCTTGATCGACGACCATCGTGCACGTGTCAGCGTTGCGGCACCTGCGCGATATTTTTATTTCCACATGGCGCTGGCCTGCATGGCGGTTGCCTTCCTCGGCTTTGCGCCGACCTACTGGCTGCCGCTGGCTTCGGGATCGTTCTACTCGACGCCCGTGGTGCACTTCCACGGCCTCCTGTTTTTCACCTGGACGCTGTATTTTGTGTTCCAGACCTGGCTCGCCGCGTCCGGGCGCATAGCCCGGCATCGGGCGATGGGCATGATCGGCGTGTCGCTGGCGACCGCTATGACCATCCTCGGCTTCCTGGTGGCGGTCAACGCGACGAAGCGCTCGGCGGCGATCGGACAGCTCGATGAGGGAATAGCCTTCGCGATCGTCCCGCTCAGCGGAATTCTGTTCTTCGCGGTGGTATTTACACTGGCCATTGCCAACACGCGCCGGCCCGAAACGCACAAGCGGCTGATGCTGCTGGCCGGCGTCTCGATCCTGGATGCGGCGGTGGCGCGCTGGTTCCTCACCTTCCTCGCGCCTCCCGGACCGCCCGGCCCGCCTCCGGTCCCGGTCACCATCGGTCCCGCGTTCGTCGCCTATCTCCTGCTCGTGGTCGCGATCGTTACCGACTGGCGCACGCGCGGACGTCCGCACCCCGTCTATGTCTACGGCGGCGCGGCGCTCGTGGCGGTGAAGCTCTTGAACTGGCCGATCAGCATGACGCCGGCCTGGCATTCCCTGGCGGGCGGAATATTGGCGCTGGCGCAATAGCCGAAGCTGGCTGCCGCAGCCTGATGACGCGCCCGTTTTGGTGTTAGATTGACGCCGACATCGAACGGGCGCGACGGGAAGCGGTGATTTGACAACATTCGAATGGCTTATCGGCCTGCTGCTCGGCGCGGTGCTGCTGTCCGCGCTGGCCCGGCGCATCAAGGTGCCCTATCCGACCTTTCTGGCGATCGGCGGCATGCTGCTGGCCTTCGTGCCGCAGGGTCCGGCCTGGACGCTGGAGCCCGATCTGGCGCTGGCGCTGTTCGTGGCGCCGGTGTTGATGGACGCCGCTTACGACACCTCGCTGCGCGATCTCAGGGACAACTGGCTGCCGGTCTCGACGCTGGTATGTGTGGCGGTCAGCCTCACCACCGCAGCGGTGGCCGTGCTCACCCATTGGCTGCTGCCGGACATGCCCTGGGCAGCCGCGATCGCGCTTGGCGCCATCGTGGCGCCGCCTGACGCGGCCGCGGCGACCGCCATCCTTCGTCAGGTCAACCTGCCCTACCGGATCCTCAAAATCCTCGAAGGCGAAAGCCTTCTCAACGACGCCAGCGCGCTCCTGATCTACCGCGTTGCCGTCGGCGCGGCCGCGGTCCAGCATTTCAGATGGAGCGAGTTCGCGCCGGCGATCCTGCTGGCATTGGCGGGAAGCCTGGTGGCCGGCTATCTCTTCGCCAGGATCATGATGTCGATGACCCCGCGGATCATGGATGCGCCAAGCTTGATCATCGTGCAATTCGCGGGCACGTTCACGGTGTGGATCGTCGCCGAGCGTATCGGTCTTTCCGGAATCCTGACCATCGTCGCCTATGCCATCACCATCGCGCGAACCGCACCGGCACGGACGCCGGCGCGGTTGCGTGTGCCCTCTTATGCCGTGTGGGATACCGCCGTCTTCGTCCTCAACGTGCTGGCGTTCATGCTGATCGGCCTGCAGTTGCGGCCGATCTGGGACCGGCTCGATGATCCCGTGCGACTGAAATATTGTCTGATCGCCGCCGCCGTGCTCGGAATCGTCATCCTGACGCGCATTGCCTGGGTGATGATCTATGGCGCCACGCTGCGGCGATTGATCGCATTGGACTTGTTTCACCCAAGGCGCCCAAGGGAGTTCCCGAGCATTCGGGGCGGCATCGTCATGTCATGGTGTGGCATGCGCGGCATCGTCACGCTGGCGGCGGCATACGCGCTGCCGGCAACCTTTCCGTATCGCGACCTCATGCTGTTGACGGCATTTGCCGTGGTGCTGGGGTCGCTGGTGATTCAGGGCCTCACCCTGCGGCCGCTGATATCGGCGCTGCACCTGAAGGAAGACAATCCGGTGATCGCCGAAGTCGCGCGCGCCCGCGCCACGGCCTTCCAGGCCGCGCTGGACGAGATCGACGGCGATCCGTCCGAAGAGGCGGAAATCCTGCGGCTCGAATATCGCGCATTGTTGTTGCGCGCCGCGGGCGATGGCGGCATTTCCACCGGCGAGCTGCCGGCCGACCCGCTGCGCCGGCGCGCGATCAGCGCCGCGCGGCACGCGATCCTCGCGCTGCGCGAGTCCGGGACCATCGGCGACGATGCCTTCCACCAGCTCGAGGAAGAACTCGACCGCGCGGAACTGAGCGCGCAGGCTTGAGTCGTCCCTGCGAACGCAGGGACCCATACGCCGTGCCGTTTGTTTTGAAAGAAGCTGTTCGACGGCTTTCGCGCACCAACGCGATCCGGTGGTTATGGGTCCCTGCCTTCGCAGGGACGACCGGAGAGCTCAACTCATCTTCAGCGTGATCCCGCCATCAACCACCAGCTCGATGCCGGTGACGTATTTCGACTCGTCGGAGGCGAGAAACAGCGCCGCATTGGCGACGTCCCAGGCTTCGCCCATATGCCCCATCGGCACCTGCGCGTCGCGCGCGCGCCACATCGCCTCGACATCGCCCTTGGCGTAGCTCGACGCCAGCCCGGCGGAATGCTCGACCATCGGCGTCTTCATCAGGCCCGGCAGGACGGCGTTGACGCGAACGTGTTGCGGGGCGAATTCGACCGCCGTGGTGCGCGTCATCTGGTTCATCGCGGCCTTGGTGGCGGCGTAGGTGACATAGGACACGCCGGTATGCCGGATCGAGGCGATCGAGGAGATGTTGATGATCGAGCCGCCGCCCTGCCGCACCATCGCGGGAATGACGTGCTTCATGGCGAGGAAGGCGCTCTTGAGATTGACCGCGAACACGCGGTCCCAGTCGGCTTCCGAGACATCGACCACGCTGCCCATCTCGGCGATGCCGACATTGTTGTCGAGCACGTCGATGCGACCGTAGGACTTAAGACAGGCCGCCACCATGGCCTCGACATCGCCGGCACGGGATACGTCGGCGGTGAACGCTGCCGCCTTCCCACCTTCGCCCGCGATGATCTTCACGGTCTCCTCGGCGGCCGCGCCGTTGCGGTCGACGCAGAACACCTGCGCGCCCTCGCGCGCAAAGGTCACCGCGGTCGCCTTGCCGTTGCCCCAGCCCGGCCCGATCGAGCCGGCGCCGACCACCAGCGCGGTTTTTCCCTTGAGCCGCTCCATCGCTGTCTCTCCCATTTGCTTATTGTTGAGATCGTTGTAGCCCGGATGGAGCGCCAGCGAAATCCGGGGCCAGCCTTCCCCGGATTTCACTTCGCGCAATCCGGGCTACGGATCTACGGATCGCACGCCCGCATCGTCGTCACATTCATCCCGATCGGATGCCCGAAAATCTCCGACAGCGTTCGGCATTTCCCATCGTCGCACAGCCGCCATTCGCCGGCGGCGCCGGAATTGCCGAGCACCACTTCCGGCATCGGCGCACGCTTTGACTGCCATTCAAACCAGCCTTGGATCAGCCGCGCCTCCGGCGGCGGCTCCATGCCGGCGCCCGAGCCTTTGACCCGCGCCTGCACCAGCTGCAGCCCCTCGGGGGTAATGCGCCAGTCTTCCTGCCAGTCGACCTTTTCGACCGAGTGCGTCCACACCAGCGTGAACGCGGCCACCGACAGCGTCTTCACCACGCCAAGCGAAGCGAGGCAGAGGCTCAAGCCGCCGCCGCCGCGGTGCGGGGGCGCTGCCGCCATTGCCACAGCACGATCATAGCCGTCAGCGCGAACCCCAGCGTGTCGCTGAACCGGAAATCGCCGAGCAGGCAAAGCGCCGCAAGCAGGGCGATGACGCGCTCGGCCAGCGTCATCCTCGTGAACAGAAAACCGATCGCGACCATGCCGAACAAGGCGATGGCGACCAGCGCCTTGAAGGTCGCAAGCGCCACCGCGCCGTAGAATCCGAGCTGGGCGGCCATGGGATCGCCGGCCTGCAGCATCAGCGCCGGCGAATAGACGAAGATGAAGGGAATCACATAGCCGGCCAGCGCGATCCGCATCGCCTCCCAGCCGATCTTGTCGGGATTTTCCCTGGCGATCGGCGCTGCCGCCAGCGCCGCCAGCGCCACCGGCGGAGAGAGGTCGGCCATGATGCCGTAGTAGAAGGCGAACATGTGGCTCTCGATCAGCGGTACGCCGAGCTTCGCCAGGGCCGGCGCGGCGAGCGCCGCCGTGATGATATAGGTCGGAATGGTCGGGATGCCGGTGCCGAGCAGGATCGACAGCAGCATGGTCATGACCAGCGCGAGAAACAGGCTCTTGGCCCCGAGCCCAATGACCCAGCTGCCGAAGATGGTGCCGACGCCGGTCTGCGACATCATGCCGATGATAGTGCCGACGATGGCGCAGGCCATGCCGACGGTCAGCGCCGATTTGGAGCTGTCGGCGAGCGAATCGCGGCAGGCCACCAGCGTCGCCCGGCCGCCCCGCGTCAGCGCCGATACCAGCACGAGGGCGGCGACCACGCCTGTCACCGGAACGATCTCCACGCCCTGGCGCGACACCGCGGCGACGACGAGCGCGAGCCCGATCCAGAAGACATAGCGCAACATCTGATTGGAGAAGCCGAGCGTGATGCTGGCCCCCAGGATCAGCGTCACCGTCAGCGCCAGCCCCATGCTGCCGGCATAGAGCGGCGTGAAACCCTCGAACAGCATGTAGACCAGCGCCGCCAACGGCAACACCAGATACCAGCGCGCCACCAGCGACTTCCAGGCGCTCGGGATTTCCGAGCGCCTCATGCCGACGAGACCGTGCTTGCCGGCTTCCAGATGCACCATCCAGAACGCGGAGGCGAAATAGAGGATCGCCGGAATCACCGCGGCCTTGACGATGACCGAGTACTCGACGCCCAGCGTCTCGGCCATGATGAAGGCGACCGCGCCCATCACCGGCGGCATGATCTGTCCGCCCATCGAGGCGGTCGCCTCGACGCCGGCGGCAAACGCCCGCCGATAGCCGAACTTGATCATCAGGGGAATCGTGAACTGGCCGACGGTGACGACATTGGCGACGCCGGAGCCCGAGATCGTTCCCATCATGCCCGAGGCGAACACCGCAACCTTGGCGGGTCCGCCGCGGGTGCCGCCGAACAGGCCGAGCGAGACATCGGTGAACAACTGGATCATCCCGGCGTGCTCGAGGAATGAGCCGAACAGGATGAACAGGAAGATGTAGGTCGCCGAGACGTAGATCGGCACGCCGTAAAAGCCTTCGGTGCCGTAGGCGAGATGGCTGATGATCTGATCGAAGCCGTAGCCGCGGTGATTGAACGGCGCGGGCAGATACTGACCGAAGAACCAGTAGAGGATGCAGGCGCCGCACATCAGGGGCAGCGCCAGGCCCATCAGCCGCCGCGTGCCCTCGAAGATCAAGATCGCCAGCAAGGTGCCGACCGCGAGATCGAGCCGCGTCGGATCGCCGTCGCGCGCGATCAGGTCGGCGTAGAAGATCCACTGATACAGCCCGCACAGAAATCCGATGCTGCCGATCAGCCAGCCGGCCGCGCGGCCGACATTGCTCCTGGCGGTGAAGTTGCCGATCAGGCCGAACGTCATCAGAATCAGGAAGCCGACGTGAACGCCGCGCACCACCTGGCTCGGAAAATAGTTGAAGGCCGCGACATAGAGCTGGAATGCCGCGAACACGATGCCTACTGCGTAGGCCAGATGTCCCCAGGCGCCCGGGCCAAAACCTTCCGGAAATCCATGTTCGAAATTGTCGAACTCAACCTTGACGGGCGCCTCAGCGTCCACAACTTGCAGCATTTTTTGTCATTCCCCAGCACCCAAGTCCAGCGCCGCCTTTATAACATCGGCGCGCGGCCATGGGCCGCTCAATGAGCCAAAAAGTTAAATTCGCCTAAAGAAGCGGAATTTCCGGGCTTCCCGGCAAAGACGCGCGACGCCCGTCAGCGCGCCGCGCCACCGCCCGGCCATGACGTCCGTGACGGCCCTACTTGATCAGGCCCTTTTCCTTGTAATAGCGGATCGCACCGGGATGCAGCGGCACCAGACTGCCGGAAGCGGCGTTCTCGAGCTTGATCTCCCTGCCGGCCGCATGCGCATTGGCCAGTTCCGGCAGCGACTCGTAGATCAGTTTTGTCATTTGGTAGGCGAGATCGTCGGACACCGCAGAACTGGTCACGAGATAGTTGATCACCGCCGCCGTCGACACGTCCTTGTCCTGGCCGGCATAGGTGTTGGCGGGAATGAGGACCGACTTGAACGGCGGGCCGATCTTCTCGACCACCTCCTTGGGAACCGACACCACGGTGATGTCGGTTGAGGTGGAAAGATCCTTCAGCGAGGCTACCCCGAGGCCGGCCGACTGCAGCGTCGCGTTCAACTGCCGGTTCTTCATCAGATCGACGGATTCGGCGAACGGCAGGTATTCGACCTTGCCCATGTCCTTGTAGCTCAGTCCCGCCGCGGCAAGGATCGCGCGCGAGTTGAGTTCGGTTCCCGACTTTGGCGCGCCAACCGAGATGCTCTTGCCCTTGAGGTCGGCCAGCGTCTTGATGCCGCTCTCGGCCGTGGCGACGATCTGGATGTAGTTCGGATAGATCGCGCCGATGGTGCGCAGCTTGTCCAGCCTGGACTTGAAGCCCGCCTCCTCGTCGCCTTCCCATGCGGCCTTGAGTGAATCGCCGAGCGCGAACGCAATCTCGCCGCGGCCCTGCTGCAGCAGGATCAGGTTCTCGACCGACGCCTTGGTCGCCTGCACCTGAGTCTTCACGTCCGGAATCTTGTCGCTGTAGATCTTTCCGATGGCGACCCCGAGCGGGTAATACACGCCGGAGGTGCCGCCGGTCAGTACGTTAATGAATGCTTGCGCCCGCGCGGCGGGCGCCGGCAAAACCAGGGCCAGCGCCGCGGCAGCCGCAATCAATTTCGAATTCATGTTGATTATTCTCCCCAGAAACCGCCGGGAAATTGGACGGCGCAAGCCGCTCGGTCAAGCCATCCGATCGGTCAACAGGGTTGCGGAAAGCAGCCGTTCGGGCCGGCAGATGACGCTGTTCCTGCGTTGAAGCCCGGGAAGCGGCCAGGCCGTCAAATTCGCCGGCATCAAGCCGGCGCGATGCGCGTCAATGGCAGTATCGCATCACGCCACGCGGCCGGCCCTCCTCGATCGTGCGGCCCGGCCCGATTTCAGATCACCCGATGCTGTTTATTGAAACGTCATGTCCAGGCATTTCGAGATGTCGGAGCCGAGACCGGACGAGATGGTGATGCAGCCGCGAACCTTCTGCGCGGTATTGTCGCTCGCCCAGATCGAGTAGCCGCCGGGACCGAAAAACGAATTGGTGTTCGGCGGCTCGGTTTCGGTGGCGTCGAACGAATAGCTGGAGTCGGTCTCGAAGATGCGCGGCTTCTTGGTGCAGCCGCCGTCGGTCTGGACGTTGATGACTTCCTTGTTGTCGCGCGTCAGCGCCAGGCTGACCTGGCACCGGAAATACTCCGACGTCTTGACGTTGAAGATGTAGGTGTAGGATTTGCAGGTCGCGGTGTTGAGCTTGCCGGGGGCGAGACCGCGGCTGCAAGAAATTCTCTGGTTGTTGGAAAGCTTGAATTCGTCCGCCTGGGCAACAGGAACCAGCGCCACCACTCCCAACGCGACAACAAAACAAATTTTCATGACGTGGTTCATCCGAATCATCCCTATGACTTATTTTGCAGCCGCATCTTCTAACGCCAAACCGGAACATAGTCGCGAAGCAACCGACGGGAAATCCCAAAGTCTTGAAGGCGCGTACGCCAGCAAACGGGCTCGTCGTATTGACGCGACATCAACGTTCGTGATTTGTTCAGAAATGGCGGGGCGCAGCTGCCACTTATCTTTTTCGAGCCAATTGCCGGGGAGCACGCAGGATGACGAGATTTTCGACCAAAACCATTTTGATGGCGGCCGCGCTGACGGCGCTGGCGGCCTCCGCATCGACGACAGCCGCGTTCGCGGAAGACGCCAAGCCGACGCCCTGGGAGCTGAGGCCGGACATGGGCTATGGCTACGACAAGGAAGGCAAGACCTTTTCCTACAAGATGGGCACCAACAATGCCGGCCTGTTGCTCAAGGGCGCCAAGAAAGTGCCGAAGGGCACCTTGTTCTTCATCGGCCAGAACGGACAGCTCTATATGCGGACCGGCCCGTTCCTCGAAGGCAACGGCAAGTTCATGTTCGGGTCGGATTGAGCTGAAGGACCCCAACGCGAGCCGTCCCGGCTCGCGCGGAGCCTGTCATCGGGCGCGCGATCGCGCGACCCGTTGGCTTGGCCGGGACGACCGAAGCTAAAACGCCGCCGCCAACTCCTTTGCGCCGGGCAGACGGCTGTTGCTGTCCATCCTGGAGTCGGTGATCGCGAGCAGCCTGGCCACCGTGTTGTGGCGGATCGCCACCGGATTGCGCTCGTAGCCAGAGCGCTGGAAGAAATTCGAGGTCGGGACCTGCTCGCGCAGCGCCTGCGGCATCGTCACCATGTCGAGCCCGGTGGAGTCACCGGTCAGGTTCATCATCTCCAGTTCGGCGGCGGTGAGCGGCTTGGTATAGCCCTTGGCGCGCGCGAAGATCACCGAGGTCAGGAGCTTGTGGGTCTGCAGCAGCGGGCCGACATCGATGTCCAGAACCATGGCATGGATCGCCCAGCCCTGCGGCGTATCGCCGAGCTTCTCGTGCTGCGCCCACTCGTCCGGCACCGAACGCGCCAGCGCCACCATCCGCTTCAGCACCGCAATCTTGTGCTCCATCGCACTGCGCGCGGCGCCGGACAATTGCGCCGCCTTCTCGGTGAGCGCGCGGACGAATTCGCGGCCTTGTTCGGCAACGAGTTCGACGCTGTTGGTGGTCAGCAGCTGGTTGTAGCCCATCGCCGTGGAGATCGCGCGCGCCTGCCGCGAATATTCCAGTCCCGACTGCATGTCGTGATTGCCGTTGCCGCCGGTCTCGAAGGCATAGACCCGCACCGCCTGCTCGGGCGTGAGCCCGGCGGCCAGGGCGACGCGGGCATAGCTGCGCTTGAACTCGATCTCGCTTGATGGCCGCTGCGGCGTGAACTGGAAATGCTCCGTCGCGGCATTGAGGAGATCGGCAAGCACCGGAATATATTTGCGCTCGCGCGTGGGGCGCTCCGGCTCGGCCGACGGCTCCGGATTCACCGGCCGCTTCGGCCCGGCATAGACCGGCGGCTGCGTCAACACATAGTCATCGAGCCCGATCGCCAGATGCTCGCGCCGCTTGGCGTTGCGGCCGCGCCGCTTCTCCGCGATGGAATTCCAATAGGCGCCGGCTTCCTCTTCGAACGCCGCGCGCGCCTCCTGATATTCTTTCAACTTGCGGCGATATTCCGCGATCGCCTGCGGCGACGCCGCCTGCGCCATCGCGCCGGACGGTGCCGCCGGCAGCCGCGCGGCATCCATCGCCATGGCCTGCGGCGCGATCGCAAGCAGCGCGAGCGCGAAATATCTGGTGAAGCGAATCGGTTGGCCGGACATCCGACCCTTGTAGCCGAAACAACGGCTACTTCCAGGCAAACACCGGCTGTTCCAGCTCAGTGACGCGGGTATCGCGGCCGGCCAGCACCTCGCGAAACTGATAGATCAGCGCCGCCGTCGGTGCGTGGATAATGCCGCCGTCGTGATGGAAGCGGATCACCCGCCGCGTGCTCTCGGGGATCGCGGTGAAATCGAAGGCCTCAGGCCGCTCGATCGCGTCGAGCCCGATCCGGTGCACGGAGGCGACCTCCTGCGGATTGGGCGAGATACCGGCACTCGCCGCCGCCCACACCACGACCGGGGTGATCAGATAGCCCGAGCGGGTCGGGTAATCGTCGAGCAGGCCCAGCACCGCGTCGGGCTCGAGGGCAAGGCCGAGTTCCTCATGCAATTCGCGCAGCGCCGCCTCGATCGGCGTCTCGCCGCTATCGCAGCGTCCGCCCGGCAGCGCCCACTGATTGCGGTGGGTGCGCAAACCCGCGGCGCGCCGCGTCAGCAGCAGCGCCGTTGCCGCGGCGCTCTCGTCGGCGCCGATCAGCGCAATGGCGACCGCGGCCCGCTTCAGCGTCGGTGCGGGCTCGCTGTCCGGCAGCCGCGTGAAGTCGGCGCAACGCTCTGCGATATTCCGCCGGGTGGTATCGTCAAATGGAAGGGCCATGCCGCTTGACTACACCACGTCGCCGATTGATGAAACGACGTTGAAGTTTTCAAACCGTTTTCAGCAGGCTGGAAGTTCAGGAAATGACCGATAAAGCCGCGGCAAAGCTCAAATCCGACGGCTGGACCATCGTCGAGACCACCGGCTTCCTGCATCTGGTCGGGCCGCTGTGGCAACGCCTTGTCGATGGCACGCATCAATATGCGCTTGTCGCGCAGGACAAGCACCATAACCGCCGCGGCCTGGTGCAGGGCGGGGTGTTGATGACGTTCGCGGAC
>Ga0210403_10001313_pt1 | contig 23720 bp, 12 predicted proteins | sample IncBWC19MmetaG_FD_150863 | JGI IMG/M metagenome (GOLD analysis project Ga0210403, IMG submission 150863) | Forest soil microbial communities from Barre Woods Harvard Forest LTER site, Petersham, Massachusetts, United States - Inc-BW-C-19-M | ecosystem: Environmental > Terrestrial > Soil >... | reverse complement strand
CAAGGCGTCATCGTCGCTAATGTTCGCCAGTTTCGCAAGGTCTGACCGTGCCTTCGCCTATCTGATGGGTCAGAAGGTCAAAATGGGCGTTAGCCAACAAGTGGACACGACCGATTTTCACGTTGAGGCTATTGATCTGCTGAGCAATCATGTTCTGTGCGATGCCGGAATTGCTTTGATTGTGGCGATCTATTCCGCGCTGAAGAGGCTCTCAGTCCAAGCCGGACTTGTTATCCTCGGCGACCTCAGCATTCAGGGAAATATCAAGCCGATGCGTTCACTCGCTGAGCCGTTGCAGGTTGCGATGGACAACGGTGCTCGAAAAGCTCTAATCCCATTGGAAAATAAGCGGAACTTTCTCGAAGTTTCCGGTGAGATTGTCGAGCGAGTTGATCCCATCTTCTTTTCTGATCCGATGACCGCCGCAATGAAAGCACTGGGGATGACCTAGCCAATGCTGGGTCGATTTGGAAAGCTCGGCTGACTCATGAAGCCATTGTTCACAGTTCACGGAGGGGAGTACCTCGTCGGGTCACACATCGAGGGACGATTCAGGCACGTAAACGTGTGGATTCCGTCACGTGATACAGGCGTGGACTTGTTGATTTCGGATCAGAAGAGTCGGCGCACCGTATCACTTCAGGTGAAGTTCTCTAAGGATTTCCTTGTCACTCACATGAAGCTAGAGTTTCAGAAGGGCCTCCGTGCCTGTGGGTGGTGGACGATCAACCGCGATAAGCTCCGAGCTTCTACCGCCGATTTCTGGGTGTTCGTACTGCTTGGGTTTGATAGGCGCTCGAAAGATTACGTCATCGTGCCGCCGAAGGAATTATTGCGGCGGCTGGAGTCAATTCACGGAGCGCAGAAAACGATTCAGAGTTACCTGTGGGTTACTGGGAGCGAGAACTGCTGGGAGACGCGGGGCTTGAGCAGTGAAGATCAGCTTTCCGTAGCTGACGGCACGTACCGGGAACCAACCCGCAACTTCACCAAATGGCTCAACAACTGGGCTCCGGTGGAAAAACTCAATTCCTGAGTTGGCACCGTAGATCAACACGGCGAAATAGGGGGTCGTCCTGTACGACCGCGTAAAACTCAACAACGGGAGGTAGTCGCCAGCCTCAATTTGTCCAAGAGCCTGAGGAGGGCAAAAGTGTCTTGCTCACAATACACCAGCAATGCACTCCTCAACCTGTTGCGCTCCTCCGGATTGCCCCCGGCACGAATCAGAGATTCCCAAGCTCTGCCTGCATCTACGCCATCTGCCACTGTCATTCCCTCGTATGTCATCTCAGGAACAAGGGCAGGCAGCACCGCCTTCAAGGAATACGACCCAGCGAAGGCTGGATGGTAGACATGGTTTCGGATGATCGGAAGCAAGTCCCAGAGGCGGGATTGGATGTTCTTGATCCGGTCGCAGAATTCAGGGAACCACGATGCCAAATCGGATAATCGCGCTGATTCAAACTGCTGGTTATAAACCACGATGCTGCCGCGTTCTCCGACCACATCGCACAGTGAAGCGATGAACTTGCTACGAAGGTCGGTCCTGTCGTCTGCCAAGAACTCGTGGTGTTCAGGCTCCGCTCCGGGCTCTCGCTCTATGTGCAGCGAAAACTGAAACGGAAGGTGATCGTAAGGGTGCATTCCGGCAAATCGTGGGATCGCGGGATTAACCGTCTCAAAGTCGAGAAAGTAGAGAGGGTATTCCAGCTTGGCTAATTCCGCTGGCAATTCCGGGCTGAACCAAGTGTTCCCTGTTTTCACGCACGCAGCGGCTCTCCGCTGAATCTCAGTCAATTCGAAATCGTCTGGGATGTCCTTGATCGACTGCACTCCCATTGCGTCGAGTTCCTCCATTGCGCTTGCGTGGAGGCGTGGCAGGAACCCGACGTGGTCATCCGGGCGCAGCGGATTGCAGCGGTCGTAGAACTCGCAGGTGACGGGATCGGCGCAATGTCGCCCCGGTGCGATGTCCGGCGCTGTAGGCATAGCGAGCGCGGTGAACTCCGACCGTAGTTGGAACGTGAGCTTGGGCTGCAACTTCACAACCCGGCGAGTGAGGTTTCTGATCTTGAAGAATCGCTTCGCGTCGATGCTCTGTCCATCAAACACGTAGCCACGGTTGACATGAGCCAAGCAAACCGATGCCAAATCCAGCCCGGAGCGGGACACTACACGGTACTGGATAGCCACGTCATCGAGATGGTGAGCCGTGTCAAAGTGGACCGGGATCAAGCCATTTCGCGGTGATCCAGCCAGTCGGCAACCTTGTCTGGGTCATAACGCCACTCGCGACCCATGCGGTACGCGGGAACGCGCCCCGCCCGAGTCCAATCCCGCAGAGTCACCGGGTGCAGGTTGATCAGTTCACATAGTTCAGCGGAGGTCAAAGCGGTATTGCGGCTACGAAGGTAGTTAACGATGTTCACCTACCTTAGTTACTCAGTCTGGACGAAAAACCTGAATTCTCGCCCGATCCCGCCCAACGGCTGATCCCTACATCACTGCTGCGCTCGTAACTGGGGCTGTAGCAATCTGGGCGTTCTTGAATTCACTGAACGTCTTCTCGACTGCCGCTCTCGTTTCAGGCGAATTCAAGTCGGCTATCCCCAGATAGCGCATCGTTGTCTTGATGTCTTTGTGACCGAGGAGATATTGGATGGTCTGAATCTTGGCTGTACCCGAAAAGAGCGTAGCGTAGGTGCGTCTGAAAGTGTGGAGGTCCGCGTGGAACGTGCCTCCAGCACGTTTTGCGATTCGCTGCACGGTGCGAAGCAGGTGCTCATCAGGGTTCCTTGCACCATTTGGGAAAATGAGTTTGCTGCCGGGATTCTGCTTCTGGCGCTCGGCAATCGCTACGACAAGGTCTTGCGGAATCGGGATGCGACGGATATGCCAATGCTTGGGGTGCCACTTGAGGTGCGGCTTGTCCACGATGTTTAAGAATCCGCCCTTCACGTCGCCGTATTCCGCGTGTGCGGCTTCGCCGTCACGAACACCACTCTTTAGGAAGTAGTCGAGCGTGAACCGCTCTTCATCGTTTTTTGCCGCCGCGTAAAGTGCCTTCACCTGCTCTGCCTCGTAATAAACCACGGGTTTTTCGGCGAACTTGGGATATTCGCTTTTCTTCAGGAGACGATTGATGCCGTGTGCGCTGAGGAAAATCACAACGTTGTTCACTTTGTTAAAGTATGTCCGATTGGGATCGCCAGACCTACGCGGCTTACGGGGCGTGCCGTCTTTCCTCAATTTCGGCGGCTGCTTTCGAAGCCAGCCCATGAAGTCGATCAAGTCCTGCCTGACAATCTCGCTCAAGAATTTCTTGGTGCAAGACTTGCGAAACTCCTCGACCGCGACCTTGTAGGCGCGGTTGGTCTTAGGGTCTTTCCCCTGAGAGTGAAGGTTCTTGTAGTACTGCTCGACCGCATCGTCCATGCTCAGCTTACTTGTTTGCAGTTTCGAGTTGACAGGCGTTTGAGGAACGACCTGCCGTTCCCGGTCCCGCAGCCATCGTTTCTTTTCCTCCAGCTTGTCCAAGGCAACGTAGGGGTCTTTGCCAGCCAGCGCATACTGCTGCTTGCCGCCGTCCGCACCGAAGCGGACGTAGTAGACGCCTTCTCTGTGGTGTTCAGGTTCGCCATTGACCATCGCGTATTGAGGCTTGAGGCGACCTTTGGACTGGTAGACGGGCTTGCAGAACGAGCTTTTGCCGTTCTTGGTGATGCGGATGTACAGCGTTGCGCTGCGGTTTGCCATGAAAAATCCCCTGATTCCCAATACTGCGAATCAAGGGATTTCACGATTTTTAGTAACAGGAACCGGGCAAAAATAGTAACAAGCTCACGGAACCCGCATGTTTGGCTGCGATTTAAGAACTGGCGGAGAGAGTGGGATTCGAACCCAGCGCCGCCTAACAAAATCAACAAATTAGGAGGCGCGAATGGCACATCAAACCTCCACAATTCAGCGAGAGCAAACAACTCCACAAGCTATTGGTCGCTTAATGGACGCTGATGTTTCTTGGGTCCATTCTTCTTCGTTGTATCGAAATCCGGCTCGACCTTGGCATCCCCGGCGGAACAGAACCTGCGTCACTGCCGTGAAAGGGCGCGGATCTATTGGATCACGTAGTAATTACAAGGCAGCGGTCGCACTGCAATGTCTCGTAAGGAACGGCTAAGAAGGTGAAGGAACAAGCTCAACTTGTACCGTTCTTGTACCGCGAGTTTTTAACAACGAGCATCTAGAAACTGGCCGTTTCAGGTTTGGGTGAGGCTTGGCAGATCTGATTTCCACACATAGCATTAGAAATGTGTAGATTTCTAACACTCCTAATTCTGTTGGAGTATTTGTCAGCCTAGGGGCGCTGACTGGTGATGAGGGCGCACGAAGAACGATCCTCGGCGACGACTAGCTGGTCGAGAACGCTAACAAAGAGTGTGTGATGCTGTGAACCCCGTTGTGGTCTCACCTTCGTTACTGTGGTTGCTATGGTCGAAATCTTGGCGCATTTCTAAACCCTTTTCTACTCGCTTCCGTCCGCTTCCGGCACGCCATGGAGCTTCCCGAGAAGACCCAGACTCCAGCCCACGGCGAACAAGAATGTGCTCGCCCAGCCTCCGTGAAAGGCGGGCTTTACAACAAGAACGTTTTCCCCACTGATCTGTACATTGTGTTGCTCATTCCAAGTTGTTGGTTGAGAGAAAATAGAATTTCCGCGACCAAGAACCTCAACTTCCTAAGCGAGTATGATACTGGTTCATGCGATGGGTCAGCGCGATGGCGCTCTTGTGTGCAGTTTCAGCCAACGTTTGTTCTGGTCAGATTGATCAACGGAAGCCGACCCGGCCTGATATTTTTCTGATTACGATCGATACGCTTCGGTCAGACCACGTCCATTGCTATGGTTACGACCGGATTCAGACACCTGCCCTCGATCGTCTCGCGAAGGATGGCGTGCAGTTCATGCAGGCTTTCACGCCGAGTCCGATTACCAACAGCTCACACGCAAGCATCCTCACCGGATTGATGCCCAGCTCTCACGGAGTCTCCGACTTCGGCGTCCCGCTTTCGGCGGACCATTCAACTTTGGCGGAGTTGCTGAAGAGCAGAGGCTACAGCACCGCGGCCTTCATTGGCTCGATCATTCTTGATAGCAGAACCTTTGCACCGGGACTGAATAGAGGGTTCGATCTTTACGACAACTTTACGAAGTCAAGGAAAAGCAAGTCACGATGGAATAGTCTAGAACGTCGGGCTGCGACAGTTGCGTCACACGCTGAGGCATGGCTGGATGGCCATCCTAAGCAGCCTCGCTTTATTTGGATCCATTTTTACGACCCGCATGACCCATACGAGCCTCCAACTCCTTTTTCTCAGAACTACAAAGACCGGCCGTATGATGGCGAGATCGCTTATGCCGACTCTGTACTCGGCACCTTTCTTGAATACCTCTCAAAGCACGACTCGTATCAGAAATCCATTGTGATTGCCGTTGGAGATCACGGAGAGGGCCTAGGTGAGCATTCCGAGGAGACGCACGGCATCTTCCTTTACGATTCGACGACACACGTACCGTTGATCGTTAAGCTTCCTGATCACCGCAACGCTCGCACGGTCGTGGACGCGCAGGTAAGCACGTTGGATATCCTCCCGACGATGCTCGACTTGCTACATGTGCCTCGGCCGGAGCGAATCGACGGACAGTCCCTCTTGCCTTATCTCGATGGCGACAAGAAGAGCCACTTGGTTCTAGGCGAAACCAATTATCCCCAGCAATTTGGTTGGGCTCCGCTCCGTTCGGTCCGTACGGAAGGATTCAAATTCATCGAGGCCCCCAGACCAGAACTCTACAGTCTACTCGCCGATCCCGGCGAAATTCAAAACATATACGCTCCTTGGGATTCAACGGTCCAGAAATCTCGCTCGATCTTGTCGGATTGGTCGAGGCGGTCGCCTCCAATGAATCAGGCGAAGGTATCGGTTCCCGAAAGCACGATGGATGAACTCAAAGCTTTGGGGTATTTCGGTCGCAACGATGCTGTCAGCTCGACCAGCGTTCCGGAGCCGTTTATGCTGCCGGATCCTAAGGACCACATTCAGGAGCAGAACCTGCTTCACAAGGCAATGATTGCGGAGGAAGACGGTCGCTCCGGCGAAGCTCGCATTGCTTTGGAGAATCTGTTGCGATTGAATCCCGATTCATCGGCAGCACTCGGCCAGTTGGGAGAGCTGGAGTTGAGTACTGGAGAGGATGCAAAAGCGGCCTCCCACCTGAACAAGGCGCGAGCGATGCAGCCAAACGATGCAAAGCTCGCATTAGAGGCTGGCCGGGCTTTGGAAAGGCTGGGTAATCTGGCCGGAGCATCCGAAGCCGTGGAAGCCAGCGTGAAGCTCTCGCCTGCACAATTCTCAGCGCGACTGCTTCTTGGGCAATTGTATTTGAAGTTGAAAGACGCGAAAGCTGCAGAAGATCAGTTGCAGGCAGCTGCATTACTTCAACCGCAAGACCTTCAGGTGCAACTCGAATTGGCGAAGTCTCAGATCGCCCTGGGGAAATTCTCAGAGGCGCTTCGCAACCTGCTTCTTCTCTCCAGGTCCGAGCCGAATACTTCGGAGGTTTTCGAACTCTTGTCGAGTGCTTATGCCGGGTTGAGTCGCGCAGAGGAAGCCGAGCAGGCTCGACGCCACGCAGACTCCTTACGCAACAATCACCGTTAGATTTAGGTTGGCAGCCGAAGGAATCGAAATTCCCATCAGCAGCTATGGCTTAGCAACTGCACTTTGTGATTCTTCAAAAATCTCGTTCAACACATGGCCTCGCATCTGCGGAGTCGCCGTCACGCCATAAATGTGAAGGATCGTTGGGGCAAGGTCATATACGGATGCCACGAACCCCATCAAGCGCACCCCGCGCCTGATCCCCGGGCCCATAGCAAAGAAAGACCCGGGAACATCGTCGCCATCGGCGAAATCGTGCTTGGCAATGACCGGCGTTGTCTTCTCGTGATCCATGTGGGCGTGAGGATCGGTGTCCTCGAATTCGCGGAGCGGCTTGATGCCGTGGTCCGACACGATGAAAACATAGGTGTTCTCGTCCGCATGTTTCAGAATTGTCCCAAGCACCTTGTCGAAGGCGATGTACTGGTTGGGGAATGCATCCGTGCGGACGTCATTGACCTTCGGGTTGTAGCCCACGTTATAAGGGGCGATGGGATAAAGCCAGTGGCCGGTGCGGTCTTCGCAGGACTGGACGAACCAGGTGAAGTCAGTGGGATGTTTGGTCAGAAGATAATCAAACAGTTGTGTCTGCTGATCGCGGATCAGTTGCACTTTTTTCAGCCAGCCGTCGATGACATCCGCTTCGTGACCCTTCAGTTCCGCGGCCAACGGCATACGCTCGCAGTCGATGTAGAAATCGGCGACATTCTTGATCAGTTCCGCCTTCATTGACGCAGGATAGACCGGATCTCCTCCTTCGACCTCGGAGAGTTTTGGAGCGCACAGGATACCGTCCTCGCAGTTCTTCCCGCGAGTCAGCATACCGCTGATCATGTAGCCGTTGACCGGCAACACCGGAAACGTCGCGGGAACATTTGCCATCCCGACAGTGACGCCGCGCTTGGAAAGCACGGACCAGAAGGGCTCCTGCTTCAACATATTCGTGTTGGCAGTAATCCCGCCGACCACAAACCCGGTAACACCATGCTCGGCCGGTTGCGTGCTCGTGAACATCGTCGAATAGACCCGCGGGCAGTTGGGAGCATCGACGGTGCGTAGCTTGCCGTGTACACCGTTCTTGATCACACCGGCAAGATTCGGGAGTTCGCCCTTCAGAATCAGCGGCCGAATTACATCCAGTTCCATACCATTCACGCCGATCACGATCACGCGGGGCTTGGGTTTGCCACTGCTCTGGGCGTGCCCAAGAGAAGACGCGGTCAGAAACGGAAGAAGGAATAGAATTACTTGGATCCTGCGCAACACCATAAGAGACCTCGTCGCCACAAGGGATGAAAACAATGGCCGCCCCATTCGGTGGCGGCCACAGAGAGATCTTCAAGACTACCACTGGGATCAGAACTCAATTCTCAGCGCGAACTGACCAACCCGGTTGCCTCCAGCGTCGCCGATGCGAGAGGCGAGAACCTGTCCGAATGTGCCCTGACCGTTGGTACTCTCAGTCAGATTTTGGCGCGGATCATCGAAGTTTGGGTGATTGGGGAGATTGCTAAAGCTGCTCTCGAACTTGAACATGACTCGCTCAGTGAGCCGGAAATCCTTGGCGAGCCCCAGGGAGAGATTCACGGTTCCGGGGCCAACCAACGACCCCACGGCAGCGTTGCCAAAACGGCCAACGACGCCGCCGTTGGTGAGGAGTGAGCAATTAAGCGCGTTGTTGGACAAGCCAGTTCCTGGGGCAAAGCCGGGACAAGAGAATAGGTTCGGATTCCACCACTGCGTGCGATTGTGGGGAACGTTGTTGGGATTGCCCGCAAGGTCGGGCCGGTTAAAGCCGTTATTGGCGTTCCCGGAGGAATTGAATTGAATGAACGGCGTTGCGAAGGGGCCAGTTTCATCTAAGAAAATTGTGCTCAGCCGCCAGCCGCCGACGATCCCGTTCAGCACGCCGCTGGCGTTGCCCAGCAGGTAGCGCCCTTTCCCAATCGGAAGCTCGTCCACCATGGTCGTGATCCAGCGATGCTTGCGGGTGCCACCGAGATTGCCATAGTCCCCTCTCAAGTTGTATTGGTTCATCGCGTCGCCCGTAACTTCTCCGGAAAAGCTGGAACCGGGCCATGATTCAGTGTCCGCCAGATTACGCGCCCAAGTCCAAGTGGATTGGAAGGTGAGCCCGTGGGAATACTTGTGGATTAGCTCGGTCTGCATCGACTCATAGGTGCTGACAGCGCCGCCGCAACGGCACCTTACATGATTCCAGGCTGGAAACGGTGTGGGACCGGGGCTGCCATTCACAATAGGGGCTTGATTTAGATTCGGGCTCCAGGTGAGCTGATCCCCGCGGTTGGCAATGTATGACACACGCAGCGCGGTGTTGCCGTGGAGCACCCGTTCGACTGACAGGTTCCACTGAATGCTATAGGGGTCCTTCTTGGCCCGCTGATTCGCGGTGAAGAACGATTGCGAACCAAAGCCGGCGTTAGTGGGGTTGGGATTTAGCACGTTGGGGAACTGGAAGAATCCCGGCGCGCCAAATCCAGCGTTTGAAAAATTACCCTGGAAGCCGTCGTGGATACCCGCCACGGAGAAAAATACGGCTCCCAATGTCGTAACGTCGTAGATGCCGCCGCCGCCGCGAATCACTGTCTTATTGTCCGCAAATGGTCGATATGCAAAACCGATGCGAGGAGCCCAGTCTGTGTAAGTATCGCGCAATTGCTTCGGCCACCCCGCCTGTTTAGAGGTCAAGAAAGGAGTGCAGGGAGCCGGGCCGGGATTGGGGTTGACATTGTTGGGTGAGTTGCAGGCATTGACGGCCTCCGCCCACAGAGGTTGCGTTGCTGCCAGGGACCTGGGGTCCGAGGAGATGATCACGCGTCCCGTGACTGGAACCGTCGGGTCAAAGTTGGTGAGGTTAATGGGATCGTATAAAGGCGGCAACCTCGTAATCCTTAGGCCAACGTCCAACGTCAGTTTCTGAGTGGCTCTGAATGTGTCCGCCGCGTAACCGTAGTAGTGAGTTGTGGTGCCATCGATGTTCCTCGGTGGAGTGTGGGTGACGTAGGTGTAGTAGGGAACTCCAAGCAGGAAGTCGGCAAAGTTGTTCCCTGTGTACTGGCCATTAAAGAAAAAGTCTCCGTAATCGTCGGCGGCCGACGATCCAGAGTACCAGGCAGTGATCAGGTGGAGCTTGCGGAGATCGAAGCCAAACTTCATGGTGTGCTTCCCTTTGATCCAGGTCAGGTTCTCATTGATCTGGAAGTTCTGGGAACGCTCCGGATTGGGCCGGGTGTGAACAATGTTGGTGATGTTGCCATTCCTGGGTTCGAAGACAAAGTCGGGGAACCCGCCGGGAGGGAAAGGGCCCAGTTGCTGGGGATTCAACCCCAGTTGTTGCATGAATGCTGGTCCATCGATCGGGAAGGTCCCGCCATTCTGTCTGCGGCTGATTCCTCCGCGCAACTCATTCACCAGGTTTGAAGTAATGGCATAGTTGTGCGCGAGCACGATCTGATTGTCATGTTCGAAATCTGCTTCCGCCGGAAGGCCCAGGCCAGAAGGGCTCACCTGCCTATTGTTCTTGTAGGTCCAGCGCCCGAAGATATTCTGCTTGGTATTGATGGTGTGGTCGATGCGAATATCAAACTGATCGGAAAGGATGGGATTGGGAACGTTGAGTGTGTGGTTGTTGGGCGCAAAATTGTCCACGCCTCCCTGGATTGGCAGCGGATAATACTGGAGAATCGCGGGGGCTCTCGAATCGAACTCACCCGTTGGGATAATGTTGCCCGGATAGGGCGTTCCGTCCAGGTGTTGCAGTTGGAGGTGGGGACGCGTTGGATCCAGTTCGCTGCAAATCTGGTTTACGTCATACTGATCGCAAAATTGGGAGAAATTACCATTCCGCATGGCTTGGTTTGGTACCGTCTCCAGGATGGCCGTTTGGCTCCGGAAGCGCATGCCTTCGTAGTCCCCAAAGAAAAAGGTGTGATTTTTAAAGATGGGTCCGGCGAGGGATCCTCCGAACGTGTTGGCACTCTTAGCAGCCTTACCCGGAGTTCCAACAACGAATCGCGTAGCATCCAGGGCCGCGTTCTGAAAATACTCAAATACCGATCCATGAAATGCGTTTGTGCCGGACTTGCTGGTCGTCGTAATGTCCGCCGGGCTGCCATATTCTGCTCCGCCGCCAGACCCCTGCACCTTCATTTCTGAAATGCTTTCGGCAGAGGGGAACATCTCTTTTTGAGGGCCGGAATTGCGGATATCGACTGTGCTAATACCATCTATCGAATATTCGGCTTCATTGGTCCCTGTTCCCTGGACCGAGATGTTGCCATTCTCGTCGCCCGTGACGCCGGGGAGAAAAGCCAGCAGGTTATATGGGCTTGTGCTTCGATTCCCGCGGTAGTTGGCCGGCAACCCCAATACCTCGGTGCTGGTGACGTTGGAGGAGATCGCCTGCGTCTCCGTGTTCACCAGCTCGGCGTTCGCTTCCACCGTGACTTTTTCTTCCGTGTTGCCAATCGTCAGCTTCATATCGGCGCGCACAGTCTGCCTCGCGTCGAGGCGGACGTCCGTCAAAATGGTGTCTTTGAAACCGGTGGCCGTCGCCGAAACCGTGTAAAGCCCGGCCTTCATGTTTTCCGCCTGATAATTTCCTTGGGCGTCGCTGCGTACCTGGCGCGAGATGTTTTCGCCCTGGTTGGTGACAGTGATCACGGCATTGGACACGACTGCACCGGACGAATCAGTCACTGTTCCGAGAATAGTTCCGAACACAGTTTGGGCGAAACTCGGCGTAGCGAGGCACACTGCGATCACGGCAACGCTAGCGGTAACGACGAGAAGCTTTAATTTCATGGATGTCCCCCGCGCGGAAAATCCGGCGCTCCCGACACCGTCGCAAATGAAACCGGTTACATACCCCCGCAAAATGGGCGAAGCATATGCCAGATACGATTGAACAGTCAAGACAATAAAATAGACAATAAAATGGGCGGACGCTCTGAGGCGGACGCTCTGAGGTAAACTGACTCCCCATGGGATTCCGCACAGCCCAAATACTAAAGTGGGCCATCCTTCTGCTGATCCCTAGCTGGGTGGCGGCGCAGTCGTCCGCCAAACACAGTGTTTCGGCCCATCCCAATGTGGTCCTCATTACCCTGGACACGACCCGCGCCGACCGCATGGGATTCCTTGGTTCAAACCGTGGCCTCACTCCAAATCTCGATGCGTTTGCGCGCGGAGCAATTATTTTCTCTCGCGCCTATGCTCAAGTTCCCTTGACCACACCTTCCCACGCCACGATCCTTACGGGAACTTATCCGCAGTTCAATCACGTTAACTACATGGGAGATCCGTTGGGCAAAGGGCTGCCGTCGTTGCCCGAGATTCTTCACGGGAATGGGTATAAGACAGCTGCTTTTGTAGGAGCACTGGTGCTCGACCCGACGAAATTAGCGCCTGGGTTTGAGCGCGGGTTCGATCATTATGATGCTGGATTTCACCGGCGGCGCCCCGGAGAAGACAATTACCACAGTCTGGAGCGCCGGGGAGAAGAGGTCCTGAGTCGTGCCGTCGCCTGGCTCAACAGACATCCCGCGGGGCCCTTCTTTCTTTGGGTTCATCTGTACGATCCCCATGATCCCTATGCGCCTCCGGAGCCTTACCGAACGCGATATGCAGCAGAACCCTACGACGGGGAGATTGCTTACACCGATTCCATCGTCGGGAAGCTGCTCAAAGATTTGCAGGCGAAAGGTCTTTTCGACAACAGCGTGATCGCCGTCATGGCCGATCATGGCGAGGCCTTCGGAGAACACGGAGAGCAACATCACGGAATCTTTCTTTACGACGAAACAATCCACGTCCCGCTGTTGTTCAAACGGCCTGGCCAGAAGACCGGAATGAAAGTGGAGAGTCGAGTCGGGTTGGTGGACGTCGCGCCGACCATCCTCCACACGCTGCATCTTCCCGTTCCAGGTGCCATGCAAGGGCAGGTTCTCTTGGCTTCCGCAACAGGGGCTGGGCGTTCCGAAGAAGGGAGCAGTTCAAACTCCGAGCGTGCGGTGTATTCGGAAAGTGGATATGGTCACCTTTCCTTCGGATGGAGCGTGCTCAAAGCCTGGCGTGCTGGGCACTACTTGTACGTCGACGCCCCGGAGCGTGAGCTCTATGATCAGGCAACGGATCCTCAGGCACAGCATAACCTCGCCTCCGATTCAAAGGCCGTGGCGGAAACTGCGGCGGCGCAAATGGCCGAGTTTCGTCGAAAGACCAACGCCGAAAGCACGGAAAAGACGCAGTTGACGGCAGAACAGACCGAGAGCTTGCACGCGCTGGGCTATATGGGATCGGATTCGGCAGCAAGTGGCGACCCCAAGGACGAAGGTGGACCAGACGCCAAGCAAAAGATCGGTGTCGCCAATCTGCTGTACGACGCAATGGTTGAAATGGAGAGCCAAAGATATCCGGAAGCAGTGCCGATCCTCGAGGAGGTCGTGAAACAGGAACCGCACGCTCTGACGGCCTCCTTGCTGCTAGGACGGGCTTACGTGTCTTTGAAGGAGTTTCAGAAGGCCATCGCGCCTCTTCAGCACGTTGTAGCGACGACGCCTGACAACTCTCTGGCGCGCTACGAGCTGGGATGCGCCCTTGTGAAGACCGGACGGTGGGACGAAGCCGCGCCGCAGTTTGAAGCTGCCGTGTCTCAGATGAACAGCTCGGCGATGATGCACTTTTACCTGGCGCTCGTGTATCAGCGGACGTCGCGCAATGATGAGGCTATGGCCGAGTTCAAGAATGCTCTGCGCTGGGACCCGAAGAACTTCGCTGCCAATCTCTTGTTGGGCCGCATCTACATAAAGCAACAGAAAGCGGCCGACGCCCTGCCCCTTTTGCAAAAGGCCGCGCGACTCCACCAGGACGCGATCGACCCGCACCGACTACTGGCTGAAGCGTATACCCAGCTAGGACAGGAAGAAAACGCGACCCGGGAATTGTCGGAAGCCGAACGCATCCAGGCCAATGGCGGAACGAGAATGGGGACTCAAGTCGACGACCAATCTGAAGTCAAGTGACGGAATCTCAGGGCTCGAAATTGTTCCAGGCGTTCCACGCTCTTGATTGCAGTGCACGCGCGTGTTCCGCCAAGGGTCGTGATAGGCTTTTCCCTTCAGGAAACACCCCGCGGCAAGGATGTCGCGGGAACTACCTTCCTGGGTTCTGTCTGAGATCTACAGATCTATGGCTCACACTATGCGTGAAGTCGCCAGGCGAGCCGGCGTATCACTGGCAACGGTTTCACGCGTGCTCAACAACAGCGAATATGTTTCCGAAGAAACCAGCCGTAGTGTGCTTGAAGTGGTTCGTGAACTCGACTACTACAAGAATGTGCATGCCAGGCGCCTGTCGACCGGACGCAGCGACCTATTTGGCCTTGTCATTTCCGAGATAGCAAATCCCTTCTTTCCCGAGATCATCCGGGGCTATCAGGCTATGGCGTGGAGCCGCGGATTTGACGTGCTCCTCTGTAACACCGAATACGACCGGGAACGAACCAAGCTGGTCATGCGAAAGCTGAGGGAGAGCGACGTTCGTGGAGTCGCGGTTGTTACTTCCGCAGTGGACCGGGACATGGCATCGGAACTCACGGACGCAGGTATACCTTTGGTTTTTTGCAACTCCGATCATGCCACCAGGTTGGTCGGGAACATCCGCATCGATTATGAGCATGGCGTCACGAAAGCGATTCAGCACATCGTCGAACTGGGCCATCGCCGCTCAGCGGTCATTGCCGGTCCGGCCGAAAACCGCACTGCAGTGACGATCAAGAATGCTCTAGTCTCCGGGCTTACAGCCCGTGGATTAAAGCCAGTTTGTGTCTTGGAGAGCAACTATAGGGTCGACGCCGGCGCTTCGGCTGTTCGGGAGGTCTTGTCGCGTCCCGAAAAACCTACCGTAGTGTTTTGCGGAAACGATCTGATCGCCATGGGTGCGATGAGTGCTCTGGAAGAGTCTGGAGTGCGTGTGCCGGAAGATGTTTCTGTACTCGGGATTGACAATATCTTCTTCGCCTTCCTGGCCCGGCCTCCCCTGACGACGATCAGCGTTCCTCGAGAACAACTCGGAGTGAAGGCCTTCGAAGCGCTGGACAGGATGTTGAGGGTCAAACGCCAGAAGGGGCCGAACTACACCTTGGAGACGGATCTCGTGGTACGCAACTCCACGGCGCCGGCGCGGCGATAAGCCTACGTGCAGTTTTTTTTAGGGAAGACAGGGCGGGGCCGAAACTTGACAGAATATTTCGGACGGTGCTGAAAACGCACCCGCTGTAGCCGCTACCAGAGGGCGTTTCAGCCACGCCTGCAATTCCCGCAGTAGTGACATGCAGGGTGGTTATTGTGTTCGACCGCGACAACTTCAAGAAAGGTGTTCACACACGCGCATGAAAGCGTGCTGCCGCACTCTCTCCGTCACAGCGAATTTACTCCTCTGCTCGCTGGCGATGGCTTGGTTTACCGCAGCCGCGTGGGGAAGCACCGAATATTATCGCCACGTCGTGTTCGACAACAGCCTGACGTCCGACACTTACTTCTACAGCCGCGGCATGGCCAACGGGTCGAGTTTCCTGGAACTGAAAGACAATCGCCTGCCGGTCGAGACCAAGACGTTTCTGACGCCGCCCAATGCGCTCCGCTTGCGGTGGCAGTCACAGTCGGGAGGCGGTTGGGAAGGCGAGGTGCGGGTCGACAGCTTTCGCAATCGCTTCCCCGAATTCAAGGGACACAATCTCTACTTCTGGTGTTTTGCCCAGGAAGCGATCGCGGCCGACGATCTTCCGATGATGGTGCTCTCCAGTATGTCCGAAGGTCTACAGGTCGCCGAATTCCCCAGCGCTTTTAGCGAGCCCTTGCCGCTGGGGAAACTCGCAGGAGACATCCCTGCTGGAAAATGGATCCTTCAGGAGGTAGCCGGAAGATAGCCCTGGCACATTCTAAAGATGTTGCTCAAGTCCACAAGATAGGATCTCAGTCTCCCGCACTCTGGTTTACACAGATGGAATGCCTGAAGATCAACCTCACCTCTTTACCACTCCAGCATTCTCATTTCCGTGGGGCCGGTTCTTCGATCAAGGGGAACGGGTCTTTGAGGTTGTTTTCCTTGTGCACTGGCTTGCGTTCGTGGTCTTCCTGGCCTATTCCGCGGTACATTTCCTCCGCGAAAACGCCACAAGGAAGGCGAAGAGCGGGAAGAAACGACGTGATCGCTCAGCATCTCCAGCGCGCGGGTTGCGATAGATGGCAGCGCTGTATGCCTGGCATAACGGGAGGGTCTACTCATTATATGAGTGACGTAGGCGCACGGAACCCAACGATTTCCGCTCCTCGTTATAAACAGAGAGTAGACGTTTCTCCCCTAGGCTGTTGAATTGGCGTCCCAGGCGGGAACGACTTTGAACATTGGAGCCGAGCTACTGGATTGGGCAGAGCGTTTGTTTGCTATATGTTCGGCGATCCTGGGGGTTGGGCCGTAGCTCTTCCCTTCCCGCCCGGCCATCACGCCAACCGGCGCTGGTCCAGGCTTGCAGGTGACTGCCTCGCTAACCACAGCGCGGTTTAGTCTCGGGACGAACCCATGCCACACTCTGGGGCATCCAATGCGTTTAGGATCGGAGAGTTGGGAATGTCAGCAACAAGTTCCCCGCCCCTTCATCGCATCGTAATCGTAATCTCCCGCGATGGCCGCCTCCTGCAATGCATCGATTGCCAGCTCCTCTATCCCTTCCCGAACGGCATAAAATTCGGCGTGGTCTCGAAGCAGTTTGACGCACACGCGTGCGTTACCCCGACCCGCACACCAGCCTGGCAGACTGGTCGCCGCTTCGTCATCCTCCGGTACGAGGGGCAAGTTCCAGCGATGGCTTCATGCGCTAAGTGCGCGCGCAAGTTCTTCACACCAACCGCCCTCATGCGTGACGCGAGCGGGGCGGAAATGTACCTGGGGCGCAAGTTCGATCTGCATCGGTGTGACCCCGATCCGCAGCTGGTAGGAGATGCAGTGTGAGGTTTGGCAAAGGCTTAATCGTGAGTAGCTTCTCTCACGATCCGGGCAGCGGCTTGGCTGGCGTCCCCTTCGGGCAGGTATGTACCGGCTGCGGCGACTTGAATGCATCCGTCGCCCTCATCTCTGCCCATTCCTTGCCACATTCCTCACACCGATAGCAGAAGCGGTCATGGGGTAGCGAAATCAACTTCATTGCCATGCCGATTAGTTTCCCACAGGGTCGGCTCAGAGCGCTAGCACCTGTGGGAGTTCAAACTGCACCGCTACCGACAGTCCCGCAACCTGGACTCACGTAGGTGACGAGCATAGGCTACCGGTGTCAACTTGAGCGCCTCCCCAAAAAGTGCTCAAGTGCCCGCATCGTTTGGATGGCTCCTGCGGCGCGGGCTTTTGGCTCCGTCGCTCATTCAGTTGCGCGGGATCTGCGCTCCTCTATTCCTTGGAGTTGTTCGACCGCCATCCTTCGCACACTCTCGACGTGTTCGCGTATAGCCGAGCGGAGTTGCCTCATAATCTCTGGGAGGTCGTCATCGCCACAGGAGAGAGCTTGGATGCACAGTTCGCGGATTCGATCTTCAAGGGAGGGCACGCCGTCAGGTTGCTGTATCCCAAGCCGATTCGCTAATACAGCGTTTAAGGTATTCCCTCACTCGTAAGTTGTAGCGCGATGGTGCCAGTGCCGATGGCACAAGAGTGCTATGTTCGACAGGGCGCGTACCGGGAACGACGAAGCTGCGCTCCTCCTTGCCCGCATTGGCCACACCACCACCAACGTGCTCTGGCAGGTGAACCAACGTGCCAGAGACACGCGGCTGCGCCCTCGCCGATAATCTCGTAACGCCTCTTCGATGGGCAACAGCCCACAATTACAACTTGGGCACAGACGTAGGCCGAGCATCTGTGCGGAAGGTATCACGCACATGGACTCTGTTATGCCAGCCTGCAGTTCTCCGCCGTCTAATGCTCACCGCATTGCTATTCTAATGTCCCACGATGGCCGTTTCTTGCAGTGCAGAGGCTGCAACCTGACCTTTCAGTTTCCAGATGGGGCACACTTCGACATGGTCGTGCGGCAGTTCGAGACTCACCAGTGCTGCGGCCGAACAGATTTGGCTCTATGATCAGCGTCGGTTCCTTCACCTCCGCTACTCCGCCGGTTCCGGCGGCAACGTGCCGCGCTGCAGTGCCCGTTCTTTCATCAATACGAAGAACACCGGAACCAGAATCAGTACGTGAATCGTGGACGTAATCATTCCGCCCACCATGGGAGCGGCAATCGGCTTCATCACGTCAGAGCCGATACCGCTTGCCCAGAGGATGGGAATCAGGCTGGCGAGAACCGCACAGACCGTCATCAGCTTTGGCCGGAGCCGATGCACTGCACCCTCGATGGCCGCCTCCTGAATATCGGCATCTGTGAGCGGACGACCTGACGCGATGCGCTTATCGAGCGATTCGTGCAGATACACGACCATCACGACACCGGTCTCTACCGCGATGCCAAACAGTGCGATATATCCGACCCACACGGCGACGCTGAAGTTGTAGCCGAGCAGCCACTGCAAGATCAGCCCGCCGGTCATCGCATAGAACGTGGGGAAGATAAGGACCATGGCCTCCGTGAGGTTGTGGAAGACCATGTACAGGAGAAGGAAGATCATAAAGAACACCACCGGCAAAATGATCTTCATTCGTTCCTTCGCTCGAAGCTGGAACTCATATTCACTGGACCACTGATAGGTGTATCCGGCAGGCAATTGCAACTTCTGCCGAAGCGTCTTGCTCGCCTGGTCTACGAAACCACCGTAGTCAGCGGTATTGAGATCAATGTAGACATATCCCGTGAGCTGGCCATCTTCATCGCGGATCATCGCCGGCCCTCGCGAAAACGAAATTTTGGCTACTTCAGAAATCGGTATCTGCGCGCCAGCAGGCGTGGCGATTAACACACGACTCAGTTCTCCGACGCTGTCGCGAAAGTCACGCTGGTATCGGACATTGATCGGATAGCGGCTGCGGCCTTCGACGTTTTCGGCAACATTCATGCCTCCAATGCCCGATTCCACGGCCTGTTGTACATCGGCAATGGTCAAACCGTATTTCGCCGCTTCTGGACGATTCACGTCTACGTTGATGTAAAAGCCCTGCGAAACTCGCTCGGCAAAAACCGAACGTACCTGCGGTAACCCCGAGAGAATCTTCTGCACTTGTGCCCCGAGCTGCTGGATTTGCTCCAGATTCGTTCCTTGGAGTTTGATTCCCACAGGTGTCTTGATCCCGGTCAGAGCCATGTCAAGGCGGTTTTGTACCGGCATGGTCCAGGTGTTCGTCAGCCCCGGAAACTGGAGCTTCTCGTCCATCTCGCGAATGAGCTTTTCATAGGTCATCCCTGGCCTCCACTCTTCGCGCGGCTTGAGCATCACCGTCGTGTCATACATATCGAGAGGAGCATTGTCGGTAGCGCTGTCGGATCGTCCGACCACACCGAAGACGGTCTCAACTTCTGGAAAGGACCGAAGAATCCGATCCTGTTCTTGCAAGAGCTGCGAGGCTTGTGTGATCGAAATACCAGGAAGTGCCGTGGGCATGTAGAGCGATGAGCCTTCAAACAAAGGCGGCATGAACTGACTGCCCATCCTGAACATTAAGGGAAACGTCAGCAAAAGGAATGCGAGATTGAGCAACAACGTCGTTTTGCGGTATTTCAGGCAGAGTCGTAAAACCGGCAAATAAAGTGCCTGCGTAACCTTTGAAATCGGATTTGCCGATTCGGGCCGCAGTTTCCCTCGAATGAAAATGACCATCAGGATGGGAACCAAAGTGATGGCCAACAAGGACGAGAAGCCCACGGCCAGAGTTTTCGTCCATGCCAGCGGACGGAACATGCGCCCTTCCTGCGCTTCCAGCAGGAACACTGGGAGGAACGAGACCACAATAATAAGGAGTGAAAAGAATAGCGCGGGCCCCACCTGTTTGGCCGCGTCGATCAGAATTCGCTGGCGGTCCCGCTCCGATGGCGGTACAGCCTGCTCGGAAAGATGCCCGTATCCGTTCTCCACCATGACAATGGCGGCGTCCACCAACACACCTATCGCCAATGCCAGCCCGCCTAGCGACATGATGTTGGAACTGACATTGAGGTAGTACATCGGAATGAAAGAAAGTGCGAGCGCGATCGGTAAGGTGAGAATCGGGATCAACGCTGAGCGGAAGTGAAACAAGAACACAATAATGACCAAGGAAACGATGACTGCTTCCTCCAGCAGGCTATGTTTCAAAGTGTCGATTGATTCGCTGATCAGTCCGCCTCGGTCATAGCCAGAGACGATCTCGACTCCCGGCGGCAGCGATCCTTTGATCTCAACCAGCTTCTTCTTGACACCATTGATCACGTTGAGAGCATTTAGTCCATACCGCATGACGACAATGCCACCCACGGTCTCGCCTTCACCGTTCCACTCAGCTACACCTTCTCGTAGGTCTGGGCCGAAGGAAACCGTGCCCAGATCCTTGATGAGTACGGGCGTTCCGTTCTTTGCCATGACAGGTACGTTCGCCAGGTCATCGAGCGACTTGAGATAGCCCAGCCCGCGAATCATGTATCGCGTACCGCTCAGTTCGAGTACCCGGCCTCCGACTTCATTCGTGCTCGACTTGACGCGGTCGATGACGGTTGAGAGGGGTATGCCATAAGCGAGTAGTTTGTTCGGATTAAGCTGCACTTGATATTGGCGCACGAACCCGCCGATGCTCGCCACTTCGGCCACACCGGGAACGGTTGCCAATTGGTAACGCAGGTGCCAGTCCTGAATGCTTCGCAGATCGGCGAGGCTCTGCTTGTGGCTGTGATCGACCAGCACGTACTCATAGACCCAACCCGCACCGGTCGCGTCAGGACCGATGGCAGGATGCACATTTGCCGGAAGGCGCCCGCCAATCGTCTGCAGATACTCCACAACGCGAGAACGAGCCCAATAAATATCGGTCCCGTCTTCGAACACAACGAAGACATACGAGTCGTTGAACATGGTCTGTGCGCGTACAGCTTTCACGTTCGGCGCAGCCAAGAGAGCAGTGACGATCGGGTATGTGACTTGATCCTCAATGATGTTGGGTGGCTCGCCCTCCCAGTTGGTGTGAATGATCACTTGTACGTCAGAGATGTCCGGCAGGGCGTCCAGCGGAATGTGGCCCATGGACCAGATTCCGGCCAACGTGAGAAGAAGCACTCCGGTGAAGACCAGAAAGCGATTGTGGGCGCACCACTCTATGATTCGGGAGATCACGATTACATACCTCCCGTGGCATTGAGCGTGAGCTGTTTGCTGGCAATCGTCTGCCCGTTTTGCTGTGCCCGAATGGTAACCTGCCAAGTGCCGCCGGAGCCGAGATCGCCCTTGCCTTCATACATTCCGCCGCCTTTCTCGCTGGCATTGATGACGGTCTTCATTGAGGCCATTCCCATCGCCGGCATCGCGGCCATGAAGAAGGTCACCGTCACGTTGGCTGCGGCGATCGGCTTACCATCCTGTCCACTCAGCTTCACGCGAACCGTATTGCTTCCCTTGTGCGGAGGATCAGGATCAGTCGTCAGTTCCACATTCGCTTGTTGTTGTGCAGGGGCATTCATTGAAGCCGCCTGACCGGCACCGGGAGGAGGAGGAATGAAGGCGCCCGCTGCCGCCTGCAGTTGGGCCTCGGAATCAATCAGGAAGTTTGCGGAAGTGACGATTTGTTCTTGTGCCTTGATGCCCTTCGTGATCACCAGTTCATCGCCGACTTGAGGCCCCAATTCGACTTCGCGCGGCTCAATGCTTCCTTCGCCGCTATAGACAAAGAGCAAGTTTTTGGTTCCGGAATGAAAGGCTGCACTGGCGGGGACGACCAACTGCCGTCCCATCGGCAGCTTCGCGCGAACATTCACATACATTCCTGGCCTCAACTTCAGACCGGGGTTTGAAAACACCAACCGCACCGGCAGCGTGCGCGTGTTCACGTCCAGCTGTGGGAGGATGTAATCCACGCGCCCAACGAAGACTCGGCCGGGATACGCATCGACCGTGACCTCTGCGGGATCACCCGGCTTGATCCTGCCTGCATCACTTTGGAATACCTGGGCGAGGACCCAAACGTCGGAAAGGTCAGCCACGGTGTACAGCATTGTTTCGGGCTGAACGTACATATTGGGCAGTGCGTTTTTCTGTGTGATGTAACCCGAGACGGGAGAATTGACGGTCAGATCCGTAATCGCCTTTCCACCCTGATCCAACTTCTCGATTTCAGCAGGAGACACCTCCCATTGCAGCAGTCTCTCTTTGGCAGCACTGAGAAGAGAAGACGCACCCGAAGCCACCCCGCTCACTTTGCTCTGTTGCAAAGACTCGGCGTTCTTCTTTGCCAGCAAGTATTCGTGCTCGGTCGAGACCAGGTCAGGACTGTAGATCGTGAACAACGGCTGACCTTTGCCAATAAAGTTGCCCGTAGCGTCGGCATACACTTTGCGAATCCATCCGGCGATGCGGGTTTGCACATAGGCCTGTCGGCGCTCATCAACCTGCACATTGCCGTAGAACCGAAGCTCAGTGTCGACCGGCTTGGATTCCACCTTCCCAAGCACCATGCCGATGCTCTGCATCCGCTGGGGCGTGAGCTGGAAGGGGGCAAGCGGCGTCTCCTGCATATCGCCGGCCTGAGGATCGCCTGCCGCTCCTTGCTCGGAACCCGAGGCGTTGGCCGATGAAGTTTGTGCCATCGCCTCCGTGGACTCGCTTGCGGAACTGGTGCCCGGCTGAGAAGCAGGCCCAGCATGGCTTAAACGCCACCACAAGACCGACGCCACAATCGCGAACACAGCAGTTGTAGTCATTGCTATCCAAAACGCGCGGCGATAATGATTGTTTTCTGTACGGAGCATGTCTGATCCCTCATTCGCATTCGTTCTGACGTTTCGCTTGTTCATGGCACATCCACTCCGGTCAGCCGCTCCAGTTCAGCGAGAGCCGATTCGTGCTCGACCAGTTCATTTCGATATTCCAAATCGAGGTTCAGCACATCGAGGAACCCGGAAAGCAGGCTCTCAAAGTCCTGGCGGTTCGATTGATAGGCATACAGGGCGGATTGAAAGGTAGCTTCCGATTGCGGGACGAGACCGTCACTGTAGATCTTCAACCGCTCTTCCGAAGTCTTGGCGCGCACATACTGCTGCTGCACTTCCGAGAGTACGCGCTGCGATTCAGCGTCCAGCTCTTGCCGTGCGCGCTCCTGGTTCTCTTGTGCTTCTGCAAGTTCGGCCTTCTGGCGTCCACGATTGGGCAGCCGAATGCCGAACGTCGCCATGTAGTAATCGCGGGTCTGGCTCCCAGTGTGTTCGTAGTTGTACTGAACGTTGAAGTCGGGACGGAAATTCTTGTGCGCCAGCTCCACCTGGCTTTCCCGCTGCCGGATAGAGGCTTGCTTTGAGTGCACATCCGGATTTTGCTCAGACGCTTTTTGCAACAGTTCGGCTGCGGAATACGGAAGGCGTCTAATTGTGAGAGTCTCCGCAACGATGTCCGCGGACTCCTGCGGTCGTCCCAAAGCCTGCTTGATCTGGGCTTCAAGCAGTCCTTCTTCCTGATGGTGGTGTGCGATCTCTTGCAGAATCTTCGTGTGCTGCAACTGGGCTTTTAGCACATCCTGCTGATTGCCTTGGCCCACGCGGTAGCGTGCCTCGGACGCCTCCTGTACCTGATTCAGCAGCTCGTCAATTCTCTGGAGAACGCCGAGGGTTTGCTGAATGTAGGCCAGGCGGAAATAGACCATCTTGAGATTTCCCACCACCGTTCTGCGAACGGAATCCGTCTGCGCTTCCATAGAGGCCGCTTCGTGTTCGGCGACACTGGCGCGCAATTGCCGTTTACCGGGGTAGGGGATGTCTTGCGATGCCCCGAACCCGATGTAGGCGAAATCGCTGTTGCTGTAGCCCGCGA
>Ga0210403_10001312_pt1 | contig 23737 bp, 18 predicted proteins | sample IncBWC19MmetaG_FD_150863 | JGI IMG/M metagenome (GOLD analysis project Ga0210403, IMG submission 150863) | Forest soil microbial communities from Barre Woods Harvard Forest LTER site, Petersham, Massachusetts, United States - Inc-BW-C-19-M | ecosystem: Environmental > Terrestrial > Soil >... | reverse complement strand
TGATGTGCGCCTCGAGCTTCCAGTCGGCCAGCCACCAGGAGAACCACTGCTCCACAGCGCCCGCCCCGCTCGAGGTGGTGGTGACGTAGAAGGTCTCCTCGTCGATGCGGGTGATCGTGCCGTCGTCCATGATCCGGCCCGCGTCGGAGGTCAGCACGCCGTAGCGCACGCGCCCGGGCTTCAGGTTGGACAGGCGGTTGGGGTAGAGGCGGTCGAGCAGCTCGCCGGCCTGCGGCCCGCGCACGATCAGCTTGCCGAGCGTGGACACGTCGATCAGGCCCGCTGCGCTGTGCACGTTCAGCGCCTCGCCCTCGGGGTCGCCGTAGTCGTAGGCGCGACGCCAGTCCCCCGCCCATTTGATGCTCGCGCCCAGCTCGCGGTGAAGCCCGTGGATGGCCGAGCGCTTGGCGGGCTCGATCGGCCTGCCCGCGAGCGCCCCGAGCGGCACCGTGGACCACGGGGGCCGCGCGGTGGTGGTGCCGATCTGCTGCAGGCCCTGCCCGGTCTCCTTGGCCATCAGCCGGATCGATGAAAGCTGGCACATGCGCCCCTGGCAGGGGCCCATCGTCACGGTGGTGAAGCGCTTGCACAGCTCGATCGAGTCATAGCCCTCCGCCACCCCGCGGTGGATGTCCTTCGCGGTCACGTCCTCGCAGAAGCAGGTGAACGCCTTGCCCCGGCTCGAGGCCTCCGCCGCCAGCACGGGCGCGAGCGCCTGCGCCTCCGGCGCCGCCTCGGTGAGCTTCGCGCCGAGCTCGGCGCTGCGGGCGGCGGAGCGCTCATCGCCGAGTCCGAGAGCGTGGGCGGCCTCGAGGCCCGCCAGCTCGCCCGAGTTCTCCGCCGAGGCGCGCTCGCCCGCGCCGCTCAGCTCACCCGCGGCCCACACCCCCGGCGGCAGCTCGGAGAGGCGGAAGTTGCCGCGCTCGGGGTTGTACTCGGTGCGCCCGCCCGCCTGGGCGATCAGCGCGGTGGCCGGCGCCTCGCCGCCGGAGACGAGCAGCAGGTCGCAGGCCAGGCGCTCGCGCTCGCCACCAGCCGGGGCACCTCCGTTCGGATCGCCTGCGGGCGCAAGCACCACGCCCTTCAGAGCGCGGCGACCCGTGGCCTCCACCACCGTCCAGCCCTGCAGCGTCCGAATGCCGTGCTCGGCGAGCATGCTCACCGCCGGGGAGGGCGTGGGCCTCAGATCGGCCACCGCCAGCACCTCCACGCCCACCTCCGCCAGCGCCAGCGCGGCGTGGGCGCCGCGATCGGAGGTGCAGGCCACCACCGCGCGCGCTCCCGGCCGCACGCCGTAGAGCGCCGCCAGCCGCCGCGCGCCGCCTGAGAGCATCACGCCGGGCAGGTCGTTGCCGGGGAACACGAGCGGCTGCTCGATCGCGCCGGTGGCGTACACGTGGTGCCTGGCTCGGACCTGATGCAGCGTGCTGCCCTGCCACACGGGCACGAGGCCGTCGAAGTGGCCGAGCGCGGCGGCCGATCCGATGATCTCAACGCCGGCTGCGCGCGCTCTCTCGGCCAGCGCGCGCGCATCCTCGTGGCCCCCTTCCCACAGCAGGCGCCCCCCGGGCTCGGGCCCCTCGTCGGCGAGCACGACGTCAGCGCCGAGCTCGGCCGCTGCGATCGCGGCGCTCAGCCCGGCCTGGCCCCCGCCGACCACCAGCACGTCGGCGTGGCGGCGGCGGTACTCCGTGCGCCAGGTGCGCTCCGGTTGCGTCTTCGGCAGGCGCCCGAGGCCGGCGGCATGGCGCAGCACCCACTCGTACACCGGCCACATCCTGCGCGGGCGGATGAAGGTCTTGTAGTAGAAGCCGGGTGGCGTGAAGGGGCCGCCGAGCACGTCGGTCACCGCCATCGCATCGAGCTCGAGGCCCGGCGTGGCGTTGAGGTGCTCCACCCGAATCCCCTCCCGCACCGGCTCGGTGCAGGCGCGCACGCCCGGCGCGCCGTCCACCGCCACCATGCAGTTGGGGCACTGGCCCGCACAGCACATCAGGCCGCGCCGGCGGTGGTACTTGAAGCTCCGCGAGAACGTGCGCCGGCCCGCCGCGAACAGGGCCGAGCCCACCGTGTCGCCGGCGAGCGCGGTCACGGGCTTGCCGTCGAAGGTGAAGGTGAGCGTCTGTGCGCGATCCACGCGCTCGCCGGGTTGCGGCGGGAGGCGGCTCACGACGCTCCCCCCGAGCCTGCCGCGGGCTCAGGCGCCGGCTCCCCCAGCTCGCCCGGCAACCCCACGCGCAGCACCACGTTGGAGCGCGTGTCGCGGTCGGCCTGGAACCAGGTACGGCAGCCCGAGCGGTGGTACCACCACTCCCGCTGCACGCCCGCCACGTTGCGGCGAAAGTAGTTGTAGCGGCCCAGCTCGCGCATCGTGGGGGTCTCGCGCGGGCGCGCGTTGACCTCGCCGCCGAACGCGAAGTCGGCGACCTCACGGACGCCGCAGTGCGGGCAGGTGAGCACGAACGACATCCATCGCATCCTAGACAACCGTCGCGCAAAGCGCAATACTGTTGCCGATGGCGCAACAACAACGTCCGATCGCGGATCGCTTCGAGGATGCCCACGCGCCTGCTGCGCGTGCCAGGCCGGTCGCGTCGGTGGCGCGAGCCCTGGCGCTGCTCGAGGAGCTGCGCGAGAGCGAGGAGGGCCTCGGCGTGAACGAGCTCGCGCGGCGCATCGGCGTGAGCCCCAGCACCGCCTCGCGGCTGCTGGCCACGCTCGAGGGCTCCGGCATGGTCCAGCGCGACGGGCAGGGGCCGTTCCGGCTCGGGCTGGCGCTCGTGACGCTCGCCGACCGCGTGCTGTCGAGGCTGGATGTGCGCGCGCTCGCACGCCCGGTGCTCGAGAGCCTGATGGAGCGCACGGGCGAGACCGCCACGCTGTCGGTGCCCAGCGAGCGCGAGGCCATCACCGTGGACTCGGTGCCCTCGCGCTCCAGCGTGGTCAGCATGGCGCGCCTGGGGCGCCCCAGCGTGGCGCACGCGACCGCGGTGGGCAAGGTGATGCTCGCCTTCGGCGGCGGGCCGCTGCCGCGTGAGCGCGACCTGCGCGCGCTCACCGAGCACACCATCACCGATCGCGCGCGGCTCGCCGCGGAGGTTCTGGCTGTGCGCCGCCGCGGCTACGGGACAGTGTTCGGCGAGCGCGAGGTGGACGTCAACGCGATCGCCGCGCCGGTGTTCGACCGCGCGGGTGCGCTCGCGGCGATCCTCGGCCTGCAGGGTCCCGCCAACCGTCTGCAGGATCCCGCGCGCCTGCTCGGCGAGCTGCTCGCCGGCGCCCGCGTGCTCACGGGCGCGCTCGGCGGACCACACCCGTGACGCCGGCGCCGGCCAGCAACATCAGCACGCCGTATATCCCGGTCACGTAGGCCGCCTTCGCCCCGAACGTGCCGGTTGCAAGCGCGGCGGCCACCGCGAAGTCGCGCATCCCCACGGCCAGCGCGAGCGACCGGTCCGCGCTCCCGCCGGGCGCATGCAGCGTTCCCAGCGCCCGCAGTGTGCCTACCGCGAGCAGCGCGGAGATGGCGAGGAAGCCTCCGCTGAGCAGCGCCGCACCCGCGAGATCCCCCTTGGGCGTGCCGCTCAGAGACGCATAGATCAACACGGCGACGGTGAGGCTCGATGCCGCAGACAGCTCGGCCTCTGCTCGTGCGAGCCTTGGCTGCGCGCCGCGCGCGAGCAGGCCGAGAGCGAGCGGCAGGATCACCACCAGGCCGAAGCGGCCCAGCAGCGGCAGCACGTGGGCGGCGTGGCCCGCGCCGCCCAGCATTGCGAGCGCCGGGGGGCCGGCGACCGCGGAGAGCACCAGCGAGACGGCCAGCACCGCGATGCCCAGCTCGGCGGGGCCGGCCAGGAGGCCGATCAGACCCACCGAGGCGACCTCGGTGGGGGAGAGGCCGAGCGCGAGCACCCCGTCGCGCATGTCGCCGTGCGCGAGCTGCGCAAGCGCCCACCCGGCGAGCGTGAGGACCACGAGCGGGACCACCGCGAGCAGCAGCACGAGGCGCCAGCGGGCGCCCACGGCGAGCAGCTGGCGCGGGTCTATGTCGAGGGCCGTGGCCAGCACCAGCACCCCCAGCAGCACGTCCACCCGCGAGGCGAGCGTCGCCGAGGGCAGCACGCGCGCCAGCAGCGCCGCCAGCAGCGCGAGCCCCGGCAGCGTGTCGGGGACGCGCCCCGCGAGCGAGCGGGCGCGAGCGTCGGGAGCGCTGGACAGGTCGATGTCAGGCTCCACCACTGGCAAGGATTGCAGGTGGGGGCCGCTTCGGAAGGCGCCTCCGGTCCCCGGCTGCGAGTCCCTATCCGCCGGCTGTGAGCCCCGGTATCCAGCTGGTGCCGGCGAGTGGCACACGGGCCATCGCGGCCGCCTCGATGGTGAGCGCCACGAGATCCTCGGGCTCGAGGTTGTGCAGGTGGGACTTCCCGCACGCGCGGGCCAGCGTCTGTGCCTCGAGCACGATCGTGCGCAGGTAGTTGGCAAGGCGCCGCCCGCCCTCGACAGGGTCCAGGCGCGCGGCCAGCTCCTCCTCCTGCGTGGAGATCCCGGCCGGGTCGAGACCGGCCTGGTAGTCGTCGTAGTAGCCCGCTGCGGAGCCGATCGCGCGGTAGGCCTCGTCGTGCTCGGGCGCGTTGTCGCCCAGCGCGATCATCGCGGCCACGCCGATCGACACCGCGTCCGCGCCCAGCGCGATCGCCTTCGCCACATCCGCCCCTGTGCGAATGCCGCCCGAGACGATCAGCTGCACCTCGCGGTGCATGCCGAGGTCCGTCAGCGACTCCACCGCCTGGGGGATGGCTGCGAGGATGGGGATGCCCACGTGTTCGATGAATACCTCCTGCGTGGCCGCTGTGCCGCCCTGCATGCCGTCGAGCACGATCGCGTCGGCGCCGGCCTTGACCGCGAGCGCGACGTCGTAGTAGGTGCGGGTGGCGCCCACCTTGACGTAGATCGGGATGCGCCAGTCGGTGATCTCGCGCAGCTCCTCGATCTTGATCTCGAGGTCGTCGGGCCCGGTCCAGTCGGGGTGACGGCAGGCGCTGCGCTGGTCGATCCCGGGCGGCAGGTCGCGCATCTGCGCCACGCGCTCGGAGATCTTGTGCCCGAGCAGCATGCCCCCGCCGCCGGGCTTGGCGCCCTGGCCCACCACCACCTCGATCGCGTCCGCGCGTCGCAGGTCGTCCGGGTTCATGCCGTAGCGCGAGGGAAGCAGCTGGTAGACGAGCGTGCGCGAGTGCTCGCGCTCCTCGGGCGTCATCCCGCCGTCGCCGGTGGTGGTGCTCGTGCCCACCGCACTCGCGCCGCGGCCAAGCGCCTCCTTGGCGGGGCCGGAGAGGGCGCCGAAGCTCATGCCGGCGATCGTCACCGGGATGTCGAGGTGCAGCGGCTCGCGCGCGAAGCGCCCGCCGATTACGACGTCGGTGGCGCAGCGCTCGCGGTATCCCTCCAGCGGATAGCGCGACACGCTCGCCCCGAGGAACAGCAGGTCGTCGAAGTTGGGCACCCGTCGCTTGGCGCCGAAGCCGCGGATGTCGTAGGAGCCCTCGCGCGCAGCGCGCTGGATCTCGGCGATCGCGCGGCGGTCGAAGGTCGCCGACTCGCGCAGGGTGGGTGGGCCTCCACGCCAGCCGTCCGCCGTCGTGGCGCCCCGGCGGGCGGGGTCCCCGTCGTCGCTCATCTCAGTAGCTCCCGAGGTTGTCCACGTGGAAGTTGTAGAGCGTGCGCGCCGAGCCGTAGCGGCGGAACTCAGCGGGGTTCACGTCGTCGATCTCGGCCTTTGCCAGTAGCTCCTGCAGCTGCGTGAGGTGCTCCTCGCGCAGCTCCTTCTCGATGCAGTCCGCGCCGAGGCTGGCCACCGATCCGCGCACGTACAGGCGTGCCTCATACAGCGAGTCGCCGAGCGCATCGCCGGCGTCGCCGCACACCACCAGCGAGCCGCGTTGGGCCATGAACGCGCTCATGTGCCCGACCGAGCCGCGCACCACCACCTCAGCTCCCTTGAGCGAGATGGCGCAGCGCGCAGAGGCGTCGCCGTGGACGACCAGCATCCCGCCCCTCGCAGTTGCTCCGGCAGACTGGCTGGCGCTGCCCTCCACGACCACACGGCCCGACATCATGTTCTCGGCCACGCCCACACCGCAGTTGCCGCGCACGCGCACGGTCGCGAGCTTGTTCATCCCGGCGCAGTAGTAGCCAACGTGCCCGTCGATCTCCACCTCGTGCGCGGCGTCCAGCCCCACGGCGATCGAGTGCATGCCCGCCGGGTGCAGCACGCGCACGCGCCGTGGCTCCATGCTCTCGTGCAGGCGCTGGTTGAGCGCTCTGACGCTGTCGCTGGCCAGGTCGATTGAGAGCGCCTCCTGGGTGGCGTCCGGAGCCGGCATCACGCCACCGGTGCTGTTCCCCAGCTGTACACGCGGCCCGGCTCGGGCTCCCACGTGACGGCGTTCTGCGCGCCGGGCAGCACGGCGATGGCGCGATACTCCGAGGCGATCGCAACCCACTCGTCGGTCTCGGCCATCACCGCCGGCTTGCACGCGATCGGATCGCGCAGCACCGCGAAGCCGTCGGCGGTGCCCACGGCGAACGTGTAGAAGCCGTCGAGATCCTCCAGGCAGCCCTCGAGCGCCTGCTCCAGGCTCGCGCCCTCACGCAGGCGCCACGTCAGGTAGCCCGCTGCGACCTCGCTGTCGTTGTCGGTCTGGAAGTGAATGCCCTCGCTGCGCAGCCTGCGCCGCAGGCGGTTGTGGTTGGAGAGCGATCCGTTGTGCACCAGGCACAGGTCCAGGCCCGTGGAGAAGGGGTGAGAGTGCTCGGTGGTGACGCGGCTCTCGGTGGCCATGCGCGTGTGTCCGAGCGCGTGGCTGCCGTCGAGCCGCTCGATCGCGAAGCGCTCGATGAAGTCCGCGGGCGCTCCGGCCGCCTTGAAGATCTCGATCGAGCTGCCGGCGCTCATCAGCCGCAGCGTCGGGTGCTCCTGCGCCAGCCACGCCTGCACCTCCGCGGCCTCTGCCTCCACCACGAACACCGCATGAGTAGCCAGCACGCGCGGCGGCGATGCGCCTTCGAAGGCGTCGGCGAGCTCGGCGCCTATCGCCTCCCAGTCCACCTCGTCGCCGCACAGCGAGACCTTGCAGGACCCCGGCGGCGCGGGAGCGCGGTAGAACGCCGCGCCGGCGCTGTCGGGCCCGCGGAAGGCGAGCTGCTCGAGCATCCTCGCGAGGTGCTCGCCGAGGCGGTCCTGCAGCCCTGGAGACTTGGTGTAAAGCCCGGCAATTCCACACATGGGAACTCACTGTAGACCGCGTATCCGGCCCCGCACATGGCCCGCGCGCGCACACTTTCAGCGGTGAATGTGGTGCCCGCGACTACACCGCGCCGGGCACCCACGCCCCGAGCAGCTTCTGCCCCCGCTTCACCGTGTGCAGCGCCTCGCGCAGCTGTGCGCGCGCCACGGGCGCGAGCGCTCCGGGGTCGATCCTGTTGTCGGGCGCGCGGCCGGCGGCGATCAGCTCGGCGTGGTGCTCGAAGCGCAGCCCCATGATCACCGCGAAGGCCTCGCGCAGCGCCTCGGCCGCGCCCACGTCGAGCCCACCGAGGCTCTCCACGGCCTCGATCCGGTCGAGCGTGGGGGAGATCGTGACCGCGTTGGCGAGCGCGTGAAAGCGCACCAGGTTCACGAGCGGGATGATCGCGCCCTGCTTGAGGTCGAGGCTTCCAGCGGACTCACCGCGGCGCTCCACCGCAAGGTTCCCGCGGAAGCCCAGCGCCACCTGATAGCCGGTGGCGGTGCGCGCCATCAGGCGCATGAAGCCGGGATGGTCGCGCGCGGCGCGGATGCGCTCGGTGAGCATCGCAGCGACCGCCAAACCCCCCGCGCAGGGGCGGAAGTCGAAGGCCACCGAGGCACGGATCAGATGGGACTCGTCTGGCACGTTCAGGCATTCGTCGAAGGTGCGCAGCCATGCGGGCCGGGACATGCGCCACAGGCGGTTGCCCGCGAGCACGCCGTTGTTGTCCACACCGAACCCGCAGCGCGCCAGGCCCTCGTTGACCTCGCGCCCGAGCCGCTCGAAATAGGCGTCCACCTCGGCCTCGGCGCAGACGGCAGGCGCGGCGTAGGCGAGCGCGTTGTCCTGGTCGGAGGAGAGCGTGAACTCCCTGCGGGCGGCGCTGCCGAGGTCGAGCCAGGCCCACGCGACCGGCGTAGGGCCGTTGCGCGCGATCGAGAAGTCGATCAGGCGTTCGGTGAGCGCGTCGTGCTGCAGGCTGAGCACCCGCCCGATGTCCCGTGGCGGCACGCCGGCGCGCAGCAGCAGTCCAAACAGCTGTGGCAGGTGGCCCGCGGCGCCTTCCAGGACGTTCTCGTCGGCGGCGCCCAGGATCGTGTGGCGCAGCGCGATCGGGCTGCGCGTGTCGAGGCCCAGCAGATCCGCCGCGGAGAGCACGCCGCACACCTGGCCGCCGTCGAGCACCGCCAGGTGCTCTGAGCCGGCGGCGAGCATGTCCACGGTGGCCTCGACCGCGAGCTGCCCCACCGGCACCGTTGGCACCGGCGCGCGTGTCACCACGCGCAGCGGCGCGTCCATGCTGCCCTCCGCGGCCACCCACGCGCGCACCTCGGCGTCGCTCAGCATCCCCAGCTGCTCCTGTCCGAGTGCCACCAGCAGCACCGAGGCATCGCCCGAGCCGAGCCTCGCGGCGGCCTCTCGCAGCGAGGCCTCGGCGTCGCAGAAGACTGCGGGGCGCATGATCGCCGAGACCGGCGTGGTGCCCACGTCGAGGAGCCCGTGCACCGTGTGCCCGGTGCGCGTGAGGCGCGTGCGCATCGTCCGTGCCACGTAGCTCGTGCCGGCCTCGGTGGCGAGCACGCGCCGCGAGGTCTCGGCGTCGAGCAGCGCGCACCGCGACGGCTCGTGGGCGCGCACGGTGAACACGGGGGCCATCCCGCTGAGCAGTGAGGGATGGCCGAAGCTCTCGCCGGTGTCCAGCACCTCCACCACCTCGCCGTCGTGCAACAGCTCCATCGAGCCCGTGAGGATCACGTACAGGCCGGTGGCCGGCACCCCGTCCTCGACGAGGGCGGCCTCGCCCGTGTCGAAGGGCACCTCGCGCGCGTGTTCGGCCACGACGACGAGCTCCGCTGCGGACAGCGCGTCGAACGGCGGCTGATGGGCGAGGAATGTGTCCAGGTGCTCCATGTTGGGCGTAACAATTGTGTTCACATCTCGCCTGGGCGACGATCGGGCTACCTGGCAGTGTGCGACCCGACCCCCAACTTAATGATCGGGAGAGCATATGGCGGACCTGACCACACCCGGCCCCGTCCACGACGAACTCGAGTACGAGGGGGGTGGCCTGCCGAAAACGATCAACTGGTGGGGCGCCTTCGTCATCGGCCTCGCCGGGACGATCCTGGTCACGGGGATCGCGCCCGTGATGGTCACCTCGCTGGGTGCGGCGTCGATCCCGATCATCCTCGTGATCACGCTGAGCGGGTGGCTGCTGTGCCTGTTCCTGGCGGAGCTCTCGGCGATGATGCCCGAGCGCTCAGGCGGCTCGCCGGCATACGCATATCCGGCCTACAAGGATCGCTGGCCCCGCCTGGCCGAGCACATCAACGGCTTCACCGCGTGGGCGTACTGGCTCGGCTGGTTCCCCGTGGCGCCGCTGAACATGATCCTCGCGTCCTTCTACATCGTGAATCGCTTTGAACTCTCCGAAGCGGGCTTCACGCCGATCCACACGCCGATCGCCTGGTGGACGCTCGGCATCTCACTGGTCGGGCTCGCGCTGCTGTTCATACCCGCATATCGCGGCCTGCGCTTCGGGACGGTGTTCGCCACCACGCTCGCGCTGCTGTCGATGATCCCGCTCACGTTCCTTGCGATCGCCTGGATCTTCCACCCCTCGGTCGTGGACTTCGGCCAGCTCTTCCACTTCCGCCACACCGACGGCAGCGGCTTCTTCGCCAGCCAGTTCAAACATGGCTGGTTCACGCTCGCGCTCGCCTTCTCGTTCCTGCTGACGTGGAACGTGATCGCGATGGAGGCGGCGGCGTGCTACATCGGCGAGACGAAGGACCCGGACCGCGACGCCAAAATCGCGCTCAACCTCGAGGGCGGCTATGGCGTGTTCATCTACGTGATGATCCCCGTCGCGTTCATCATCGTGCTCGGCACGAAGGCGCTCGGCAGCGCGGCGCTGGTCGACCCGAAGACGATCTTCGTGACCTTCGCGTCGAAGGTGTTCGGCACGGGCGCGGGGTCTGAAGTGCTCAACTGGCTGATCGCCATCATGCTGATCCTCGCGCTGATCCTCTCGGCGCTCAACGCGATCACCGGCACAGCGCGCTCGCTGCACCAGATGTCCGTCGACGGCCAGTTCCCGCGCTTCTTCCAGCACACCAACTCCCACGGCGTGCCCGACCGCTCGATGATCTTCAACATCATCTGCTCGATGGTCGTCGTGTTCTTCGGCGGCGCGGTCGAGATCTACACGTTCTCCAACGTCGGCTACCTCGCCTCCTTCATCCCGGTGCTGATCGGCTACTACCTGCTGCGCAAGCACAGGCCGAACGTGCGGCGGCCGTTCAGGCTGCCCGAGTGGATGAAGTACGCCGCGCTCGCGCTGGCGGCCCTGTTCGCGGTCATCTACGTGTGGGGTGGCCCGCTGTATGCCAACTGCTCGTGCAACGCCGCGGGGCGCAAGACGCTTCCCTACTACTTCATCGGCTTCGCCGTGCTGGCCTCCTACTACCCGCTCTACCGCTGGCGCAAGGCCTCCGACAAGAAGGCCGCGCCGATCGAGCCCCCCGGCATGGCCGCTCCCGGGAACGCGCCCTCGGCGGAGCCCGCCAGCCCGTGAGCGCCGCGCCGGCGGCCGTGATGCCCGAGGAGCGGCAGGACCCCGGCTACGCGCGGATCTTGCTTGCAACCGAGGGGCGGCCGATATCCGACGCGGCGATCGCGCGGGTGGCGGAGCTGGTGGACAGGTCGGGTTCGGCGGACCCGAGCGTGAGGGTGATCTCGATCGCGCGTGTGCACGGGGTGGCGTTCGGCCTGCCCAACCCAGGCCTGATGCCGACCCGCCAAGAGCTCGCCGAGCACCGCGAGCGCGTGGACAGCGCAATCATGAGCCTCGAACGGATCGGCGTTGTCTGCAGCGGCCACGTCGTGGGCACGCGCAAAGCCACCACGCGCATCTGCGAGGAGGCGGTCAAGCACGAGTGCCAGGCGATCGTGATGACAGCCGACCCCGACCGCAACCGCTTCGTCGGTGACATGCTCTGGTCGCAGGAGCCCCAGCGGGTGCGCAGGCGCGCCAAGGTGCCCGTGTACCTCGTGCCCGAGGAGTCCTGAGCGCCGCGACGCGAGGAGGAGCGACGCTCAGCTCTCACCCGCCTCGGGCATCGCGGGGCGGCCGTGCAGTCGGGCGAGCTTGATCGCAAGCTCGAGCGAGAGCAGGTCGTCGCGGTCGAGCTCCACGCCGGTCAGCTCCTCGATCCGCGCCAGGCGCTGGCGTAGCGTGTTGGGGTGGATGAAGAGGGCGCGCGCGCTTTCGATCACGCTGCGGCGCTCGGCCAGGTAGCGCTCGAGCGTGTCCAGCAGGGAGGAGCGGCGGCGAGCGTCGTAGGCGATCAGCACGTCCACCGCCTCGCGCATGCGGTCTCGCGGGGCGTCCTCGGCGGCGATGTGCACCAGATAGCGGTAAGCGCCCAACTGCGGGTAGGCGATCGCTCCCCCATCGCGCAGCAGCGCTCGCCCGATGGTGGCCGCGTCGAGCGCCTCGCGGTAGGCGCGCGTGGCCTGTGCGGCCGCGGTGTGGAGCTGGCTGACCCCGATCGCCGCGTGGGCCTGGATGCCGAGCTCGCGGCAGGACCGCAGCACCTCCTCCACCAGCTCGGGCGTACCCACCGAGAGCGGGATCGCCGCCCGCACGGGTCCCGGGCCGGCCTCGATCGCCGCCTGCGGGTGCAGCGCCGCGAGCCCCCTCCCCACGGCCTCGGCAGCCTCCCGCCACTCGACCGAGGACTGAGCGCCCTCGCCGGCGGGCTCGGCGCAGACCATCACGAAGGTGCCGTTCAGATCGCAGCGGACCTCGGCGGCCTTGGCCACCGCGAAGGACGTGGCGCCGGCGGCCAGGGCCTCGAACAGATCCTTGACGATGTTGGCGTTGGTGAGGTGCTCGATCAGCTCGGCGCGCTTGATCGCCACCGCGGCCAGGTGCGCGATCGCGCGCGCCAGCTCGGTGTCCTCGCCGCTGAACTTGCGCCCCGCGGGCGATCCCGCGCACAGCAGCCCCAGCCGCTCGCCGCCTGCGGTCAGGGGCGTGACGAGTAGGTCGGCGATGTCGAGCCCGGGCCACAGGCTGCGCGCCGCGGCTCCCGAGCCGCGGTCCTCGAGCGCGTCGATCAGCAGGCCCGCGGTCGAGAGCGTCGGCGGCGGCGACGCCGTGGCCGGATCAGATCTCAGCAGGTCCAGGCCGCCGCCGGCGGGATCGAGCCGGTAGATCTGGCAGAACTCGGCTTCCAGCAGCCGCCGCGCGCCGCGTGCCACGACGAGCCCGAGGTTGGTGGCGTCGGTTGCCGAGGCCACTTCCCCACCCAGTCCCGCCAAGCGCGTGAGCGCGTCCACGCGCCGGCGCTCCTGCTGGTAGAGCTGGGCGTTCTCGATCGCGCCGGAGACGAGCGAGGCGATGTGCACGAGCAGCTTGAGCGTGTCCTCGGTGAACTCGCGGGGGGCCTCGGTGTGGAGCACGATCACGCCGAGCGTGTGGCCGGCGCGCGCAAGGATCGGCACGGCCACCATCGACTGGAAGCGCTCCTCCTGCAGCAACGGCACGTATTTCATGCGCCGGTCCTCCATGGCGCCCTCGCGGATGAACTCCGGCGTGCGGTGGCGCGCCACCCAGCCCGTCAGGCCCTCCTCGATCGCGAAGTGCACGCGACCGACTGCGTCGGCGAACACCTGGGAGGCGGCGCGGATCGTCAGCTGGTCGTCTTCGAGCAGGTAGATGAAGCACGCGTGGCAGTCGGTGGCCTCGGTTGCGAGGTCCACGATCCCCTGCAGCATCGGCCCGAGCTCGACCGACGAGGACACGAGCTTTATGACCCCGTAGAGGGTGCGGTTCTCCTCGCGGAGGCCGGGGGGGTGGGACACGGGTCGTATGGTGTCGCTTGACATATGTGCGCCGCGAACATGCTACCCGGCGGTTAGAGGAGATCAGCGCCATTGCTGCGACTGGGCCCCGCGGTATATACCTATGCCGGATGAGCGGGCCCCCACAGAGCGCCGATGACGTTCGGCGGATCGTCAAGGACGGGGGCATCGAGTTCCTGTTCGCGCAGTTCGTGGACATGCACGGCAAGCCGAGCGCGAAGCTCGTCCCGGCGGACCACCTGGATGACCTGCTCGGCGAGGGCGCGGGCTTTGCGGGGTTCGCCGCGGGGGACATCGGTCAGGGTCCGGACGACCCCGACATCATCGCGGTGCCCGACCCTAGCTCCTTCACGATCCTGCCGTGGCGCAGGAACGTGGCGCGCTTTGCCTGCGACATCACCGTGGAGGGCCAGCCGTGGCCCTACTGCCCGCGGACCATCCTGCGATCGCAGATCGCGCGTGCCGCGGAGCTCGGCTACGAGCTGAAGGTGGGCGCGGAGCTCGAGTACTTCCTGCTGCGCCGCGGCGCTGACGGCCGGCTGGAGCTCGCCGACGCGCTCGACACCCTCGAACAGCCCTGCTACGACATGCGCGCGCTGACGCGCAGCCTGGACTTCGTGATGGACGTCTCCAAGGCGGTCACGGGCCTCGGCTGGGACAACTACGCCACCGACCACGAGGACGCCAACGGGCAGTTCGAGCAGAACTTCGCGTTCGCCGAGGCGCTCACCACCTGCGATCGCGCGGTGTTCTTCCGCTACATGGTCGAGTCGATGGCGCAGGAGCGCGGGATGATCGCCACGTTCATGCCAAAGCCCTTCGCCCACCTCACAGGCAACGGCTGCCACTTCCACGTGAGCCTCTGGCGCGACGGCGAGAACGTGTTCGAGCGTGACCCCGCCGAGGACCCGCGCGGCCTCGGGCTCTCAGAGCTCGGCTACAACTTCCTCGGCGGGCTCACCGCCAACGCGAAGGCGTACATCGCGCTCACGGCCCCCACGGTCAACTCCTACAAGCGGCTGTGCGTGGGCGCGCCCACCAGCGGCGCCACCTGGGCGCCGGCGTTTGTGAGCTACGGCTACAACAACCGCACGCAGATGCTGAGGATCCCGGCGCCCGGGCGCATCGAGGACCGCACCGTGGACGGCTCCTGCAACCCCTACCTGGCGGCCACGGCGATGCTCGCAGCGGGTCTCGATGGGATCGAGCGAGGGCTCGACCCGGGCGAGCCCAACTCGGCCAACCTCTACACGCTCGGCGACGAGGAGCGCGAGGCGGCGGGGATCGAGCTCCTCCCCGCCAACCTCCTCGACGCCACGCGCGAGCTGGAGCGCTCGGAGGTGCTGCGCAAGGCGCTCGGCGGGACCGCCGAGGAGGACTACATCGACTACTTCGTGCGCTGCAAGCAACGCGAAGCGCAGACCGCGCACGAGCAGATCACGGAGTGGGAGCTCGACCGCTACCTGCAGCTGTTCTGAGCGGGTCTCCGCGCCGGGTCAGAGCGCGGCCAGATCCCGCACCTGAGTCAGACGCAGGTGGTTGCCTGAGGGGTCGCGGAAGCCGGAGTCGATCCCGTAGGGGCGCTCCTCGGGCGGTTCCACGAACTCAACGCCGCGGGCCCTGAGCTCCTCGTAGGAGGCCTGGCAGTCCTCGGTGGTCAGGAACACCGTGCCGGCGAAGCCCTTGGCCATCAGGTTTCGCACCTCCTCGGCGGTGTCCGCGTCCATCACCGGCGGGCCGGGGATCGCCATCAGCACGATCGCCACGTCGGGCTGGCCCGCGGGTCCCACCGTCAGCCAGCGGAAGTCGCCCATCTCGGGGAGCGTGGCGTCGACGCGGACCTCCATGCCGAGCTTCTGCGTGTAGAACTCGAGCGCCTCCTCCTGGTCGTTGACCCACAGCTGCGCGTTGGCGATCTTGATCATCTGAGGCATCTCCTTGGTCGGGGTTCGCTTTCCCCGGCGATGCTAGGTAGGCGATGCGCCGCTGTCTTCTCGAAACGTGCGGTGTTGGGGGCGACCAAAGACGCTGAAGACGCACGCGGGGACCAGCGCGTGCTGAGCGGCCGGCGGGAACCGCACGCGGTAGGCCGTGGGCGACATCCCGTAGGTGCGCGTGAAGCTGGTGGTGAACGAGCCGATGCTGTGCAGGCCCACCGACAGGCAGACGTCGGCCACCGGACGGTCGGTGTTGCGCAGCAGCGCTGCTGCGCGCTCCATGCGCCGCGTGATCAGGTAGGCGTGGGGCGACTCGCCGAAGGCGCGGCGGAACTCGCGGCTGAAGTGGGCGCGCGAGAGGCCGGCGGCGCGCGCCAGCTCATCCACGCCCAGCGGCTCGAAGTAGCGCGAGTCGGCCAGATCCCTGGCGCGCAGCAGGTGCCGTGCGGGGGGAGCGAATGCCATAGGTCATCTTAAGGCCGCCCGCGCGGGCGCCCCTGAAACGACAACGACCCGCTCGGGGTCGGAGCGGGTCGCTGTCTGGGGAGGAGGTTCTTGGTGCTGAGGATCAGTATGCACGACGCGCATCCATAAGCAAAAGACGGAAGTAACATAAGACCAATCATGTATTATGATGAATTGATATGGAGCTGCAACAGCTGCGCTCGTTTGCTGCGGTCGCGCGCCACCGCCATTTCACGCGTGCGGCCGCCGAGCTTCACATCGGCCAGCCCGCGGTCTCCCAGCACGTTCGCCGGCTCGAGGCCGAGCTGGGCGTGCGCCTGCTGAGCCGCACCACGCGCTCGGTGGAGCTGACCGAGGCGGGGCGGCTGCTGCTGGCGCGCTCCGAGCGCGCGATCGGCGAGCTGGACGCGGGCCTGGCCGAGCTGGCCGAGCTGCGGGGCCTGGTTCGCGGCCGGCTCACCATCGGTGCGATGCAGTGGCTCGAGCCCTACGACCTCCCCGCCGCGCTTGCAAGCTTCCACGAGCTGCATCCCGCGATCGACATCCGCGTGGTGGAGGAGGTGGCGCAGGAGATGCTCTCGGCAGTGCTCGCAGACGAGCTCGACGTGGCGTTCGTACCCGTCGAGGACGGTCTGTCCGCGGGCCTCAGCTCGCGCGTGCTGTTCGAGGACGAGCTGGTGCTGGTGGTGGCCGAGAGCCACCCGCTGGCGGGGCGCACGCGGGTGCGCATCGCGGCGCTGCGCGATGAGCCGTTCGTGTTCCTGCGCGAGGGCACAGGGCTCCGCCGCGCGGTCGAGGTCGCCGCGCGTGCCGCCGGCTTTGAGCCCAACGCGCGCTTTGAGACCAACGAGCTCTCGCGCGTGCTCGCGCTCGTGGCTGCTGGACTGGGCGTCTCCGCGGTCTCCAGAGCGGTCGCCGAGGCCGCCACCGATCAGGTCGTTCCGGTTCGCCTCGCGCCCGCGCTGCGCCGCGAAGTTGGCCTGGTGTGGCGCTCGGGCCGCCACCGCACGCCCGCCGCCAACGCGTTCGTCAGGCACGTTGTCGGACAGGAGGCTCCCACCGACGCCGAGGCGGCCGCAGCCGATGCCACCAGCGATCGCCTATCCTGAGCGCGTCCGATGGGTCAAGCTGTGGGAGGGAGTCTGCGGTGAGAACGGCATCTCGTGTCAGGCCGGCAATCGGAGCAGCGCTCTGCGCAGCGCTGCTCCTCAGCCCCGCCGCGACGGCCGCCCCCTCGGGTGCCACCGTCTATCGCAGCGCCACCGCGGGCACGCTCGCGCCCTCCGCTCCGGCGGCGCTCGCGCCGCAGTTGACCGCGCCCTCACATCGCTCGCACGGGGTGCGCCGTGTCCTCCCGAGCCCCATAGCACCGGCGTCATCGATCGCGCCGCCGGCGGCGGCGCCCACGCCACTGTCGCTCGGGCCGGCTTCGTTGCTGGCCAACTTCAACGGCGTGAGCAGCCGCGACAGCGCCGAAGTGAACTTCGGCGGGGAGTTCGAACCCCCCGACCAGGGTCTCTGCAGCGGCAACGGCTTCGTGCTCGAGATGGTCAACTCGGCCTACAGCGTCTACGACACCGCGGGCAAGAAGCTCGCCGGCCCATTCGAGGTGAACGGGCCGTTCAACGAAGGCCTCTCGGAATTCTCCAGTGACCCGCGCTGCTACTACGACGCCGCCCACAACACCTGGTTCGCCACCATCCTGACGATCGACAAAGAAGAAACGGGCTCCGCGCTGGACATCGCGGTGAACACCTCGGGCGACCCCCGGACGCCCTGGACCGCCTACAAGCTCAACACCACCGGCCTCGGCGGCGCGGGCGGCCCCCGGGAACGCGGCTGTCCCTGCTTCGGCGATCAGCCAACGCTCGGCTTCGACGCACACAACATCTACGTGAGCACCAACGAGTTCTCGATCAAGGGCCCCCAGTTCGACGGCGCGCAGATCTACGCGTTCGCCAAGAAGGACCTGGTCGCGCTCAGCTCCACCGTCCACTACGTGCACTTCGCCAAGCTCGCCATCGGCGGCGCGCCCGCCGCCTCGGTGCAGCCCGCGCTCACCACGGGAAGCCCCGCCGCGGAGTACTTCCTGGGCTCGATCGACCCCGCCGAAAAGCTCGACCAGCGGATCGGCGTGTGGGCCCTCAGCGAACCCGCGCTCGTGGCCCAAGGCGGGATCCCCACGCTGTCCAGCCTCGTGCTCACCTCGGAGGCCTTCGGCGTGCCGCCCAAAGCCGAGCAGAAGGGCGCCGCCAGCCTGATCGACACGGGCGATGATCGCATGCAGCAGGCCCAGTTCACCGGCGGTGCCGTGTGGGGCGAGCTCACCACCGCGCTCACGATCCCGGGCGACCCCCAGCTACGCTCCGGCGCGGCCTGGTTCCAGGTCAGGCCGCATCTGGCGGGGAACGCCCTCGGCTCCGCTTCAATCGTCCGCCAGGGCTACGTGGCGGTCTCGGGCAACTACGTGATGTACCCCGCGCTGCAGGCCACCCCGTCGGGCAACGTGGCGATGGTGCTGTCAGTGTCGGGCAGGATGCTTCACCCGAGCGCTGCCTACTCGCTGCTCGCCGGGGGCGCCGGCTCGTTCGGGCCCGTCACCGTGGCCGCGCCGGGCACCGGCGTGTACGACCCCGAAGGCGAACGCTGGGGCGACTACTCCTACGCCTTGCTCGACCCGTCGCTGAGCTCGGTGTGGCTCGCCACCGAGTACGTGCCGCCGAAGTCCAGCCAGACGCTCGACGGGCACGGCAACTGGGGCACGAGGGTGCTCCAGGTCTCGCCTTAGGCGCGCCGGGCGGACCGCCGGGTAAGCTGGCGCCATGCGCGCCTGCCACGTCCATGTCGAGCATCGCTTCGACAGCCCGCCCGAGCGGATCTTCGGGTACCTGGCCGAGCACGAGAACCTCGCCGAGGTGTTTGGGGCCAAGGTCAAGCGCCTGCGCGACGGCGAGGACGGTGAGCGCAACGGCGTGGGGTCGGTGCGGCAGCTGCAGATTGGGCCGATGCCACCCTTCGAGGAGACCGTCACCGAGTTCGTGCCCAACGAGCGGATCGTGTATCGCATCACGAAGGGCAGCCCACTGCGTGGGCATGTGGGCGTGATGACCTTCGAGCCCGACTCCGACGGCACGCGCTTCGTCTATGACATCCGTCTCGCCTCGCCCGTGCCGGGGCTAGCGCTGATCGTACGCGGCGCGCTCACGCGGTCGATCACGCGCTCGCTCGCGGGCGTCGAGCAGAAGGCCTGAGCGGGCGCCTCGCGGCTCCCCCTCACGCCACCCTCCCTAGCAACCCCGGCGCGCGTTCCCACGCATCCCCCGCGCCGCCTATCGTGCTCAGCTCATGGCCGCCACTCCCTTCTCCGCCGAGCTGGAGCACGACGAGGCGATCCTGCGGTTTCCCTACGACGATCGCCTGCGCCAGCTGCTGCGTGCGATCCCCGGCCGCCGCTGGGATCCGCAGCAGCGCGCATGGTGCATACCGCTCGGTCCCGAGCAGGCGCAGGCGCTCGCGCGCATCCTCGATGCCCTGCCCTACGAGCCGCAGGTGAGCGCGGAGCTCGCGGCGGCCATCCGCGGCAGGTGCGCGCGTCGTAGGCGCGGGGAGTGCGTGATCGAGCTGGCCCGGCCTGACGAGGACTGGTGGCTGAGCTTCGCAACCGATACCGCCCCGGGCTGCGTACAGGCGCTGCTCGAGCATCCCGGAGCGCGCGAGCTGCCCGAGATCGGGCGTGCGCTCGTGCCGGTGGACGACCGTGCGCGGGAGTTGGTGGGGCAACTGGTCGGCCAGTCGGGTGCCCCCAGCCTCAGCCACGCGGCGCGCCGGGCGCTGGCCGTCCCGGGGGAGGGCATCGACGACGGGCACGAGCCGCCGGCGGGCGGCGCGGAGGAGGAGCGGGGGCGGGGGTTCGACGTGGAGTTCCGCCGCGACCGTCGCGGCGAGCACTGGATCCTGATTGCGGCAGGACCGGCGAGCCTTGCGCGCGTGCTCGCTGCGCGCGCCGGCCTGCGCGCGCTCGAGGGCCCGTCGCACTCGCTCGGGCTGGCGGCGGTGGAGAGCGATGCGGCGGCCGTGCTCGAGCTGCTCGGCCACCTCGAGGACGCGACCATCGATCCGCGCGTGCGGTCCTGGCTGGCGCGGGCGACCACGTGGCGCGGCACCGTGGAGGTCGGTGGCCCGCGCGAGGCGCCCTGCTTCAGGTTGGTGGGCGATGTGGAGCTGTTGCCGCGAGCGTTGCGAGAGGCGGCCATCAGGGCGCCGGGGGAAGCGCAGGTGCCGCTCACGCTGGACTCATGGAGCCTGATCGAGGGGCTCGACGCCTGGATCGCCGAGGCTGCCGCTCGCTGCGCGCAGGCTCTGAGGGAAGGCCGGCCCGCGCCGCCCGCGGTGCTCGAGCGCTCGCTCGTGCACGAGGAGCCTACGTTCGTGCTCGCACCCGGGCACGACGCGGCGCTGCTGCAGGGCTTCGCCGCGCTGAGCGGCAGCCTCGCCCCCCGCGGGGGACGCGACGGGCGCGAGCACGCTCAGCTACGGGCAATCCGCGCGGACCCGTTCTGCGTGCCCGAGCTCGACCACTTCCTGGGCGCGGGCGAGGTGTGGGTGGATCCCGAGGCGCTCCCGCTGCTGCAGGAGATCCGCGAGCAACACGCGCATGCGGCGGGGCTCGTGGCGCTCTCCGCCGCCTCCGACTCGCCGCTGCAGGTGCCGGGACTCGGTGGCGAGCTGAAGCCCTTCCAGCGCGCCGGGGTGGCCTACCTGCTTGCCCGGCGCCGCGCGTTCCTGGCGGACGAGCAGGGCCTCGGCAAGACGATCGAGGCGATCGCCGCGATCGAGGCCGACGGGGCCTACCCAGCGGTCGTGGTGTGCCCGGCGAGCCTGAAGCTCAACTGGATGCGTGAGCTCGGACGCTGGCTGCCGCAGCGGAGCGCCCAGGCGCTCCGCGGGCACGGCGCGCGCGATGGGCTGCAGGGCGCTGACATCACCGTGGTCAACTACGACATCCTCGCCGCCCGGCTGGCGGAGCTGGGCGAGCTGGCGCCGCGAGCGCTCGTGCTGGACGAGTCTCACTACTGCAAGAACGCCTCCGCCAAGCGCACCCAGGCGGTGCAGCGGCTCGCTGCCGCGGTTCCAGCGGAGGGGCTGGTGCTGGCCCTCAGCGGAACCCCGGTGACCAACCGCCCGGCGGAGCTGATCTCACAGCTGAGGATCCTTGGGCGGCTGGGGGAGTTCGGCTCGGGAGCGAAGTTCGGCGAGCGCTTCCGCGGCGCCGATGCGCACCTGCGCCTGCATTGGCACCTGCGGGCACGCTGCTTCGTGCGCCGGCTGAAGGCCGACGTGTTGCCCCAGCTGCCCGCCAAGACACGTTCGGTGGTGCCGGTGGAGCTCGACAACGAGGCCGAGTACCGCCTCGCCGAGCGCGACGTGGTGGCGTGGCTGCGGAGCCAGCCGCTCGACCTGCGCGACCTCGACGCCAGGGTGGCGGCGGCGCTGCGCGCGGAGCGCCTCGTGCGGCTGAACGCGCTGAAGCTGCTTGCCGCGCGCGGCAAGCTCCGCTCCGCCCTCACCTGGGTACACGACTTCTGCTCCTCAGGCGAGCGGCTCGTGGTGTTCGCGCGACATCGCGAGGTGCAGCGCGCGCTGCTGGAGCACTTTCCAAGGGCGCTCCACATCCTCGGCGAAGACAGCCCCGCCGCCCGGGAGGCGGCGCTCGCGGCCTTCCAGGAGCCCGACAGCGCCAACAACCAGCTGATCGTGTGCTCGATCGAGGTGGCCGGCCAGGGCCTGACCCTCACACGCTCATCCAACGTGGCCTTCCTCGAGCTCGACTGGACGCCCGCCAAGCACGACCAGGCTGAGGACCGCTGCCATCGCATCGGCCAGCAGGATGCGGTGAACGCCTACTACCTGCTCGCCGCGGAAACCATCGATGAGTCGATCGCAACGCTGCTCGAGCGCAAGCGGGCGGTGATCGGAGCGGTCACCGACGGCCTGCAGGAGGACGAGGAGGGCGTGGTGGATGCGCTCGTGCGTGAGTTGCGCGGCGAGGCCTACCGGCACCTGCGCGCTGTGGCCTGAGCGCAGCTCAGGGCCAGAGTTCCAGCGTGCTCATGATCTGACCCCAGGTTTCCACCTTGAACGCTTCGAATTCGCTGATCTGTTCTTCGCGCGAGGCAGAGCGCTTGGCGAGCGCGTGGGCTTCTGCGTTCTCGTAGCGCGCCAGCGATCCCGGCACTTCTCCCAGGCTCACCCAGCTGGGCACGAAGCGCCGGTCGAACGCCACGTTGCTCGCCGGCAGCGCCGTGTAGTGGCTCGTCGCCCAGCTCCTCACGTCGGCGCAGAGGTTGGGCTGGGTGAGTGAGGCGAGCACCTTGAGCCGGCTGACGTAGCTCTGCACTTCCGCGGTCAGCGCGTGGTTGCTCCAACGCAGGTGCGCCACCGCGCGCAGGTACTGGCGTATGGACGCCAGGTCGCGGCTGTAGGCGGAGGTGACCATCGTGCCGATCACCTCTTCGCTCATCTGCGTGGATTCGGGGTCCTGGGGCGAGCCGCTCGCCGCTTTGGGGCATTCCCGGCGGACCTGGCCGAGGACCGCCGAGATCGCCCTCTCGGCGACCGGGATGTGACTCGCCGCGGTGCTCACCAGGCGGTAGTTGGCCTGGAGGTAGGCCTGCGTGGCTGCCACGTCGGCCGGGCTGGCGAGCGCGCGCGCGGGAGCGAGCACTGTCGCGAGGAGGAGCATCGCGAGCAGGAGCGCTGTTCGTCTGGGCATTGCGACAGCGTACGCGATGCGCCGCCCTGCGGACAACGGTTTCCCCGGTATTGTCGAGCCGCGGAATGAGAAGGTACGGATACATCGTCCCGCTGGTAGCGATAGCCGCTTGGATCGTGGTGGCGATCGTGCTCGGCACGGGCAGCCCCTCGGGGGCCAAGACCGTCGTGCCGCCCAGCGGTCCCTCGCCGGCTTGCCTGCCGCAGTCGCTGGATCGCTCAGCGGCCCTCGGCGGGACCGCGCTGGACGTCTCGCCGGCGCCCGACACGGGCACAGCCAACCCAAACACCCAGATCAGCTTCCGTGGCGCTCCCGTGACGAGCATCCGCGACGTCGCCGTGGAAGGCTCACGCAGCGGCTACCACCACGGCCACCTCTACGGCTACTACCAGGGCGATGGCGGGAGCTTCGTGGCTGAAAAGCCGTTCGATGCCGGCGAGGAGGTACGTGTGAGCGCCGTGGTGGGTCCCGCCGGCGGCGAACGCCGCGTGTCCTTCGGCTTCCGCGTGGCCACCCCCTATCCCACCGCGGGCATCCCCGGCTTCCCCGACCCGCCCGCCGCGCCGGCGGCGTATCAGAGCTTCCTCTCCGCTCCCGAACTGCATCCGCCGATCCTCGACGTGACGGTGCCCGACCAGGACCCCGCGGCGGGCGACGTGCTGATGACCGCGGGGCCGGGGCCCGGGCAGTACGGGCCGCTGATCTACAGTCCGCAGGGCCGGCTGGTGTGGTTCGACGCGCTGCCGCCGGGGGTTAACGCGCTCAACCTCAGCGTGCAGAGCTACGAAGGCCAGCGGGACCTCACGTGGTGGCAGGGTCACGTGGTGGGGCTGGGCTTCGGCGAGGGCGCGGACATCGTGATGGACCGCAACTACCAGACGGTCGCCACGGTCCGTGCGGGCAACGGATACGAAGCCGACCTGCACGACTTCCAGATAGCCGCGGGCAACGTCGCCTACCTCACGGCCTACAACGTGATGCGCTGCGACCTCTCCTCGGTGGGCGGCGTGCGCAACGGCGTGATCATCGACACGGTGGTGCAGCAGGTGGACATGAAGACCGGTCTCGTGCGCTGGGAGTGGCACAGCCTCGACCACGTGGGCGCGAGCGAGTCCCACGCGCCGGTGCCGACCACGGCGATCCCGTGGGACAGCTTCCACCTGAACTCAGTGGAGGTGGAGCCCGGGGGGGACCTGCTGATCTCCGCCCGCAGCACGTGGGCGGACTACAGGCTCCAGGGCGGCTCCGGTGCGATCCTGTGGCGGCTCGGCGGCACGCAGAGCAGCTTCACAATGGGGTCCGGCACCGAAACCGCCTGGCAGCACGACGCGCGCCTGCAGCCCGACGGGACGATCACGATGTTCGACGACGGCTCCAACCCGCGTGTGCACTACCAGATCGGA
>Ga0210403_10001311_pt1 | contig 23737 bp, 21 predicted proteins | sample IncBWC19MmetaG_FD_150863 | JGI IMG/M metagenome (GOLD analysis project Ga0210403, IMG submission 150863) | Forest soil microbial communities from Barre Woods Harvard Forest LTER site, Petersham, Massachusetts, United States - Inc-BW-C-19-M | ecosystem: Environmental > Terrestrial > Soil >... | reverse complement strand
CAGTCTCGAGAACAAGCAAAAACTCGAGCGAGCCGCCCATACCTGCCCCGTGCACAAGAGTCTGCACCCTGACGTCCAGACCCCGATCGAATTCACTTGGGAATGAGCTCGAGTAACGCCAGGATAAGGGGAATGGGTCCCACTCATTCCCATCTGGAAGACAGCGCCTAAGCCGCTGATTCTGACCTCGCAGCCTTCTTGGCGGCTTTCCTTGCCTTGGCGCAGCGCGCTTTCTGAGCCTCCGCGATCCTTGCCTTCGCTTTTGCAACCCGGCTCCGGCGACGGCGCACTGCAATCCTAACCGACTCACTCATGCAATCAGTCCATCACAGCCGCACTACCCAGAAAAGGTGTGGTTGCTCCCACGCGTATATCTCAACTCCCATCCCGAGATAGTCATCGACTCTCTCCTGCATCTCAATCATCCGGTCGTCCCACACGATCTGTTCAAACGGCGCGGTTCCCCGGTAGCTGGTCCGCAGATACTCGCTCAAAGGAACCGTCGCCGAAGTTTCCATACCCACATCCCCTCGCTGTCTGCCATACGAATCCACCCCATCCGCTAAACTGGAACAGCCATGGCCTTCTCCTTCTTCGGCAAGCGCACTCCCGAACCCGAAAAGCCCTCCGCCTCCGAGGCGGACCAAGCGATTGCGACCCAGGCCCCGCCGGCCGAAGCCAGCAGCCCGAGGCTCGGCTTCTTCGACCGCATGAAGCAGGCGGTCACCCGCACCCGCGAGACCCTCTCCGAGTCCATCAGCTCGGTCATCGCCCTCACCCGCGAGATCGATACCCGCTCTCTGGCCGACCTCGAGGCCGTCCTGCTCGCCGCCGACATCGGCTCCGCCACCTCCGACCGGGTCATCGAGAACCTGCGCCAGCGCAGCCTCCGCCAGGGCATCGAGGGCGGCGCCGAGCTCAAGCGCCTGCTCAAGCTCGAACTCAAAGCCGTGCTCGACAACGTCGCCCGCCCCGTCAGCCACCCCTCCGCGCCACCCGAGGTCATCATGATGGTCGGCGTCAATGGCACCGGCAAGACCACCACCACCGGCAAGCTCGCCCACCACCTCGCCACCGGCCCCAACGCCAAAAGCGTCCTGCTCTGCGCCGCCGACACCTTCCGCGCCGCCGCCATCGAGCAATTAGAGGTCTGGGCCAGCCGCTCCAACACCCCCATCATCAAGACCAAGCAGGGCGGCGACCCCTCGGCCGCGCTCTACGACGCCTGCGCCGCCGCCAAAGCCCGTGGCACTCAGGTTTTGATCGTCGATACCGCCGGCCGCCTGCACACCAAGACCGACCTGATGAAGGAGCTCGACAAGATGCGCCGCACGGCCGAGAAGCTGGTGCCCGGCGCGCCCCATCAAACTCTCCTGGTCATGGACGCGACGACAGGCCAGAATGGGCTCACCCAGGCCCGCCTCTTCACCGAGGCCGCCCACGTCACCGGCATCGTCCTCACCAAGCTCGACGGCACCGCCAAGGGCGGCATCGTGCTCGCCATCGCCACCGAACTCCAGTTGCCCGTCGTCTACGCCGGCGTCGGCGAAAAGATCGAAGACCTCCTGCCCTTCGACAGCGACACCTTCATCGACTCCCTGCTCGACTAGCAATCCGCTCAAGAAGAGAAAACGTCATCTCGACCGAAGCGACGGACAGCATCACCGTCCGTAGCGCAGTGGAGAGACCTCTGTATTTCGCTCATGCTTTAGTCGTTGCCGGGCGCCCACGCATCGCGCTCCCGTCACCTTTGCCTTCCTGCTTCCTGCCTTCCGTGATGGCATAAGGGCGTTGGCTCTCAGCTGCCGTTGATAAGCTGATTGGCAGTTGGCAACGGCCAAGGCTCACCTGGAGGAAGGAGTCAACGCCATGATCATGATAGGTTGCGATTTTCATCCCGGTCTACAGCAGATCGCGTTACTGGACACGGCAAGCGGGCGCAGGCAGGATCTGCGGCTGAGTCACGACGGCGACCAGGTACGGCAGTTTTATGCTGCTCTGCCGCATCCTGTGCGCGTGGGGCTGGAGTCGAGCGGCTACAGCCTGTGGTTCGAGGAGTTGCTGGAAGAGCTTGGCCACGAGCTGTGGGTGGGCGATCCGGCGCACATCCGCAAGGCTGCGCCGCGCAAGCAGAAGACGGACCGCAACGACGCGCGGCTGCTCTTGCAGTTGCTGGAAGAAAAGCGTTTCCCACGCATCTGGGTGCCGGATCGGGCCACGCGCGACCTGCGCCAGTTGCTGATGCACCGGCACAAGCTGGTCACCATGCGCACGGCGATCAAGAACCAGCTGCAGGCCATCGCGCTGAACCGCAGCCTCGAGCGCCACCGCAAGCTGTGGAGCGAGGACGGCCGCGCGCGGTTCGAGCGGCTCACGCTTCCGCCTTGGACCGAGCACAGGCGCAACCAGCTGCTGCGCCTGCTCGACCAGTGGGACGCGGAGATCGCCGAGTTGGACAACGTGGTCCGGCGCGAGGCCGAAGCTCATCCCGACGCATGCTACCTGATGCGCCGCCAAGTGGGCATCGGCCCTATCACCGCGCTGGCCACCGTCCTCACGCTCGGCCCGGTGGAGCGCTTCCCCACCGCGCGCAAGGTGGCCAGCTACGCCGGGCTGATCCCGACGGAAAACAGCAGCGGGCCGCACCAGCGCCTCGGCCACCTCAGCAAGCAGGGATTGCCCTTCCTGCGCTTTCTGCTGGTCGAGGCGGCGCACACCGCCGTCCGTCTCGATCCCAACTTCAAACGCGCCTACTGGCGGCTGGTCGAGCGCCGAGGAAGACCGATCGCCCAGGTCGCCATGGCCCGCAAACTGCTTACTCATCTGTACTGGATGTTGCGCCGGCGGAGACAAGAGCCATGCTCCCAGCCAGCGTAACTGCGTCGCGGGGATGCCCGAGACTTGACATGACGGCCGCACCAGCGCCGCTACTGTGAATGAGTACCCCGCCTCCCGCTCACACCGGGGAGTTCGAATCAGTCATCCTGATCGCACTTGGTGACCGGAGATAGATGGATGGGGACGCTTCACAGTCCCTGACGGATGCAGCACAGACGACGCAGCAGAAAAACCATCAACCCAACCACCACCACAAACCCGAAGCCGAATGCCAACGGAACGCAAGTACGCCCATCGAGGAACGAAGCTCGATAAAGAACATCTCTCTTCGTTCCTCGTCCAGCTTCCCCAGTCGTGGGAGCGGGGTCAAGGGCGCCGTACTTTGGCGTTCATCTTGACCCCGCTCCCACGACAACACCTCTCTACGCCCTTGACAAAACTAACGCCCTTAGAGATGTTGAGCTAGCCTGAGCTTCTGGGGGAAGCTCAGCGGGGGTGGAGTTCCATCAGCAGAGGGTGGCGGGGGCGGAGGGTGATCTTTGCCTGGGGTTCGGGGGGAGTGGCTCCGCGGTAGGTGAGGCGCCAGCGCTGGGCCAGGGTGGCGATGGAGAGGACGCCCTCCATCCAGGCGAAGGACTCGCCGATGCACTGGCGGCTGCCTCCGCCGAAGGGGAAGTAGGTGAACTTGGGCCGGGCGGCCTTGTTCTCTGGGGTGAAGCGGTCGGGATCAAAGCGGAGCGGGTCGGGGAAGTACTCGGGGGTGCGGCCCATCATGTACTGGCTGAAGAAAAAGTGCGCCCCGGGTGGGAAGAGGTAGGGGCCGAGCTGGATGGGACGGGTGGACATGCGTCCCATGGCCCAGGCGGGGGGATAGAGGCGCATGGCCTCAGCGAAGACCTGTTCGGTGTAGCCCAGGCGGGGGTAGTCGGCGAGGGTGGGTGGGCGGGCGTCGGGGCCGGTGCCTAGGACGGCGTCGAGTTCGGCGTGGAGTCGGGCTTCGACCTGGGGATGCTGGGAGAGCAGGTACCAGGCCCAGGTGAGACCGTTGGCGACGGTCTCGTAACCGGCGAGGAAGATGGTGAGGACCTCGTCGCGCACCTGCTCGTCGGACATGCCGGTGCCGGCTTGCTCGCCGGAGCTGCCGGGGCGATTCGGCGTCGCGTGTGGGGTTTCGGGCGGGAGGTCGCGGGCGGCGAGCAGCATGGAGAGAAGGTCGCCGGGGTCGGGCTCTCCGCGCGCCGTGGCCTGCCTGTGCTCTTGGATCAGGCGGCCGACGACGGCGTCGAGACGGGCCTTGGAGCGGCGGAACTTGGTGATCCCAGGGAGCGGAAGGTGCATGAAGGACTCGATCCGGGGAAAGGTGACGATGAAGTGGTAGAGGCCCATGATGGTGTTGACCTCGTCGTTGATGCGGCGAATGTCGGCGGTGACCTCGGTGGCGAAGAGGGTGCGGGCGACGATCTCGAGCGAGAGCTCCATGCTGGCGGCGGAGATGTCGATGACCTGAGGCATCTCCGGGGCGGTCTTGGCGAGATCGGCCCAGCGTTGGCTCTGGGCGGCGGCGCAGGCGACGATCTGGCTGGCATAGGCGGCGATGCGCTGGCGGTGAAAGGCCGGGGCGACGATGCGGCGCTGGCGGATGTGGATGGGGTCGTCGGAGGTGATGAGGCCTTCGCCGAGCAGGAGCTTCATCCGGCGGACGGTGCGTTCCTTGACGAAGGCAGCGGCCTGGTTGACGAGGATCTCGCGGATGTAGTCGGGAACGTTGACGAAGACGATGAGGGTGCCAAAGAGGCGGTAACAGGCGATGTTGCCGTAGGTGCGGTGGAGGTGCTCGAAGAGCAGGATGGGGTGGCCGAGCTTCAGCCAGGGTTTGAAGGCGTAGAAGGGAAGGGGGTGCTTGAGGCCTGGGGGCAGGCGGCTCGGGGTCTCGGGCAGGGGGCGGGTTGGGGTGGTGCTGGAGCTTCCGGTGTCGGCGGGATCGCGGACGGGGCTCATCATGTGGTGAGAGTGGGCATCATGTCGTTAGAGTGGGCTGGAGCGAGGCGGGGATGCGCGCCGTGACCAGAGCGGCGATGCGGGCCTGGATGACGTCGATCGGATCGTTGCCGGCGAGAGTGACGACGCGCTGGGGCTCACGTGCGGCGATCTCGCGGAAGCTGGCGTGGATTCTGCGGTAGAAGTCGTCGTTTTCGCGCTCGAAGCGGTTCTCGTCGGTGCCCTCGGTGGCGCGGTGGCGTTCGTTGCGCCGGCGGGCGCGGGCGAGTGCGGCCTCGAGTGGGGGGAGCAGGAGGATGGTGAGGTCGGGCTGTAGGTCGCCGCAGATCGCGGCGTGCAGGGCGAGGACGCGGGCGCTGCCGAGCTGGCGGCCGCCGCCCTGGTAGGCCTCGGAGGAGTCGGTGAAGCGGTCGCAGAGGACGATGGAGCCGTTTTCGAGGGCGGGGCGGATGATTTCGGCGACGGCCTGGGCGCGGTCGGCGAACATGAGGGTGAGTTCGGCGATGGGGTCGATGGGGCCGAGCGCGGCCTCGGAGCGGGAGTCGAGCAGAACGCCGCGGAGGCGGTCGCCGAGGGCGGTTCCGCCGGGTTGGCGCAGGGTGACCACGGAGTATCCCTGGGTGGTCAACAGGTGTGCAAGCCGACGGAGCTGCGTGGTCTTGCCGGAGCCGTCCAAACCTTCGAAGGTGATGAAAAAACCGCGCTGCATAGGTGCCAGTCTATCGCACCGGGTGAGGGGCGTTGCGGATGGCAATTCAGGATGGAACTGAGCTGCCGGAGCCAGTGGAGCGGGCTCCGGCAGCTCGGGTTAGCGACGCCTTGCAGGCGCTTTGGTGGATTTGGCGGCTGCCTTGGCCGGGAGCTTGCCCTTGGCTGCGGCCTTCTGAGGGACCGCGGCTTTCTTTGCCGATGCGGGCTTCTTCGCCGGGGCCTTCTTGGCGGGGGCAAGCTTCTGCGTAACGACCTTTTTCGCTGGAGCCGTCTTCTTTGCGGGCGCCTTCTTCGCCGGAGCTGCCTTTTTGGCGACGGCCTTTGCGCTGACGGGAGCTTTGGCAGGAACTGCCTTCTTCGCGGGAGCCTTGGCCGCCAGCTTGACAGCAACCTTCTTCGCGACGGCCTTCTTGGCAGGAGCCTGGGGAGCGGGCTGCTTGGCCGGGGCCGCTTTGGCGGGAGACTTCGCGGCGACTACGGGAGCTGGCTTTTTCGCTGCGGGCGCTTTGGCTGCAACCTTGGCTGGCTCGGGCGCCTTGACCTTGGCTGCGACCTTGGCCTTGGTCGGGGTCGCGTGCTTGGCCACGACAGCGACGGGGGTGGTCTTGAGGCCTGGAGCGGCAACCGGCGGAGCGGCGGGCGCTTCGATCTCTTCAGCGGCCTCTTCGAGTTCGGAGGCGGCTTCTTCGTCGATCTCTATCTCCAGCGCTTCAACACCTTCCAGAGCTTCGGCGCCTTCGCCGTCGAGCGCGAGTGCCTTTTTGGCACGGCTCTTGGCGGCCTTCAGATCCTTCTTGGGGGCGCGGGGACGGCGTAGATGGATGGGCGGCGGGGGAGCGGGCGGGGAGTAGGGCTCTAGAAACGCCGTCAGCTCCTCGGTCGTGCCGAGCTTGTCGTCCATGAGCGCGAAGACGAGCGCTTCCACCAGTTCGGAGTAGCCGGGCAGCTCTGGGGTGATCCGCATCTCCTGCATGAGGGCGTAGGGGACCTTCTGCCGGGCCTTGGACCAATCGGTGAAGAAGGCCTTGAATTTGGCCTGGAGCGCGGCGCTCTTGGTCGAGTAGGCGACGGCCAGAACCGCCTCGGGCTTGGCCGCGTGGATGAGCTTCCATGCCTGCGAGGGGAGAGCGGCCGTCTTGGCGCTGAGCTGCGCGGCGAACTCCTTGGCCTCGGCGTCGAGCGACTCGATCTCGGCGACAAAGCCCTGGCGGGGGAAGCTCTGTTTCAGCGCGGCGACCTCCTTGGCGGACATCTTGGCGGTCAGCAGGGGGAAGTTGCCGGCGGAGGGGTCAGGGTGGATTGCCTGGAGCTGCAGCTGGGTCTGCGTCTCGCGCATCTTGTCAAGCTCGACGGCGTTGACCTTGGCGGTGGTCCAGGCGGGGGCGATATGCTTCATCCAGCCCTCGCTCTCGAGGCGCTTCAAGACGCGCAGGGGATCTTCTTCGTGGACGATCTCTTCTGCTTCATAGCCGCGCTGGAAGTCGGAGGCGGCGGCGATGTAGTTTTCCTGCTTGCCGGTCTCATAGCGAGACTGAGTCTTCTCGTCCATCTGCCAGCCGAGTCGCGCCATCAGCCGGGCGGCGCGCACCATGCGGATGGGGTCTTCGATGAATCCGTAGTTGCTGACCAGACGGAGTTCGCGGTTTTCGATGTCCGCGACGCCGTTCAGGGGGTCCATCAATAGGCCGTAGGAGCCGGGATTCAGGGAGAGCGCCATGGCGTTGGCGGTAAAGTCGCGGCGGCGCAGATCCTCGAGGATAGTCGCCGGCTGGACGACGGGCTTGCCCGGCTTGGGGTAGGTGACGCTCAGGGTGCTCCCGACCTCGAGCCGGACGCCTCCGGGAAAGCGCACAAACAGGGCCTGGGTGAGGGTCTGTTCACCCTCGACGATGCCGCCGGCTTTCTCTATATCTTTCTTGATCTTAAGGGCATTTCCTTGAACTGCTACATCCAGATCGCGGACGGGAGAACCGCTGGTGAGATCACGAACCGCCCCGCCTACCAGAAAGACGGTAAGTCCTTTTTCTCGAGCAATCTGCCGGAGTGCGGTGAGTGCGTGTTGTTGTGCGGGGGAGAGACGATTTTCAAGAAGGTAGATGTAGTCAGCCATAGCTTCCGCGAACACTCCATACCGGTCGGACGCACCGCCCTGGTATCTCTGTCAATCGTGCATTGTTTCAGAAAAGGTGAGCTAAGTTGCTGCGAATCAACCTCTTAGGAAGCAACGTGAAACTTGACACAAAAGTCGACTTTACCATATGGTAGCTGAATTGACTACCTTTATTGCACCTTTTGTGTAGCGCTCGGGCCTGGCGGGTTAATGGATCTGCTGATTGGGTTTTTCCGGTAAGCTTTGGCTTTACTTCGCCTATGTCCAGCTCGCGGAAGAAGGTGATCGTTCGGCGCTTCACCGGAGATACGCTGCCCGGGTATCTGCCCCTGTCCTCGATCGTACGGGGACATAGTGTGGTGGACCTTCTGGATCTGACGGGCCGGATTCTTCCCCTGGCGCTGGCTGACATTAAGACGGTGAGCTATGTTCGCGAGTTCAATCTGACGGATGGGGTGAATCCGGAGCGGCTCTTCCGGCGAACGTTTTTGGCGCGGCCGCGGACCGAAGGACTTTGGCTTCGGCTGACCTTCCGTACGGGAGAGGTTCTGGAGGGGCTTGCCCCTACCGACCTGAGCCTGCTCGATTCGATTCAGAATGACGCCGGGCTGCATCTGATTCCGCCGGATACGCGCACCAATACCCAACGCATCTTCGTTCCCCGGTCGGCGGTGACCGAGCTGCAGTTGCTGGCGGTGATCACCTCACCTTCGCGGCGGAAGGCGCTGGTGGAGCCGACGGAGGAGGAGGTGAGGAAGGCGATTCAGGAGGAGCTGTTCAAAAACAGTCCGGCTACTAGCGATCGCCCGAATTGACCCGCGGGCAAGGCAAGCGGTGAGACTCGAACGTGAACTGGCCTACATCGAGCACAGCGGTCAGGTTTCAGTCGAACCGGGAACCGCACTTATTGATTGACATGAATCTGGTCTTTCAATAGGTTGGGACTCCTATGACTCGTAGCCAGCAGCCTGCATTGACACTCTTTGCCGTCGGGATGATCGGCCTTGGCATTCTTGCTCTGGCCTACGGCGATTTCGCGATGGTATGGCAGCCTGTCGCTGCGTGGATTCCGGGCCGGACCTTTCTCGCCTATGGTTCGGGCCTACTCATGCTATTTGGCGGAATCGGACTGCTTGTACGAGCTGCAGCGGCATGGTCGGCTCGCATCCTGTTCGCATATCTCATTGTCTGGCTCCTGCTGAAGGTGCCTGCTCTGCTGGTGGCGCCGCAGGTGGAAGCGGTGTGGCTGGGCGTTGGCGAACTTGCCGTACTGCTGGCCGGAGGATGGGTTCTGTTCGCCAATCTGGCCGAGCTGCGAGAGGGATCTCCCCTGTCCTTCGCCACGCGCGAGAACGGCATCCTCATCGCACGGATCCTCTTTGCAGTATCACTGATACCAATTGGGCTTTCCCATATTGTGTATGTGAAGCAGACGGCCGACTTGGTACCAGCGTGGCTTCCGTATCGAACTAGCTGGGCCTACCTGACCGGCGCCGGGCAGATCGTTTGCGGTCTTGGCGTGCTGTTCTCCATCTTTCCGCGTGCGGCCGCGAGGTCGGAGGCGGGAATGATAAGCCTGTTTACGCTTCTGGTCTGGGGTCCTGCGATTCTGGCCGCGCCGACGACACGGTTGCCATGGACGGCGTTTTTCATCTCATGGGCGATCGCCTCTGCCGCATGGGCAGTAGCCCAAAACATCGCAGTAAAGCAGCCTGCCACGCCGGACGTGTGACCGATCGTCTAGAACGACGGCAAGTGGGGGAGTCACATGCCCGGTCCAAAACGCAAAGGGGCCCAGCAGGCTCACTGGGCGCCCGATTGTGCGGGGCGCTCCGCTACAATCTGTGCATGAGGTTAGCGGAACTTGCCGAGCATCTCGGCGCCGAGCTCAAGGGCGATCCTGCCGCAGAGATCACGGATGTCGCCGGCATCGAAGAGGCTGGTCCGGGGCAGGTCACCTTCGTCGATAATCCGAAGTACGCTGGATTCGCGCGGACGACCCGCGCGGCGGCGGTGCTGGTCAAGCCGGATTTCCCGGAGATCGCTGCGGCCACGCTACGACTGGCGAATCCGTACCTCGGCTTTGCCCGGGCGATCGAGGTCTTTTACCAGTCGCCGGTCTACGCGCCTGGGGTCCATCCAATGGCGGTGATCGACCCGACGGCGGTGATTGGCGCGAATGTGCACGTCGGCGCCTATGTGGTGATCTCTGCCGGGGTTGTGATTGGGGATGATGCCGTGTTGCTTCCCCATGTTGTGATCTATCCGCATGCCAGAATTGGGGATCGCTTCTTTGCTCATGCGCACGCCGTGGTGCGCGAGCACTGCCGGCTGGGTGACGACGTGATGCTGCAGAACGGAGCGATCGTTGGGGCGGACGGGTTCGGGTTTGCGCGGCAGCACGGCGCCGGACTTGAGGGGAAGGCCTGGTACAAGATTGTGCAGTCGGGCAAGGCCGTTCTGGAAGACCGGGTGGAGGTGCAGGCGAATGCCTGCATCGATCGCGCTTCGATCGGGGAGACGCGCATTCATGCGGGCGCGAAGATCGATAATCTGGTTCAGGTCGGGCATGGCTCGGAGGTGGGCGAGGACACGCTGCTCTGCTCCCAGGTGGGGCTTGCGGGCTCATCGCATATCGGCAGGAACGTGATTCTGGCCGGGCAGGTAGGGGTCGCGGGCCACTGCCGGATTGGGGATGGGGTGATCGCTACGGCGCAGAGCGGCATTCCCTCGGATGTGGAGGCGGGAAAGATGGTGAGCGGATATCCCGCGATCGAGAACCGCCAGTGGCTGCGCTCCGTGGCGGTGTTTAATCGGTTGCCCGAGATGTTGCGTCGGCTGCGGTCGAATCCGGAATAACGCCTGTCGCTGTGAACCGGATGCACCTACTGTGCATCGAAGGTAATGATGAGCGAAGTTCCGACAGAAGTCCCCGCCAGCATCCCGGATGCTGAGCATCCCATACGCGTGCTTCTGCTCGACGATGACCCGTCCAACCTGCTTCTGCGCGCGGTCATCCTGCGGCAGTACGGTTACGTCTGTGTGACTGCTGCCAGTGTGGAAGATGCGATCCAGTCGTTCAACGAGATCGATGTCGCGGTGCTCGACTATCATCTCGGGGCGGGCCAGTTCGGAACCGACGTGGCGGTCGATCTGCGCAAGGTGCGGCCGGAGGTCCCGATCATCATCCTCTCGGCGACGCTCGAGCACCGGTTTGGCGGGGTCGAGGATATGCACCTGCTGAAGGGGTTCAGTTCGAATGACGACCTGCTGGCTTCGTTGCGCTCGCTCGAGGCGAAGCGCCGCGGGGCGCCGGTCGTGGTGGATGCGCGCGAGTTCTTTTACTCTCGAATTGGGCTTGCGATCGGGAGCGACGTCTTGGTTCAGATTCTTGACGACTCCGGTGATTGGGTCTACTGCAATGAGACGGCTGCTGAGTATCTTGGGCAGCCGCGTGAGTGGTTTCCGGGCCGGAACATGTTTGTTGAGATGCCGAACGTGATGCGCGACTGGCGCCAGGTGATCTTTACTGTGGCCTCGACGCGGGAGACCTATATCGATCGCAGCCGGCGGGGGTTGGTCAACGTCCCTCATGCGGGCGACCAGTCGGATTCCTGGAGTGTGCTGGCGTTTCCCATCACATTGCACGACGGCCGTCACGGAGTGGTGTTGACTGCCCGGGTGCTCGGTAAACCGGTGGTACCAGTGGTCCATCCCGCCTGATGTCACTGCGTTACGGCGCCTGATACCCTTTCGCTATGGACGTGCTGCGTAAGCGAGCTTTGGGGATGGTGCTGGCGTTGGGCGTGAGCGGATGTCACTCGGCTTACATCAATTCGACGATCAGCAATGAGACGGACAAGCCGGTTTCCTTGATCCAGGTGGACTATCCGAGCGCCAGCTTCGGCGTGCAGAGTCTGAATCCCGGCCAGAATTTTAAGTATCGCTTCAAGGTTCTGGGCTCTGGGCCAGTCAAGGTGAGCTACACGGATGGCCTTCAGCACGATCACAAGGCAACTGGGCCGATTCTGCGTGAGGGCAACGAGGGGTCGCTGCGGATTGTGATTGCGAACGACGGGGTTCATTGGGATCCGGCTTCGTTTCCTCCCGGGCGGTAATTCACTGCGCACGTGAGAGATGGCCGGGAGACGCGGCTTGGCCGGAGAGTATCCGGAGAGTATCTTGGCGCATACCCTTTTGGGAGGCGTTGTCCGGATTTGTGCGTAGCATACGGGAACTGCGTCACAATAGAAGAGGTAGTGTTTTGTAGGGACGGAGGGGCAATGCCGCGGATTAACTTTCAGCAACAACTCTTGGCATTGAAGGACAAACTGCTGGCGATGGCGGCGCTGTCGCAGCAGGCGCTGGAGTTTTCGGTCGAGGCATACATGTCTGGGGATATGGCCTTGTGCGATCACGTCCTGGAGATCGAAGCGGCCATCAATGCAGCGGAGACCTCGGTGGACGAAATGGCCTATGACCTGCTGGCCAAGGAACAGCCGATGGCGATCGATCTGCGGTTCATCCTTTCGGTGATCAAGATCAATGGCGATCTGGAACGGATCGGGGATCAGGCGGCCAATATCGCGCAGCGGGCGCAGTCGTTGAAGGACTGCCCGCAGATCTCGCTGCCGATCGATATCAAGGAGATGGGCGAAAGGGCCGGGGTGATGATCCGGACGGCGATCCAGGCGCTGCTGGAGGCGAATGCGAAGCTGGCGGAGTCGGTGCTGGCGATGGACAGCGAGATCGACGAGATGAACCGGATGGTGCAGACGGAGCTGGTCGAGGTGATGCAGCAGCACTCGCTGGTGAGCGAACAGGCGTTGAATGCGATTTTGATCTCACGCAATCTGGAGCGGGCGGCGGACCATGCGACCAATATCGCGGAGGATGTGATCTTTTGGGTGCGCGGGTCAGATGTGCGGCATAAGGTGTCGCTGGCCGAGGCGGACTAGGAGCACCAATCCGGCGTAGCGCACGGCATGGACTTCCCAGAGGTGGGGGGAGAGGTCTATGCTTCGCTTGATGCCGATGGTGTGGTCGGCGGAAGCGGGGTGCGGCATGGCGACAGCGACGCGACAGGAGATGGGACAGGGCGCGGAGTTTCTTCCTCTGAAGGGGACCGACCACGTCGAGTTTTATGTCGGGAATGCGCGTCAGTCGGCGTACTTCTACCGGGCGGCGTTCGGGATGCGGCTGGTGGCGTATGCGGGGCCGGAGACCGGGGTGCGCGATCGGGTGTCGTACGTGCTCGAGCAGGGCAAGGTGCGATTTGTGTTGACCACGTCGCTGCGGCCGGATACGGAGATTGCGGAGCATGTCGCCCGGCATGGCGATGGAGTGCGGGCGATCGCGTTGTGGGTCGACGATGCGCGGCAGGCGTGGCAGGCGACGGTGGAGCGCGGGGCGCGGAGCGTGGCGGCTCCTGAGGAGCGCACGGACGAGAATGGGGCCGTGGTGACATCGAGCATTGCGGCTTATGGGGATACGATCCATACGTTTGTTGAGCGCGGTGGCTATGCGGGGGCGTTCATGCCGGGCTTTCGAGCGGTCGACGAGGATCGGGTGGCGCGGCCGGTGGGGCTGCTGCACATCGACCACATGGTCGGCAACGTGGGATGGAATGCGATGAACCAGTGGGTGGAGTTTTACTCGCATGTGATGGGTTTCTCGCTGTATCAGCACTTTGATGACGCGGATATTTCGACGGAGTACTCGGCGCTGATGTCGAAGGTGATGGCGAATGGGAATGGGTATGTGAAGTTCCCGATCAACGAGCCGGCGCGAGGGAAGCGGAGGTCGCAGATCGAGGAGTATCTGGACTTCTATCAGGGGCCGGGTGTCCAGCATATTGCGCTGGCGAGCAGGGACATCCTGGCGACGGTGGCGCAGCTGCAGGCGCAGGGAGTGGAGTTTTTGACGGTGCCGCACACGTACTATGGCGAGCTGCAGGGGCGGGTGGGTCGGATCGACGAGCCGGTGGAGGAGCTGGAGCGGCTCGGGATCCTGGTGGACCGCGACGACGAGGGGTACATGCTGCAGATCTTCACCCGTCCGGTGGAGGACCGGCCTACGCTGTTCTACGAGATCATTCAGCGCAAAGGGAGCCGGAGCTTCGGCAAGGGGAACTTCAAGGCGCTGTTTGAGGCCATCGAACGGGAGCAGGCACTGCGCGGAAATCTGTAGGTTTGCGGGTGGCGCCGGACGGCCCGCGTGGGCTCTGGGAGCGGTTGGCGCATGTTGCTATTTCGGTAAATAGTGGTGTAACATCCGCCACTGTGCAGCGCTAGCGGGCTGCATCGAGGCTGGGAGCTATGGAGCTTTGGCCGCTGGCAGTCTATGTCGCCATCGTTGGCTTGCTGGTTGTCTCCATGCTGGGCCTCTCGTTCGTCCTCGGTCAACGGCACCAGGACCGGGCTACTGGCTCGCCATACGAATCGGGCATCCTCTCGGAAGGTTCGGCACGCGTACGGTTTTCGGCCAAGTTTTATCTGGTGGCCATGTTCTTCGTCATCTTTGATCTGGAAGCTGTGTTTTTGTTCGCCTGGGCGGTGGCGGTCCGTGAGGTTGGATGGGCCGGCTACGCCGAGGTGCTGCTGTTCATCACCGTACTGCTTGCGACGCTGGCTTATCTGTGGCGCGTCGGCGCTCTGGATTGGCGACATGGGAGCAGACGAATGGTGAGTTAGCCCGGGGTGGTGTGCCATGCACTGGTCAATTGCTCGGCCTGAGGCTTCGTCGCAGGCTGAGAAGGCCGATGAGAATTTAGAGGAAGCAGTACGCCGCAGCCTCGTTCTGTCGCGTGTGGATGACTTGGTTGCGTGGAGCCGCAAGAACTCGGTGTGGCCCTTCAACTTCGGGCTCTCGTGTTGTTTTGTCGAGATGGCCACGAGTATCACCAGCAAATACGATATTTCACGGTTTGGTGCTGAAGTGATTCGCGGGACGCCGCGCGAGGCGGACCTGATGGTCATCGCGGGGACGGTCTTCATCAAGATGGCGCCGGTGATTCAGCGTCTTTATGAACAGATGATGGAGCCGCGGTGGGTGATCTCGATGGGATCGTGCGCGAACTCGGGCGGCATGTATGACATCTACAGCGTGGTGCAGGGGGTGGACAAGTTTCTGCCTGTGGATGTGTATGTTCCGGGATGTCCGCCGCGGCCGGACGCGTTTCTCGAGGGCGTGCTGCTGCTGCGCGACAAGATCGGCAAAGAGAAGCGGCCGCTGAGTTGGGTGGTCGGGCCGCAGGGCGTGTTGCGGCCAGATATGCCTTCGATGCGTGAAGAGAAGTGGGCTCAACGGCAGTTGCTGACGGTGCTTCGGCCTCCTGACAGCGTTTAGTAGTATCGGCGGTGTGTGACTGGCGGTGTGTGAATGATGCGCAGCCTCGAACTCGACCGGCAACTCGAGCAGGAGGTGGGAGCTGTGGCTGTGCCGCAGACGACCTGCGACGGTGTGCCGACCTTCTGGGTCTCGAAGCAGGCTATTCATACGGCGGTTCGCCTGCTCCATTGCGAGATCCCAGCGCCCTACCGCATGTTTTATGACGTGACGGCGATCGATGAACGCGGCCGCGTGCATCGGGATGGCCAACCGCCGAGTGACTTCACAGTGGTGTATCACCTCTACTCGCTGGAGCGGAACGAATATGTGCGCTTGAAGGTAGCACTTAACCGGAATGAACTTGTGCTCCCCACGATCACAGATATCTGTCCGGCGGCGAACTGGTATGAGCGCGAGGTGTGGGACATGTTCGGCGTCGTCTTCGAGCGACATCCGCATCTCAGCCGCATCCTGATGCCGCGGACGTGGTCGGGGCATCCATTGCGCAAGGATCATCCGGCGCGTGCTACCGAGATGGGTCCGTTTACTCTGCCGGTTGAGAAGGAGGATGCGGAACAGGCGGCGTTGCAGTTCCACCCGGAAGAGTGGGGCATGGCGCGAGAGAGCGAGGAGACGGACTTCATCTTTCTCAACGTGGGACCGCAGCATCCCGGGACGCATGGAGTGCTGCGCATTGTGCTGCAGTTGGATGGCGAGGAGATCGTCGATGCCGTGCCGGACATCGGATTTCATCATCGCGGCGCGGAGAAGATGGGCGAGCGGCAGACGTGGCACACCTATATTCCGTATACGGACCGCGTGGACTACCTGGGCGGGGTGATGAACAACTTCGCGTACCTGACGGCGGTCGAGAAACTGGCGGGCATTACTGTGCCTCCGCGCGGACAGATGATCCGGGTGATGATGGCGGAGCTGTTCCGCATCATCAGCCATCTGGTGTGGTACGGAACGTTCGCGCAGGACCTCGGCCAGATGTCGCCGGTGTTTTATATGTTCAACGACCGCGAGCGAGCGTTTGCGATCGTGGAGGCGATCTGCGGCGCACGCATGCATCCGAACTGGTTTCGCATTGGCGGCGTGGCCCAGGACCTTCCGGCGGGGTGGGACCGGATGTTTCGCGAGTTCCTGAGCTACCTGCCGGCGCGGCTGGATGAGTATGACCGCACGGTGATGCGCAACTATCTGTTCAAAGCGCGCACCCAGGGGATCGGAGCTTGTTCGATCGAGCAGGCCGTCGAGTGGGGGGTGACGGGTCCGAACCTGCGGGCGTGCGGACTGGAGTGGGACTTCCGCAAGAAGCAGCCCTATGCCTGCTATGACCAACTCGCTTTTGATGTTCCGGTGGGCCGCTCGGGCGACTGCTACGACCGCGCGACCGTGCACGTCGAGGAGATGCGCCAGAGCCTGCGCATCATCCAGCAATGCGTCGACGGGATGCCGGGCGGCCCATGCAATGCCGAGCATCCGCTGGCAACGCCGCCACCGAAGGCGCGGACGATGCACGATATCGAAACCCTTATTCATCACTTTCTGGGCGTGAGCTGGGGGCCTGTGATTCCGGCAGGCGAGGCCATGGCGGCGATTGAGGGGACCAAGGGCAATAACGGCTACTACCTGATCAGCGATGGCGGCACGGGATCCTACCGCACGCGGATCCGTGCTCCTTCGTTTGCTCATATGCAGATGCTGCCGCAGCTCTGCCGGGGAGGGATGATCCCGGACCTGCTGGCGATCCTGGGAAGTCTGGATTATGTGCTGGCGGACATCGATCGTTGAACAGCGGGCGGAGAGGAGAGACGATGCTGAGCGTTGAGGAACGATCGGAGATTGAGGCGAAGCTGGCCGACTACCCGAATACGCAGGCGGTTGCGATCGAGGCGATGCTGATCGTGCAACGGCACCAGGGGTGGGTTTCGGATGAGAGGCTGCGCGATCTGGCGGAGCTTCTGCGGCTTTCGGTTGCGGATCTGGATGGAGTGGCGACCTTTTACAACCTGATCCGTAGGAGGCCGGTTGGGCGGCATGTCGTTCTGATCTGCGATAGTGTCTCGTGTTGGATTATGGGCGCCGACCGGATACGGGAGCAGCTCTGCGACAGGCTGGGCACAACGCTCGGCGGCACTACCTCCGACGGGCAGTTTACGCTGCTGCCCAATGTTTGTTTAGGGGCGTGCGATCACGGCCCCGTCATGATGATCGATGGGGCGCTGCATGAGGATCTTGACGGCCCGAAGATTGAAAACATATTCACGCGATACACCGGGGCATAGCGATGGAGAAGCCTCTTACAGGTAACTTTCGGCCAGACAAGACTGCGGTGAGTCTTGCGGAGTACGAGCGTGCCGGTGGATATCAAGGGCTTCGGACGGCGTTGGCGATGGCTCCGGCTGCGGTGACCGAGCGAGTGATGCAATCGAATCTGCGCGGGCGCGGAGGCGCCGGCTTTCCCACTGGAACCAAGTGGAGCTTCGTTCCCATGCGCGAGGATGCGCCCCACCCGAAGTACCTGGTTGCGAACGCCGATGAGATGGAGCCGGGAACCTTCAAAGACCGCGTGCTGATGGAGAGGGATCCGCACCAGCTGATCGAGGGCTTGATCGTATCCGGCTATGCGATCGAGGCCGATATTGGTTACATATTTCTGCGCGGCGAGTACACATGTTCCAACGAATGTCTTGCGCGCGCCATTGCCGAAGCAAAGGCTAGCAACTATCTTGGGCACAATATTCTCGGCTCGGGCTATAGTTTCGACATTCACCTGCATGTCAGCGCCGGCCGCTACATCTGCGGCGAGGAGACAGCGCTGTTGAATGCGCTGGAGGGAAAGCGGGCGCATCCGCGGGCGAAGCCCCCGTTTCCCCAGGTCTGCGGGCTTTGGGGAAAGCCCACGATCGTTCAGAACGTGGAGACACTTTGCAATGTCCCGCACATCGTCCAGAAGGGCCCGACCTGGTTCCGGGACCTGAGCTTGACCGAGGATGGCGGCACGAAGCTGTTTGGGGTCAGCGGCAAGGTGAAGAGGCCGGGACTGTGGGAACTCCCGATGGGGACACCGCTGCGCGAGATCCTCGAGGAGCACGCAGGCGGAATGCGGGACGGCCTGCGTTTTCGTGGACTGCTGCCAGGTGGAGCGTCGACCGACTTTCTGGTCGAGGAGCACCTGGACACGCCCATGGACTACGGGAACGTCCAGAAGGCGGGAAGCCGTCTGGGCACGGGAACGATGGTGGTGCTGGACGACCAGACCTGTCCTGTAGGGATGGTCTGCAATCTCGAACATTTTTTCGCGCAGGAGTCGTGTGGTTGGTGCACACCGTGTTGGAGCGGGCTGGCGTGGACGGAGAAGATTCTGTCCGCGATGGAAGAGGGGAAGGGGAGCACCCGCGATCTCGACACGCTTCTGTTCCAGACGAAGTTTCTCGCTCCGGGCAACACGTTTTGCGCCTTTGCTCCGGGAGCAGTAGAGCCGCTTCAAAGTGCTCTTAAATATTTTGCAGATGACTTTCGCCGACACATCGAGGAACGTCGTTGTCCCTGGAGATGAATGTGGCAACCATTTACATCGACGAAGTGGCGAGACAGGGAGATGCAAAACAGAACCTGCTCCACGTTTGTCTCTCGCTGGGTTACGATCTCCCGTACTTCTGCTGGCATCCGGTATTGGGTTCGGTGGGTGCATGCCGCCAATGCGCGGTGAAGCAGTACCGCAACGAGCAGGATAAGGCAGGCAAGATCGTGATGGCCTGTATGACGCCAGCCCTCGACGGAACGCGCATCTCCATTGCCGATGCTGAAGCGGCGGGCTTCCGCGCGGCGGTGATTCAGGGCCTGATGCAGAACCATCCCCATGACTGTCCGGTATGCGATGAGGGTGGTGAATGTCATCTGCAGGACATGACCGTGATGACCGGCCATAGGACGCGCGCGTATAGCTTTGCCAAAAGAACATTTCGCAATCAATATCTTGGCCCGCTGGTGAACCATGAGATGAACCGCTGCATTCAGTGCCAGCGATGTGTGCGCTTTTACCGAGAGTACGCCGGTGGAACTGACCTGAACGCATTTCATCTGCGCGACACGATCTACTTCGGTCGCCATGAGGACGGAGTCCTGGAAAACGAGTTTAGTGGCAATCTGGTGGAGATCTGTCCAACGGGCGTGTTCACCGATGCGACGCTGAAACACCACTACGCACGCAAGTGGGACCTGCAGATGGCACCGTCCATCTGCGTGCATTGTGGCGTTGGTTGCAATACTACGGCGGGAGAGCGGTACGGAACGCTGCGTCGCATCGTGAATCGCTACAATCATGAGGTGAATGGGTACTTCCTCTGCGATCGCGGGCGCTTCGGTTACGAGTTTGTCGAGAGCGATCAGCGGATTCGTCATCCTCTGGTCGAGGGCAGAACGGCAACCACGAGTGAAGCGCTGGAACGATTCGCTGCCATGCTGCGTGAGGGCAAGGTGCTCGGGATCGGATCGCCACGGGCGTCGCTCGAGAGCAACTTTGCATTGCGCACGTTGGTGGGCGCTGACCGCTTCTTCGCGGGAGTGTCCGACCGGGAGTTGCGGCTCCTCTCTGCGATGCTTCGTATCCTGCAGGAGGGTCCTGCGCGGTCGCCGTCGCTCGATGAGGTAGAACACTCGGATGCAGTGCTCGTGCTCGGCGAGGATGTTGCCAATGTTGCGCCGATCATGGCCTTGCGCCTGCGACAGTCGGTGCGTCAAGCACCGATGCAGATCGCCGAGAGGTTACATATTCCGGCGTGGTTGGACCACTCCGTGCGGGAGGTGGTGCAGGATGCGAAGGGGCCGCTCTACATTGCGACTCCATACGCCACGAAGCTCGACGACATCGCCGCAGACACCTATCGCGCTGCGCCTGACGACATAGCGCGGCTGGGTTTTGCGGTCGCCCATGCGATTGATCCTGGTGCGCCACAGGTTATGGGAATGTCCCCTGAGCTGGACAAAATGGCCGCAGCAATCGCTGCGTCGCTGCTGAATAGCCATCATCCGCTGGTGGTTGCCGGTACAAGCTGCGGAAGTCAGAGTGTTCTAGAAGCTGCGGCGCAGGTGGCTTGGGCTCTGTGCAAGGTGGGTCATCCTGCGGCGCTCAGTCTTCTTGCTCCAGAATGTAACAGTGTGGGGCTCGCGATGATGGAGCCGCATTCTTTATCGGAAGCCGATAACGCGGCTAAGCGGGATCCAACGAGCTGCCTGATCGTACTGGAAAATGATTTATTTTGTCGTGGGCCTGAAAAGGAGATCAGGTCTCTACTGGCGAACGCTCGCCATTTGGTCTCGCTCGATCATCTGCGCAACCAGACGACTGAGGCGGCGGAGCTTGTGCTCCCGGCAGGCACATTTGCGGAATCGACTGGAACGCTGGTCAACAACGAAGGTCGCGCGCAACGATTCTTCCAGGTCTTCGACCCGAACAGCGAGGTGTTGGCAAGCTGGCGATGGCTAGGCGAAGGCTCCCAGGCAGCGGGCTTCACAACGAAGCTGGGATGCACTCTCGATGATCTCACCAAAGCGATGGCGGAAGAGATGGCTGCATTTGCGTCGCTTCCGCAGGTTGCTCCCGCGCAAGATGCGATTGGCAAGATCGCCCGCGAGCCGAATCGGTACAGCGGTCGCACCGCGATGCTTGCCAACATCAGCGTCCATGAGCCGAAGCCGCCTGATGATCCTGATTCTGCGCTTGCGTTTTCCATGGAGAGCGGTCCCGACGTGCCGCCGCCGTCCCTGAATCCCTTCTTTTGGTCACCTGGTTGGAACTCGATCCAAGCGACGAACAAATTCCAGACTGAAGTCGGCGGGCCGCTCCGCGGTGGCGATCCAGGGATACGTTTGATCGAGGCGTCGTTGCAGTCGGACCGGAAATATTTCTCGAATATTTCCGCTGCCTTTCAAGCGCACGCAGGGGAATGGCTCGTCGTGCCGATCTTTCATATCTTCGGGTCAGAGGAGCTTAGCCGGTGGGCTCCAGGCATCGCGCAGCTGGCCCCGTCTCCGTATGTGGCGTTGAACCCTGAGGAGGCGTCACGGAGCGGGGTGAGTGCCGGCCAACTGATTAAGGTGACGATCGGGGGAACGCTGTTCGACTTGCAGGTTCTGTTGCGAGTCGACCTTCCTTGCGGTGTGGCGGGCTTGCCGGCCGGTGTGTTGCCCCGGGGGATTACGACCCTGCCCGCGTTCTGCAGCCTTGTGCCAAGCCTGACAGAGTCCTGCAGAGGTGCTGCGTGATGCGGAATCTCTTCCCCTTGTTGATCATCGCGGTGGTGCTGTCTGTGGTCCTCAATCTGGCAGCTGGATTGATCTGGGTCGAGCGCCGCCTGCTCGCCTTGTGGCAAGACCGGTATGGCCCGAACCGCGTCGGTCCGTTTGGTTTGGGGCAGGTCGTGGCTGACTCGGTAAAGATGTTCACCAAGGAGGATTGGGTTCCTCCTTTCGCAGACAAGCCCGTATTTGTGCTGGCCCCGGCCATTATTGTGGCGACGGCGCTGCTCTCCTTCGCGGTGATTCCATTTGCTCCGGGATTTGTCGTCGCTGACCTGGATATCGGGGTGCTTGTTCTGCTGGCGCTGTCCTCCCTGGGTGTTTATAGCGTTGTGCTCGCGGGTTGGGCGTCGAACAATAAATATGCACTGCTGGGTGGCGTTCGCGCGGCCGCCCAGATGCTGAGTTACGAGGTCTTCCTGGGCCTGTCGTTGCTGGGAGTGGTGATCCTGGCGGGTTCCTTCCGGATTTCCCAGATCGTCGAAGCGCAGCGCGGAATGTGGTTTGTCGTCCCGCAGTTTCTCGGCTTTCTTTTGTTTCTTATCGCCGGTGTCGCGGAGACGCGCAGGCTTCCCTTCGATCTTGCGGAGGCGGAGAGCGAACTGATTGCGGGCTTTCACTCGGAGTATTCCGGCATGAAGTTTGGCATGTTCTTTGTTGGGGAGTACATCGGCGTGACCCTGATCGCCGCAAGCATTGCATTGTTCTTCTTTGGTGGATGGCTAGGGCCGGGATTGCCAGGAGCTGTCTGGTTCGCAGGCAAGACGATGTTCTTCATCTGTCTGTTCATTTTGTTGCGTGCGGCGCTTCCCAGGCCGCGCTTTGATCAGTTGATGTCCTGGGGGTGGAAGGTGATGTTACCGCTTGCCCTGTTGAATCTGTTGGTGACCGGGGCCGTTGTGTTGGCTCGGTCGTAAAGGAGGCCGCTTGTGCTCAGCTTGGTGCGTTCTTTGTGGGAGGTCTTCCAACACGCCTTTGCGCGGCGCGTGACGGTGCAGTATCCAGAGGAAAAGCCCTACCTCGCGCCTCGCTATCGAGGGCGTATCGTGCTCACCAAGGATCCCGATGGCGGGGAACGCTGCGTTGCCTGCAATCTCTGTGCGGTGGTGTGTCCGGTGGACTGCATCGCTCTGCAGGCTAGGGAGGATGAACATGGCCGGAGATACCCGGAGTTCTTTCGAATCAACTTCTCTCGCTGCATCTTCTGCGGCTACTGCGAAGAGGCGTGTCCAACCTATGCGATTCAGCTGACCCCGGACTTCGAGATGGGCGAGTATAAACGGCAGAATCTGGTGTACGAGAAGGCTGACTTACAGATTGAAGGCCCAGGTAAGTATCCCGATTACAACTTCTGGCGCGTGGCCGGAGTTGCCATCGGCGGCAAGGATAAGGGCGAGGCGGAGAACGAAGCTCCACCGGTCGATCCTCATAGTTTGCTGCCTTAAGGATGCACACATGATCACACTGTTTTATGCAGCGAGTCTTATCGCCGTCGTCGCTACGCTGCTCGCCATTACGCAGCGTCATGCGGTGCATGCATTGCTCTATCTGGTTGTGTCGCTTCTCGCAGTAGCCGTAGTGTTCTACCTCTTGGGGGCGGTCTTTGTGGCGGCGCTGGAGGTCATGGTGTATGCCGGCGCCATTATGGTGCTCTTTGTCTTTGTCGTGATGATGCTGAACGTCTCTGGGCACGCTATGGAGGTGGAACGCGATTGGCTCATTCCGAGAAAATGGTATGCCCCCTCCATCCTGGCATTGATTGTGCTTGGAGAGTTGACTTACTGTACTGCCACATCTATTCACACATCTTCGCTGGCCGGAGCAGTAGCTCCAAAGCAGGTTGGCTTGGTGCTGTTCAAGACCTACTGGATGGGGGTCGAAATCGTGTCTTTGTTGCTGACGGCGGGGCTGGTTGGCGCATGTCATCTTGGTCAACGCGAGGTCACAAAAGAGGAGGAACGGCATGTCACAGATACCGATCGAGCACGCCTTGATTCTGGCGGAGATTCTGTTCGCACTGGGGCTGGCGGGACTTCTGACGAGGCGGAATCTGATCTTCACGCTCATGTGCATTGAGATCATGTTGAATGCGAGCGGACTTGCCTTTGTCGCGGCCGGCTCTCGCTGGGGACAAGCAGACGGTCAGGTGATGTTCTTGTTTATTCTGGCCATGGCGGCGGCTGAGGTCTCCGTAGGGTTGGCGTTGGTCCTTCTATTCCACAAGAGACAAGCCGCGTTGGACGTGGATGCGGCGAGCGAGTTGAGAGGCTGATATGTACCGACTCTTGTGGCTTATTCCAGCCATTCCGTTTGCCAGCGCAGCTTTGCTTGCCTTGTTCGGTTCCGGATGGTCGCGGAGATGGATTGCAATCGTGGGTGCTGGCTCCGTCGGGACTTCTGCGGCACTGGCGCTGCTGATTGGCGCGAAGTTCGTTCTATCTCCCC
>Ga0210403_10001310_pt1 | contig 23747 bp, 22 predicted proteins | sample IncBWC19MmetaG_FD_150863 | JGI IMG/M metagenome (GOLD analysis project Ga0210403, IMG submission 150863) | Forest soil microbial communities from Barre Woods Harvard Forest LTER site, Petersham, Massachusetts, United States - Inc-BW-C-19-M | ecosystem: Environmental > Terrestrial > Soil >... | reverse complement strand
CATAGAGAGCAAAGAAACGAACAACACCGACAAATCGCCCGGACACGCGAGTAGGTGACAGATGAAACGCCAAAGCACTCGGACAGCCATAGCTCTGAGTCCGTCTATATTCGAACGGTATTTTAGAACTGCGTTCCGGTGTTGGATGCTTCCTTCATGGAGCCACCGTCAACTCGACATCGTTTCATACGAATAATGTTTAGCTGATAATGTGTGCCGTCATCCGCGTGAAAATAGGAGCGAACTGCTAGCTCAGCAATTTCTCAGACAGGTTCTTGACTGTGCAGCTACCTGTTCCGGAGAACGTAGTCTGAGGTATGTGGCGCGCGTGAATTGCCATGCCAGAATCCGCTCTGCGGACGCTGGTGTTTTCTCCATGCTTACGCGCTGGATATTTCGTGGGTGACGATGCGTAACTAAGCCTGACGTCCCGAACGAGACGTCCAGCGATGATTCCGAGAAGACTCTCTTGAAAAACTCGTCCTCGACTCCACTGTCGTTGTGGGGAAACGCGAACGCTTTCGGGCTGGCTCCGAATCGTGTTTCAAGCAACTCCATGCTCATTCGAGTTTGCCGGAGTTGATCGGAGAGGGAAAGGTCAGCATACCGGGGATGATCGTAACTGTGCGACCCAATGCTGAATCCTTGATTGATCAGGGTTGCAATCTCTGCGGAGGTAAGGTGCGGCCGGGTTTCACGGACGTATTGGTCAAGGTCGACCTCCAAGGCGTCGGCGAGGGAAGGCACGAGCGCCTCCTGCGCGTACCCGACCGACAGTAGCCGCTCATGAAGAGTCGCGGCCCGGCCGCTCGCGGCGGGCAACATGGATTCTAGATGAGCTATTACCGCACTGTGGTGGCGATATTCCAACGGAATCCGGTCGAGCAGCACGCTGAGCGCGTTGTAATGTGCGAGTCCCCCACCGTCCAAGAATGCAGTAGCCAAGAAGAATGTGGCAGGGACACCGGCACGCTGCAGGATCGGCGCAACGATGTCATACATTTGCCTGAACCCATCGTCGAATGTGAGATGAAAACAAGAACGGGGTAGCGCTCGAGTTCCGTTCAATGCATCGACGATATCGTTGAGTGTTACGGGTTCGAAATGGCGGGCGAAAAACTCCACATCCGAAGTGAACTCTGCGACTGTTCTGAAACGATACAGATTGCTGACGTGAGGGACATGGAAGTCGCTCACCATATGGTAGAAGGGAACCACAAGCGAAACTCCGGACAGCGGACGCGCCCACTCCATAGGTATCCACGCTGCTCCTTTCGACAAAAGACTTGAAATCATCGCCATTGCTTTCCGATTCGGTTGTGTGGTGTCGGAGTTTCCAGACTAAGTCAACCTTTCTCTCATGAGAGACTGACGATCAAATGAGCAAGTGCCTTGAACATAGTGGCCTGCCCCCAATGAAGCATTGGTGTACGGGCCGTTATGCCAAGGGGATATTTACGGTAATAAAAGTATCCAGAGCGATCCTGCATATTGCGAATCGTCCATTCCGCTACTTTGACGGCGAGGAAGAGTGACTCAGAATCCTCCGCCCCAAAGTAGGCGAGCGTATCGATTGCCTGAGACGCACATTGAATGTCGATCGGGTATGCACGCTTGTGGTAATATTTCGGACGCCCAGACATTTCAAAGAAATGGTCCTTAAAAAACCGAAGTCCCTTCGATAGGTGGTCGGAGAATTCAGTGTCACCCATATATTCGATGTAGCATTTCAGACTGTCCAGGTTGTATCCAGTGTGAAAGTTGTCGATCCAGTGATATTGACCGTCTTCGGCGTACCACCACGCGCCATTGGGGAGCATGCGGGAGCAGCTGTATTGCATCGCCGCGCGGGCGACCTCTGCATAGTCCTCGCGATCCGTGTGCCGCCCCGCGCGGGCGAGCGCCGCTGCACCCAACATGTTCGCGTTGTGGATCGACTCCTGCCCGTGTGCAAAATAGCTGAGGCAGGTGCCGTGTTCCGTCTGCTCGCGCGGTAGCGACATGATCCAGTCGCACGCACTCGATGCTATATCAAGATACCACTGGTCCTGCGACTGCTCGAAGGCCTCAAGATATGCCTGCGCGATCTGGCTTGTCCATACAATGATGCTGTCGTCCTTGTGGTACGCCCCACCTCGGCTTGAAAAATCAAAAGAGTTTGCCCAGCTGTGCATTTCGAACTTCGGCGATCGGTGAATATCGAGCCAGGATAGGCATTGAGCGGCTTTAGTCCAGTAGTCTGCAATGCCGGTGCTGCGGTGGAGAAGAAGGTAACCCCAGGCCATCATCCCTCGGCCTTTGGTGGAGTCAAGTGGTGTGATGCCTATCAATGGCCTGATATTGATAGGTGATTGCCTGACGGCCTGTTGCAGAATCCGTTCGAGAAGCAGATTCCCAAACGTGTAGCCCCTGAGCGGACTTGACAAGCCGTCAAAAGGTTCATAACCACGATAGTCACTTGTCTCAACCCACCCCTGCACGGCAGTGACGCTTTCCAACAGGCGCCCCGTCATTGATTGTGACGCTGCTAACGCTAACGCCCGAGGGTTTGTCATTGTTTCCATAAGTTGTCCTCTTGCTTGTCGCCTAAGTATTCAGCGCTTCGCAGTGCGTGGAGAAGGGTTAGCGAGAAAGATGCTGCGCGCAGTGGAGAAATCCATCAAACATCCCCTCGATGGAGGCGTGCGCAAGGACGTCCCGGCGCGCGTTCGCGGACATCCGTTGGCGTTCGTGGTCGTTATCGAGCAGTAATAACAAGCGATCACGGAGCGCGCGAACGTCTCCTTGTGGCACGATGAAGCCGTTTTCGCCCTCACGCAGGTATTCAATCTCCGGAGGTTGATCTCCCTGCTCCGTGACCAGCGGCAGGCCCCAGAAAAACGCCTGGTTGAGACCTAGACCAACGTGGCCGGGAATAGAACAGACATCGGCCATTTTAAAAATGCGGCTAATTGCGCGGTTCTCAACATCATGAATCTCGCCAAGATAACGTGTATTCGCAGGGTTAATGCGTGCGCGGAGCCCGTCGCTGAGTCCCGACCCGACGATTACAAGTCCTACGTCGGATCGATCGAGCTCCCGAAATGTTTCGATCAAATGATCGACCTTCTTCCGGTTGCGCTCCTCGCCGATTCGGCCAACGAACAGCACTACCTTCTGAAATGGAATGCCGAGATCCCGCTTGATTTCGTCTTTCGATTCGTGTATTTCAGGAAAATCTTCGTAATTGATGGTGTTGTTGGCGACAAATACCTTCCCATGGTGCCGTTCTGAGATGAAACGGATTAACGATGAAGTGTAAAGAATCAGGCCGTCACTGATGACATGCAAATAGTCGAAAAACATATTGCGAAAACGGTTGTCCGGATCATCCAGATTCCGTGTCTTGGTCCAAAGCGCGACCGGTATGCCTGAGAACTTCAGCCAGTGAATCAACGGCCACAGTATCCAATCCTTGAGATGCAGAAACACAATCACCACATCCGGCTTTAACCGCCGGATCTCCGCCCGGTAGGTAAGAAACCCGAATGGTCGTTCAATCAGTTCGAATTGACGTTGGTTCTGATTCTGCTGCTGCAGCTCGTTCGACAGCACGACAAAGTCCCACCCGTGCTCCCGGAATCGCCGCCAGAAATAGTTATAGACCGACACACGGTAATGCATGAGCTTATTGGAAATCAGCAGAATGCGCTTGGGCTGCGGCTCCGAACCACTGCCCACAGAGGCGGTCGTGAATGTCTCGTTACCAGCAGATGCCATAGTATTCGCTCTTGAGTGTATCGCTACCGTCGACGATTCGGACGAGGTCGACAACAATCTGATCTGGTCGGGTCATCAGCGTGAGTGTCTCGCGAAACTTCTCGCTTGCGTTGCTGACGACAACAACGTCGGAGTCGCGCACAAGCTGATCTGCCGACGAACGCATTAGCGAAGAAACGTGAGGAATCTCCTTCTGGATGTATTCTTTGTTGGCCCCAACCAGACGGGCAAGCGAGACAAACTCGTCGTAGATACTTACGCTGAAACCTTTCCCAAGCATCGTTTCGATGACTTGCAAAATTGGGCTTTCACGCAGATCATCGGTTCCGTGTTTGAAGCTCAATCCGAGGAATCCAAGTGATTTTCCCTTGAACTGCTGCAACAGTGTCGTTACGCGCTCAATTTGTTGTCTGTTGCTCACGAGAATCGCATCAAGCAGCGGAGTCGAAACATCTAAAGTCCGAGCATGGTAGGTAAGCGCGCGCAAATCTTTTGGTAGGCACGACCCCCCAAATGCAAAACCTGGCTTAAGATAGTAGGACGACAGGTTAAGTTTTCTGTCCATACAGAAGAGCTTCATAACCTCATGACTGTCGCAACCAGCAGCCTTGCAGATGTTGCCGATCTCATTCGCAAAGGTCACTTTAAGCGCGTGAAACGCATTGTCTGAATACTTCAGAGTCTCCGCCACGCGGATGCTGGTACGGATAAGGGGAGCCTCAAGTTCGTGGAACAACGCGGCGACGATATCACCCCCACGCTGGTCCAGTTCACCAATAACCGTGCGGGGCGGATGGAAGAAATCATTTACTGACGTGCCTTCACGCAAGAATTCGGGCACCATACACAGTCCAAAATAGCGCCCAGCAATCTTCCCCGAACTCGCTTCTAAGATAGGAATTAGAAGCTGTTCGACGGTAGCCGGAAGGACCGTACTACGGACCGCAACCACGAAGTATTCGGTCTTGGCTGCAAGGGCGGTGCCAATCTGCTCGCTGACTCGCTGGAGGGGGCCGGTAGCTAAGCTGCCGTTGGGGCTGCTCGGAGTTCCGACGCAGACCAAGGCCACCTCACTGGCAGCAATTGCGTCTAGCCAGACCTCGGTTGCGCGGAACATACCGTTCTTGGTCACGGTCGCGAGCAGGTCCGGAAGGCCGGCCTCGATCACAGGCGGTACGCCTTGATTGATCATGGCGACCTTGCAAGGGTTAGCGTCAACTCCGATGACCCTGTGGCCTAATTGGGCTAGACATGCCGCGGAAACGGCCCCTGTATAGCCAAGTCCAAAGACTGCAACTCTCATGACTAACGTCCTTATCGCTGCGAACGCAGACTCAAATCAGAGCACACGTACAAACACTCGGTAGAGTGAATTCATTCCACACATCTAAGCCGGCAGGCAGCGGTTGGCCTGGGAGAACTCGTTGCGAGGTATTTCATCGCAATGTCGCCTCCAATTCGCAACGTGCAAGTGCAGACTCAGAGCTCGCCTGTAGTTGACTAAAGATTCGATCCATAATATGTGCAGTCAAAATGATCTCTCGATAGGGAATGGGTACGGAAGTATCACTGACGATGGAGTCATAGAAGGATTCGATCAGGTATTTCATGCCCGACTTCATGTGGAAGTCTCGCTGCAGAAAGCGTCGTACATTGGTGATTCCATTAGAAAGATCCTGTTTCGCCATAGTGAGAGGAGGAATAAATTTCTCCGCGTAACTCGTGTATCGTTGGCCGCGCAACTTGGTCAGCGTTTCCTGATCCTGGTCAAGCACAAGGCCGTTTTTGTTTCCATACGCACGGAACTGGTGCAGGGAAGGGCGCATTTGCGAAGAGAACGTAAAATAGGCCGTGGTTCCTTGTTCTTCAGAAATGATGACTCTCAGCTCGTCTACGAGCTTCGTTTCGCCTCTGCTCTGGAGAAATGGGCTGATGAATCCGTGAGCCATGACATGAGGGGAGCCACTCGTAAGATGCTCCGCTATGCGAGCTATGCCATGGCTAATAGTATTGTGCAGTAGCCCACCAGGGAGCTTGCGTACCCAGTAGTTCTTGTCGTTCATCAGGGCACCTGCGAACCCACCGCTCCCAAGCTCATAGCAAAAATGACTCTCCATATGAACTGGTGGCCCGCCCAAGTAACCGCTCTGGATGAGCTCCCGCATTAGCCGCGCAGAATGCCTGAATTGATCATCGTGGCCGGCAGTTACCTTTAGGCGTCTAACGTCTGCAAATGCCAGAAGCTCTCTGGCCTCGTGCTCGTAGAGAGTGAAGGGCTTCTCTACATAGACGTGGCAGCCAGCTTCGAGGCAAGCTCTTGCGATGCTGAAGTGACTTTGGGGGGGAGTTGTAATATGGACGACATCTGGTCTCGCCTCGCTTAACAGACTCTCAAGATCATGGAAATACCGCTGGGCTCCAGACCTGAGGAACAACTGACGTGCCATTAGCGGTTCGCGGTCGCAAACACCTACGATTCGGGAACCTTTGATCCGCTTAATTTGCTCGGAGTGATCATCAGCGATTTTTCCGCAGCCCACAATTGCAACGTTAAGCATGGGCCCCTCCCTCGCGGCAACTTTCAAAATGGCGTCGAAGTCCTTCGCTCGTCGACACCGATGGTCGCCATCCGACGCGAGACTTAAGCTTGAGGTTGCTGTAACGTGTTTTCTTCCAAGACGCGTGCCAAGCCTTGCGATTGTATACCGGAGGTAACTGGCCCTCTGACCACCTCGAGTACCACTCCCACAGAAAGCACAGGTAATAGGTCAATACGTGCGGTAGGTAGATCGATTTGAAAGACCTAACGTTACGCTTATAAAGGCGCAGAAACCTGCGACTGGAAGGAAGATCATCATCGACCACATTGAAGACCTCGCCGTCAATGTTTTTTGTCAGACCAGCCAGCACCACCGCCTCCGCGCAGTTGTCCACATAAGTGAGAGGAATTGTGTTTCCACCGCCGAGATGCAAAAAGATTCCAAATGTGTCGATACCAACCCGACTGTGTATGCCCGAACCTCCGGGGCCATAAACCCAGCCAGGACGGATGATGACATAGGGAATCCTATGACGCCGGCCGTAATCCATCACAAGTTTGTCCTGCTCTGCCTTCGCAAAGCAGTACGCGCTGCCACGTAATTCTGGATGTTCCTCGACGGGGGCGGACTCGTCCAGCAACCTCCGTTTGGGATTCCCGCTATTTTTATAGACGGCGAAGGAACTCATGTTAGCGAACCGGCGCAGGCCTCCTTGGGCAACACATGCGTCAAGCAGATTCCTCGTTGTCACAACTGAGTTCGCGAAGGAGTCAGGAAACGACTTTTCCCCTTTTCCCGCGGCCAGGTGAAAAACCACCGTTACACCTGCCACCGCAGCGGCGCAATCGTCGGCAGAAAGTAGGTTGCCTGTCATGATTTCGACTTGTGCGCCATGTTTATGAGCGCGAAGCATCTCATCAAGGCCGTCCGTTGTGATGGATGGTCTCACGAGGCAACGCAGATTACGAAAGCCAAGATCGAGAAGCGCAATTACCACTCTACGGCCAATAAAGCCTGTTGCACCGGTTACGAGTATTCGCTCGACCTGGCGGACGATCAAAGAATCGGTGGGGGGAGGCATCGCTAGCTGACATCCTTTCCTGCTGTAGTGACGTATGGCTCTCTTATCGGATTGATCCCTACAAAACCAAGCAGCCTACCCAGGTGGTCAAAGAGCCTGACGAGAATACTCATAAATTTGCCCTGTCCCATAGCCAAGGCAAATGGAAGTGCCAGGACATAGCTTGGAGCGGCCACAGCAGAGGTTAAGATGTCACGCATAGCAAACGTGGGATGAGCCAGGGAAGTGTATCCTCTTAGGAGTGCCCGCCTTAGCATGAAGGAGCGGTTCCAGCGTATGGGTGGAACAACTTCAAATGCTACCGCCTCGTTACACCAGATAAAGACATACCCCTTCTCGATCATCCTACGGAAGAAGTCCTGGTCCTCTCCCGTGCGAAACTCCGGCCGGAATGGTTGCACCATCCCCGCGAAAACCTCTTTCTTCAGCAGTGTGTTGCCAGTGCGTCCCTTGCGCCAGTCGATCACGAAGCCAGTCGGGTAGGTGGGACGATCGTAGAACTTGCCTGCCACAACCCATGCGGGCGGGCTCTCGGAGAAGCGCGGATACACTGGCCCGAGGGCGCCGTGCGCGTTGTGCTTGCTGCAGGCCTCGAATAGCGTAAGCAACCAGCGCTGAATCGGGGACTCGTCGTCGTCAATGAACACTACAAAGTCTCCGATGGCGTGTTCGATCGCCGTGTTTCGTGCCAGGGCTATATTCTGCTCAGGCTCGACATAATATTCGACGTGAACCACTTGCCTGGCTGCGAAAGTGGAGACCACACCAGCTGCCGACCGATGATTATCGTTGTCCACAACTAGAATTGAATAGGTGAACAATCCTCCGGTGTCTTGATCGCGAAGATCCTCCAATAGGCTTTTCAATAGGTCAGGTCGCCTATACGTGCAAATGCAAACAGTAATGTGCGTTGAGGGACTAGTCATCAGAGTAGCCTGTTATGGCCTCTAAAAGGCGCTCATGTGAAACTAACTACAGAAGCGGTCGGACCGACCAACGCTCGTGGCGTACAAGAACGGAGGGAATGACAAAATACGGCGAGTGAGGTCTTTCACTACGATTGCTCAAACAGCCCGAACTCTCGCCGGTCCTTGTCAGGCGTCCTCTCCAACGTGGCCGTGGAACATTGATGGCCAGGAGAAGACACAGGAACCATAGATCATGCGTTCCCTTGAGAAAGCTTGTCTCGGTTATGTTGTTCATGACGATGCTCAGCAAGATCACCAGGCGCAGGCTCCCGAATGCGAAGTCACTCTGAAGGTCATCGAGTGCACCGGAAAAGCCAACGGCGATAACAATGAGCAGCAGCACTACTCCGATCACGCCAAGTTCGACATAGACATCGATGTAGCCATTATGCCCTTGTTCGGGCCGCCACCCGGGCGTCTTCCTGGACCAATTGTCGAGAGGATAAGTGGCGTATCCAATAGGCCCGACCCAAAGAGCGCCGATCCCGACACCTGCTATTGGACGTTTCTCCGAAATATGAAGTAGGTCGGCCCATATGAGTGTACGGTCTGTAAACGTCATATCGCGGCCTGTGGCCGTAAGTATCATCGTGGCCGGCGTCGTATCGAGTACTGCGAACACGAGGTACACGAAGGGGACGAACAGGGCAGACACGATGGTTGTCTTAACAATAATACGTTTGGCGCGATCTGCTCTCTTCCTTATGAATTGCAAAGCAAGCAGAATAGCCGCACAGACGGAAAACGCAATGATTGCCGTACTGCTGTGCGTGTTCTTCGAGCCGCTCAACAACCAAAGCGTGAGAACGAGGAGCAGAGCGTCCAGTGTCAGCTTTTTCTTGGGCCAGTTCTGAATAACCTGCCATGTAAAAAAAAGCCCGCTACACATGAGTACCTGCCCTAGACTGTTTTTATCTGTGGCGAGTCCAACCCAATCTTCCTCGAGGCCGCTCCAGTTATACGCAACTCCTATATTCCTGAAGTATTTGATTGCGATGATCGAAAGCGGGATGACTAACAGATAAGTGCGTCGGAGCAGAACCCGAATCGCGCCAAGAGGACTGTGCTCAGTAAGTACGACGACCACCATCACAAGCGTACCCATCGACCGGATACATCTCCGAAGTGAAATGCCAGGGAAAACGGACCATATGATACTCAACGCCATGAAGGTGAAGAGTACGAGCACCCACTTATTGTGAGTGAGAATGTCCTTGGTCCGTTCCGCCCGTGAGTTAAGCAAATAAAGACCGAGCACGATCAACAAAGGCATTACCAGTTCGTCCGCAAGGCTGCCAGAAGAAGAGTCTGGATGACCTGGGTTCAACCAAGTCGACAAGGTCCTGGTGCTGCCGAAGAACAGCCAGACATACGGGACCCATATCCTAGAGGATGGTGCCTCAAGCTTGGCAATGGGAGCCCGTGCCGAACCTGGTGTGCCGGCGAGTAAAAGACCTGGCTCTGTCTGAATCACGCGTGACCCTGACGACGAGCACGAGGGCTGACGCGCGGAACGGATAATAGAGCGAGATAGCGGTCCGCCTGCGCTTTGGGGTTGTAGTTCTGATAGAACGTGGATGCTGTACGAGCGAGGCGCTCGCGTTCTTCCCCGTCATGATACAACTCCACAATTGCGTCGGCCATTTGCTCCACATTCTCGGGATCATAGCACCGAATCATCATATCGTCGAAGTAGCGCGCGATCACGGCGAGACGCGGCGCTACAACTGGTACGCCTAAATATACGTACTCTAACAGCTTCACCGGAAGCATATATCTGTCGCAAGCGAGGTTATGCCGATTGCCAATAATGCCTAAGTCCATCCCGGATACCATCAGTGGTATCTGCTCGACTGGAAAGAATTTACCGCTGAAATGAACCTTTCCCTCGAGGCCCAACTGCGACGACAACGCGATTGCCTCGCGCAGGTAGTCGCCGGAGCCGTATACCCATAGTTCTGCAGGTATGCGATTGGCGACAAGGGCCATTGCACGCACAATGAGGTCGATGCCCAGGCGGTGCGCAATCGTACCGTGATAGACGATTCGGAACACCTCGTCCTTCTTTGCGGTGGTCGTGGGCCTGAGCGGCTCCATGTTTGGGAGATTCAACATCACGGTGATTCTCTGCTCCGTAAGTCCGCAGAAGTCGATAAGATAGTCTTGTTGGTTGTGGTCTGCGCAGAACACATGATCGGCGAAGTTCGCCGACAGCCGCTGCTCGATCTTGAGGACCTTGATTGGCCAGTCATTCTCCTTGGCGTTGAACTTCACAATGTAGGTGGCGGTCATAAGGTCGTGGACGTCCAGCATCAACCTGGCGCCGAGTATCTTCGGAACGATCGCGGCAAACACTAACGCGTTGGGCATGTTGTGTACGTGAACGACATCGTAGCGGTGACGGAACGAGCGAAATGCAAGGAAGAATAAGGACTTCAGCAAGAATTGTAGATAGGACCAGAAGTACCTGAGCGTGCTCTGGCCTTGGTACTTACTCATCACACGAAAAATGGTGCCGGTCCGGAGAGCGTCGCGTGTCGGCTCGTCGTTTGCCCTAAGGGCGATCACATCGACCTGATTTCCCTGGTCCTCGAGTGTCCGTACATAAGACTTGATTCGAGCGTCGTTAATGTAGTGCGCATAGGCTAACATGCAAACGTTCATTGTTTACCTCTATGGGGTGCTCTAAAAGTTCAGCCGAACGTACCTGCGATTTGAGGATCTACTGAACTGCCTCGGAGTGGCCAGTCGAGTCTATGGTCAGCCGACATGACGGTAAAGAATGCGACCGGTCGTCTGTAGAACAGAGTCTGGCATCATCGCGAACATGCGCTTGAGCACACCGGATGGGCGCCGTTTAGCCACAACCTGTACCTGCTTCTGGGACCAGCGAAGGTACACCAGTTCTGACGATTTTGCTCCCCACCGTTCTTTGAACGCAATGAGCCCAAGATTGTCGGCATCTGAACGGCCAAAATCCATGCACGTCAGCCTCGCTGCTTTGGCTTCAACGATCGCTTTCCAGAAGAGAAAAGGAGTTCCCCCGAGATTCTGAAACGCAGTATCGGAACAGCCGTACTTATATGTGAGTATGTTCTTGTGCTGTACCGTCAGGATACTGGCAATCTCATTCCCATTTTTGAAGGCCACCCGAATCTGTAATCGGTTGCCCAGGCAGGCGACCAAGTTTCTGAACCATTGAATCGGCTGTGGCGGGAGTTGGTGTCGGCGGCGCGTCTGAAGCATGAGGCGATAAAACGCCTTTAACAGGCGTTCCGAGTTGCCGCTTTCGTACCCGAGTCCTTCGCGCTCGGCGCGTCTGATGGCTCGCTGCACCGTATTTTTATGCGTACGTAGCAGGAGTTCGTCTGTTGCTGGCCTCAGATCCAGCATGTGGAGATAGGAAGCGGGAGACCTGATGGCGCCGTCACGAACGGGCAGATCGCACGTAGGCCGGAGCTCGACATATTTCCACGTCCCTGCATCGACGGCGTTCTTCAGCGCCCCCACAATAGCAGCAGCACTCGGGCTGTCTAGCAGCGGCTCGCAGTGGTCCGAGAATGGGAGGGACACCATTCGGTGACCGGTGAGCCAGCTGTTGATTTTGCACAGTACGATGCCGTTTGACAACGGCGAAGCTGGCGGTGAAGTGGTATAAACCACGGGCGTGTAGCCGTACGTTCGTTGCAACGCTTCAAGCCAGGGCTGGCTGTGAAAGACAGATGTGGAATTGTGGTGCGCGATGAATTCGGCCCATCGGGAATCGCTAAGCGGATCAAGAGTGTAAACCATCAGGGTCCTTCCTTCGTTAGCGTTTCCTCGTTCGCAGCAGGTGGCTGTGCAGAGAATACCGATGTTTTCGCAAATTCAGCGACGTCGCGTGGCAGCGCATACCAGGCATCGGCTCCGAACTTCGCGGAGACGTAGGCGAGAAACTCCTCGTATAACGCGAGCGGGAATTCCGTGCGACGAGCTGGCTTACCAAACGCGGTGTAATCGGGATGCACATTGACGAGCGCCAGCCCACCCTGTCGTGCGACCCAATCGAGCTTGCGCTTCCAGATGTCGTTAGTTGTTTCGCCGAGAACCAGGTAGAGCGTAGAATCCTGCGGAAGCGTGTACGGAAGTTCTACGTAGCCACTTCCATCCGATCGCTCCACCCAGAAGGGATAAATTGTGTTGACGCAATCTGGCTGGGGCTCAAATGGATCGGTGTCGAAGGTCGACGCGTCATACAACACGTTTAGCTCTTTTAACCATTCGAGGTTGTGGAGCATGAACGCGGACCTGAATCCTACTGCGTGCCAATGTTTGAGATGCCCGTTAATGCGTTTGACTCCGGCGCTGAACGCGGCCTTTGATCGATACAACGTGCCGTCGTGGTGCAGATCGTGAACTCCCACTTCAAAGCCGCGTTCGACGAGAAAAGATCTCAGTGAGGCGGGGGTGTCGTACTCCCCTTCGGGAACGAAGTTGAAGGACGACCTGAAGCCCAGAGTCATCTCCAATTCAGCGAGGGCCGCGCAGCGCTCCAGTCCCTTTCTACCCTCGACGTCGTGTGTCAGAACGAAGGCAAACGACTTTCCTTTAGGCCATCCAGACCACCACACCGGCCGCTGTGCTGCAGATTCGTCGATTGGCCAGACGCTCGCACTGCGACGGCGCTGGCGGGAAGCAATGCGTGCTCTAAGCAATAGCCGTATGCCGTGCGGAATCGCCGGCTTGAAACAATAGTAAAGATCGATAAGCTTCATATCAGTTGCCTTGTCACACCGCCAGACCTAAGAACGTGGCCCGCGACGGTCAACTCGCGGAAAAGGCACCAATGAAAGCGCGATGTTGACCCAAGATGTCACAAATAAACTATCTTTGCGTAACGATCGCTCGCACATAGCGGCGGCGCGCTCTTTCGAGGTGACCTTCGGAGAGCTCGGTGGCATTCTAATCGGTAACACCAGCTGGCGGCGGCGTCTTACGGAATCGCACACCTTTGCACTTTACCTGCGAGACGATGAGATGACTCGCGCCCTTGAGGCTTTGTCGAGGTCTGGTGGCTCGTCGGAATGCTGAATCGGAGCTGAGACGCGAACTATTAACGCGGGCTAGACGTAGGATTGTCTTTGCGTAAAGCGCATCGTCTCCTCGGATACGCGGGCCAGTTGTTCCAAAGTGAGTTGAGGATACATCGGTAAAGAGACAATCTCGGTGGCTACCTTTTCGCAGACCGGGAACTGCCCGGATATGTATCCAAGCGAACGGTAAGCCTTTTGGAGGTGCAGGGGAACGGGATAGTGAATGCCACTTCCTATAGAGGCGGACTTCAAGTGGGCCACCAGGCCTTCGCGGCATTCTGTGCGGATGACATAAAGGTGGTAAACAGCGCGGGACCATGAAGGTTCGCAGGGTAACGTTATCGATTCGGACGCGCTTGCGAGAAGACGGCTGTACTCAGTGGCGCGCTCGCGGCGCTTTGCATTCCATTCTGGGAGATGCCGTAGTTTCGCGTGCAAAATGCCAGCCTGCATGGCATCGAGCCGCCCGTTGTAACCCTCGATGTCATGGTAGTACTTTTTGGCTTGGCCATGGTTACGAAGCATATTTATCGTATGAGCTATACGCGCATCGCTGGTAGTTACGGCTCCAGCTTCTCCACAAGCACCTAGGTTCTTGCCTGGATAGAAGCTGAATGCAGCAGCTCTTCCCAAAGATCCGGCTTTCATCCATTGGTTGACCTTGCGAGAGAAATACTCAGCTCCATGCGCCTGGCACGCATCTTCTATCACGATAAGACTGTAGCGATCGGCGACCTCCTGTATTGCGTCCATATCCGCGCACTGACCATATAGGTGGACAGGGACGATGGCGCTGATGCGCCGGTTGCTTCGTTTGCTGATTAGGGCTCCATGATGGTCTACGTAACACTTAGTCTCTAAGTATTCCCGCAACTTTGTGGGGTCCATGTTATACGTGCGTTCGTCGATGTCGACAAACTCCGGAAGTGCACCCGCTTGCGAGATCGCTTCGGTCGTCGCGATGAACGTATGAGGAACAGTGATAACGACATCACCTTGCTTAATGCCGGCCGCAATCAAGGCAAATCGTAGTGCGTCGGTGCCACTGTTCACTGCAACCGCATAATCAACGTCGCAAAAAGCGGCGAACGCTTTCTCGAAATCCTCAAGCACGGGGCCACCGATGAATTCAGCAGTGTGCAACGCATGATGGAAGACCCTTGTGAGCTCCCGCTTGAGTTCTATATGAGGAGTAACCAGATCAAGAAAAGGAATGCTGTTGGGAACTTCTCTAAAACTGGACATAGTGTCATTCCATAAGTTGTTCGATATAACGCAAAACTTTTGCTGGATTGCCAGCAACGATGCAGTTGGGAGGGACATCTTTGGTGACCACGCTGCCGGCGCCTACAATTGCGTTCTCGCCGATCGTAGTGTTGGAAAGAATCGTGGCACCGGACCCGATGGAAGCGCCCTTCTTGATCACTGTACGTTCGATTTTCCAGTCAGCTTCGGTTTGCAGTCGTCCTTCGCTGGTAGTAGCGCGAGGATAGCTGTCGTTGAGAAAGATTACTCCATGCCCGACGAACACGTTGTCTTCGATGACGACGCCTTCGCAGATAAAGGTGTGACTGGAAATCTTGCAGCGTTTGCCGATGCTGGCATTTTTTTGGATTTCCACAAATGTGCCGATCTTTGTCTCATCCCCTACGTCACACCCGTACAGATTTATGAATTGCGAAAGGCGAACGTTTTTCCCTAGCTTTACGTCGTCCGTGATGCAGTTGTAGGAGTTCATAGATAAACTAACGAGCCTCTCTTGTTGAGTGATTCGGTAGCGGCTTCCAACATTTTGACCACTCGCAGCCCTGCGTAGCCATCGTTAAGTGGGGCTTGCCCATTTGAAATGCACTCCCCGAAATAGGTCAGTTCCTGACGCAGGGCCTCGACCTGCTCCAGTTGAGGAGCCCACATATCTCCGGACCGATAGTTAACCAAGAGATCGTAGACGCCTTCGTGGCTGGTGACGTCCACCCCCTTGTCGTACACCTTTACTTTTTCATCGGCTTCGAGATCGTTCCAGACAAGCATTCGCTTCTCGCCGCCCAGAAGTGTCGTCCTGACCTTTACCGGAGAGAGCCAGTTAACATTGATGTGTGCAATGACATTATCGGGGAAATAGAGCGTCATGTACGCCACATCTTCGTGACCGTTCAGGTGTTTCTGCCCGGTCGCGACGACGGCTTCGGGGCTAGCCTTTAGGAGATAATCCATGATCGACAAATCGTGTGGAGCAAGGTCCCATAGAACATTTATGTCATGCTGGAACAGGCCTAAGTTGACGCGCGTGGAATCGTAGTAGTACAGCTTTCCGAGGGTCCCCTCATCGAGAAGCTGCCATATTTTCCTCACAGCACCGGTGAACAAGAAGGTATGGTCCACCATAATTGTGAGATTCTTCCGTTCAGCGAGAGTGATCAGTTCCTCAGCTTGCGCTGTGTTGCTGGTAAAAGGCTTTTCAACAAATACATGCTTGCCATTATCCAATGCAGCTTTTGTCAACTCGTAGTGTGTCCGGACCGGAGTGATGATGGCGACGGTGTCTATTTTATGCGATGAGATCACGTCCGCGGCGTCCGCAGTTATCTCGATTCCTGGATAGGCCTTTTGTGCTCGCTGCCGAGCGGCCGAGCTATTGTCAGCGATCATGACAACCTGGGAATCCTCCAGACTGACAAGGTTCCTGACGACGTTCGGTCCCCAGTACCCATAACCAATTACAGCAAACTTCATGCTTCTCACCGCCCCTTATGACTACTTATGCCCGTGAAGGGTAGTACATTGATGCTCCGTATTAATCAATACTGCTGTTGGTTCCCTCTATCTGTGTTGAAACTCAGCATGCGCCCCTGAACACTGCGCGGGGGGTACGCATGATGATCTTAAGGTCGAGCCAGGGAGACCACGATTTCGCGTATTGCAAATCCAGCCGTACCATCTCATCGAATCTGAGGCGGTTTCGACCGTACACCTGCCACAACCCAGTGATCCCAGGTTTGACCTCCAATACCCGGCGGCGGTGCCAGGTCTGATAGGCGGCCAACTCATACGGAATTGACGGTCGAGGTCCAACGAGTGACATATCACCTCTCAGAACGTTCACCAACTGCGGCAGTTCATCCAGGCTGGTTTTGCGCAAAATCTTCCCAACTCGTGTCACTCTCGTATCCTTCGTAAGCTTATATACGCCCTCACCATTCCCGTTGAACGGTTTATGCTCTGCCTTACCCGCTATTAATTGGGTCACATACTCCTTGTGAAGGCTATCGTCATTGCCCATTCGCATCGACCGGAACTTCAGCAACGTGAAGTGTTGACCGTACTGCCCGACCCGTTGTTGTCGAAATAACACAGGACCCTTGGATGACACTTTGATTGCCAACGCAATCATTACAAATAGGGGTGTGCAAAGGATCAGTATCAGTAGGCTGCCGACAATATCCATCACTTGCTTAATCCGCAGCAGGGAACCTGTACGCTTGTCCGGGCTCAATAGATCTGGATACAACGCTGGATTGCTTGGGCGCCCGCTATTGTCAAGGTCCCAGTCATCGGGAAAGAAGTGGAAGGAGATGCTAAGTTGATTGAATTGGTCTGGCTCCAACTGGTTTCGTAGAGTAGTGCTCACCTTGCCTAGCATCACACACAAAATCGAGCTCTTCTCCTTGCGCGCGAGCCCTGTGAACATCACGCCGACCGTAGCCCGATCTCTGTACCAGCCGAGTACATCGGTGTCCCTGATGGATAACGGCAGGGCACACAGGATATCGGTGAGGGTTTTGTCGTTCTTTTCCACACTTTGCTGATTCCCAGCCTCTAGCAACATGAGCAGGAAGCTATCTCCAGAGCGCTCCGTCCTTTTGCGCTCGATTGAGATCGTCCGCTTAAAAATCGCTTCATTGAGAACCTCGGGTGCTCCAACGGATGGACTCCCGGGTAGAGGGTCAGCGGAGTTTTCAACTTTATCGATTCGAAGCAGAGTCACAACTAACTCCTCTCTCGACCATTCATCCGCATGTTATTGTGGACGTGCTCTTGCTACATATGGTTTGTCTTGAGCCAAGAGAGATCAGATTATTGCGAATGCTCGTCCAAATGGGAATCTACACGCAACGACTCTGGGTCTGTGAAGTCAAAACGAATCATTGTGCCGAAGCGCCGTTCGGCCGCGAAATAGTCGCAGGACTGTAGTAGTAGTCGCTTGCCGCCGCGCTTTTCGAGCTGTTCACAACCGCACCAACCAGCTTCTTAGGCTCGATCGCTTCGAGTCCTCTTTGCAATTGTCGTTTCTGTGTCCTTCCTTCACGCGTAGTTAGAAGAATTCCATCTGCCAACCGCATCCAGGCGCTCGTGTCCGCCAAGGGTAGCACGGGGGGCGAATCGATAATGATCCAATCAAACAATGCGTTCAACTGATCCAACAGCGAGGACAGCTTTCCTGATTGTAGGAGTTCAAGCGCATTGCTCGGAGAGCTGCCTGCTGGCAAGAGCCAGATGTTGGGGCCTTCGAGATGGTAAACACTTGTCGTCACACTACGGTCGTCCTGTAGGCATTCAGAGATGCCGGGATTCCTTCCGAGTCCGAACATCTGCGATAGAGACGGGCGCCGCAGGTCTCCCTCCAGCACCAACGTCCTCTGTTGTGTTCTTAAGGCGAGGGCGCAAGCCAGGTTGGCCGCAACCGTACTCTTGCCTTCTTGAGGAATTGTGCTCGTGATCAGCACTCTCTTGAGCGGCCGATCCCGCCGGAGATGTCGTAGTCGCAGTCCTAGAAGGCGGAAGGCTTCCGCCGCCGGACTCCCGCTGTCCGTAAGGGATACCAGCCGGCTTTGAGGTGTAAGCGAGACCTGCAGAGACTGGAATTGGTCGAACGGATCCAGAAGTTCTTGAGGGTGCGAATACTCGGCTGCTGCGGAAGCTGCGGGCCTCGTCTGAAATGGCGGACCTCCCGGGAAGCCGATTGAAGCGTCGTGACCTTCGGCTTTCCCGACCTTAGTCTGCTCAGGAAGTTCCCATTGCGTTGCTGCGTGACGTTCGGCGCGCAGCAGCATTTCAGTCTCTCCCGACAGCGCCGCCGAGTCAGTTCCAGAGGATTCGGCTTCCGGTCGTTGTGATGCGTCAGATATACGGTTCATGTTTGCTCACTTCAACGACTAAAAACGTGCCCAGAGCGAAATCACTCACGATGGTCTTTGCAGGGGGCTTTGTACACTGGAAAAGTAGACTCAGCCGCGTAGATAGCTGAGCGCAGAACCCGCCAGGATGGTAACGACGATTAGTGCAGTCATCGCCCACCCCAACGTCATTCTCTTCTTGTTGTTTCGTTCATCCGAAGGACCCACGATCTCCGGGATCTCAGATAGAATCGCCATCGGAAGCAGGTCCTTGATTTCCTTTTCGCTGTGTAGGCGATCGTCCACAACTTCAAACGAAGCAACCACAATGAGGCCCAACGCAAGGCCGACGCCCAGTCCGATTCCGCAAAAGTGGAGTCGGTTCGGAAAATCTGGTGTCAGCGGTAAACTCGGAGGGTCAAGTACGGTGAACCGCTCACCTTGCTGCACCTGTTCCATGTTAGTGGCTATCGCTGATTCATTCTGCTTTTTTAGCAGTTCGTCGTAATTAGACTTAGATTGATCATAGCCGCGGGTCAGATCCGCTAGCTCCTGTTCGCGCGCAGGTGCTGAGTTCAAGCGATCTTGGTAGCTGTTGACTCTCGCTTTTAGCGTTGCAATAGCTCGCTCGCGATTCGCAATTTCCGCTTTGTTGGCATGCAATTGACCTTGCAGTTGCAGCGCCGAGTTTTGTAAAGGATCCACTGCATCGCCCGTAGCGGTTCCTTCGCTCTGTTTACCACCATTACCTTCCTTCTTCAACTCGGCGACGAGCATGCCTCTCATCTTCTCGGTCGTGGCTATTTGTTCCTTCAGAGTTTGGACTTCAGGGTAGTTGTCGGTATAGAGAGATCTAAGCTCTGCCAGATGTGACCGTAATCTATCGAGTTCCCTGTTAGTCGCAGCCAAACCTGTCGGAGTGCCGTCGGCAGACCGGGAAGTCGTATAGACAGCTCTGTATTGCTCGATCAATGTTTGGAGGTATACCTGCTGCTGCTTCGCGGTGTTGAGAGTATCCTGTTCGTTCTGTAGCTGCGCTTGGAGACCGCTGAGGATTTGGAGGTTGCTCGCTTCCTGAGAAGGCAATTCGCCTTCATGCTGCACTTTGAACGCTCGAACCTTCGTTTCCTGCTCAGCTAGACTCGCGCGGGCCATCTCCAGCTGGCTCCCGATAAACTTAGTGGTGTCTTCGGACTGTTGCTGGCGTACTCTCAGATTCTCGCTAATGAACAGGTTCGTCAATTCGCCCGTTACCCGTTGGGCTATATGGGGATCACGCGCCGAATAGTGAACCCTAAAAGCTGTGATCTGATCGCCTTGCGTGCCACGTACAAGCTCGATGTCGATGTCTTTACGCATGAGCTCGACTTTTTCATCTGGTGTGATCTGACGGTGAGTTTCCCCATAGAGGTTCAACTTGTCGATGATCAGAAGAAGGCGCGTGCGGCTAAGAATCTGTTGTGTAATACTTTGCAGGCGGTTCTGCAGGTCGTCGACGACATTTGGCACGACATAGTTGCTAAGCATAGTACGCTGCTCTACCAGGATCAGCGTGCCCGACTTGTAACGTGCCGGTAGAAGCCAACTGGCTGCCCAGATTATGAGCCATCCCAAGAATAACGGCACTAAGAAGTGGACGTGCCGGCGGCGAACCACCTCCAGATAGTGCTGAAGGTCACGCCATTCCGTGTTCTGTTCCTCGTAGAGTTCTGTCACAATTATTTCCCCAGTGGTCGTGTCAATCGATAGGAGACGGAGATGAACTCGCGATTGCTGTCAGGCGCGGAGGATAATACCGCGATGTCGCTATAGCTCTGGTGCAAACGGGCAAATCCAAGTTCCATATTGAGGTGTTCGCTCATGGAGTGGTGCACCGAGAATGTTCCGGAGTTCGCCTGCCCTCCTGGATTGGGTGAGGGAAAAGACGGGGTAATATTCTTGTTGTTAGAGTAGCTACCCGCCGCTCCTACAGACCAGGTACTTGTTATTTGCCAGAGGACAGAGGCATTTGCACTATCTGACTCGAAGGCTCCGGGCAAGCCTAGCCCCCCGGTAACGGTCCGTGAGTAACTCGCCACAACATTGGTATATGTCCTTTGCCAGCCGATGCTTGCCATCACAGAGGGCGTCCACGAGTTGAACGGTGGCGAGAGCGCCTGAGTGGCGGTGGTGTACTGCGGACCTCCCGATAAGGACAAGGAAAGCGTAGGGTTCAAATAAATTGTATAAAAGGCTAAGATGGTATGCGTCCGTACCTCAGGTTCGGAAATTAAGGGATTGGCTTGCGCGTTCACAGGATTAGATCGGCTTCTCAAGCCTTGATAGATCACACCAACGTACTGCGTGCTAGACATGCGCTGACTGTAGAAAGCCGAGCCACCGAGCGAATGCGAATTGTAGAAACCAGGAGCCTCGGACGGAGTTGGGTAGTCACTATCCGTAGAAACTCCGCTGGCACCGATCATGCCATTCCTCCTGAATTGGTATCCCAATCCCATATTTGCGGTATTGTGGATCTGGTCAGCGTAAGGAGTGACAACCGCTACTGCTGGAGTCTGTGACGAGCTAGCTATGGCCCCGCCCGAAACAGGATAGAGCTGATCGAATGCATTTGAGCTCTTTTGAAAGGAGTCGCTTAAGCTGATGGTCATGTTGTGGCTCAGACGGTACTGAAAGTTCAGGGCCGCATTCTGAGCTAGTGTATTGAGAGTGCTTGTGTGCTGATAGAACGTGAACCCCGGACTGTATGCGAACGCCAGTTGCTCCCGCGTGGTTGTTTTGTTGAGCGTAATCGTAGGCGATAATGTGTAGATAAAATCGCTTACTTGGGTGGCGGTAACGCCCGGCTGGACGTTGTCATTGTAGTCAGTTGTGAAGATCAACCCGGCAGCCAGATAATTTGAACGCATTTGAGATCCGACTGTAGTCGGATAGCCCTCGATGCTCACCGGGGGCGGTGTCAGCATTTGGGATTCATTAGCTGAAGTGGTAGGTATCTCGTATGGGATCGATCCGATCTGAGACCAGCTCGGCTTAACCCAGAGCAATGCAAGACTGAGACAAACACGTGTGAGCATATGCATGATTTAAGGCACGACGACAGTATCGTGCGGACTAAGTGTGATGTTCGGACTTTTGCCTTTAAGGAAGTCCTTATAGTTGAAAACGATGCGGGTCTGACCGCCGCCAGGAGTCTCCCGCAGGATGTAAATAGATTTCTGCTTGGCGAAGTCCCGTGGCCCTTCGGCAATTGCAATTGCGTCCACGATCGTCGGCGCAAGTGCGAGTGGGTATGACCCGGGCTTTATCACCTGTCCCAGGATGTTGAACTTCTTGCTGTTGATCTGCTCGACCATCACCGTAACTTCTGGCTTGGTGATGTAGTACTGCAGTTTAGCAGCGATGTCTTGTTCGAGTTGCAAAGGAGTCCGTCCCGCCGCCTGAACTTCTCCCAATAGCGGCAACGACAACTTTCCGTCCGTTCGCACTTGTATAGACCGAGAAAAGTCGGGTTGCTTCCAAACATTGATCGCTAGGACGTCGTCATTACCAATGACGAAGGTATCATCGCCCGGTTTGTTGCCAGATGGTGCCAGCGGTTGTGCGGGTGAGGCCGCTACGGTAGCTGCGGGGAGTCCGTGACTAGTCTGACACGGGGCTGGCATTTGACCCAAAAGAGAACCGAAAAGAATAGTCAAGATGGATCCTGATCCTATTGGGTGATGGGCTCTGCTTTTCAAAACGACTCCTATCGATGACTGTTGAGAGTTAGTCCTCGAGCTTCCGCAGATTGCATGGCCGGAGAGATTCCTGCAAGCTCTCGTACTGGCACAGGTTCCACATCACTGGCGTCAATTTCCACCGCCACGGACTGCGCCATCATGTCCACGGAAAGGACGAGACGGTACAGGTTCTTCTTCCGAACCAGAGTGCCTTCGACGCCTTCGAGGGATCCTCGCGTGACGCGAACCCGCTCGCCGCATCTCGGGAAGGGATGAGGTTCTACGCGAAACTGCCCTTCAACTACCCTTCGGATCGCCCGAATCTCGGTTTCCGGAACGATCGCGACGCGTTCGCCGTGGAAAAGAATCGTGTGAATTCCTGGAGTCGTCACGACCTGCAATCGGCGATCGAGTCCTCCCTGGACAAAGACATAGCAAGGAAAAAGGGGCAGGGTGAGTAGCTTTTGTCTGTCTTTCCAGCGTCGTATTGACTCATAGAGTGGCAGAAACACCTCAAAGCCCTTTGCAGACAGCATCTCCGCCACTGCCCTCTCGTGCTGGTGACGGGTGTAGAGCACCCACCAGGCTGAGGCTTCGTGTATTCCGACGTCTAGGCTGATCTGTGTGGGCGGCAATTTATTTCGCCCTTCCTTGGATTGTGTGGTGGCGACATTCAGCCAAGCAAACAAAGCTTCGCCCTGTGAGCTACAGCCCCTGTTTAACACGTGGCTAAGACTTCGAGCGTTTTGGAAAGGTACAAGCGTGCCATCGTGCAGGCTTGCGGTATGGATGATTTCTAAGGAAATAGGCGACTTGCAGCAGCCCGGTCTTTTGGAGGTGACGCTGTGGTGCAGGGGCTTGCATAGACACAGCACATATTCTTGGATTGTGTCGTACGACGTCCAGCCAAGCGAACGAAGCTTCGCCCTGTGAGCCACAGCCCCTTTTTTACACATGGTTCAGACTCGAAGCGTTTTGAAGAGGACAAGGTGCATCGTGCAGGTTTGCGGTATGGATGATTTCCAAAGGAATCGGGGACCTGCAGCAGCCCAGTCCTTCGATGTGACGCTGTGCTGTGCGGTTGCATAGACACAGTACATACTCTTGGATTGTGCCGTACGACGTTCAGTCAAGCGAACAAAGCTTCGCCCTGTGAGCCACAGCCCTGTTCTTTTACATATGGTTCAGACTTCAAGCGCTTTGAAGAGGACAACGTGCATCGTGAGGGTGCGGTCTGGCATGATTTCCGAGGAAATCGGCGACTTGCAGCAACCCGGTTTTATGGAGGTGACGCTGCGCTGTAGGGGATTGCATATATACAGCACATACTTGTGCTTTTTCGGTGTGGTCTTTTGTAATTCAGTGACGTATGCAGGGGCCTTAGGAGTTGCAGTATATGGTATGAACTGCTAGACGTCAAGTGTTTTGGAGAGGCGTGTCATACCACAATAGAAATGTCCCCACTTTCTCCTCGATAGAAATGTCCCCTGG
>Ga0210403_10001309_pt1 | contig 23759 bp, 15 predicted proteins | sample IncBWC19MmetaG_FD_150863 | JGI IMG/M metagenome (GOLD analysis project Ga0210403, IMG submission 150863) | Forest soil microbial communities from Barre Woods Harvard Forest LTER site, Petersham, Massachusetts, United States - Inc-BW-C-19-M | ecosystem: Environmental > Terrestrial > Soil >... | reverse complement strand
CCGCCGCAGAACGGCACTTCAACCATGTCCAGGAACTGACCGTTGATGCCCGGCGCCTGCTGGGAGCCGTTGACCTCAAAGTTGTTCTGAGAGAGCACTTTGAAGTGGATCTGGTGCTGGTGGAGCTCATGGTTTTCCCGGGCGTGGTTCTCAATGATCCATTTCTCGACCGAGCCCTGGGTCGTGATGATCGCCGGAGCGTTATTGCTGTCGAACGGTGTGTCGATCGGATAAGGTTGAGTGGCGCATTTAGCTCCAGCAGCGGTTACGCAGCCGGAGGCGTTGATAAAGAACGCGCTTCCATCTTCAACCTCTTCGAAGAACACCGTGCGGGTGACCGAAGGGGTTACGTTCATGATGCCGGCAAACCGGTTCAGATTGGGGTTAAAGGTGGTAGAGCTGGCGACCCGGTCGTCCTGTAGCGGTTCGTCATTGTCGCCGGATATTACCTGCATGGTCATCAGAGGCCGCGTGGGATGGTCGTCGCCGAGCGGCCCGGTATTTTCTACCTGGGTCACGAGCTGGGCCAGATGCACCGTGGAAGAGGGCGCATTGACGATGAACTCGACACGGGCCGCCGGGGGCAGCCGGAAGTGGGTCACTGGAATCAAGTGGCCAGGCGCGGTGCCATCCTGGGAGTTGACCGGGACCGCATCGATACCCACCAGTTGGATGGTCTGAGGCACGCCGTCAAAGCGCACCTGCAGGTCGAGAGGCGCATCCGAAGTGCTGTTGGAAACCCGCCAGAACTGCTTTTCGCTGGTCTCCATGTGGATGACTGCGGGCGTGTAGGTGGTGACCCCGGTGGTGGTGTTGGTGGTGGTATCCAGCGGAACGTAGTTTACGGTGAGGTCAAGCTGGGGAACTCCGCCTTCGGTCCCGCCGGGGCTTTCGGTCAGACCTTGAAGCGTAGGCTGGTCGCGGACCACGATAATGCGATGGCGCAGGTTAGCTACCGCCGGCTGGATGTTGTTAATGCCATCGACCACCAGGGCGCCGGAGGCGCCGCCAAAGACCGCGGCCTCCGCCAGACCGTGGACGTGAGGGTGATACCAATAGAGGCCCGGAGGCTCGTTGGCTGGGAACGCCAGACTGTATTGAAAGGTACTGCCGGAGTTGACCAGGGTCTTGACCACGTTATCGCCATGGCAGGCGGGCGTGGTATTGGTGCCGTGGTAGTGGATATTCATGGAGCCGCCGGTCATGCCACCGTTGGTCGCCGGGTTCTGCGCCGTGAACGTGGTGTCGCCGCAGGTGGGCGCATTGAGAACTTCGGTGCTGTCACCCACGGGGTTAGTCGGCGTGTTGTTGGTGACAGTTATATTCAGGGTATCGCCCGGACTCACGTGCAGGGTGGGGTTCTCCAGGCCGTTGGGGGTCATGAAGCAAAACAGTTGCCGGCCGGCTGCATCGGTGGTCGTCTGATACGAGAACCGTACGTTCAGGACTCCGTATTGACTGAATAGGGCGGGCGGCTGGTGAATTACGCTGCCAGCTTTGGCCCGCGGGCAAGGATTGGCAACCGGCGAAACGGGTGTCTGGGCGTAGGCGCAAACTTGCGCCAGCGCCACGGTGATCAGGGCGATGGAAATGTGCAGACTTGAACGTGGAATTCTTTTTGTTTTCATTGAATAGCTCCGTCAGTTCAAATGGCCATATTTGGAAATCGGCTTCGTTTCTCTAGAGCGATTGGGTGCTAGGTTCCTGTCTCAACCGAGGCGCGCCCAAGCAAACAAAGAGAAAACCAAGCATGACGACCGCGAACCACGGATCCATGGCGCATCGGCTAGGCAACTGGTTTTCAAAGGAATACCCTGTTCGACATGGGATTTCCACCTTAGAAGCGGTTACCCCAGAAATACTCTGGAGCAGGTAAACGTCTCATCGGTTTTCGACAACAGCCGTGTGGTTCCGGAAGTGGCTGTGTGATCGGAGACACTAAATGAAGCCCAAGGGTATTGCAAGTAAATATTAGAGTTTTTTAAAGTAAACGGAACATCAAGGGCATTCGTTTTATTATCAATAACTTAAAATCTAAAGAGACCTGAGACGGACATCACGCAATGAAAAGCGGCCTCAGAGGAAATTACCCTCTGAAGCCGCGATTGGTTGGTCTTCAAATTTGGTGCTCTGTGAATGCGGCCCTAATCCGGCAGCCGCATTCACCGGAGATATCCAGTTCTATTGCTTAGTGCGAGACGACCCGTTCGATCGCCATCATGCCGCGGTCTTCATGTCCGAGGATGTGGCAGTGGAAGACGAAGTCTCCAATGTCCGGTCCGCGGAAGTCCATGAGCGCTGTGACATTCGGGTACGGTAACGCTTTCCCGCCACCATTAGCGGTGACGCAGGCTGGTGGTTGAGGAGGGTGCGCGGACGGATCTCCGCCGCAGAACGGCACTTCAACCATGTCAAGGAACTGACCGTTGATGCCCGGCGACTGCTGGGAGCCGTTGACTTCAAAGTTGTTCTGAGAGAGCACTTTGAAGTGGATCTGGTGCTGGTGGAGCTCATGGTTTTCCCGGGCGTGGTTCTCAATGATCCATTTCTCGACCGAGCCCTGGGTCGTGATGATCGCCGGAGCGTTATTGCTGTCGAACGGTGTGTCGATGGGATAAGGCTGGGTAGCGCATTGGGCGCCAGCCGCAGTTACGCAGCCGGAGGCGTTGATAAAGAACGCGCTTCCATCTTCGACCTCTTCGAAGAACACTGTGCGGGTGACCGACGGGGTCACGCTCATGATGCCGGCAAACCGGTTCAGGTTGGGGTTGAAGGTAGTAGAGCTGGCGACCCGGTCGTCCAGAAGCGGTTCGTCATTGTCGCCAGGTATTACCTGGATGGTCATCAGAGGCCGCGTCGGATGATCGTCACCCAAAGGCCCGGTGTTTTCGTTTTGAGTCACGAGCTGGGCCAGATGCACCGAGGAAGAGGGCGCATTGACGAGGAATTCGACACGGGCTGCCGGCGGAAGTTTGAAGTGGGTCACTGGAATGACGCTGCCAGGCGCGGTGCCGTCCTGGGAGTTGACCGGGACCGCATCGATACCCACCAGTTGAATGGTTTGGGGCACTCCGTCAAAGCGCACTTGCAGGTCGAGAGGAGCGTCCGAGGTGCTGTTGGAAACCCGCCAGAACTGCTTCTCACTGTTATCCATGTGGATGATTGCGGGCGTGTAGCTGGTGACGCCGGTGGTGGTGTTGGTGGTGGTATCCAGCGGAACGTAGTTTACGGTCAGATCGAGCTGGGGAATTCCGCCTTCGGTCCCGCCGGGACTCTCGGTCAGACCTTGAAGCGTAGGCTGGTCGCGGATCACGATGATGCGATGGCGCAAGTTAGCAACTACGGGCTGGATGTTGTTAATGCCATCCACTACTAGGGCGCCGGAGGCGCCGCCGAAGACCGCAGCTTCGGCCAGGCCGTGGACGTGGGGGTGATACCAATACAGGCCCGGAGGCTCGTTGGTCGGGAAGGCCAGACTGTACTGGAAGGTGCTGCCGGAATTAACCAGGGTCTTGACCACGTTATCGCCTTGGAAGGCTGGCGTGGTATTGGTGCCGTGATAATGGATATTCATGGAGCCGCCGGTCATGCCACCGTTGGTCGCCGGGTTCTGCGCCGTGAACGTGGTGTCGCCGCAGGTGGGCGCGTTGAAAACTTCGGTGCTGTCACCCACTGGATTGGTCGGCGTGTTATTGGTGACCGTTATATTCAGGGTGTCGCCTGGATTCACATGCAGGGTCGGATTCTCCAGGCCGTCGGGAGTCATGAAGCAAAACAGTTGCCGGCCGGCTGTATCAGTTGTCGTCTGATACGAGAACCTTACGTTCAGAACTCCGTTTGCACTGAACAGGGCGGGCGGCTGGTGAACGATACTGCCAGCTTTTTCCCGGTGGCAAGGATTGGCAACCGCCGAAACGGGTGTCTGGGCGTAGGCGCAGACCTGCGCCAGCGCCACGATGATGAAGCTCATCAAGACCATCAGGCTTGTACGTGAGATTGTTTTCTTATTCATTTTTGGTAGCTCCGTGTTTTGCATTTACCTAGGGCTCAGTCAGGTCTCTGCTGGCCAACTCAGGGGGGCTTGTCGCCCGGAACTGAGGTTTCTGCGCTAAGCAGAAGCGCGGACGTGATCGGGTGGAACAAAGGGGGCCTTGGCGGCATCAGGTATCATGCCGTGCCGGGCAAATCCACCTCGTCCCAAGGACATCTTTCGAATACATGAACGCAGCCGCGGGGCGGCGAAAGGAAACGCCGAACATCTGGAGCAATGCTGGTTGAGCGATCCAATTCACAACTTCGCTGGCCTCAGCACAGTCATGAGGTTCCGGAAGCGGCTGTGATGAGGACAACACAGTACGAGGATAAGATAGGCGGTTTTGATCGGCCGTTTAAGTTTTCTATTTTTAGAACAGACGGGCGGGTTACTCCATTGCTTTCAATATCTTAACAATTCAAAATAAATAGAGGCCGTGAATTAGAATATTCCAATATGGGAAATTTCCCAGTGAAGGCGGCCGTTCCTTTTGAGTTGCTTGCCTTGCTCTGGGGTGACAGTTACGAACCGTGCTCATGCGGGAACACTCTTTCTCGGCCGTCCGCCTTTTCTGCCATTGGCGCGCGCGGCGGTTCGCTTGGCCCCGCTTTTTGACACACCGCCCATTCGTCCCAGGTGGGCCATCCATTGGCTGGTACCGAGGATGTTGTTGAGGAGTCCGGGCACATAGTGGCTTACGTCGAGTTGTGGCCAATGCAAGCCGGTTCCGCTGCCCAGAACCTCGATTCTGGAAAGCTGTGGTGGCACGGCGTTTTCCAGCCCCTGAAGCTGCTTACGCGGAATAGTGACGATCACGTCATTGGCCAGGAAAAGGCAGACGCGATCGCCGCTTTTTTCATAGGTGGCCCGGCGCACACGCCGGTCATCCGCTTCGAACTGGCGCGCCTGCTCTCTCGCGGCCTCGATCTGGCTGTCGGTGGTGACGACTTTGTGTGCTTTATTCATGCATTTCCTTCCACAGTTCGACCAATTCGCCAAAGTGTTCGGCGGCCTGATCCAATATCTTCCGGATATCACTCTTCTTCGCATTCGCGGGACGAATCGCATCCTTACGGTCCGCCAGATCTACGTTCCCATCCAGCAACAAATCAACAATCACTTCTGTTTCGCCCAGAAAACCATGAACGTGCCGCGGTTCGTGGTCCTGCGGATAGGCGACAAATCTCACATTCTCGAATCGGCGCGAGGACACTGTCGGGATTATAACCTAAGCGGCTTCGGTTTTAAGCCAGAGACTTAATTTAATACACAATTTTTAATGTGTAACAATCCGCCTCAAGGGAGTAAGGTAGCCTAGCACATGGAAAGACTGGCAAAAATAGACTCCGCAACATCAGCATTCTGTTGAACGGCAAGATTTCGAAACTGAGTATTGAAAAGCTCTTGTATTATGCACACCGATTGCGTCTACATGCTGATATCAGGATGAAACCTGATGCAGCACCAAGAAAAGTCCGGATCGCCTGATGGAAGAGGGAGAATTCACGAGTGATCCTTAAAGAGCAGCGGAGCCGGTTTCTCACCACTGCGTGGTTCGAAATGACAACCTGGGTGGGGAAATCTGCAATCATCAGTTTTGGAGTTTGGCAATTGCCAATTTTGGCAGTTACCAATCTCCTCAGAGTTTCACCCTGTTTTTCCACAAGCCCCTGTCTGCCCATAGCCCGCTATAATCAAGCCCGAAGTCTCCGCTCATGTCAGAATTCGTCCATCTTCACTTACATACCGATTATTCGTTGCTGGATGGCGCCTGTGACGTTAAGAAGCTGATCAAGCGCGTGGCCGAAATCGGGCAGAAATCCGTGGCCATGACCGACCACGGCAACATCTACGGCACGGTCGAATTCGTGGACGCCGCGGAAAAAATGGGTGTGCGGCCCATCGTGGGCTGCGAACTCTATATCTGCAAAAAGGACGACCACCGCGCCCCGCCGGAGGGAGATTCCTACAACCACCTGCTGGTGCTGGCCGAAAACGAAGAGGGCTACCGCAACCTGATCAAGATCACCTCTGAGGCTTCCATGCACGGCTTCTATTACAAGCCGCGCGTGAGCAAGAAATTTCTGGCCGAACACAGCAAGGGGCTGATCGGGCTTTCCGGATGCCTTGCGGGCGAAGTGTGCGAAGGCCTGATGGCCGGCAAGTACGAATCAGCGCGCGCGGCCGCCGGCTTCTACCGGGAAATCTTCGGCAAAGACAATTTCTTCATCGAGATCCAGGACCAGGGCCTGGAAGAAGAGCGCCGCATTCATTCCGACCTTTACCGCCTGGAAAAAGAGATGGGCATCCCCATGGTGGCCACCAATGACAGCCACTATCTGTGCGAAGACGACTCCCATGCACAGGACGTTCTGATCTGCGTGCAGACCGGCAAGACGATCCATGACACCAACCGGTTGAAGTTCCAGACCAACCAGTTTTTCGTGAAGACCGGCGAAGAGATGGCGCGGGTCTTCAAAGACCGCACCGACGTACTGCGGCGCACCGTCGAAATCGCGGAGCGCTGCAATTTCAAGCTGACCAAGGTGGGCAATCCTTTTCCTGAATTCGAGGTGCCCGAGGGCTTTACGCTCGACAGTTATTTCGAGCATGTGGCCCGGGCCGGCTTTGCCCGCCGCTGGGAATCACTGCGGGAGCAGGAAAGCGCGGGCCGCCTGAAGAAGTCAAAGACCGATTACGAGCAGCGGCTGGCGCGGGAGATCGGGATCATCCAACAGATGAAGTTTTCCGGATACTTCCTGATTGTCTGGGACTTCATCCGTTACGCCCGCGAGAAGAGCATTCCGGTAGGTCCAGGCCGTGGATCGGCGGCCGGCGCCCTGGTGGCCTATGCCATGAACATCACCAATATCGACCCGCTGCAGGGCGAGCTTCTGTTTGAAAGGTTCCTGAATCCGGAGCGCATTTCCCTGCCCGACATCGATATCGATTTCTGCATGAACCGGCGCGGCGAGGTCATCGACTACGTTACCGAGAAGTATGGGCGCGCGAACGTGGCCCAGATCATCACCTTCGGAACGATGGCCGCCAAAGCCGCCATCAAAGACGTAGGCCGGGCCATGGATATCCCCTACAACGACGTGGACCGCATCGCCAAGATGGTGCCGACCACGCTCTACATCACCCTCGACCAGGCGCTCAAGGATTCTCCGCCACTGCAGGCGGCCTACGACAGCGAGCCGCAGGTGCGAGAGCTGCTGGATACCGCGCGCAAACTGGAAGGGCTGGTGCGCAACTCCGGCGTACATGCTGCCGGAGTGGTGATCGCGCCCAAGCCGCTGACCGACCTGGTCCCGCTGCACAAGACCAAGAACGACGAAATCGTGACCGCCTACGACATGACGGCCATCGAGAAGATGGGCCTCTTGAAGATGGACTTCCTGGGGCTCACCACGCTCACGATTCTCGACGACGCCTTGAAGCTGATACAGCAGCGTCACGGCGCGCTGGATCTCGACAAGATCCCTCTGGATGACGCGCAGACCTACGAAAAAGTCTTCCACACCGGACTCACCTCGGGCGTCTTCCAGTTTGAATCGGGCGGCATGACCGATGTATTGCGCCGTTATAAACCCAGCGTTATCGAAGACCTTACGGCCCTCAACGCGCTGTATCGTCCCGGCCCCATTCAGGGCGGCATGATCGATGATTTCATCGAACGCAAATGGGGCCGCAGGAAAGTCGAATACGAACTGCCCGATCTGGAACCGCTTCTGAAAGAGACCCTGGGCGTGATCGTTTACCAGGAACAGGTCATGCAGATCGCCAACGTGCTGGCCGGTTACTCCCTGGGCGAAGCCGACGTGCTGCGCCGCGCCATGGGCAAGAAAGACCCGAAGGAAATGGCCAGACAGCGCGAGCGCTTTGTGCAGGGCGCGCTGGAGCGCAACCTGCCGGAGAAGAAGGTCGTCAAGATTTTCGACCTCATGGAGCAGTTCGCCGGGTACGGCTTTAACAAGTCCCATTCCGCGGCCTATGCCCTGCTGGCTTATCAGACGGCCTATCTCAAGACCCACTATCCGGTGGAATTCATGTCTGCCCTGCTGACCTCGCAGACCGGCAACACCGATAACGTGGTGAAATACATCAACGAATGCCGGGAGATGGGCATTCCCGTGGAACCGCCAGACATCAACATCAGCGACGCGTATTTCACACCCCATGAGAGCGCCATCCGTTTCGGACTGGCGGCGGTGAAGAACGTGGGGCGCAACGCCATCGAATCCATCGTGGCGGCGCGCAAGGAACTTGGCAAGTTCCGCTCCATCTTTGAATTCTGCGAGAAAGTCGATTTGCGCCTGCTCAACAAGCGGGTCATCGAATCCCTGGTCAAGGCCGGGGCCATGGATTCGCTCGGCGGGCGGGCCCCGCTCATGGCCGTGCTCGACAAAGCCATGGAGCGCGGACAAAAGACACAGCGGGACGCTGAAATGGGACAGCACGGGCTGTTCGGTGTCTTCCAGCAGGAAGATTCCGATAGCGCCAGCCAGGACAAGCTGCCCAGCGTCCCTGAATGGGAAGAGCACCAGCGGCTGAGCAGTGAAAAGGAAGTCCTGGGATTTTTCATCACCGGACATCCGCTGGAAAAATATAAAGATAAACTCGAGGATTTCCGGGCGCTCAGCGCCGAAGCGGTATTGGCAATGAAAAACGGCACCGGGCGCGATGAAGTGTTTACCGCGGGCGTGATCACCGGGGTGAAAGTGCTGAAATCCCGCAAGGGCGATCTCTATGCCCAGGCATCGCTCGAAGACATGACGGGCGCGGTGGAAGCCATTATTTTTCCCGAGGCATACAAACGGCTGCAAGGAATCCTGAAGCAGGAAATCCCCATGCTGGTAAAGTGCAGCGTGCGTGTGGAAGAAGGCTCGAATCCCAAGGTCGCTATCAGCCAGTTGACGCCGCTCGAAGAAGCGCAGCCCAAGCTGCCGCGGTCCATTCGCATCCGTATCCCGCTCGATACGGCCACCGAGAGCACCGTGGATGCCCTGCACAACATCTGCGTGGAAAGAAAAGGCGATGCCCGTGTGTTGTTCGACGTCGACCGAACGGGCGATTTCATGGTGGTCATGGAGCCTGACGGATATAATGTTTGTCCAGACCGCTCTTTCATCAATCGGGTCGAAGAGCTGTGCGGCCGTGGCAGTGTAAGGATTGTGGATTAGCCGCTGGCCCTGGAGTTTCTACATTTTGGAAATGCTATCCATTGAGTCGAAGTCCCGCAACGCGGGACGGGTGACAGTAGCCCAGCACGGGTTCAGCACAGGAATGAGCTTTGGATTTTCACAACTCAATGGTGCTGCACCCGTGCAGTCTTATCGGGCATCTAGCCAGCAGTGAGAAGCCAGAAGCTAGCAATCCCCCAGGAGCAACGTTGGATCCCGTCGACAGAGCACAGAAGCAGTTAGAAGCCATCGAGGAGCAGATCGCACAGTTGGAAGGCCGGGCATCCCGGGACCAGGTCTCCCATCAGCAACTCAAGAGGCTGCAGGAACAGGTGCGCCTGCTGCGCCAGCAGGTAGGTTCCTATAACAGCGCCTGGAAGAAGACCGAACAGGCCCGCCATGCGCAGCGCCCTTACATGCTCGATTATGTCGAGCGCCTATTTAACGACTGGAGCGAACTCCACGGGGACCGCAATTATGGCGACGATCCGGCCATTCTGTGCGGCATGGCCCGCTATCACGGCGACGAGGTGATGGTGATCGGCCACCAAAAAGGCCGAGACACCAAGCAGCGCGTTTACCGGAACTTCGGCCAGGCCAATCCTGAAGGCTATCGCAAGGCGCTGCGCTGCATGAAGATCGCGGAAAAATTCAACCGTCCCATCTTTACGTTTATCGACACCCCCGGCGCCTATCCGGGCCTGGGGGCCGAAGAGCGCGGACAAGCGGAAGCCATTGCCCGCAATCTGCGGGAGATGGCACGTCTCCCGGTGCCCATCATCACCACCATTACCGGTGAGGGAGGAAGCGGCGGCGCGCTGGCGCTGGCCGTAGCCGATCGCGTCTATATGATGGAAAACTCGGTGTATTCAGTGATCTCACCGGAAGGCTGCGCATCGATCACATGGCGCGACCCTACGAAGAAAGAGGTTGCCGCCCAGGCCCTGCGCATTACCCCCGTCGATCTCAAGGGGATGGGCATCATCGATGAAATTATTCCTGAGCCGGAAGGCGGCGCGCACACCGATCATGATGCCGCCGCCGCCTGCGTTGACCAGGTGTTGCGCGCCAGCTTCAACGAACTCAAGCAAAAGACCGCCAGTGAGCTGCTCGACGGCCGTTATCAGAAGTTCCGCCACATGGCGCGCTTCTTTACGGAATAATCTTGCCGCCTCAAGGGACCATCGTTGCGCACGCGCCCTGCCGGGTCGATCTGGCGGGCGGCACCATGGATATCTGGCCGCTCTATCTGTTTCATCCCGGCGCTGTGACGATCAATTTTGGCGTCAGTCTGCTCACCCGTTGCACCATTACGCCCCTGCCGGGCAAACGAATCCGCCTGAAGTCCCTGGATACCCGGCGTGAGGACGAGTTTCCAGACATGGAAGCTCTGCGTTCCGCAAAGCAATACCAGCACCCCCTGGCGGCCTATCTGGTGAAGTTCTTCGCTCCACACGGCGGGTTGGAAATTGAAACCTACTCCGAATCGCCGGCGGGCGCCGGAATCTCCGGTTCTTCGGCGCTGATGATTTCGACTACCGCCGCGTTGGCCCGCCACACCGGACGCAAGCTCGACAAGGAAGAGATCCGGGTGATCGCCCAGAACGTCGAGGCACAGCTCATCAGAGTCCCCACCGGCTGCCAGGATTACTACCCGGCGCTTTACGGCGGCGTGAACGCCATTCACCTGGACGTGGATGGAATCCACCGCCAGGCGATCCCGGTCGCACTGGAAGAGCTTGACCGGCGTTTTGTGCTGACCTATACCGGCGCGCCCCGTCAATCGGGAATCAACAACTGGAAGGTATTTCAGGACCATATCAACGGGCGGGGCAAGGCAGTCGCGAATTTCAAACGCATCGGCGAAGTTGCGCGGGCCATGCACCAGGCGCTGGCCCAGGCGGACTGGGCCGAAACCGGCCGCCTGATCCGGGAGGAATGGAAGCTGCGCAAGACCAATGCTCCTAAAATCAGCACACCGTTGATCGAGAAGCTGATGAAGGTGGCCACACGGAACGGAGCGCAGGCGGGAAAGGTTTGCGGCGCAGGCGGCGGCGGATGCATGGTCTTCCTAACGGAACCTGATACCCAGCAGCGCGTCATTCAATCCCTGCGCAATTATGGCGGCGAGGTTTTACCGGCGACCGTGGCGCGCGCAGGCTTGGTGGTCAGTGGCAAGCCGGCGGAGATGACCGCCAAGTAGTATAACTACCGCTCAGGACCCTGTTTTTTGTCCATTGTCCCGATTACCGCCGAAAGTGTCTAAAGTGGGGTTGAAATTTGGGCGGATTTAGAGAATAGTTAAGATTGGCAAGTGTGGGGTGTCCTCATGCTACGTCTTTTAACTCGTTTCCCGTTTTTGGCTCTGGTTTGCATGGCGAGTGCGTTCGCGATGGGGCAAGGCACACCGATCATTCTCGGCCCGCCGCCGGCCCCTCCTGAGGCCAGCCAAGCGCCCGCTCCCAATCCTATTCCCGATATTGATAAGCGCCCGCGTGTGGGCGATGGCACCCGCTTGCAGCTCATTGGCTCGATCAACGCCGAGTTCGTGCGCGTCCGCAAAATTTGTCCGGTAGGCTTCAAGGACATGATCCTGACGCCGGAAGGCGCGGTCAAGCCCGATGATGCCCGTCTCTACCGCATGGGCCTGACCTACGGAGCGGCCGCCAAAGTGGGTGACAAGGTGCAAATCACCAATGTGGTCTTCAAGGACAAGGCCATCTATCTGGAGATCAACGGCGGGCCCAAGAAGAAATCCAAGTGGTATGACCATATCAGCGTTGGCGGCGCCAGCGGCACCGTCGGCGGCGTTGACAGCAATCAAGGACAAGCCACGGGCTCGGCGATAACACTGCAATTCAAAGAGCATGTCCCAGAGATGAACGCAACGGAGCTGAAGCAACTTCTGCAGCCGGTGCTTGATTTTACGGTGCGCACGGCCGCTGAGGTTTACGTGGATACACTGCCTCCCAAGGTGCGGGAGGCCATCAAGAAGCACGAAGTGCTGGTGGGCATGAACCGTGACATGGTGATTTCCGCCAAAGAGCGTCCGCCGCAGAAAGTCAGAGAGAAAGACGAAAAGGGCAATGAACTGGAAGAGTGGATCTACGGCGCAACGCCCCAGGACGTGGTTTTCGTCCTGTTCAGCGGGGACGAAGTCACGCAGGTCAAGACCATGAAGATGGGCGGCGAGAAGATCGTCAGGACTGAAAAGGAAGTAGATGTAAAAGAGGGTGTGGCGTCAATGGCGTCGATCAAGCGGCAGGGTGAAGACCCTTCGGCCGACGCGCAGAGCACCACGGATGCTCCCAGGCCCACTAAACGGCCCACTCTGCGCCGGCCCGATGAGGCGCCGGACGACGCTGTTCAGCGAGGTACTGCGTCCACCGGAGCGACCCAGAAAGAGACCCCACAATGGGGTACGGACGGGCAGGAGAAGCCTCCGATTGATGTCTCGAAACCGCAAACGAAGCCTCCCCAACGGTAGTACCTTGGTAGACTGAATATGTGAAAATTGCTCTTGGGCAGATCAACCCTACGGTCGGTGACTTCACCGGGAACTCACGAAAGATCATTGAGTACGCACAACGCGCCCAGGCCGCGGGCGCGCACTTGATATTGTTTCCCGAACTGGCCGTCTGCGGTTATCCTCCCCGTGATCTTCTTGAAAAGCCGTCGTTTGTGGCCCGGAATTCGCAGGCGGTCGAGCAGATTGCCCTTGCGGCGCCCGGGATTGCCATCGTCTGCGGATATGTCTCTCCCGCGCGTGTGGAAACCGGCAAGTCGGTGATGAATTCCGTGGCTGTTCTCAAGGATGGCGCGGTGCAATTCATCCAGTCAAAAATGCTGCTGCCTACCTACGATGTTTTCGACGAAGCGCGCCACTTTGCGCCGGCGCCCTCCCAACAAGTGTTCGAATTCGGCGGAAAGCATCTGGCGCTGACCATCTGCGAAGACGCGTGGAATGACAAACACTTCTGGCCCCGCCGCCTCTACAACGTCGATCCGGTGGAAGAGCTTCTGCATCGGGGCGCCAACCTGGTGCTCAATCTTTCCGCTTCGCCCTTTCATCTGGGAAAAAGAGGGCTTCGCCACAAGATGCTGGCCACCATCGCCCGCGACAACCGCGTGCCGGTGGTTTTCGTGAACCAGGTGGGCGGCAACGACAGTCTGGTATTCGATGGCTCCAGCGTGGTGATTGCCCCTGACGGGCGCGTGGTTGCGCAAGGCAAGTCTTTTGAAGAAGACATGATCTGCTTCGATTCCGAGACCCTGCAGGGAGAGATGCACCCGCAACTGGCCGAGGGCCCGCCCTGCGCCTATGCGGCGCTGGTGCTGGGCACGCGCGATTACGTCCGTAAGTGCGGGTTCCAGCGCGTGATTATCGGCCTCAGCGGAGGCATCGATTCCGCCCTCACTGCGGCCATTGCTGTCGAGGCGCTGGGCCCGGAAAGCGTCATCGGCGTGGGTATGCCCAGCCAGTACTCTTCGGAAAGCAGCCTGACCGACGCCCGCGAACTGGCGCGGAACCTGGGCATCCGCTTTGAGGTGGTCCCCATCGCGGAAATCTTTGACGCCTACCGCAAGGCCCTGGCCCCAGTGTTTACCGCCCAACCCCAAGCCGGGGCCAACGACGTCACCGAAGAGAACATCCAGGCGCGTATCCGGGGCGCGATTCTCATGGCGTTTTCCAACAAGTTCAACGCCCTGGTGCTGACCACCGGCAACAAATCGGAGCTGGGTGTAGGCTACTGCACCCTCTACGGCGATATGGTGGGCGGCCTGGCGGTCATTTCCGACGTGCCCAAGACGATGGTCTACCGGATCAGTTATTATGTGAATTCGCTGAAGCCGGTCATTCCCCAGTCGACGCTGGAAAAGCCGCCTTCGGCGGAATTGCGTCCGGGACAACTGGATAGTGACAGCCTGCCTCCGTATGATGTGCTCGATACGATCGTCGAAGATTACGTAGAGGATTACCACAGCGCCGCGCAGATTGCTTCGGAACGCGGGTATGATGAAAAGCTGGTGCGCGGCGTAGTGCGCATGATCGAGCGTAGCGAATACAAGCGCCAGCAAGCTGCTCCTGGATTAAAAATTACTCCCAAGGCGTTTGGGGTGGGCCGCCGCTTCCCCATTGCCCAGAAAACGGAAATCGAAAACTCATGAAAAAACTTCTTGCCTTTTTCCTGCTAGCAGCTATCGCCGTCTGTGCTCAGGCGCAGAAGAAGACGGACCCAGCTTCGCCCACCGGTCAATCCATCTTGTTGCCCGGTAACGCGGAAATTGAAACGGCCCTGCAACGGACGTTCGGTTACGATCCGGGGGTCTCCTGGCAGATTCTTGACATTCGGCCATCGGGAATTTCCGGGGTGGCGGACGTGGTGCTCTCCATCAACAAACAGGCGGCGCAGCACTTGTATCTTTCCAGCGATACGCAGAACGCTATCGTCGGCGAATTGATTCCTTTTGGCGCCAACCCATTTGCTCCGGCGCGCGCCAAGCTGCTGCCCGCCGATGGACCGGCCCGCGGTCCAGAAAAGCCGGCAATCACCATCGTGGAGTTCAGCGACCTGCAATGCCCGCACTGCAAGACGGCCCAGCCGGTCATCGAAAAACTGGTCACGGACTTTCCCCAGATAAAGTTCATCTTTCAGCAGTTCCCGCTGCCCGCCAGCCTGCATCCGTGGGCCCTCAAGGCCGCCCTGTACGCTGATTGCGCGGGCAAGATGAGCAATGATGGGTTCTGGAAGTACATTAATAGCGTTTTTGAAAACCAGGGAAGCATTGCGCTGGCCACCGCTGACGACAAGCTAAAAGAATTGGCCACCGGGGCCGGTCTTGATGCGGCCAAGCTTTCCGCCTGTGCCGCCGGGCCGGAAGCCGATGCCCGCGTGAAAAAATCAATGGATCTGGGACAAGTCCTCGAAGTGACTTCTACGCCCACGGTCTTCGTCAACGGACGCCGGATCCAGGCCATCGGCAGCATTCCGTACGACCAGTTGAAAGCGCTGGTGAAGTTTGAGGTCGATCACGCAGGGAAGTAAATGGAACGGCAGCTATAATCATGGTCGCATAGCAGGGAGGCCGGTCATGCTTCGGTTATCACGCAGTTTAAGTCCGTTGGCGCTCTTGGCCGGATTTGCGATGGCTTCCGCCCAAACCCCTGCGCGGCCAGCCGTCCGCGACCTGCAGGTGGAGCTATCTACCACCGTCAAGGCCAAGAAGGCCAAAGCCGGCGACGCCATCAGCGCCATCACGGTTGTTCCCATGACGCTGGCCAAGGGGACCGTTGTTCCCGCGGGCGCCAAGGTCCTTGGCCATGTGCACCAAGTGGAAGCTGATTTTGGCGAAGGACACACCTCGTATATCGCGCTCTCCTTCGAAGAGGTAGTCGTGAAGAAGGGAGAGACCGTTCCTCTGAATTGCATCATCCGCGCAGCCATGATGCCATCTTTGAAAGGTGTCACGGCCCAGGGCACGGAAAGCGGCCAGTCCATCACTCCAATTCCGAGTACCACTGGTGACGGAATGAACCGTGGAGCTATGGGCGGTATGGGTATGGGTACGGGCGGCATGGGCATGGGTGGCTCCGGGAGCAGCAGCAGCTCCGGAGGCGTTATTTTGACAAGCACTCCCCAGGACTCCCCGCAGCCCATCAAGGCCCACAACGGCGAGGTGATCGGAATGCGGGGCGTTGAGCTTCAAATCAATGGCCCTAACCATTGGTCCACATTTCGATCAGTACGCAAAAACATTGAACTAGACTCGGGACTGCAACTCATGCTGGTGGTCCAGTTGTAGCATAGGGCTCCGGATAAAGCTGCAGCACCCCAAGGTATAATCTTAAAATTATTCTCTGCGCACCGATAATGGAAACTGAAAAATGATTAAGTCCTTGCGGCTTACCAACTTCCGAAGTCACGTTCACTCAGTTCTTCAATTGGAGCCGATCACTTTGATGGTCGGTCCTGCTGGTGTTGGAAAGTCGAACGTCTTCAAAGCCATGGTAGTGCTGCAGAATTCGATTCATAGGACACTTGTAGAAATGTTCCCTCCTGGCTTGGGTGAGTTCCAATGGGTGCGTAGCCGGTGGGCAGGCGAAACCGACCCAATTGGGTTCGAAGTAAAGATCGACGAGATGCCCGAATATCCAGATTGCACAGCGGAGTATGTTCTTAAGATCGCCGATGCACCGTCTGGTTTATACGTTTTGGAGGAAACTCTCACGCGCCGTCAAGGCTTGCAACCAGCCGAGTGGATTTTCCAGCGCAGGCGGAATCGTACGAAAATGGGAGAATTTGGTGATGTGGCATGGGATATGCCCAGTATTCTTCACCGTGTATGGCACGGCTCACCCGGGGTAGATCTGCAGGCGTCAAACGTCAAGTTCACGAAGGCAGTGTCTAAAGCACTCTCACGCTTTGGGTACTACCACTTGGAAGTCTCTGAGCTCAAATCGCTTGGGATTGGACAGGCGGCAGACCGCATCGGATACTATGGCCAAGGACTCCCCGATTTCATTGCATGGGCCAAATCTGCTGCGCCAGAGATTTACGCCTCACTGCTTACTGAGATGCAGCAGTTGCTCCCCGCTCTCAAATCGATTTTTGTCACCCAGGATAGGTCGGACAGACAGGGGTTAGCCTTCGAGTTCAAAGACCATCAAGGCTATATAGCCGCGCCGGATATGAGCGACGGTACCATGTTTACTCTTGGCTTGCTGTGCATAGTAAGCTCTCCCCAGAAGCCTCAAGTGCTCTGCGTCGAAGAGCCAGAAACAGGATTACATCCGCGTCGGCTTCGTTGGCTTTTTGAGAAATTCATCACTCTCGCATATCCCGCAACAGGACAAGCTCCCACGCAAATTGTGTTGACGACCCATTCGCCCTCTTATGTTGATCTATTTAAGGATATGCTCCCGTCAATCCAAGTTGTAGAGCAGCAAGACGGACAAACGAAGATCAAATCACTTCCGGAAATCCTCGAACATCTCCACCTTACAGAGGAGCGAGGGAAGGAAGGCATCGGCTACCAATGGGCGACGGGCCTATTCGAGGGCCTCTGAAGTGCCAATACGGGCTGGTTTTCATGTCGAAGGAAACGATTACCTCATTCTCCATGCACTCGTGGCCAAAATGCTCGTTCTGCCAGAGGACGAGATTGAAATCAATTTTATCGATGCACCAGGACGAGGTTGGCAATTCGTCCTGGAGTTTATTCCAAATGCTCTTAAACGTTTCTACGGCCAATGTGCCCAGTTTGCCGTAATCGGCGTAGACAATGACGGCAATGTTGATTTGGATCAGACTGGAACCAACGAGGACCCTCGCCACCCTCGCCATTCTAATCATCCGGGCGCTATAAGCGTTACGTGTCGATATTGCATGATTGCACAAGTTGTAGCGCGAATTCGCCCACAACTGAACTGGATTCAGAAAAAGCCAGGCGCAACGTGGCCCGTTCTTGTCGCTGTTCCCGTGGAGATGATCGAAACATGGCTTCTCACAATGAAAGGAATGCACGGCATGCAGCGAAAGCCTCGAAACATGCAAAAACAACGCTTATATGGAAAACCCGTTGCCACGAGGGCGGATGTGCTAAGCATCGCTATTCCCTTGGTACGTTCCATGACTTCTGCGGACATCACCTCCCTCGCGCAATCTTCGTCGAGTTTTCGTGATTTTCATGATCAGATCGTGGCTGTCCAGCACACCATTCGCGGCATAGCGGATTGTTGGTGATAGCCGACTGCCAACTTCCGGTAACTGACAATCATTGGCATCGTCCGTCCAGCCGGATGCTGTTCCAGGCCGGGACACGGGTTACAATCCCAGTTGATTGGAAATACGCATCGGAGCGTGCCTATCCCAGATCGCTGGTTCTGCCATGCGCCAGGATGAACGAAGTGACGGTCAGATTTACTCATGCCGGCTGGGAGCGGGCTACCGACTATTGCACCTCGTGCAACACTACTTGGGGTGAGTTGATGTTCCGGCTCAAGGTTGCCGCTGAAGGCGAAACGCCCAGCCCGCTTTTCTGGCGCGGTGGTATGGCGTATTGAATGCGCTGTCGCTTGCCGATCGGATAGTGTGGAAAACAAATTCAGTTTACTTTCAAGGAGCCCCAATGCATCGCACCATCCGTCTGTTCGTAGCTGTGCTCATACTCATCGCGGCCGTTGCCGCCCCGGCGCAAAAGCGTTCCATCACGGAAAAAGACATCTTCCAGTTCAACTGGATCGGCGATCCACAAATTTCACCGGATGCATCGCGCGTCGCCTTCGTAAAAGTCACAGTTAACGACAAGAAAGATGGTTATGACACCTCCATCTGGAGCGTTTCCACGCGCGGCGGCGAACCGCCCAGCCGCCTGACCGACGGCAAACACGACGCCTCTCCGCGCTGGTCGCCGGACGGCAAATGGCTGGTGTTTGTGCGCACGCCGGGACCTTCCGGCGCCGGCGGAACGGCGAAGCCACCGGCAGCGCAGCTTTACATGCTGCCCGTCAGCGGAGGTGAATCGTGGAAGATCACCGACCTGGCTCGGGGCGCGGGTGGTCCAGTGTGGTCGCCGGACAGCAAACGGATTGCCTTCACCAGCACCGTCAACGCGGAAGACATGGCCAACCAGAACAAAGGCCCGAAGGCCGGGCCGGGAGAAAAAGCAGAGGCCGGCGACGGCGGCCATGAAAGCGATGTGCGCGTCATCACCCGTTCGGCCTATCGCAGCAATGGCGGTGGCTACATTGATTTCAAGCATCCACAGCACATATGGGTGATGGCTGCGCCCCAGAGTTCAGAAGACGCGGTCAAGCCCCAACAGCTTACCAGCGGCAAATATCAGGAAGACGGCATCCTATGGTCGAAGGATTCGAGCCAGATCTATTTCACCTCCGCGCGGGTGGATGATCCCTCATATGAGCTGCCCCATGCCGACGTCTATTCTGTTTTGGCCGGCGGTGGCGAACCGCGGAAGATTCTTGCCATCAACATGGCGCCCCGGGAGATGTCTCTTGGCCCCGACGGCAAACGCCTTGCATTTTGCGCTTCCGTGAACGAGCCAGTGCAATCCTACACGCAGCCCGATCTATGGGTGGTGGAGCTGGCGGCCGGCGCCCAGCCGCGCAACCTCACCGCCAGCTACGACTACGATGTCTGCAGTGGTGTGGGCGGCGACCAGGGCACACCGCGCGCCGGCGGCCAGGACCCCATCGTCTGGACGCCGGACGGCAACAACCTCATCACCGTGACCGCGCGCGAAGGCAAAGCCAACCTGATCCAGGTGGAGATTGCGTCGGGCAAGATTACGGAAATCACCCACGGCAATCAGGCGGTGCAGAGATTTCGGGCGACCAGTGATGCGGCCAATCTCGCCGTCGTCATTTCCACGCCCACGAACATCGGCGACCTGTTTCTAGTAGACCGGGCATCTTCAAGCGCGCAGCCCCGGCAGCTCACACATATCAACGACAAGCTCTTCTCCCAGCTCAACCTGACCGGGCCGGAAGAGATCTGGTATAGCAGCTTTGACGGCAAGAAGGTCCATGCATGGATACAAAAGCCGCCGGACTTTGACCCATCGAAGAAATATCCACTGATCTTGAACATTCACGGCGGCCCGCACGCTGCCTATGGATTTACCTTCGATCACGAATTCCAGTGGATGGCGGCCAAGGGTTACGTGGTGCTCTATCCAAACCCACGCGGCAGCACGTCCTACGGCCAGCAGTTTGGCAACATCATTCAGTATCGCTATCCCGGTGATGACTTCAAAGACCTCATGCTGGGCGTGGACGAAGTGCTCAAGCGCGGCTATGTCGATCCTAAGAAGCTGGGCGTGACCGGCGGCAGCGGCGGCGGACTTCTGACCAACTGGGTGGTCGGCCACACCGATCGCTTTGCCGCAGCGGTCGCCCAGCGGGACATCGCCAACTGGGCCGACTGGTGGTACACAGCCGACTTCACCCAGTTCCAGCCCACGTGGTTCAAGGCCCCGCCCTTTCAGGACCCCGACGATTTCAAACAGCGCTCGCCCATCACCTACATACAAAACGTGAAGACGCCGTTGATGCTGGTGCTGGGTGAGGCCGACTATCGTACGCCTCCGGGCGCGGGCGGCGAGGAAATGTTCCGCGCACTCAAGTTCCTCAAGCGTCCGGTCATCATGGTCCGCTTTCCTGGAGAGTCGCATGAACTCTCCCGCTCAGGACAGCCATGGCATCGCGTGGAACGATTGCAGCACATTGTCGGCTGGTTCGATAAGTACCTTCAGGGAATGCGGAAGCCTGAATATGACGGGGTGGGTGGGGGTGTTGGGACGTACCAACAAGATTAGCCGTCGAATGCCCACTATTGATCAGCTGATCGAGGAGCCAATATAAATATCAGGAATTATTGCTCGTCGCAGTTGTCGTCCCTTGTGGAATTCATAGACGTACCGGAATCCTTTAGCCAACATGGTTTGCAACGTCTCCGTCAACGGCTTCTTGGCAACAATGCCGGCCGCGACCTCGATGCTCTTTGCAAGTTGCGCCCCGAGAAGCCCTTCCAATGTGTTATGGTGTTTCATAACGAGGTGTGTATATGAGGCCAGATAGCCCAGATCAGCACTGATTTTCTTCATGCTGATCGATACAATTCCATCCTGGTGATCAAAATGGAATTCGCTTAGTTTAGAAGCAAGAAGATTAAGGATCTTGTCGGCGAGCTTTCGCTTACCCTCGCTATCCCTCTCGTCCCGCATTTGTTTCATTAAATCGCGCCATTTGCGGTCGCTGATAGTCTCTAACAAAACGTCCCAGCTGACTTCACCGAAACCCTCTTCGGTAACCCGAAGTGAATCGTCAATCCGAACATCACTGATGTAAGAGGCCATCGACCTGCTATCAAAATCAAACATATCTCGCATTTGCCAGTCAGAAGAAAGTATGCAAGACTTCGCACCGTACATCCTCTGCCTCACTTGATGCCATTCCGTTTCTATCCAATAGGCGATCAGCGGATAATAATGTCCGTAGTGTGTCGGCCCCTCTTTGTGAATCACGTTCATTGTCGGCGGATTGCCGAAATCGCGCACAAATGCCTTATTCAATTTCTCAAGACCGTTCTTGGAATAGTCCCTGGAATGGTCCTTACTTGAACCAGCGATGTTCTCAGTCCTCTTGCACACGGCCGCCAAGGGAAAGAATCCGTCCAATATATCAGGCTTCTCTGCCGCCTCTCGATCTTCTAACATCCTATAAGTGGAGAGATAGCCGATCAGGCTCTCGAACCACTTCCCCGTATCATCGGTCAAAATCGCGGGCACAACTGCATGCCTGGGATGTGTGTCCGATGTTTTCTCAACCTTGCGGCCTTCATTGAGCGGCTCTCGCAGATCCGCCGTGCTGCCGTACTCTTTGGGTTTAAGCTCAGCATCCAAAGCATGCTCAATCTTGTGGCCTCCGTAGAGCGGCTCTAGCACATCCGCCAGACTGCCGTACCGCCTGCTTTCAAGCGCAGAACTTGCGGATTCCTTCATTCCTGGCATCTGATCTGGATCACCGAGACTGAGCTCAGACTCGCGAAAGAATGTGAACGACATCTCCTTGTTGCGCCATCGCGAAGTAATAAAGTCGATTGTATCTGGCTGGGTCGCCCGCCCAGGAGTCGAGGAACGGCCGTCTGTGTTCAGCCTTAATGGCCGCCAGCCGTATTCGCGGCAAAAGCTGTCGAATTTAGGATGTGAGCTTAGCTCGCCGAAGACGCGTAACGCGATAGGGGAATCAAAGAATGCTCCAGCCGAACAGCAGACTTGTCCACCGAACAGAAGCGAAAAAAGCACATCGGATCGGGCCTGCGCGATCGTGTAGCGGTGCCGCAAAGCTTTACTCCAATTCGCTTTGCTGCTGTACAAATTCTGTATCACAACCCTGTGGTGAGGTATATCACTGTATATCATCAGGGCGCTAGTTTACACTATTACCGTATTCATGGAGTCCGGTGCATAGTAAATTTTCTAGAAAAGCGCATCCTTGATTACGATCCCTAGCGTGCTCGAAGAATGCGTTGATGAAGAGCCTCCTTGTCCTCAGGAAAAAGAGCATAGCCCCGAGAACGCTTCTCGGCACAAACGGTATATCGATCATGGGCTAAGGGCAATACTGTTCACTTAAGGGAAGAGTGAATCTCGGTTGTTAATATCTCCCTGGTCGTCCCCTGAAACGGCTATAGGGTTGGCTTCCCGTTCTTACCATTCGATATTGAACCTCGACCTCACTGTTTGTCCGAAACACGCGCTGCCGCGCGCTTGAGCCTTCGCTGCCGCGAAGACCCAGAGACGGTGCGGAGCACCGTCTCTACGACCGTGGTTGTTTATGCTGGCTCAGGAAACAGAAGAACCAACGCCTTAAGTGAACAGTATTGGGGCTAAGGCTGGAAGCCAATGCCAATTGCTGGGTATCAGGGGCGGAGCCCCTGGCTAGTAGTCCTGCACGTGAGCGGCAAAGGAACCAGTTTCAACACGGCCGTTGCGCTTCACCTGAACATAGATGCGATAGTCACCGGGCTGAGGAAAGCCGTAGGGGAACGAAACTTCGGCAGCGGCAGGTGTCCCTGCGTGCTGCATGGTCGCCATGGCCATGCCAGGCCGGGTGCCGGTAGCGGCTGCCTGGGCTATTTCTTCCGCCGCCATCGATACTGAACCTGCGGGATGCACATGCGCAAATACCTGGCCGTCAGTTTTCAGGAAGACTGCATGACCGGCCATTCCCATGTAATTCTCAAGGCCGGTGGCCGGCTTGCCCTGCTGGTCTTCTATGCGGAAGCGGAACCAGATTGGCTCCTTGGTTTTGAGCGGCTTTCCGTCTTGTGCCCAGATCATGCGGTAGCCATCGGAGAGCATGGCGACTTTTTCCGAGGGCGCGAGGTCGGCCCCTCCTGAATCGTCACCGGTGAGCGGTGTTCCGGCAGTGGACGGCAGATCAATTTCAGCGACTTCGGTTTCAGGAAAGCCGGTTTGGTGAACGATATCGGCATAAACCTGGTAGTGTCCCGCGGGCAGGCTGGGCAGGTTCTGTGTGAACTCGGCAGTGGACCCGCCGGCAGGGTGCAGATGCCAAAAGCTCTTCATGTCGGGCATGCGCACCAGAAACAGATGCACCAGGTGGCCGTGATCGGAAATCAGATCGTCGAGGCGCAGCCGGTCTTGCCGCTCCATCCGCAGGCTTCCAAAGGTATCGAAACCGGCTTCGGCGTTGGGGTTCTCGAGCTGCACATGCAATGTGTTTCCACCCTGCAGCGACAACTCAGCATGAGGAAGTTTGTAGATCAGCCGGGAGTTGCTGCCCGCCTCCACGCTCCACCAGTGACTGGCGCCGAAGAGCACAACAATCATCACGGCGGCGGCGGCCCCCATCCTGATCTGTCCGCGGCGGCGAATCGCGGGGGTCGGTTCCTGGCTGGGATCTAGTTTGGCCACAGTCGTTGCCCCAACCATGGCGATCACGCCCGCAACCAGCAGCAACCCTAGAGCTGCCAACATGCCTCCGAAGGCCTTGG
>Ga0210403_10001308_pt1 | contig 23763 bp, 18 predicted proteins | sample IncBWC19MmetaG_FD_150863 | JGI IMG/M metagenome (GOLD analysis project Ga0210403, IMG submission 150863) | Forest soil microbial communities from Barre Woods Harvard Forest LTER site, Petersham, Massachusetts, United States - Inc-BW-C-19-M | ecosystem: Environmental > Terrestrial > Soil >... | reverse complement strand
TCTGCCATGCCCACGGCCGTCTCGATCGAGTCCGCCAGGCGCTTGCGCAGATCGTGGCGCATCACCAGGCGGTCCACCACCACCGAGATGTCGTGCTTGTAGCGCTTGTCCAGCACGATCGACTCCTCCAGCATGCGCACGCGCTCGTCGATCTTCACGCGCGCGAAGCCGTCCGCGCGCAACTCCTCCAGCAGCTTGCCGTACTCGCCCTTGCGCCCGCGCACCACCGGCGCCAGCACCATGAAGCGCGTGCCATCCGCGAGCTCCATCACCTGGTCGATGATCTGCTCCGCCGACTGCCCCACGATCGGCCGCCCGCAGATCGGGCAGTGCGGCTTGCCCACCCGCGCCCACAGCAGGCGCAGGTAGTCGTAGATCTCGGTCACCGTGCCCACCGTCGAGCGCGGGTTGCGCGAGGTGGTCTTCTGGTCGATCGAGATCGCCGGCGAGAGCCCCTCGATCGAGTCCACGTCGGGCTTGTCCATCTGCCCCAGGAACTGGCGCGCATACGCCGACAGCGACTCCACGTAGCGGCGCTGGCCCTCGGCGTAGATCGTGTCGAACGCAAGGCTCGACTTGCCCGAGCCTGACAGGCCGGTTATCACAACCAGCGCGTCGCGCGGGAGCGCGAGCGAGATGTCCTTCAGGTTGTGCTCGCGCGCCCCTGACACCACTATCTGGTTGCCTGCTGCCATCGAGGCAACCATTGTATGACTGCGAACAGACGTTCGGGTGCGCGGCCTAACCCTCGATCGCCGCGTACACCTCGTCTATCAGCTTCACGCGGTCGGGCAGCTGGAAGTTCTCCGCCAGGTAGCGCTCGGTGTCCGCGCGGGACTCTCCGTTGAGCGCCATGTTCAGCGCGATCAGGCGCGCGCCGTCGAGATCGCCCGACACGGCTGGCGCGGAAACTGCGTCGGCCGGCGCCTCCGCATACTCGCCTGCAAGGGGATCGGACAGGGGCGGCGTCGGTGGCGGGGCCGGCATCGCAGCGGCGAGCTCCGCCTCGAACTGAGGCTGGGCAGGAGCCGGCTCGGCGTAGCTCGCGGCCGGCTCGACATACGCCTGCCCGGAAGCCGCGTCGTAGAGCTCGCCCATGTTGGTTTCCACGGCCGCCAGGTCGCTCGCGAGCCGCCCTGCGCCCGCGCGCAGGCTGTCCACCAGGCCACGCACCTCCGCGTCCATCCCCCCAACCCGCTCAAGCAACGTGGCGGACACCTGGGCCACCGCTGCCACGTGCGCGCGAGCCTTCTCCAGCGCCTCTTCGCGGGTGGCTTCCGCGTCGCGATCGGCCGCTTCGCGCACCTGGCGCGCTCCCTCGAGCGCCTGGCGCTCGATTTCCGCGGCCGCCGTCTCGGCCGCCTCGAGGATACTCTGCACCTGGCTCCCCGCGGTGGAGGCCAGCGACATGTCGCTGCCGCCGCTCACGACCGCGCGCTGCAGGTCTTCCACGTCCACCGCGATTGCCCGCAGGTGGGCGTCCACCGCCGCCGGGTCATAGCCGCGACGGCCGATCGGGAAGTCCCGCCGTTCGATTGCCTGGCGATCCAGATCCACGGCGGGCATCCTAGGCGATGTCGCCCGTCGGGGTCCCGCTAGTGGCCTCCGACTGCGCCGGAGCCTCCTCAGCACGGATCTCCTGCAGGTCCCGGCGCAGCTCGCGCAGCTCGTCGCGCAGCTGCGCCGCGTACTCGAAACGCAGCTCGTCCGCCGCCGCCAGCATCTCCTCCTCGAGCTCCACCACCATCCGCTCGAGCTCGTGGCGCGGCATCTCCTTCCCGGGAGCGCGGCCGCGCCGTTTCCTGCCCCCGCGCGGAACCTTCGACTCGCCCTGGAGGAACTCCGCGATGTCGGAGATGCCCTTCACGATCGTGGCCGCGGTGATCCCGTGACGCTCGTTGTATGCCAGCTGGATCTCGCGGCGGCGGTCGGTCTCGGAGATGGCAGCGCGCATCGCGCGCGTCTCCTTGTCGGCATACATCAGCACCGTCCCGTCCACGTTCCGCGCTGCCCGCCCGATCGTCTGGATCAGAGACGTCTCCCCGCGCAGGAAGCCCTCCTTGTCAGCGTCCAGGATCGCCACCAGCGACACCTCGGGCAGATCCAGGCCCTCGCGCAACAGGTTCACACCCACCAGCACGTCGTACTCCCCCAGCCGCAAGTCGCGGATGATCTGGATCCGTTCCAGCGTGTCGATCTCCGAGTGCAGGTAGCGCGTCTTGAAGCCCATCTCCAGCAGGTAGCCAGACAGGTCCTCGCTCATCTTCTTGGTGAGCGTGGTCACCAGCACGCGCTCGTCTCGTTCCACGCGCGCGCGCACCTCGTTCATCAGGTCATCGATCTGGTTGCGCGTCTCACGCACCTCCACCACCGGGTCCACGATGCCGGTGGGACGCACGATCTGCTCCACCACCTTGGTGGACTGCGTGCGCTCGTATTCGCCCGGCGTGGCCGAGACGAACATCAGCTGGGGGGTGATCGAGAGGAACTCCGCGAAGGTCTGCGGGCGGTTGTCCATCGCGCTTGGGAGCCGGAAGCCGTAGTCCACGAGCGTCTGCTTGCGCGAGCGGTCGCCCTCGAACATGCCGCCGATCTGCGGCACCGTCTGATGGGACTCGTCGATGAAGCAGATGAAGTCCTCAGGGAAGTAGTCGATCAGGCAGTAGGGGCGGTCGCCCGGGCGGCGCCCATCGAGGATGCGCGAGTAGTTCTCGATCCCCGAGCAGAAGCCCACCTCGCGCAGCATCTCCATGTCGTACTGGGTGCGCTGGCGCAGGCGGTGGGCCTCCAGCAGCTTGCCCTCGGTTTCCAACTGCTCGCAGCGCTCGTTCAGCTCGCGGCCGATCTCCTCCACCGCCGCGTCGATCGTGCCCTCCTTCACGGTGTAGTGCGTGGCCGGCCAGATCGCCACGTGCTCGAGATCGTCTGCCAGCAGCTCGCCGGTCAGCGGGTCGAAGTGCTGCAGGCGCTCCACCTCGTCGCCGAACATGGTGGCGCGGAACGCCGTCTCCGCGTATGCGGGGAACACCTCGAGCGTCTCCCCGCGCACGCGGAAGGTGCCGCGGGAGAGCACGGTGTCGTTGCGCGTGTACTGGATCGAGACGAGCTTGCGCAGCAGCTCGTCGCGGTCTATCTCCTCGCCGCGCTTGAGGATCTGCATGTTCATCTCATAGGTCTGCGGCGAGCCCAGGCCGTATATGCAAGACACCGACGCCACCACGATCACGTCACGGCGCGCGAACACCGCGGCGGTGGCGGCGTGGCGCAGGCGGTCCACCTCCTGGTTGATCGCCGAGTCCTTCTCGATGTACAGGTCGCGGCTGGGAACGTAGGCCTCGGGCTGGTAGTAGTCGTAGTAGGACACGAAGTACTCCACCGCGTTGTCCGGGAAGAACGTCCTGAACTCGTTGCACAGCTGCGCCGCCAGCGTCTTGTTGTGCGCGATCACCAGCGTGGGACGCTGAACCGCCTCGATCACCCCCGCCATCGCCATCGTCTTGCCCGTGCCGGTGGCGCCCAGCAGCGTCTGGAAGCGCTCGCCCGCGCGCACGCCCTCGGCAAGACCCGCGATCGCCTTGGGCTGGTCGGCGGTGGGGGTGAAGACTGAGTCGAGCTTGAAGTCGGGCATGCGCGTTCGCTCGCCCTAGGGTAGCCCCCCTACTGGATCCCCAGCTGCTGCGCATACGTGGAGCGGTACTCCTGCTGGGCGGCCAGCACGCGTGAGACGTATTCGCGCGTCTCCGGGAACGGAATCGCCTCAGCTGTCAGCTCGTGTCCCGCCGCACCCGCGCGCGCAACCCAGCCGTCCACGTTGCCCATGCCGCCGTTGTAGGCGGCCACCGCCAGCAGCTCGTTGCCCGAGTAGTGGTCGAGCAGGTAGCGCAGGTAGTAGCTCCCGTAGGCGATGTTGACCCTCGGAGTGGCCAGGTCGCTGGCGGTGAAGGCCGTGCCGCCGGAGAGGTGCGCCAGGTAGTAGGCGGTGGCCGGCAGGATCTGCATCAGGCCCTGCGCACCCGCCGAGGACGGGCGCGGTTCGAATTTGCTCTCCGCGTAGATCACCGCCGCGATCAGCGCCGGGTCCAGGTGCTTGGCGGCCGCCTGCTGGCGGATGATGCTCGCGTTGCTCAACGGCAGCTTGACGGGCTGCGCCGCCTGGTGCACACCGAGGTACACGAGGCCCAGCAACAGGGCGATCGTCGCGATCGTGCCGGCTGTGCCGAGCTTTCTACCCGTCATCCCTCAAGCTTGGCAAGCACCGCCGACAACTCGCGCTGGAGCTCCTCCTCGGTGCCGTCGTTGTGGACCACGAACGTCGCCCGCCGAGCCTTCTCCTCCTGGGAGAGCTGGCGCGCGTCGCGCTCGTCCACCAGCGCGTGCCCGCGCCGCGCCGCGCGCTCGGCCCGCAATCGCTCGTCGGAGACCACCGCGATGGTGGCGTCGTAGAGCCCCTGCAAGCCCGCCTCGAACAGCAACGGCACCTCCACGACAGCCGCGCGCGGCGCCGGTGTCTGCCCGCGCGCCCGCTCCAGCCAGGCCGCCACCCGAGCGCCCACCAGCGGCCACACCAGGCCCTCCAGCCAGTTGCGGTCCGCCGCGCTTGAGAACGCGCGCTCGGCTACCTTCGCGCGGTCAACCACGCCGCCGGGAGCCACCTGCGACCCGAAGCGTTCGGTCACCGCCACCCGCAGCTCCTCCCCGCCATATAGCTCGTGCACCACAGCGTCGCTGGAGATCACCGCCGCGCCAAGGCGCTCGAGCGCCGCAAGCGCGGTCGACTTGCCCGATCCAAGGCCCCCGGTCAGCCCAACGAACGGCACCACCGCTGCCACGGCCGAAACCCTCCCGGCCGGTTCTAGTCCTGGTGAGCGGGCTCGGCAGCGGCCTCGGGCTCACCCGCGCCGTTCACCGGCTCGACCGCTGCCTCGGACCCCGCCTCGGGTGCCGCCGGTGCCTGCTCCGCCGCGGGCTCAGCCGCAGCGGGCTCCTCGGCCACACCGTCGGGCGCCTCCGCCTCGGCGACCTCGGCCACACCGGCCTCGGTGTCCGCGGGCTCGGTGTCCGCGGCCTCAGCCACTGCGGCCTCGGCCTCGGCCTCGGTGGCGATCGGAGGGTCGGTGGCAGTCGCAGTCTCGGCGGCAGTCGCGATCTCGCCGGCGGGCGCGGTCTCGGCCAGTGCGAGCGCCTCGTCGGCAGCAGCCTCGTCGCCGGCGACGGCGCCGTCCTGCAGGGCCTCTGCGCCACCGGGACGGGACACGGGCAGGATCTGGTCCTCCACTCGCTTCGCCGACAGCGACAGGCGCCTGCGCTCGGAGTCGATCTCGAGGATCTTCACGCGAATCTCATCGCCCGGATGCACGATCTCACGAGGGCTCTCGACGTGGTGGGGCGCGAGCTCGGAGATATGCACAAGGCCCTCCACTCCGTCCAGGATCTCCACGAAGGCGCCGAAGGTGACCACCTTGGTGACCTTGCCCGCCAGCTCGTCACCCACGTTGTAGGTGTCCACGATTCGCTGCCACGGGTCTTCCTGTGTCTGCTTGAGGCCAAGTGAGATGCGCTGGCGGTCGCGGTCGATGTCGAGCACCTTGACCTTGACGGTGTCGCCGATCGCAAGGATCTCGCTGGGGTGGTTGACGTGCGACCAGGACAGCTCGGAGATGTGAATGAGCCCGTCGATGCCGTCGAGATCCACGAACGCGCCGAAGTCAACGATGTTGGAGATCTGGCCTTCCACCACCAGGCCGGGCTGCAAACGGTCGAGGATCTGCTGGCGGACCTCCTTGCGCTCCTCCTCCAACACCGCACGGCGCGAGAGCACCACGTTGTTGCGGGAGCGGTTGAGCTCGATCACCTTGGTCTCGATCTTGGTGCCCATGTACTCGTCGAGGTTGGGCACGCGGCGGATGTCCACGAGCGACGCGGGCAGGAAGCCGCGCACGCCGAGGTCGATGATCAGGCCGCCCTTGACGACCTCGATGACCGTGCCCTCCACCGGCTCGCCGGACTCCGCAGCTGTTTCTATCCGGCGCCACGCCTTCTCGAAGCGCGCGCGCTTCTTGGACATGATCAGGCGACCGTCCTGGTCCTCCTTGGTCATGACGATCGCGTCGACCTCCTCGCCGAGATGCACCTCCTCGCTGGGATCCACGGCCTTGCGGATCGACAGCTCGTTGGCGGGGATGACGCCCTCGGACTTGTAGCCGATGTCCACGAGCACCTCGTCCTTGTCGATCCGGACGACGTGGCCGGTTACGACCTCGCCCTCCTCGATCGCGCGGAAGGTGGCGTCGTAGTTGGGCACGATCTGCCCATCGACTTCGAGCAGGAGCCCGTTTGACCCCTCGACCACGCGGGCCTGGGGATTCTCGATCATCGTTTGCACCGGGGCGAAGCGTAGCGCAGCCGTATCATTTGGGCGTATATGCCTGTGCGAGCGACGAAGCGGGGCGGCGAGCGCACGCGCCTGGAGCGCGACTGCGACGTCCTGATCTGCGGCGCGAGCTTCGCCGGCCTGGCCGTCGCCCGCGAGCTCGCCGGGTCCGGCTCGCGCGTGCTGATGATCGACCGCTATGAGATCGGCGAGCGCCAGACCTCCGCCTGCGCGATGCCCACTGTATGGCTGGCGGCGATGGACCTGATGGACTCGCTGCGCCAGACCTTCGGCGAGCTCGTGGTCCACACGCCCCACCGCAGCGCCCACTGGCAGTTGCCGTGGTCATTCTCCACCTTCGACTACCGCGAGCTGTGCGCGCTGATGCTCGCCCGCGCCGATGACGGCGAGCTGGAGTTCGAGACCGCCACCGTCACCGGGCGCAGCGGTGAGACGGTCCACACCGACCGCGGCGAGCTGCGCGCGCCGTTGATCGTGGACGCCCTCGGGTGGCGACGGATGCTCTCCAACGCACCGCCCATCCAGCCACCCGACGCGCCCCTCTCACGCGGCCTGGAGGTGCACCCGGCCGGCCGGGGAGACGCGATGGAGATCTGGATCGACGCGGGCTACATCCGCTCGGGCTACGGCTGGAGCTTCCCCGCCGAGGACGAGTTGCGCATCGGGATCGGCTCCTTCTGGCCGCGCCATCACGTCAAGGAGCCGACGGTGCGGCTCGCGCGCGACCTGGAGCTGCCGCCGCACGGCTACCAGGGCAACTGGATCCCCCACAGGCTGCGCAGCGCGGTCGAGGACGACGTGTTCTTCGTGGGCGACTCCGCCGGACACTGCCTGCCGCTGACCGCCGAGGGCATCCGCACCGCCCTGTACTTCGGCCTCGCCGCCGGGCGCGAGCTGCGAGGAGTGCTCGAAGGGCGGTCCGCGCGCGGGCAGGCGCTCGCACGCTACGGCGCGTTCTCAGACGCCCACGCGCGCAAGTTCCGCTGGATGCTGAACGCCCAGCGCGCGATCGGCCAGATGACGCCATCGCGCGCGATGACCGCGCTCGTGCGTGTGTTCGAGAGCCGCCGCCTGTCGCACTGGGTCTTCCAGCAGTACCTCGAGATCGCGCCGCCGTCGTTCGTCGGCCGCGGCGCCAGCCGCGACCCGCGGCCCGCGGGCGCAGCCGCACTCAGCGCCTGAGCACCGACGCGGCTGCGATGGATCACAGCTCCTCGTAAGCCAGCGCCAGTCGCCGGATGCCCTCCTCGATGGCGGGCTCGGCCAGGTTGGCATAGCCCAGCGCGAGGCCGTCGTCGATCGGGCGCGCGCTCATGTAGGCATAGCCGAGCGGGTACACGCCGACGGACCGCCGCTGCGCGGCCCGCATCAGCGTGAGGCCATCGACGGCGCGCGACAACCGCACGATCGCGTGCAGGCCGGCCGCCACACCCGTGACCCGCCCGCCGGGCAGGTGCGCAGCGACTGCACGCACGAGAGCGTCGCGGCGGGCGCGGTAGCGACGCCTCGCCTGGCGCAGATGGCTGTCGTAGGCTCCCGATTCGAGCAGCCGAGCCAGCGCCAGCTGATCGATCGTGGCGCTGCCGTGGTCGGCGAGCATCTTCAGCTCAACGAGCCGCGGAAGCAGCCACGCGGGCGCCACCACCCAGCCCAGGCGCAACGCCGGCGCGAGCGTCTTGCTGACCGTGCCGAGGTAGGCCACGCGCTCAGGCGCAAGGCCCTGCAACGCGCCGAGCGGCGCGCGGTCGTAGCGATACTCGGCGTCGTAGTCGTCCTCGACGATCAGGCGCTCGTCCTCGTTGGCCCAGGCGGTGAGCGCCGCGCGGCGCGAGCTGGACAGCGCCACGCCGGTCGGTGACTGGTGCGCGGGAGTCACGAGCGCTGCGCGGATCGGGCCATGCTCGGCCGCGAGCGCCCCCAGCGTGTCCGCGCGCGCGCCGTGCTCGTCGACCTGCAGTGGCACGAGTTGCGCCCCCGCGGCCGCCAGGATCCCGCGATGCACCGGCAGGCCGGGGTCCTCGACGGCGATGCGCGAGCCCGCCAGAGCTTGGCCCAGCAGCGCGAACCCCTGCGCCGCGCCACCGCACACCATGATCGCCTCCGGGTCGGCGACCACGCCGCGCACCCGGCGCAGGTGCCCCACCAGCGCCCGGCGCAACTCGATCGCTCCGCGCGGGTCCGGATAGCCGAAGGCCTGGTCGGGCGCGTGGCGCAGCGTGTCGCGCAGAGCACGCAGCCATGCGCGCCGCGGAAAGCCGGACAGGTCAGGGTTGCCGGGAAAGAAGTCGAACGCAGGCCGCCGCGCCGGCGGGTCGGCCGTGGCGGGCGCGGGCGCAGCAGCGGTCTCGGCCACGAACGTGCCCGCGCCGGCGCGCGCCACTAGGTAGCCCTCGGCGAGCAGCTGCGCGTAGGCGTCCACGACCAGCCGCCTGGAGACGCCCAGGTCGGCGGCGAGCGAGCGACTGGCCGGCAGGCGCGTGCGCGCGGCCAGCCGCCCCGAGCGCACCGCCTCGCGAAGCCCGTCCTCGAGCTGCGCGCGCAGCGGCCTGCCGCTCGAGCGGTCGAGCTCCAGCAGCAGCTCCGGGCCAAGATTGGTACCCAAATAAGTGCTCAGATTGGTCCTTTACGGTGTACCACAGAAACCATATCGTGAAGCGCAATAAGCGCTCTGGCCTCCGTGGATCCACCGAAAGGAGCTCGCCATGACCCCTATCGAAGGCGTGACTGCCCGCCATCACCCCGTGATCGCACTCGTCTACCGCGCCGCCCGCCGGGAAGTGCGTCGCCTGACCGGCAAGTCGCTGCTCACGCCCGACATCCCGATCCGCGCCCACCGTCTCTCGCAGCTGCTCGGCTATGCCGCGCTCGAGAAGAGCGTGGCTACCGGACCGCGAGTGCCCGAGCAGTTGCGCGCGCTCGCGGTACTGAAGTCGGCGGTCATGCAGGGCTGTGAGATGTGCCAGGACATCGGCTCCTTCGAGGCGCGCGCGAAGGGGGTCAGCGACGCCCAGCAGCGCGACCTGTACCGCTACCGCGACAGCGGCGAGTTCGACGAGACCGAGCGCCTGGTGCTCGACCTCGCCGTAGCGATGACCAGCACGCCCGTCGTGGTGGCGCCGGAATTGCTGGAAGCGCTGCGCGAGCGGCTCGACGACGCCCAGCTCGTCGAGTTGGTCCATCTCGTGGCCGTCGAGAACCTTCGCTCACGCTTCAACGCCGCCTTCGGGCTCGGCTCCGCCGGCTTCAGCGAGGGCATGACCTGCGCGCGCATGGAGGTGCCCGCCGCGGCCGAGCATGCGCGGGACGCGGACGATGCGCTGTTGATCGCCTCGTGAGGGTTCTCCTCGCCGGAGCCACCGGCGTGATCGGCCGGCGCCTGCTGCCGCAACTGCTGGCGGCCGGCCATCACGTCACCGCCCTCGTCCGCTCGCCCAGCAAGGTGGCCGAGCTGCGCCTCGCCGGCGCCGAGGCGCTACTGGCCGATGCCCTGGACGTGGGGGCGGTGCACGGCGCGGTCGCGCAGGCCGCGCCCGACGCGGTGATCCACCAGCTGACCTCGCTCCCGCGCCGGATCAACCCCCGCACGATCCAGCGCGACTTCGTGATGAACGACAGGTTGCGCACCGAGGGCACTCGCATCCTCGTGGCCGCCGCGCTCGCTGCCGGCGCGAGCCGCATCCTCGCCCAGAGTATCGCCTTCTCCTACGCCCCGGGGCCGCCCGGAACGCTGCACTCCGAGGACGACCCCCTGCTCGACCCGGCGCACGCGGCGAGAGCCTACGCGCGTTCTGCGGGCGCGGTGATCGCACTGGAGCGCAGCGTCCTCGACGCGGGTGGCACGGTGCTGCGCTACGGCTATTTCTATGGTCCCGGAAGCGCGATCTCGAGTGCCGGCTCGATCGGCGAGGACGTGGCAAGGCGACGCCTGCCGATCCTCGGCGACGGCGGCGGCGTGTGGTCTTTCGTGCACGTGGACGACGCCGCGAGCGCCACGGTGGCCGCGCTGGACCGCGACGGCCCGACCGTCTACAACGTCGTGGACGACGATCCCGCTCCCGTGGCGGAATGGCTGCCCACGCTCGCGCTCGCGCTCGGGGCCCCGCCTCCGCGGCGGGTGCCGGCCTGGCTCGCACTGCCGCTCGCCGGCCGCTACGGCGTCCATCAGATGACGCGCGCGCAGGGCGCCTCGGGCGCACGCATCACCCGGGAGCTTGGCTGGACGCCCTCCCATGCCAGCTGGCGCCGGGGCTTTCACGCAGGGCTTGGCTGACGCGGCGCAGGCCGCAGCGCTGCTGCGCCGCCAGCCGCCGGCCGCCAAGCGCTCTGTCCGCGCGCGCTACTTGCGAACGACCAGCGCTACGCCCGCAACCAGCAGCACCAGTCCCACGATGCGTCCCGGCCCGATGTGCTGACGCGCCACGCCGAGCAGGCCGAGGCGATCGATCACCACCGAGATGATCAGCTGGCCGGCGATCGCCACCGCCGTAAGGCCGCTGGCCCCGATCGTACGCACCGCTACCAGCCCCACGGTGACGTACACGGCGCCGAGCAGCCCGCCAGTCAACGCCCACCACGGCGCCCTGCCGACGTCGCCGATCCTGCCGAGCCCGCCGCTGACGAAGGCGGTGACCAACAGCAGCACGGCGGTGCCGACGAGGAACGAGACGCTCGCCGCCTGCCAGGTGCCGACCGTCCTTCCCAGTCGCGAGTTGATCGGCGCCTGCAGGGCCACCAGGCAGCCGGCGACCACCCCCAGGACGACAGCCAGGCCGCGGCTCACAGGCCTCGCCCCGGCCTCACTTGGCCTCCAACCAGGTCTTCCCCACGCCGACGTCCACGGCCAGCGGGGGCTCGCGGTCCCACACGCCGCACATCTCGCGCTCGATCAGCTCGCTCGCCGCCCCGGCCTCATCGGGCGGCCCTTCGAACAGCAGCTCGTCGTGAATCGTGAGCAGCAACCGCGTGCTCAGCGCGGAGTCCGCAAGCGCGGCGTGGCAGCGCACCATCGCCAGCTTGATGATGTCGGCGGCCGTGCCCTGGATCACCGTGTTGACCGCCAGGCGCTCACCCAGGGTTCGCGTCTGGTAGTTGCGGGCGCGCAACTCGGGGATCTGCCGGCGCCGCCCCCACAGCGTCTTCACGAAGCCGTCCTCGCGCGCCTGCTCGACGGTCTCGGCCATGAACGCGGCCACGCGCGGGAAGCGCTCCAGGTAGGCGTCGATGAACTCCTTGGCCTCCGCGCGCGGGATGTTCAGGCGGTCGGCCAGCCCGAAGTCCGAGAGGCCGTAGACGATCCCGTAGTTGATCATCTTGGCCTTCGAGCGCATCCCCGGGTCGATGTCGCTCCCGCTCACCGAGAACACCCGCGAGGCGGTGGCGGTGTGCACATCCTCGCCGCGGGCGAAGATCTCCATCAGGACCTCCTCGCCGGCCGCGTGGGCGAGCACGCGCAGCTCGATCTGCGAGTAGTCCGCGGAGATCAGCACGCTGCCCTCCTCGGACTCGAAGCAGCCGCGGATCTCACGGCCGAGCGGGGTGCGGATGGGGACGTTCTGCATGTTGGGGTTGGTGCTCGACAGGCGACCCGTTTGAGCCACCGCCTGCAGGAAGGTGGTGTGGATGCGCGAGCGATCGTCCACGAGCTGCGGGAGCACGTCGAGGTAGGTCTTGATCAGCGTGGAGAGCTCCCGCCAGCGCTCGATCCGCGGGATGATGTCGTGCTCTGAGCGGATCGCCTGAAGCACGCGTGCGTCGGTGGAGAAACCGGTCTTGCCGCGCCGCTTGCGCGAGAGACCGAGCTTCTCGAACAGGATCTCCCCGAGCTGTTGGGGCGATGCGATCAGGAACTCCTCTCCGGCCAACGCGAAGATCTCCCGTTCGAGTGTCTGGATCTCCCCGTGCACGCGCGTGGTGATCTCCGCCAGGCGCTCCAGGTCGAGCCTCACGCCCAGCAGCTCCATGTCGCGCAGCACTCCCACCAGCGGCAGCTCGATCTCGCGCATCACCTGCTCGAGGCCGCGCGCGGCTATCTGCTCGCGCTGCCAGTCCGCGAGCGCTCCCAGCAGCACCGCGTCGGCGGCCAGCGGATCGGCGATGTCGCTGGCCAGGCCGCGCTCCTCGCAAAGCTCGGCGAAGGGGTAGCCCCGGCGCGCGGGCTCGAGCAGGTAGGCGCCGAGCAGCGTGTCGTGCACGAGTCCCTCGGGCACCGTGCGCAGCGCCTTGGCGTCGTGGGCCACCACCGCGCGTCCCGCAGCAGCCGCAACCACCTCCTCGGGACCGTCGCAGTCCCCACCGAGCACCTCACCGTCGGCGGCCACGGCGAAGCGCCACGGCGCGCCCTCGGCGAACAGCGCGCCCTCGGGTGGCTCGCTGGCGCGCACCACGACGCGCAGCTCGGCCTCGGCGCCGCCGAGCCGCGCGAGATCCGCGGGCACGCCGTCGCGCACGCGGCCACCGAGCGTGCGCTCCGCAGGCGGCGGGGGCGCGGCCACGGCGGGATCGCCGAGCGCTTCCTCCAGGCGCCGCAACGGGTCGCGCAGCTCGTACTCGCGAAAGAACTCGCGCACGCGCCCACGGTCGGGCTCGCGCGCGGCCTCGGCCACGAGGTCGAGCTTCACCGGCAGGTCACGCTGGACGGTGGCCAGGCGCTTGGACACGCGCGCATCCTCGGCGTGCTCGAGCAGGTTCGCTTTGCGCTTGGCCCCGCTGATGTCATCGACGTGCGCGAGCACCTCCTCGAGCGGGCCGAAGGCCTGGATCAGGTCGCTGGCGGTCTTGTCGCCGATGCCGGGCACGCCTGGGATGTTGTCGGAGGTGTCGCCCTTCAGGCCGTAGAAGTCCGGGATCAGCTCCGGCGGGATGCCGTAGCGGTCCACCACTGCCTGGCGGTCGTAGATCTTGGTGTCGGTGATCCCGCGCGCGGTGGCCATCACCTTGACGATGCCCTCCCCATCGATCAGCTGAAACACGTCGCGGTCGCCGGTGACGATCATCGTGGGCACGGGCGGGTCGGCGGCGAGCGCTTGCGCGGCCAGCGAGGCGATCACGTCGTCAGCCTCGTAGCCCTCCAGGCGCACGTTGCGATAGCCGAAGGCCTCCACCAGGGGTTCCATCGCGGGCCACTGCTGCTTGAGCAGGTCCGGGCGCGAGCGGCGCGCAGCCTTGTACTCGGGGAACAGCTCGGTGCGGCCGGAGGTGCCCGCGTCCCAAGCGACGACAGTGGGGCACACGCCGTACTCGGTGACGATCTTCACGAGCATCGAGGCGAACCCGAAGATCGCGTTGGTGGGCACGCCGGTGGAGGTGGCGATCGACTCCGGCAACGCGAAGAAGGCGCGGTAGACGAGGCTCGGGCCGTCGATCAGAAACAGCCGGCGCTCAGCGCCGCCATCCGGCGCTGAGCCTGCGCGCGTGCTCTGGCGCGCGCCCGCTGTCACGTTGGTGGCCATCGCTGCAGCACTCTACGAGGACGCGCACCGCGCCGCGGATGCCGCCGCGGTCGATGGGGCGCAACACGTGGGCGTGTCCGATGCCGGATACCTCCTAACATGCCGTGCCGCCACCAACCGAGGAGCATTACCCCGTGAGCGCAACCCCAAGCGCGCAGTACCGGCTGACCATCCGCGTGAAGCTCGACGACGCCCAGGGGCTCCTCGGCAAGGTCACCGCGGCGATAGGTGACTGCGGCGGCATGATCGGCGCAGTGGACCTGGTCAAGACCGAAGGCGACCACAGCCTGCGCGATCTCGTGGTCGACGCCTCCTCCAGCGACCATTGGGAGCAGATCGTCGCAGCGATCGACGCTGTGGCCGGCGCGCAGGTGATCGACACCACCGACCGCACCTTCCTGCTGCACGTGGGCGGCAAGATCGAACAGCACAACAAGCACCCCCTGAAGACGAGGGACGATCTCTCCATGGCCTACACCCCGGGCGTGGCGCGGGTGTGCCTGGCGATCGCCGAGGACCCCGACCGGGCGTTCCAGTACACGATCAAGCGCAACACGGTGGCGGTGGTCTCCGACGGCACCGCGGTGCTCGGCCTTGGCGACATCGGGCCGCGCGCGGCGATGCCGGTGATGGAGGGCAAGTGCTGCCTGTTTAAGGAGTTCGCGGGCGTGGACGCCTTTCCGATCTGCCTGGAGACCACCGACGCGGATGAGATCGTCCGCACGGTCAAGCTGATCGCGCCGGCGTTCGGCGGGATCAACCTGGAGGACATCTCGGCGCCGCGCTGCTTCGAGATCGAGGAGCAGCTCAAGCAGCAGCTCGACATCCCCGTGTTCCACGATGACCAGCACGGGACAGCGGTGGTGGTGATGGCGGCGCTGCTCAACGCGGTGAAGCTCACCGGGCGTCGCCTGGAGGACCTGCGCGTGCTCGTGATAGGGCTCGGCGCAGCGGGCATCGCGGTGACCAAGATCATGCTCGAGGCGGGCGTTCGCGACATCATCGGGGCGGACTCCCAAGGCGCGCTGCACGTTCAGCGCGAGGACTACCTGGACGGTTCGATGAACAGCGTGAAGCGATGGTTCGCCGAGGTCACCAACCCCGAGCACCGCTCGGGCTCGCCCGCGGAGGTGATCGACGGTGCCGACCTGCTGATCGGCGTGTCGGGAGCGCGCGCACTGCCGGCCGAGGCGCTCTCGCGCATGAACAAGGACGCGATGGTGTTCGCAATGGCCAACCCCAATCCCGAGGTGAGCCCCGAGGAGGCTGCGCCGTACGTGCGGATCATGGCCACCGGCCGCTCGGACTACCCCAACCAGATCAACAACGTGCTGTGCTTCCCCGGCATCTTTCGCGGCGCGCTCGACGTGCGGGCACCGGCGATCACGGAGGAGATGAAGATGGCGGCGGCGCGCGCGATCGCGGCGATCGTGGACGAGAGCGAGCTGCGCGAGGACTACATCATCCCTTCGGTGTTCAACCGCGACGTGGCGCCCGCGGTGGCGGCTGCCGTGGCCGAGGAGGCGCGCGCGGCGGGCATGGCCCTCGCCGGCCAGGAGGTGGGCTTCGCCCAGGGCGACATCGGGGCCGCGGCGCCCGTGCCGAGCTCGCCCGTGTCCGCCGCCACACACGCTGGCGACGGGCGGATCTGAAGGCGACGGCGCGATGAGCGAGCAGGGCGTGACGGTGACCGGCGCCACCGGGCTGATTGGGCGCTCGCTGGTCTCGGCGCTACAGGCGCGCGGCACTTCGGTGACGGTGCTCACGCGCGACCCGGCCGGTGCGCGCAGCCGCCTCGGCGAGGTGGAGGCGATCGGCTGGGACCCGACCGGCGAGGCGGCTCCCACGGCCGCGCTCGAAGGCCGGGAGGCGGTGGTGAACCTCGCGGGCGAGCCGGTGGCGCAGCGCTGGAGCGCTGCGGCCAGGCGCGCCATCCGCGAGAGCCGCGTCACCGGCACGGCCAACCTGCTGGCGGGCCTGCAGAGCACCGCGCGGCGCCCGCGCACGCTGATCAGCTCCTCGGCCATCGGCTACTACGGAGCGCGCGGCGAGGAGCCGATCGACGAGGATGCTCCTGCGGGCGGCGACTTCCTGGCGCAGGTGTGCCTCGACTGGGAGACCGAGGCGGGTCGAGCGCGCGCGCTCGGCATGCGCGTGGTGACGGTGCGCACCGGCGTGGTGCTCGACCGCGCGGGGGGCGCCCTGGCGAAGATGCTCCCGCCGTTCCGCCTCGGCGTGGGCGGGCCGGTGGCCGGCGGGCGCCAATACATCTCCTGGATCCACGCCGAGGATGTCGTTGAGCTGATGCTGGCCGCGCTGGACAACGAGGAGTGGAGCGGCCCGATCAACGCCACAGCGCCGCAGCCGGTGACCAACAGCGATTTCGCGCGCGCCCTCGGCAGGGCGCTTCACCGTCCCTCGCGCGTGCCCGTGCCGGCTCTCGCGCTGCGCGCGCTCTACGGCGAGATGGCTGCGATCGTGACCACGGGTGCCCGCGCGGTGCCCGCCAAGCCACTCGTGCTTGGCTACGAGTTCCGCTACCCGCAGCTGGAGCGGGCGCTCGAGGCGACGCTGGCCGGCGGCGCCTGACCCGACGCTGTCGCTGCGGGCGCGCCTCAGACGGGCGCGGGCGCGCGCTCGGCCCGCTTTGCGCCGCGATTGTCGGTCTCGATGATCACCCGGCAGGGGCGCTTGCTGAGCAGGTAGGCGGCGGTGGGTCCGATCCGCTGCTCGCCCGCTGGGGCGTGGATGGCCGACCAGTAGATCACGTCTGAGCCCACGCGTTCGGCTTCCTCCACCAGCGCGGCGCCGGGGTTGCGGGTGCGGATCAGACCGGTGCGGATCTTGATGCCCGCACGGCGTGCCTGAATGCGCGCGCTCTCGAGCACGGAGCGGCCGTGCGCCTCCTCCTCCTCCAGGCCCGACTCCAACGAGAGCTGGCTGGGCACCGGCAGCACGTAGATCGCGTACACCACGCCTTCCGCTCCGATCAGCTTGGCGGCGCCGCGCAGCGCCGAGGCGCTCACATCGTCGCCGAAGATCGGCACGAGCGCGGTTCGGTAGTCGAGCTCCTCGAAGTCCGCGGGTCGCTCGGGCCTTGGTATGCGGTAATGCTTGCGCGGGTCCAGACCCTGGCGCTTGCGGTAGACAAGATAGCCGGCCATTCCCAGGACCATCCACGGGATGCCGATCGTGCGGGCCTCGCCGTGCAGCGCCACCACCGCACACCACGCCGCAAAGGTGCCGAGCGCGCCCAGCACCGCGGTGAGCGGTATCGGGCGCCCGCGGATCGTCACGTTCCAAGGCATCCGGTAGGGACGCTCGCGGTCGGGGTCCTTGAAGCGCAGCGCCACCACCGACACGTGAGCTGTCGTGAACGACAGCATCGCGCCAAAGGAGTAGAGGTTGCCGAGCAGCGTGGTTTCGCCAGGGATGATCAGCAGCCCGGCGAGGATCGAGAAGAACACGATCGTGAACCACGGGGTGCGGAACTTGGGATGGAGGTTGGAGAACAGGCTCGGCAGCTGGCGGTGCTCGGCCAGCGACCAGGACAGGCGCGAGATCCCGATCAGCCCCGCGTTGGTGGCGATGAACAGGATCGTGGCGGCGAGCACGCCGACGTAGTCTTTCGCCAACGTGAGCACGGTGCCGTGCAGGCCCAGGTGCACCACGATGCCGAGCACGGGGTCGTTTTCGTAGGTGGTGCCCAATTCGCTGGCGTAGAAGCCGGCGTGGTGGGCGACCGCGGCGTGGTGCACGATCGGGAGCGCTGACAACGCCACCACGGAGATGCCCGCGTAGACGCCGAGCACCGCGATCACCACGAGGTTGATCGACTTGGGAACGTCGTGGCCGGGGTCTCGAGCCTCCTCGGCCATGTTGGACACGGTCTCGATGCCCGTGTAGGCGACCATCGCCACCGACAGGGCGAAGATCAGCTGCGTCCAGGTGGGCGCGACGCCCAGGTGCACCTGGTTGACCAGCAGCGACGGGTTCAGCACCAGCACGGCTCCGAGGCCGACCAGCAGCACCTGCGTGCAGAGGTCCGCGATGGCCAGCAACAGATTGAGCTTCGCCGACTCGCCGAGGCCGCGAATGTTCAGTGCGGCCAGCAGCACGATCGTGACGAGCCCGCCGATGATGTCGCCCGGGTTGTGCGTGAGCGCGGGGAAGAACGCACCGAGGTAGTGCGGCACGAAGAACGCGGAGATCGCGATGGTGATGATGTAGTCGAGGCTGAGCGCCCAGCCGGCGAAGAACGACACGAGGTCGTTGAAGGCGTGCCGCGCGAAGGATGAGGACCCGCCGGCTTCGGGGAACATCGACGCGCCCTCGGCGTAGGTCTTCGCGGTGAGCACGAACAGGCCACCGGCGAACAGGAACACGAGCGGCGTGAGCCCGAGCGCGTGGGCGGCGACGAGCCCGAGCGCGTAGTAGATCGAGGAGCCCACGTTGCCGTAGGCGGTCGCGAACAGGCCCGGCACGCCGACCGAGCGTCGCAGTCCGTGCTCTGACAGGCGCGCCATCGCCGTGAGCGTACACGTCGGACCACCTGCAAAATCCCATGCACCGCAGCCGCCGGAGAAGGAACGAGCCGTATTATCCCGACGACCGGGTGGGCGGCCGCCGAGCCCCCGAGACCCCCGACTCTCCACATGGAAACCGCGCGACGCGAAAACTACGACTCGGGCGAGGACTTCGTCCTCGAATACGGCGAGCTGCGCTTCACCTTCAACGAGGGCGACTTCTCAGAGCGCTGCGAGCAGGCCGCGCTGAAGCTCGGCTTCGTGGGCGGCCGACTGGGCGAGGAGGAGCTCGAAGACCTCGTGAACCTCGCCGTCAACGGCGAGATCCTCGACCCCGCCTCGGGCCTCGGAGAACACGTCAACGACTGCTGGCCCGAGCTGATCGGACCCGCCGAGCGCTCGCTCGTGCACTGGCTGCGCCGCCTGGTGTTCCGCGGCGCGTGGCTCGACCAGCGCGTCAAGGAGGGCGAGCTGAGCGTGGTCTTCGATGATCGCAGCGGCAGCTTCGCCTACGTGCAGCCCCAGCGGGGCGGCGGGACCGCCGACACCGGCACCGGCGAGCCGATCGAGCTCGCGCCCGAGCCCTCCTGGGGCCGGGTCGCCTACCGCCGCTGACCAGGGCGGCGCTGGGCGGCGCGAGGCGGTGTCCTCGGTCGCTCGCGTACGTCAGTACGCCACGCTCCCTGCGTCCTTGCCTCGCTTGCCCAGCCCCGCCCTGGTCTCCCCGCGGGGACGTGGGTTAGGACGCAGCCTCCAGCGCGGCGGCGCGGGCCTTGGCGATCGCCTCGGCGCCGTCATCGCCGACGAGCAGCTCGGGCTTCAGGGTGCCGCTGCCGAGCAGGTCGAGGATCGGCTGGCGCCCGGTGGAGGTGAGCGTGGCGTCGAGCGCGATGACGGTGGTCTCGCCGCCGAATGGCTCGGTGGCGGTGGCGATCACGGTCAGCGAGCCGCCCTCGCGCAGGTTCCTGGCTGCAGCGAGCGCCTTGCGCGCGGCGAGCGGGTTCAGCCCGTCGAGACTGTCGATCAGGACCAACGCGTTGCCGCCGCGGGCGGCCACGCGCTTGGCGGCATCCAGCGCACGCTCAACGGCCTGTCCCTGCGCGTCGGCGGAGGCGGCGAAGCTGAGCGCGGCCGCAGGCTGGAGCGGACCCTCGCCCCACTGGGCGATCTCCTCGGGCCGCGCGCCGGCGAGCACGAGGCTGACCTCCAGATCCTCGCGCCCGCTGACGGCGTCGAGCAGCCGGCGCAGCGTCTCGCTCTTGCCGGCGCTGCGTGCCCCGACGATCACCGCGCGTGAGCCAAGCCCGAGCGGGGTGAGCCACTCGACGGCCTCGAGCGTGGCGTCCTTGACGCCCAGGGCAATCCGCTCGCTCGGCCAGGCAACCGGCAGATCCTCGTAGCGAGAGCCGTCCGAGACCGCGTCCGCAGATGCTCCGTTGATGGTGTCGACGCGCACCAGCGAGGGGTAGCGCTCGGAGCGGCGCGGCGTTCGCACCGGGCCGCTGACCTCGTCGCCGCTCACCAGCTCGCAGCGACGGACCTGCGCGGCTGAGATGTAGATGTCCTCATCGGAGGGCTCGGGCGGCGCGACGCGCAGGAAGGCCGAGCCGTTGCCAAGGACCTCGACGACCCCGGCGGCGATGCGGCCGGCGTCATCATCGGCGTCATCGGCCTCGCGAGGCGCGCGCGAGGCCCGCCCCGCGCGATCGGAGCCGCCACCGCTGCGGCCGCCGCGGCGAGCGCGACGCGGACCACGCTCGACCTCCGCGTCGGCTTCGCTGCGCGAGGTGGGTCGGTCCTCCTGGGGCGCGTCGCCGGCCTCGACTTCGGCGTCCGCGCCGGAGCCCGCGCCGCGGCGCGAGCGGCGCCTGCGCGGGCGCGGGCTGGCAGAGCCCTCGCCGCCCTCGGCGCCGGAGCGCTCGGACTCGGCCGGGTCGGGCGCCGACACCTTCGCCGGGGTCTCGCCGAGGATGACATCGATCAGGTCGGCCTTGCGCAGTCGCCTGAAGCCCTCGAGGCCGACCTGGTCGGCGATCGCGTGGAGGTCCGCCAGAGGGCTCGCTTCCAGCTCGGAGCGCTCAAGTACAGCCATGGATGTGCCTTCTTTCGTAGTGGTTGGGGCGGTTGGCGTCCGGCGGCGTTGGACAGCGGCCGGCACCCGTTGTGGCCTGAAGCCTAGCGCGCCCTACGGTCGCCACATGAGGCCCGGCGGCGAATGCCGCCGGTTGGAGTTAGTCGCCGGGGATCCGCTCGTGGCGGATCTCATCCGCCAGCGCCAGATCCCGCTCGGGCTCAAGCGCGCCGCTGAGCGCGCTGCGCACTGTTAGGAAGTCCGACGCGGCAGCCACGTCGTGCAGGCGGAAGATGTGGGCGCCGCGATCCACGCCGTGGGCGAGCGCGGCGAGCGTCCCCGCCAGACGATCGCGCGGCGGGCGGCCGGTGAGCGCGCCGATGAAGTCCTTGCGTGAGACGGCCATCAGCAACGGTCGCCCAAGCTCGTGGAGGCGCTCGACCTGTGAGAGCAGCCGGACGGTCTGCGCGGGCGTCTTGGCGAAATCGGGCCCGGGGTCGATGATCAGCTGCTCAAACGCCATCCCGTGCGCGAGCGCCAGATCGATCCGCTCCTCCAGGAAAGCCATGACCTCGCTGGTGACCTCTCCGTAGAGGTCGGGATCCTGCAGCCGCTCGCGCGGCGCGGCGGCGGTGTGCATCAGCACGAGCGCCGCGCCGGTGTCCGCGCAGACCTCTGCCAGCGCAGGGTCGCGCAGCCCGCTGACATCGTTGACGATCCGCGCGCCCGCCCGGATCGCCGCAAGCGCCACGGGCGGCTTGTAGGTATCCACTGAGATGGTCGCGCCGAGCTCGGCAGCGAGCCGTTCGATCAGCGGGACCACCCGCTCGGCCTCCTCCTCGACCGCGACCGGCGGGCGGCCGGTGGTGGCGGACTCCCCACCGACGTCCAGGACGTCCGCGCCGGCGGCAAGCAGCTCGCGCGCGAGCTGCACCTGGGAGTCGAGACCCAGATGGAGCCCGCCGTCGCTAAAGGAGTCCGGGGAGGCGTTGACGATGCCCATCAGCCACGGCCGCGCCCCCAGCCGCCACGTCGCATCCACAGCACGGACGGTGCGCTCGGGCGCGATCACGGCGCGAGGTCCACCCGCACCGCGGCGCCCGCGTGAGCCTCACGCTGGGCCAACTCGGCGGGCGCGAGGATGCCCTCAGCCTGCGCCTCCGCGGCGAAGCGCTCCAGCTCGAGCGCTCGGCGCTCGGCGCTCCAGGCGAGCTCGCGGGCGAGGATCTCGGCTACTCGAAGCACCGGAGCGGCGGTCGCCGGCTGCCCGCCCGGCACGCCCGTTGCGCTCAGCTCGCGCGCCGCCAGCAGCCCCAGGCGCGTCCGTCGCAGCAGCACGTCGCCGATGCTGCGCGCCTGCTCACGCCGGGCCGCGAGGGCCACCTCCGCCCGCAGGTCCGGCATGCCGGGGACGATCGGCTGCGCCAGCTCGTGGTCGGTGGGGCTTGATTCCGCGGCGAGGGCGAGCACCTCGCGGGCGCCGTGGCCGTATCGCGCGGCAAGCGCCGCGTAGGACTCCGCGGGCACGCCCTCCACCCTCGGCAGCTCCTCCGCCGCGATCGCCTGTCCCAGTGGGATTTCGTGCGTGCGACAAGGTGCCTCGCGGGCGTCGCGCTCGACGAGCCGATCGACGGTCATCTTGGCCATGCGCCGCCAGGTGGTGAGCTTGCCGCCCGTGATGGTGATCATGCCCGAGGAGGTCTCATAGAGCTCGGCCTTGCGCGAGATGTCCACCGACTTCTTGGGATCGCCCGTCGAGATCAGCGGCCGCACGCCGGCGAACGCGCCCGTGAGCTGCGCGGGCGCGAGCTCAGTGCCGAAGAAGGCGTTGACGGCCGCCAGCAGGTAGTCGATGTCCTCCGCCGAGGGCTTGATGTGGTCGAGGGGACCCTCGTAGTCGTTGTCGGTGGTGCCCACCAACGTGTGCCCCAGCCACGGCAGCGCAAAGATCGAGCGCCCTGCGCCAGCGGGCACGATCGCGCCGCCCACGAGCGGCAGATCCTCGTGCCTGATGGTGACGTGGGTTCCGCGGCTGGGTCGGATCCGCGGCAGCTCGGCCTCGTCGTGTAGCTCCTGCGGGCGCAGCTCATCTGCCCACACGCCGGTGGCGTTGATCACGTTGCCCGCGCGAACCTCGAAGCGCTCGCCGGTCTCGACGTCCCGCGCGCCCACGCCGTGCGCGCGGCCGTCGCTCTCCAGGAGGCCGGTGACCGCCACACGGTTGGCGCACACGGCGCCGAAGCGCTCGGCCTCTCCGATAACGGTGAGCACCAGCCGCGAGTCGTCGGTTTGGCAGTCGTAGAAGAGGTAGCCGCTGGTCGGCTCGCGCGCGGCGAGCGCGGGCAACAGCTCGACCACCTCCTCGCCACTGATCACACGGTGGCGCTCCGGGCTCCAGGACTCCGCCTCCTCGACCGCCGGCGCCGCCTGCTCTGTGGGCGCGCCGGCCCGCTCCGCGCGGGTGCGCCTACCGCTGCCCCGCGATGCGCCGCGACGTGCGCGCCGCCCGCCCGTGCCCCTCAGGGTGCGCTCGACCGACATCACGTCGTAGAGGTTCAACCCCACGCCCACCATGCGGTCGGGGTGCGCGCCCTCGAACGCGGCCACCACGAGGGGCAGCGGGCGCACGAGGTGCGGCGCCAGCGTGACCAGCAGGCGGCGCTCCAGCAGCGCCTCGCGGACGAGGCCGAGGTCGAAGTTCTGCAGGTAGCGCAGGCCGCCGTGGACGAGCTTGCTCGAGCGGCTGGAGGTGCCCGAGGCGTAGTCGGCGCGCTCCAGCAGCGCCACGCTGTAACCACGCGAGGCCGCGTCGAGGGCCACGCCGGCGCCGGTGATCCCGCCGCCCACCACGACCACGTCGAACTCATCCTGCGCCAGAGCGGCGAGGGCCTGGCTTCGCTCGATCACGGGACCCAGTCTCGCAGAGGTGCGGGCGGGCGGGGACGGGGTCTAGATGTGAGCGAGCTCGGCGGTGATCTCGCTCACCGCGGACTTGGCGTCGCCGAACAGCATCGCGGTCTTGGGGTCGTAGTAGAGCTCGTTTTCGATGCCGGCGAAGCCGGGGTTCATGGAGCGCTTGATCACGATCACCGAGTGGCTGTCGGAGACCTCGAGGATCGGCATCCCGTAGATCGGCGAGGAGGGCGTGTTCTTTGCAGCCGGGTTGGTGACGTCGTTGGCGCCGATCACAAGCGACACGTCGGTTCGCTGGAACTCGGGGTTGGCGTCGTCCATCTCCTTGAGCTGGTCGTAGGGCACATCAGCCTCGGCGAGCAGCACGTTCATGTGCCCGGGCATGCGCCCGGCCACGGGGTGGATCGCGTAGCT
>Ga0210403_10001307_pt1 | contig 23777 bp, 23 predicted proteins | sample IncBWC19MmetaG_FD_150863 | JGI IMG/M metagenome (GOLD analysis project Ga0210403, IMG submission 150863) | Forest soil microbial communities from Barre Woods Harvard Forest LTER site, Petersham, Massachusetts, United States - Inc-BW-C-19-M | ecosystem: Environmental > Terrestrial > Soil >... | reverse complement strand
TGCGCGCAGCTTCTCGGCGAAGCCAACGGGGATGTCCTCGATCACACCGCCCACCTGGAAGTAGCGCGTGTGCATGCGCTGCCCGGAGGACATCTCGAACAGGTCGAGGATCTTCTCGCGCTCGCGGAAGCAGTACCAGAACATCGAGATCGCGCCGAGGTCCAGCGCGCTGGTGCCCAGCCACACGAGGTGGGACATGATCCTGTTGAGCTCGAGGTGGATCACGCGCAGGTACTGCGCGCGCTTGGGCACCTCGACCTCGACCAGGGTCTCGACGGCGCCGCAGAAGGCCATCGCGTTGAAGTAGTAGGCGAGGTAGTCCATCCGCTCGATCACCGGGATGACCTTCCAGTAGGACTTGTCCTCCGCGGTCTTTTCGATCCCGGTGTGCACGTAGCCGATGATCGGCTTGATCTCACGCACCACCTCCCCCTGGAGGGTCACCAGCAGGCGCAGCACGCCGTGGGTGGCTGGATGGTGGGGGCCGAAGTTGAGCGTCAAGAGCTCCTGGACCGCCGGCTCCTCGTTCGCGTGTGGTCCCTCCAGCTGCTCCTCCAATGGCGAGAGCGTGATGCTCTGCTCGCGCCTGCGGTACTCCGACAGCGTTGGCCCCTCGCCGGCGCTCACGGCGCCGACCCCCGGCTCTGGCTCTCGTTGTAGGTGAAGATCACCGGTTCGCCCCCGACCGGGAAGTCGCGGCGCTGAGGGTGGCCCTCGTAGTCCTCGGGCATGAGGATGCGGCGCAGGTCGGGGTGCCCGCGAAACACCACGCCGAACATGTCATAGACCTCGCGCTCCTGGTGATCAGCCGTCGGCCAGCCCACGCCATCCTCGGTGTCGGCGGTCACCGACTCCACCTCGGGGGTGTCGCTGGGCACCCTCAGCTTGACCGTGATGCGGTCCACGCGACCCATGTCGAGCAGCTCGTAGATGACGCCCAGCCGCGGCTCGTGCGGGTAGTAGTCGATGCCGTGGAGACTTGCCAGCTGGGTGTAGCCGCGCTCGCGCAGCTGCGCCAGCACCGAGCGGATGCTCGCCGGTTCGATCACCAGCGTGCCGCGCCCGCGGAAGAACACCGTCTCGAGCACGGGGCCGCCGCTTGAGGCGTCCGCGCCGGCGGCCGTGCGCAGCTCCTGGGCGATCAGCTCCAGGCCGGTGGCATCAGGCACCGGCCGCGTCCCCCTCGATCGGCACGTTCACCGCCGTCTCCGCCGGGACGCTCGCGCCGGTCAGGACCTCCTCGGTGCCCTGCGCGCGATAGCGCTCGCGCCAGCCCATGTCGGGATCCTCCTGCACCATCCTGCGGAGCTTCAGCACTCCGTGCATGAGTGCCTCCGGTCGCGGCGGGCAGCCGGGCACGTGCACGTCCACCGGCATGAACTTGTCCGCGGGCACGAGCGCGTAGTTGTTGAACACGCCCATCGAGCTGCAGCACGCGCCCATCGAGATCGCCCACTTCGGCTCCAGCATCTGGTCGTAGATGCGGCGCACGATCGGCGCCATCTTGATCGACACGCGGCCGGAGAGGATGAGCAGGTCCGCCTGGCGGGGCGAGGCGCGAAACGCCTCAAAGCCGAAGCGGGCCACGTCCACGCGCGCGGCCACGATCGACATCATCTCGATCGCGCAGCAGGCCAGGCCGAAGGTGGCTGGGAAGAACGAGTTGGAGCGCGCCCATGCGACGGCTTTGTCGAGCGTGGTGGTCATCACGCTCTCTTCCACGTAGCGCTCTAGGTCGCTGCCCTCGAGGTGGGCGGCGGGGGTGAGGCCTTCGAGCTCGCCACCGCGCAGCAGTTGCTTCGAGTTGAGCGAGCGCACCCGCAGCCGCTGCGGGTCAACGTTGCCGACCAGCCCCTTCGCGGAGGGGCCGAGCGGTTGTCTTCTCATCTCCACTCGAGTGCACCCCTGCGCCAGACATAGGCGAAGGCGACAAACAGGAGCACGATGAAGACGATGCTCTCCACGAGCGCGAAGCTGCCATATGCGCGCAACTGGATCGCGATCGGGTAGAGGAACACCACCTCGATGTCAAACAGGATGAACAGCATCGCGATCAGGTAGAAGCTGATCCCGAAGCGCATCCCGCGCTTTACCTCCGAGGGCAGGCCGCACTCGTAGGGGTCCTGCTTGTGGGGCGTGGCGCGGCGCGGGCCGAGGACCGAGTTCAGGACGGCGAAAGCGACGCCCACGGCTCCACCGAGAAGGAGGAAAACGATCGCCGGGAGATAGCTGCGCAGCACCGCGCGCTGTTATATCACTGCTTGTGTCAGAGTGTTACATAGTGGCAATCCGCTCTAGATCTGGGGCATGAGCCAGGCCGTGGTGGCCGGTTCGGTCGCCGTCGCCGCGCTCAACGCCATACCGGGTCTGCTGGGGGCGTGGGTGTGGTACCGAGGCGGTCCCGGCGACGCGCGCGCAGCCCGCGCCTTCTGGGTGATGCTGCGCGTGGGGCAGGGCTCCGCGCTCGCGCTCGCGATCGCCGTGGGGTCGCTCGCCGCCGCCGGCAAGTCTCCACGCGAAGGTCTCTTCTACCTCTATGCGCTCGTGCCCCTCGCGGTGGCCTTCGTCGCCGAGCAGCTGCGCGTGGCCTCAGCTCAGACGATCCTCGATCAGCGCGGCCTGGAGGACGCCGCGGCGGTGGGCCGACTGCCCGAGGGCGAGCAGCAGCTGGTCGTGGCGGGGATCCTCAGACGCGAGATCGGCGTGATGGCGCTGTCCGCGCTTGTGGTGGTGGTGCTGGCGCTGCGCGCCGCGGGCACGGCCCACGGGTTCTGAGTGGGCCTATATATTCCCCGCCCTATGAAGGTCGCCGCCATCTCGCTGGTCACGCTCGCCTGCGCCGTCGCGCTGGGAGCGTGCGGATCGCAGGAAATCCAGGTCGCCAAGAGCAGCCCCTACTACAAAGGCGCGGTCAGCTTCCGCGATCATTGCTCCGGATGCCACACGCTCTCGACGGTGGGCGCGCAGGGCTCGGCCACCAGCATCGGCAACCGCTTGAAGACCAACGGCCCCAACTTCAACATCCGCAAGGAGAACCCCGAACAGGTGCTCTACGCGATCCGCAACGGCGGGTTCTCCGGCGCGATCATGCCCGAGAACATCCTCGTGGGCGAAGAAGCCAAGGAAGTCGCCGAATTCCTGGCGGCCTACTCGGGTCGTCAGGCGCAGCACGTGCCTGCCACGAACATCAAGCTGTCCACCAAGTAGGACGCCGGCGGGCGCCATGCTCGACCTCAAGCGCATAAGGGAGGACGCCGACGGCGTACGCGCGGCGCTTGCGCGACGCGGGGACGGCGCCGCGCACGTGCTCGACCGCGTAATCGAGCTGGATGCGCGCAGGCGGGCCCTGCTGCCGCAGCTCGAGGGGCTGAGAGCAGAGCAGAACCAGGCGAACGCCCGCATCAGGGGCGAGGGAGACGCGGCCAAGCGCGCGCGAGAGATCGACGCGATGCGAGCCGTGGCCGCGCGCGCGAAGGAGCTCGAACGCGAGCTTGGAGAGGTGGATCTGGAACTACAGGCAGCGCTCGCACCGCTGCCCAACCTGCCCGCGGCCTCCGCGGCCCCCGGCCCCGATGACGAGCTCGTGCGCGAGGTCGGCGCGGTCGCGCAGCTCGACTTCGCTCCCCGAGACCACCTCGACCTGGCCGGCGCGATGATCGACATGGACCGTGCAGCCAGGCTCTCGGGGTCGCGCTTTGCCTACCTCAAAGGGGACCTCGTGATGCTGGAGCTGGCGCTCGTGCGCTGGGCGCTCGAGAAGCTGCGAGCGCGCGGCTTCGAGCCGGTCATCCCGCCGGTGCTCGTGCGCGAGCGCGCGCTGTACGGCACCGGGTTCCTGCCCGACACCGAGCAGCAGATCTACAGCCTGCCGGAGGACGAGCTGTACCTGGTGGGTACCTCCGAGGTGGCGCTGGCCTCGCTGCACGACGGCGAGATCCTCAACGGCGAGGCGCTTCCGCTGCGCTACGCGGGCTTCTCGCCCTGCTTCCGGCGCGAGGCCGGCGCTGCGGGGAAGGACACGCGGGGCATCTTCCGCGTGCACCAGTTCGACAAGGTCGAGATGTTCAGCTTCGTGGCCCCCGAGGAGTCAGAGCGCGAGCACGAGCTGATCCTCGGCGTCGAGGAGGAGATCCTCGGCGAGCTGGGCCTGCCCTATCGCGTGATGAACATCGCCGTCACCGACCTCGGTAGCTCGGCTGCCAAGAAGTACGACTGCGAGGCATGGCTCCCGAGCCAGGGTCGCTACCGCGAGCTGACCTCCTGCTCAAACACCACGGACTACCAGGCCCGGCGCCTGAACATCCGCATGCGACTTGGCAAGGGCACAGTGACCCCGCACACGCTCAACGGGACCGCCGTGGCGGTCGGGCGCACGATCGTTGCGCTGCTCGAGAACGGCCAGCGAGAGGATGGCACCGTCGAGCTGCCCGCGGCGCTGCTCGCATACGGCGCGCCGGAGCGGCTGGCGGCGGCCGGTAGCGGCTGATGGCGCACGCGCGGACCTGCGCTCGTATGCTCACGCCTCCACCTCTCACGAGAAGGAGGCAGGAAGTTGATCCGCACAAGCGTCCTCACGCTCGCAGCGACCGCCTCGATCGGGCTCGCGGGCGCATCCACCGCGACGGCATCGGGCTCGCACTGGTCGCGCGCGAAGTGCACGAGCGCCTACACCTCCTGGTATGACAAGCACTTCAACCCGAGCCAGGCGCTCACGCCCAGCGAGGTGCGCCAGGTGAAGGCTTACATCAAGGCGCTCGAAAAGAAGCACCATTGCAAGGTGGGGGCGTAGCCGGCGGAAACGAGGGTTGGTCGAGATGGTTGGTGAGGGCGCCGAGGTGCACGAGAGTCAATCGACGCCCAGCCAGGTCGTCGAGCGGTTCTTGGATCTCCTTCGTGGCGGGGATGTCGACCGGGCAATGGAGCTACTGGCGGTGGACGTGGAGTATGCGAACGTCGGGCTGCTCACAGTGCATGGGCGAGAGCGCGTTCGGCGGATCTTTCGCGCGACGATTGGTCGAGCTGCCTCCGGATTCGACGTCTATGTGCACGCCATCTCAGCCGACGGCTCCACGGTGCTCACCGAGCGCACCGACGTCCTCATGGCCCGCCGGCTGCACATTCAACTCTGGGTCTGCGGTCGTTTCGAGGTTCACGACGGGCAGATCGTGCTCTGGCGCGACTACTTCGACCGCATGAGCCTCATCGCGGCGAACGTGCGTGGCCTGCTCGGCGTGGTCTTCCCTGCAGCACGCGCGGCGCGACCTGCCGACCAAGGATGATCGGAGAGTCGCTGGATCGTCACCCGGTCATCAGCAGCGTAGGCTGAAAGCTGGTGTCACCTCCGTTCGGTTTCCTGCTGGCGCCGAATCCGCCGTCCCGGCGGGTGGGTGTGGTCGTTGCGCTCGCATGCGTCGCGCTTTGCACGCTGATCGTCTACCCGCTCAGGGACGTGGCGCCGATCGCGTCGTTGAGCGTGGTCTATCTGCCGGCGGTGCTCGTGGTCTCGATCACCTGGGGGGCGTGGCTGGGGATCGCCACGGCGGTGGTGAGCGCGGGCGCTTTCAACTTCTTCCACCTGCCGCCCACCGGCGAGTTCACCATCCGCGACTCGCGCAACTGGGTGGCGCTGATCGCCTTCTTCGTGGTGGCCGGGATTGCCAGCTCGGTCGCCGAGATCGCGCGGGCACGCACGCGCGATGCGCAGGAGCGCCGCCGCGAGGCCGACCTCGCGGCGGAGATGGCGCGCCTGCTGCTGCGCGGCAACAGCCTTGCCGAGAGCCTGCCCACGGCCGCGGCGCGCCTTGCACAGGCGCTCGAGCTGAACTCCGCCGCGATCGAGATGGACGCCGTGGATGGCGATGAGCGCACCGTGGCCTTCCCCCTGCGCGAAGGCACCAGGCGTCTGGGCACGCTGCTGGTGGGCGCTGACACCTCCGAGGCGAATCTGCGTCGCCTGCAGGAGCGGGTGGTGCCCGCGCTCGAGGCGCTGATGAGCGCTTCGCTCGAGCGTGAGCGGCTGCTCGGGGGTGTGGTGGAGACGGCGGCGCTGAGGCGAGCCGACACGGTCAAGACAGCGCTGTTGCGAGCGGTGTCCCACGATCTGCGCTCGCCTCTGACCGCCATCACCGCCGCCGCATCCACCGTCGGCTCGCCGTCGCTGACGCCGCCGGAACGCGAGGAGATGGCGAGCGTCATCCAGGAGGAGGCCCGGCGCCTCTCGCGCCTCGTGGACAACCTGCTCGACCTCTCCCGCTTGGAGGCGGGCGCGGCCGAGCCGCGGCGCTACTGGACCTCGATCGAGGAGTTGATCCGCTCGGCCCTGCTCGATCTTGGAGCGCGCGCGGAGGAGTTCACGCTGTCGATCGACCCCGAGCTGCCGCTGGTGAGCGTCGATGCCGTGCAGATGGAGCGCGCGTTCGTGAACGTGCTCGAGAACGCCCGTCGCCACGCCGGCGGTTACGCGGTGTCCATAAGGGCGCGCGCCGTGCGCAGCCTCGCGGGGACGGCGCCGCGGGACGGCGGCGGGCGCGAGGACACCCGTCCGACGGAAGGTCCGGTCGGTGGCGATCGCGTGATAGTGCGGATCGTGGATCGTGGCCCGGGCATCCCGCCGGCCCAGCTGGAACGCGTCTTCGAGCCGTTCTATCGGGCCGGTAGCTCATCCGGCGGGCACCGCGGCTCCGGGCTCGGCCTGGCGATCGCGCGTGGCTTCTCTGAGGCCAACGGTGCGTCGCTGTGGGTTGAGTCGCTTCCTGGCCAGGGCGCCACCTTCATCTTCGAGTTTCCCCTCGATCCACAGGGCGAGCAAGCTGACGGTGGAGATCCCTCGAGCACAGCCGCGGGCGAGGCTCGGGCGAGGCAGCTCTCCGCCGGCAGTCGGGCGCCCGGCGCGTGAGCCAGCGGGCCACGCCACCACCCCCGCCGCCGGCGGTCCGCGTGCTCGTGGTGGACGACGAGCCACAGATCGTGCGTGCGCTGAAGGTGGTGCTGCGCGAGGCCGGGTTCGAGGCGGTCCCGGCCGAAACCGGCTCGGAGGCGCTCGACCTCGCGGCGGTGCGCCCGCCGGAGGCCGCGATCATCGATCTCGTGCTGCCCGACCTCGATGGGATCGAGGTCACGCGCACGCTGCGCAGCTGGAGCGAGATGCCGATCCTCGTGCTCTCGGCGGTGGGCGAGGAGGAGCAGAAGGTGAGGGCGCTTGAGGCAGGCGCCGACGACTACATCACCAAGCCGTTCGGCGCGCGGGAGCTGATCGCGCGCCTGCAGGCCGCGCTGCGCCGGTCGGCACGTGCGGAGGAGGAGCCGAGCATCACCGCGGACGGCCTGGAGATCGACCTCGCCGCGCGAGTGGTGCGTTGCGACGGCGAGCCCGTGCACCTCACGCCGATCGAGTTCGACCTGCTGCGCACGCTCGCGCGAAACCGCGGGCGGCTGATGACCCACCGCAAGCTGCTCGCCGAGGTGTGGGGCCCCGAGTACGTGGACGACATCCAGCCGCTGCGCACCCACGTGGCGCGGCTGCGCGCCAAGATCGAGCCCGGCGGAGCGGCGGGGGCGGGTGGGCATCGATACATCGTCACCGACCCCGGGGTCGGCTACCGCTTCGCAGGCTGAGCTCATCCCAGTCCAGCGTCACGAAATCGTTATGCCACCCGCCGGGAACGTTATGCGGGTGTAACGGCCGGGCATTGATAGTGATGAGCATGGACATCCTGGCAATCGCGCTCGGCATCATCATGTTCGCCATCCTGCTCGCGATGGTCGAGGGGATCGACCGCATATGAGCGCCTCGCTTCCCCTCGGCGCGTTCGTCGCGCACATGAGCGGCGCCGACTTCTTCGGCCTGGTGGTGTCGGTGCTCATCATCGCCTACCTCTTCTACGCGCTCATCCGCGGAGAGAAGCTCTAGATGACCTTCGCCGGCTGGCTCACCATCATCCTGTTCGCGGTCGTCCTCACCGCCGTTGCGATACCACTCGGCAGCTACCTCGCCGGCGTGTACCAGGGCAAACGCGTGTTCCTCTCGCCGATCCTCGCCGGACCCGAGCGCTTCCTCTACACCGTGTTGAGGGTGGACCCCCATCGTGAGCAGGACTGGAAGGCGTACGCGAAGAGCCTGCTGATCTTCTCGCTCGCCGGCTGGCTGCTGCTGTACCTGATCCTGCGCACGCAGAACGCCTTTTTCGTCCCGCACGCGCTTAACCCCCTCGGGTTTCACTCGGCGCCGTGGAACGTCACGTTCAACACCGCCTCGTCGTTCATGACGAACACCAACTGGCAGTACTACGCCGGCGAGACCACCATGAGCTACCTCAGCCAGATGATCGGGCTGACCGTGCAGAACTGGCTGTCGGCGGGCATCGGCATCGTCGTGGCGGTCGCGCTCGTGCGAGGGATCGTCGGCCGCACGGGCAAGAGCCTCGGCAACTTCTGGCAGGACCTCGTGCGCACGATCCTCTACGTGCTCGCGCCGCTGTCGCTGATCGCCGCGATCGTGCTGGTCTCCCAGGGCGTGATCGCCAACTTCGCCAACTACCTCACCGTTCACACGATCACGGGCCTCGAACAGAAGATCGCGATGGGCCCCGTCGCCTCCCAGGAGGCGATCAAGATGCTCGGGACCAACGGCGGCGGCTTCATGAACACCAACTCCGCGCACCCGTTCGAGAACCCGACCCAGTTCACCAACTTCTTCGAGATGCTGCTGGTGCTGATGATCCCGGCGGCGCTCGTTTTCATGTTCGGGCGCATGACCGGCAACCGCCGCCAGGGGTACGCGATCTACGCCACGATGATGGTGATGTTCCTCGGCGCAGTCGTGGTCGCCTACATCGCCGAGGCGCACGGCTCCCCCGCACAGCACGCCGCCGGCCTGCACACGCACGTGATCTCCGGCTCGGCCGGCGGCAACATGGAAGGCAAGGAGCAGCGCTTCGGAATCGCCGGCTCCGCGCTGTTCGACGTGGTCACCACGGTGACCTCCTGCGGCGCGGTCAACAGCGCGCTCGAGTCCTTCACCGGCATCGGCGGGGCGGTGCCGTTCGCCAACCTGTCCGCCAGCGAGGTGATCTTCGGCGGCGTGGGCACGGGGCTCTACTCGATCCTGCTCTACGTGCTGCTCGCAGTGTTCATCGGCGGCCTGATGGTGGGACGCACGCCCGAGTGGCTCGGCAAGAAGCTCGAGGCCCGCGAGATCAAGCTGGCCGGCCTCGGCATCCTGATCACGCCGCTGGCAGCGCTGCTCTGCACGGCGCTTGCAACAGCCAGCCACGCCGGGCGCAAATCGATCGCGGAAGTGGCGACCTCGAAGCTCGGCGGCAACACCCCGCAGGGCTTCTCCGAGACCTTCTACGCCTACCTCTCCCAGGCCAACAACAACGGCTCCGCGTTCGCCGGCTACACGGGCTTCATCCAGCCCAACGCCGGCAACGTTGGCAGCAAAGGCGTCACCTTCGCCGACCTGCTCGGCGGCTTCGACATGATGTTCGCGCGCTACGCGCCCATCCTGTTCGCGCTGGCAGTGGCCGGCGCCCTCGCCGGCAAGCGCGTCACGCCGGCGGGCCTCGGCACGATGCGCACCGACAACGGCACGTTCGTGGTGCTGCTGATTGGCGTGATCGTCCTTGTCGGCGCTCTCACCTTCTTCCCCGCACTCCTACTCGGCCCGATCGTCCAGGGCCTCACCGGACACCTCTACTGACATGAAACGCGACATCGTCACATCGCTCATCGGGATCATCGTGTTCACGATCCTGCTCGGCCTCGTCTACCCGCTGGCCATCACCGGCATCAGCCAGGTGGCCTTCCCCGGCAACGCCAACGGTCAGCAGATCAAGGTGAACGGCACGCTCGTGGGCTCCAAGATCATCGGCCAGAGCTTCGGCAAGCCGGTGCTCGAGAACGGCAAGCCCAAGGAAGTGAAAGGCGTCATCGTCACCGAACCCGACCCGCGTTACTTCCAAAGCCGACCCTCCGCCACCGAAGGTGGCGCCTACAACGCCTCCGCGAGCACCTTCTCAAACCACGGCCCCAACAGCACGCGCACCAAGGAAGCGGACGAAGAAAACATCAAGTCCTACCTCGAACTGAACACCGCGCCGGGCAAGCAGGAATACGACCCGGGCCTGACCGCCGCGAAGATCCCGGTCGACGCGGTCAACAGCTCCGGCTCCAACCTCGACCCCGAAATCTCACAGGCCAACGCCTGGATCCAGGCGCACCGCGTGGCCGCCGTGCGCAACCTCTCGCTCGCTGAAGTGAACACGCTGATCGGCAAGTACACCTCGGGCCGTGGCCTCGGCTTCTCCGGCGAGCCGGGAGTGAACGTGCTCGAGCTGAACCTCGCGCTCGATCGACTCGCGAAAGGGAATGGCTGATGTCCGCGCAGATGCCCGCCAAAAGCGAACGCCAGGCCATCTCGCTGTTCCAGCGCGACATCGTCTGGCGCGCGCTGATTGACAGCTTCAAGAAGCTCGACCCGCGCGTGCAGGTCCACAACCCCGTGATGTTCGTGGTGGAGATCGGCTCGGTCATCACCACCGTCACCTGGCTGATTCAGGTCTTCGGCGGCAAGCCGCTCGGCGGCGGCACCGAGCCCGCCTGGTACACGTTCCTGATCTCCATCTGGCTGTGGCTCACGGTCGTGTTCGCCAACATGGCCGAGGCCTTCGCCGAGGGTCGCGGACGCGCGCAGGCTGACACGCTGCGCGCGATGCGCAAGGAGACCGTGGCGAGGATGCGCGACGGCTCCACCAAGGCCGCATCGGACCTCACGCGCGGCGACATCGTGGTCGTCCCCGCCGGCGAGCTGATCCCCGGCGACGGCACGGTGATCGAGGGCATCGCCACGGTCGATGAGTCGGCCATCACCGGCGAGTCCGCGCCCGTGATCCGCGAGTCCGGGGGGGACCGCAGCGCGGTCACCGGCGGCACGCGCGTCACATCCGATGAGATCGTCGTGGAAATCACCCAGGAGCCGGGCAAATCGTTCCTCGACCGCATGATCGCCCTGGTCGAGGGCGCCGAGCGGCGCAAGACGCCCAACGAGGTCGCGCTCAACATCCTGCTCGCGGCGCTCACGCTGATCTTCATGATCGTGGTCGCCACGCTGCGTCCCTTCGGTCTGTTCGCCGGCACCTCCATCTCCGAGACCACGCTGATCGCGCTGTTGGTCGCGCTGATCCCCACCACCATCGGCGCGCTGCTCTCCGCGATCGGCATCGCCGGCATGGACCGCCTCGTGCGCCGCAACGTGCTCGCGCTGTCCGGGCGCGCGGTGGAGGCCTCCGGCGACGTGGACGTGCTGCTACTCGACAAGACCGGCACCATCACCATCGGCAACCGGCTCGCCTCCGAGTTCGTGCCGATGCCCGGCGTGGCCGAGTCCGAGCTCGCCGAGGTCGCCCAGCTCGCCTCGCTCGCCGACGAGACGCCCGAGGGCCGCTCGATCGTGGTGCTGGCCAAGCAGTACGGCATTCGCGAGCACGACATGGCCACCCTGCACGCGGAGTTCGTGCCGTTCACCGCGCAAACGCGCATGAGCGGTGTGGACATCGACGGGCGCAGCCTGCGCAAGGGTGCGGGCGACGCCATCATCGAGCTCGTGCGCGGCGAAGGCGGCTCGCCGCCGCCGGAGCTGCAGGCGCAACTCGACCGCATCGGCAACGAGGGCGGCACGCCGCTGGCGGTCTCGCGCGACAACCAGGTGCTCGGCGTGATCTACCTCAAGGACACCATCAAGGAGGGCATGAAGGTCCGCTTCGACCAGCTCCGCGCGATGGGCATCAAGACCGTGATGGTCACCGGCGACAACCGCCTCACCGCCGCCAAGATCGCCGAGGAGTCCGGTGTGGACGACTTCCTCGCCGAAGCCACGCCCGAGCGAAAGCTCGCGCTGATCCGCGAGCAGCAGGCCGACGGCCGGCTGGTGGCGATGACGGGAGACGGCACCAACGACGCGCCCGCGCTCGCCCAGGCCGACGTGGGGGTGGCCATGAACAGCGGCACCCAGGCCGCGCGCGAGGCGGGCAACATGGTCGACCTCGACTCCAACCCCACGAAGCTCATCGAGATCGTCGAGGTGGGCAAGCAGCTGCTGATCACCCGCGGCGCTCTCACCACGTTCTCCATCGCCAACGACGTCGCCAAGTACTTCGCGATCCTGCCCGCCGTGTTCATCGCCACCTACTCCACCAGTCCGGGGGGGCAGGGCCCGCTGCACGTGCTCAACATCATGAGCCTCGGCACGCCTCGCAGCGCGATTGTCTCGGCGATCATCTTCAACGCGATCGTGATCCCGCTGCTGATCCCGCTGTCGCTGCGCGGGGTGCGCTACCGGCCGATCGGTGCGAGCGCGCTGCTGCGGCGAAACCTCTGGATCTACGGCCTCGGCGGCATCGTCGCGCCGTTCATCGGCATCAAGCTGATCGACCTGATCGTGCACAACCTGCTCGGAGCCTAAGCGGGGGATCGCCGCGACCGACGAGGCCCCGCAACGCAAGGCGAGCAACGACGATCAGCGCCGCGGACGGCTGAGGGTCTTCATCGGCATGGCCGCCGGCGTGGGCAAGACCTTCCGCATGCTGTTGGAGGGCCAAGCCGAGCTGGAGGCGGGCAGGGACGTGGTGATCGGGCTGCTCGAGACCCATGGCCGCAGTGAGACCGCGCACGTGGCCGAGGGGCTGCCGCTCGTGCCGCGACGACGCATGAGATACCGCGAGGCGGTGCTGGAGGAGATGGACCTGCCGGCGATCGTGGCGCGCGCGCCGGAGCTGTGCCTGATCGACGAGCTGGCGCACACCAACGCCCCCGGCAGCGAGCACGCCAAGCGCTACGAGGACGTGGAGGCGGTGCTCGCTGAGGGCATCGACGTGCTCTCCACCATGAACATCCAGCACCTCGAGTCGCTCAACGACCACATCACCGAGCTGAGCGGCGTGCGCGTGCGTGAGACCATCCCCGACGCGATCCTCGGACGGGCCGACGAAGTGGTGCTGATAGACCTCACCCCCGAGGCGCTGCTCGACCGTCTACGCGCCGGCAAGGTCTACCCGGCCGAGCGCATAGACGCCGCGCTCAACAACTTCTTCAGGATCGAGAACCTCGCCGCGCTGCGCGAGGTGGCGCTGCGCCAGGTCGCCGAGGAGGTGGGCGCAAAGCGCCTGACCACCGAGCTCGTGGGCTCGCGCGATGAGAGCCTCGCCGCCCACGCGCCACAGGCCGTGGGCGAGCGGCTGCTCGCGCTCGTGGAGCCCTACCCCGGCGCCCAGCGCCTCGTGCGCCGCGCATGGCGCTCCGCGCAACGGCTCGGAGCGGAGCTGGACCTGCTGTGGGTGCGCGCGCCCGGAGCGGCCCTCTCCGATGAGGACCAGCGCTCGCTCGCCGCTCTGCGGCAGCTCGCCTCGGTGCTCGGTGCGAAATTGATGGAGGAGGAATCCGACGACCTGGCCGGTGCGGTCGTCGACTTCGCCTGCCGCCGCGGCACCACCTACATCCTCATCGGCAGCTCGCGCCCCGCGCGGGGCCTGCAGCGCCTGCGCGTGCCATTGCCCCAGCGCCTGATGGCGCGCCTGCCCGGCGTGGACGTGCGGATAGTGGCCAACCGCTCCCAGCGCGCCGATGGGGAGCGCGCATGAGAGAGCGCCTATGAGCGCGTTTGCAGTCGTGGCGGTCGCCTGCGGGGTCGGCCTGCTCGGGATCGCGGCCGGCTACTGGCTCCCGCCGCACGGGCGCAAGCCCGCCAGGGAGCGGGCCGACTCGGGCCGCCGCATCCTGCTGCCGTTCACCGGTAGCGCCATCTCCCGGCGCTCCTTCGAGGCCGCCGTCCGGCTCGCCAAGGCGGAGAACGCGATCATCATGCCCGCCTTCCTCGCACGCGTGCCGATGAGCCTGCCGCTCGAGTCGGCGCTGCCCATCCAGTGCTCGCGCGGCATGCCGCTGCTGGAGGCCATCGAACAGCGCGCCTCCGCCCAGGGCATCCCAGTTGACTCGCGCGTGGGGCGCGGGCGCTCCGCGCGGGATGCGCTGCGCAGCCTGCTCGACGCGGAGCACTTCGACCGCATCATCGTCTCCGCCGATGAAGACCCCCACGCGGGCCTTGGCTATGAGGATCTCAGGTGGATGCTCGAACGCGTGCCCGCCGAGATCCTGATTCTGCGCCCCGCGCCGCAGGACACCCGACGCATCTCCGTCGATGCCGTCAGCGGGCACTTCTGAGCGTCGGCCCGGCTCGCGGGGATTCACGAGATCACCAACAGCACCGCGACGAACGCGAGGTAGGCGCCGATGATGGCCGCGCCGGAGCTGCGGCGCAATCCCCGCTGGAAGTAGGTGGTGCCGATGACGAGCACCGTCATGGCGAGGTAGGACAGCGTGATGAACGTGGTCTGCGCCGACGGTGCGGCCAGGCCGATGATCGTCGTCGGGATCAACAGGCCCGCGAGGTTGTTGATCGCATTGCTGTTGAACGAGGTGCTGAGTGCGGCCGACGCGCGTCCGTGCATCGCCAGGTACACGCCGGCGACGGCGTTGGGCAGGCTCGTCACCGCGGCCAGGACGAGGGCGCCGATCAGGATCGGCGGCACCCCGTGGCGGCTGCCGATGGTCGCCGCCGACTGCTCCATCGCAACGCTGGCCACGACCACCACCGCCACCGCCGCGAGCGTGATCAGCACGTCGCGCGCGCGGCCGCGGACGGGATGGATCGCCGGCCTGAGCTCGAGCTCCTCCTCGGTGACCGCAGCCACGAGCCAGCCAGCCCAGGTGTCAGGCAGCGGCAGTGCTGCCAGTCGGTCGTGGCTGATCCCGAGCACCACGAGATAGGGCCCGAGCACAGCGAGCACGCCCAGCAGCCCGACCAACGGCGAGCACGCGCCGAGCACCACCGCCGCCGTCACCCCGGCCATCCACAGCGCAACGGCGCCGGCGAGCTCGATCACCCGGCGGTGCAGCGCGACGAATCCCGCCACCACTCCCGAGACGCCGATCAGAGCAGCGAGGTTGAAGACGTTCGAGCCGACGATCACACCCGCGCCGATGCGCTGGTCGTGGTGGACCAGCGCCGTGACCGCAGCGGTGATCTCCGGGGCGTCGGCGGCGAGCGCCGCGAGCATGCCAAGCAGGGCCTCGGAGAGGCGCAGGCGCGCGCCGACGCGCTCGAGCGCGGTCACGAGCTGCCAGCTCGCACCGAGGCTCACCGCGGCTGCGAGCACGAACGCGGTGGCCAGGAGGGGATCGGACACGTCTGCTTGCCGCGCCGCAGTCTACCCCGAGCCCGCGGGTGGTTGCGGCGCGCGTGTCGCCGAGGCCGGCTCGCGGACCATCGGTCCCTCCGCTAGCGTCCCCGGGCCGCACATGGCAGAGGAACGCGGACACCTGAAGGTCTTCATCGGCATGGCGCCCGGCGTGGGCAAGACCTACCGCATGCTCCAAGAGGGAGCTGCCGAAGCGGCCAGCGGGCGCGACGTGGTGATCGGCTATCTGGAGCCGCATGGCCGCAGCGAGACGCTTGCGCAGGCCGAGGGCCTTCAGAGGATCCCTCGCCGCGAGGTCCGCTACCGCGGCCACACGCTCGAGGACATGGACCTCCCGGCGGTGCTCGCGCGCAGGCCGGAGCTATGCCTGATCGACGAGCTGGCGCACACCAACGCTCCGGGGGTCGAGCACGAGAAGCGCTATGAGGACGTGCGCGACGTGCTCGAGGCGGGGATAGACGTGTTCTCCACGGTCAACGTGCAGCACCTCGAGAGCCTGGGCGACCAGGTCACGCAGCTCACCGGCGCGGTGGTGCGGGAGACGATCCCCGATGAGGTGCTCGCCGAAGCCGACGAGGTGGTGCTTATCGACCTCACCCCGGAGGCCCTGATCGGCCGTCTTCGCGCGGGCAAGGTCTATCCCGCCGAGCGCGTCCCCGCAGCGCTCAACAACTTCTTCAAGATCGAGAACCTCGAGGCCCTGCGCGAGACGGCGCTGCGCCAGGTGGCCGCCGACGTGGAGGTCAAGCGCCTGGAGCGAGAGCCGAGCGCGCCCGTGCGCCGCGACGAGGAGGGCCTGGGCGCGCCCGCTCCGAGCGGCCCGCAGGCGATCAGCGAGCGGCTGCTGGCGCTGGCCACGCTGTCGGCCAGCTCCGAGCGCGTGGTGCGGCGCGCATGGCGCTCGGCCCAGCGCCTCGACGCGCCGTTGGACGTGCTGGTGGTGCGCCCTCCGGGGCGTCCAGCCAGTCCCGGGGACCGCGCGCAGCTTGAGGAGCTGCGGCGCCTGGCCGCGATGCTGGGAGCGCGGCTGCGCGTGGAGGAGGGCGAGGAGGTGGCATCTGTGGCGATCAGCGTGGCCAGGGAGCTCGGCAGCACCTACGTGCTGATGGGCAGTCCCGAGCCACGGCGCGGGTTCTCGCTGCTGAGCTCGCGCGGCTCGCTGCTGGGGCGGCTGCTGGAGGGACTGCCCGGGGTGGACGTGCGGATCGTGGCCGACCCGGCGCTGCGCAGGGCCTACGAGGTGCGGGATGAGCCCGCCACGGGGGAGGACTCCCGCGGGGGGACGACGAACGTTTGAGCCTCGCTAAACGTGGCGTAAATGTTGTCCGATGCACGCTATGCGCAACCCGAGGTGCCCTACCCTGTTGAGCTTCACGTGAGCAAGACCCGCCGACTACTCCCCCTCGCGCTGATCGCAATTGCGTGCGCTGTGCTCGTCCCGAGCGCCATCGGACGCGCGCCCGCCACCCGTCGCGCCCACGCCGCCTCCGGCTACTCCACGGGTATCGGCGACGAGGGTGCGCAGATGTTCGCCAACCCCCTCTGGCAGCAACTGCACACGCGCATCGCGCGCTACATCGCTCCCTACGACGCCGCCGTGCACGGGGACTCGCTGGCCAAAGCGCGTGCCTGGATCGCAGCCGCGGACGCCCAGCACCAGCAGATCCTCGTGGCCTTCTACCACTCAGAGCACACGCCCACGCGGCTGCCGAGCGTGGCCACCTACAAGACCGATGTGCAGAAGTTCGTCAAGCTGTTCCCGCAGGTGAGGCAGTATCAGGCCTACGACGAGGCCAACCGCGGCGACGTGCCGCACGCCTTCTCCAGCCCATCGGCGTCGCTCGCCGCCAAGTACTACCAGGCGCTGATCCGCGTGTGCAGGGGCTGCACGGTGATAGGGCTCGACGTGCTCGACGCGTACAACATCGGTCCCACGCTCGAATACATCGAAGAATTCAAGCACGAGATCGGCCGCCTGCAGACGATCATGCCGAGGATCTGGGGCCTTCACAACTACTCCGACGTGAACCGCCTGGAAAGCTGGCGCACGCGCGAAATATCGAGGGCGCTGGGCGGCGAAGTGTGGCTCACCGAGACGGGCGGCATCGTCCAGTTCGGGGGCTCCTTCCCCAACCACAACGGCTCCGGGCTCAGCCGTGCTGCGAACACGCTGAAGTGGATGTTCAACCTCGCGGGCGCGAACTCCCGCATCAGGCGGCTGTACATCTACAACTGGGTCGGCGGCACCCGCTCTACGCGCTTCGACGCCGGGTTGACCGACTCCCACCAGGGGCCCCGTCCCGGCTACGTGGTGGTCTGCAGGCACCTGCACGCGAGCAGGTGCAGCGTCAAGCTCAGCCGCCGCTGAGCGCTGGCGCGGAGCGCTCCCCGCCCGCCGCCAGGGAAGCGGACGCCGGCGGCCGCTCGGAGCGCAGGAGCCGCACGGTGGCCAGCGCCAGCAGCCCTGCCACAGCAGCGAGTGCGACGAGCGTGCGCAGCGGATAGGTGGCGCCTTTGTGGAGCGGCAGGTTCAGGGCGGAGGCGTCGCCCGCCCCGACGATGCTTTCAAGGCCGCGATGGTCGATGCCGAGCAGCGTGGGCGCCAGCGCCGCGAACGCGCACCAGGCGGCGAGCGCCAGCACGCCTGCGCCGAGCTCACTGGTGCTCATGTGCAGCCGCGGCGTGGCCCGTGCTGCCACCACCAGGGCGGCGAGGGCGGCGAGGAGGAAGGGCCAGATCGCGCCCCAGCCTCGACCCGCGCCGAAGGCCGAGGCGATCGTGGGCTGGAATTCGGCGTGCTGCAGCAGCCGTCCCCATACCACGGTCTCGGTCTCGTAGCCCACCAGCGGGTGGGTGATGGTGGCGACCACCGCCACCGCGATCGACGCTCCCGCGAGCGCCAGCGTCGGCCCCGGCAGGCGCTTCAGCGCGAGCGCGATCGGGAAGCCCAGGAAGGGCAGGATCGTGATCAGGAAGCGCGGCCCCATCGAGCCGCCGCCGAAGGGCAGGTAGTAGCCCGAGTTGTAGCCGAGGTAGCACACGCACACGGCGGCGATCGTGAGCGCCTCCGCGCGCCGGCCGCGACGGTAGAGCAGCACCGTGCCCACGCCCCCCATGGCCAGCACCGGGGACAGAGTTAGCAGCCCGCGCGAGTCGAACAGCAGCGTCCCGAGCACCGGCAGGCTGGGCGCCGAGATGCCGAAGAATCCCTTTTGCTGCTGGGGGATGTTGGAGTAGGCCAGATGCGTCCAGGAGTGGAAGGCGGCGTGGTTGTAGAGCAGCAGCGGCACGATCCCCACGAGGCCGCCGAGCACGTAGGCGCCGGCGCGCATGGCGAGCAGCCGGGGCATAAGCGCCCCGGGCCGCGAGAGCAGGTATCCGCCGAGCACGAGCGCCACGAACGCCAGCGGGTACTCCGAGGAGACCGCGTAGCCCATCACGAGGCCTGCCGCGGCGATCAGCAGCGGTCGCGGTGGGCCCGCGCGCTCGCGCAGCATGATCGCGAAGGCGGCGAAGCCGAGCATCGCCGCGAACACGTGGGAGAACAGCAGCGTGGAGAACGGCAGCACCATCGTGCCGAGGCCCACCACCACCGCGGCCGCGGCGCCATAGCCGGGCTCGAAGCGCTCCGCCACGCGCCACACCAGCAGCAGCAGCAGCAGCCCCGGCAGCACGCTGCCCCATAGGCCCACGAAGTCGATCATCTCGTCTTCGCCGCGTAGGGCCTGGGATTCGCGCGCAAGCGCCGGGGCGTTCACGCCCTTCAACAGCTCGTAGAAGGGCAGCGAGTAGATCGCCAGGCCAGGTGCGCGCGCGGAGTACCAGTGGCCCCTGTAGTACGCCTTGTCTTTGGTGGGGTAGGGCCCGTAGTCGATGGTGGTGCGTCCCGCGTCCAGCGCGCGGATCAGGTCGTAGTGGGAGCTCTGGTTGTCAGACCAGTTCTGGAACATGCTCGCGAACGCCAGGCCCACCAGCAGGATCGCCACGAGTGAGGAGCGCCGGCCGGCGCTCATGAATGCAGAGCTGCGGGGCCGGGGCCGATCTCATAGATCACGAGCGATCCCACCCTCCTGCTGGTCACGCCGAGGCCCGCCACCGATTTGGCCGCCGCCCTGGCGGTGTCGGGGGGCTCCGCCAGGGCGTAGCCCACGATACCCGGCAGCTTCGGCATCTTCAGGTGCAGCACCACCGTACGGATGCCGTAGTAGCGCAGCTTCTCGATGCTCGCGCGATCGGGGAAGCCGCTCATGCCGCCGCGCAGATCGTCCACTGCAGGGAAGTCGAAGGTGCTGTTGCCCACGGGGATGTCGTAGAAGCCGTTGGTGGAGAAGTACTGCCACACGCGGTCCGCGGCGCCGTCGGTGGGCAGGTCCAGCAGCGGTCCGGGCAGCCCCACCTCGGCGCGCGCCGGCTGGGGCACCACCGGGTGGGCGAGGTGGCCAGCGCCTTCGCCCACCACCAGCACCACGAGGCCCACGCCGAGCAGCGCGTGCAGTCCTCGCAGCGAGCGGCGCTCGCCCCAACGGCCCGCGCGCTGGGCCAGCACTTGCGCGCCTGCGCCCGCCAGCAGCGCGTAGAACAGCGTCGCGGTGGTGAAGATCCTTCCCGGCACGCGCACCCCGTTCCAGCCCGGCGCGTAGTCGTAGACCAGGCGGTAGGGGTAGCCGGCGCCCGTCAGTCCGAGGCCGAGCGCCAGCACCGAGACGATCGCGATTCCCACCGCCAGGCCGATGCGCAATCGGAATGTGAACGAGCCGCCCGCCATCAGTAGCCCCACCAGCGCGAGCGCGAGGATCAGCCCTCCGGGGAAGAACACGCTCTCGTTCTTGGAGTGCACTTTCGCGCGAGCGCCCGAGGTCACGCCGCCCCACACGCGGTTCTCCGAGGAGGCCGCCAGCAGCGCCGCGGGGCCGGAGGAGTAGTTCCTGACTTCCTTGATCGTCCGTTTCGCGGTGGGATAGTCGTGAGCCACTTTCAGGTAGGGCACCGACTGGTAGATCGTGATCCCGCCGAGCACCGCCACGCCGATGCAGCTCACCACCAGCAGGTTGCGCGGGATCAGCGGGCCGCGCACCAGCGCGAGCGACGGCTGCGGGGCGCCCGGCGCGGGTGCCTCCGTCCGCACGGGGTCGCCGAGCACGCCGTTGGCGGCCACGCTCGGGGCGAGGCGCCCGCGCCACCAGTACACCAGCGCGATGGCGGCCAGCACCGCGAGCAGGTAGGCGTACTGCATCCCGAGCGTGAAGCCGAGGCTGATCTGCCAGGCCGACACCAGCCAGCCAGCGAGCACCAGCCGCGCAGAGCCGCGCCGGTAGCCTCGCAGGAGCAGGAACAGCGCCAGCGCCAGCCCTCCGGAGGAGATCACGTGCAGATGCCCCGCCTCGGTGACGCGGTAGGGCGCATAGGCGAACGCGGCGCCCGCGGCGGCGGCGCCGAGGCGTCCCAGGCCGAGCTCGCGCGCGAGCAGGTAGGCGCCGACGAAGCACAGCGACCAGGCGAACAGGAACAGCAGGTTGTAGCGGACGAGCGCTGCCACGGTGCCGGAGCCGAAGAACCCCGCTGGGCCGTATCCCAGCAGCGAGTCGGAGAAGGCGAGGCTCAGCGGGTGCGGATAGAAGGTGTTGGCGTCGAACAGGTGCAGCGGGTTGTGCAGCATCGCGTGGCCCACCCACGCCACCTCCCAGGCGGTGCGCACCGGGTCTCCGAGGTCTGGCGCGATGCGGCTGGGCATGTGCAGCACGAGCGGCCAGGTGGTGATCACCGCGAGCAGGATCCCCGTGAGCGCCGCCAGCAGCACCTCCCGGCGCGTGAACGTCGGCGAGGGCGCCCAGCGCGGAGCAGCCACCTGCGCATGCGCGCGCACGGAGGCCGGTGGCTCGGTGGGCGCCGGTTGGGCGCTGCCGGGATCGGGCGATCCGGGTGGCGTGCGGGGGGGACTTGGAAGACCGGTGCTCATGGTCTGCTGGTGTCGTGGGCCGCGCGGATCGGCGCAGCATACGCGAGCGGCGCGGGACATAGCGGCGCATCGCGCCCCCGAGCTTGCGCCTCGCGGGAACGCCGGTTTAGGTCAAACTGCCTCGCATGAGGGTTCTGGTGATCGGCGCGGGCGGCGTGGGTGCGGCCTTCGCCGGCATCGCGCAGCGCCGCGAGGCCTTCGCCGAGGTGGTGCTCGCCGACGTGTCCCCGGAGCGCGCCGCCGCCGCCGCGGAGCGGCTGGGCGAGCCCGATCGCTTCCGCGCCGAGCAGGTGGACGCCTCAAGCCAGCAGCAGCTCCTGGAGCTGATCGCGCGGGTGAGGCCCGACGCCGTTCTCAACGCCTGCGACCCGCGCTTCAACGAGCCGATATTCGGCGCCGCGTTCGAGGGGCGGGTGAACTACCTCGACATGGCAATGACGCTGTCCCATCCCCACCCCGAGCGACCGCACGAGCTGCCCGGCGAGATGCTTGGGGAGAAGCAGCTCGCGCGCCACCGGGAGTGGGAGGAGGCGGGGATCCTCGCGCTGGTGGGCATCGGCGTGGAGCCGGGGCTCTCCGACGTGCTCGCCCGCTACGCGGCCGATGAGCTGTTCTCCACGGTCACCGAGGTGGGCGTGCGCGACGGCGCAGACCTTGTGGTCGAGGGCTATGACTTCGCCCCCACGTTCTCCATCTGGACCACCATCGAGGAGTGCCTGAACCCCCCGCTGATCTGGGAGCGCGAGCGCGGCTTCTACACCACCGCGCCGTTCTCCGAGCCCGAGGTGTTCGTGTTCCCCGAGGGCATCGGCCCGGTGGAATGCGTCAACGTGGAGCACGAGGAGGTCGTGCTGATCCCGCGCTGGGTGCAGTGCGAGCGCGTCACGTTCAAGTACGGGCTGGGGCAAGAGTTCATCGACGTGCTGAACACGCTGCACAAGCTCGGGCTCGACTCCACCGAGCCCGTTTCGGTGCGCGGCGCGATGGTCTCCCCGCGCGATGTTGTCGCCGCCGCCCTGCCCGACCCGGCCACGCTCGGCGAGCGCATGAGCGGGCGCACCTGCGCCGGGACCTGGGTGAGGGGCACCGGCTGCGACGGGCAGCCGCGCTCCACCTACCTCTACCACGTGGTGGACAACGAGACCACCATGCGCGAGTACGGCAGCCAGGCGGTGGTATGGCAGACCGCCATCAACCCCGTGGTGGCGCTGGAGCTGCTCGACCGGGGTGAGTGGAAGGGCAGCGGCGTGCTCGGGCCCGAGGCCTTCCCGCCGGTGCCCTACCTGGAGTTGCTGGCTGCGATGGGCTCGCCTACGGGGCAGGTCGAGGTGCAGCCCGCCTGAGCTTCAGAACTCCACGGGCGCGGGGATTGCCTCAAAGCAGTTACGCGCCGTGGCCCATGAGATGCGCTGGTGCGTGCTCGAGCGACTCCTCGAGCAGCCCGGCCGGCGCGACTTCCCTGCGCCGGGAGAAGAACTCGCGGAAGCGCCGGCGCGAGAGGAACATCAGCAGGACGCCGAGCAGCAGTCCCACCCCGCCGAACCACAGCGGCAGCGTGAGGCCCAGGTACTGCTTGTGTTCTTCAACGTTCGCCGCGTGTCCGTAGTGGAACAGGGCGTAGATGCCGATCGCGTAGAACATCAGCCCGCCCAGCGCGGGCGCGACCCCGACGAGCAGCAGGTTGCGCGGGCTCTTGAGCAGCTCGCGCCTGAAGTACCAAGCGCAGGCAAGCCCTGTGGAGCCGTAGTAGAAGCAGACCGGGATGCCGAGCGCAACGACGGCGAGTTCAAGCACGACGTGCGAGATGAGGATCAGCGGCACGGTCGTGGCGATCGAGATCAGGCCGAACCCCCATGTCGAGACCGTGGGCGTCTGGAAGCGGCTGTGGATCTTCCCGATCGAGCCGGGAATGGCCTTCCAGTGCGCCATTGACAACGTCGTGCGCGCGGTGGGCAGGATCGTGGTCTGCGTGGACGCCGACGCAGAGGTCAACACGGCCACGATCAGGAACTTGACGCCGACAGCGCCGAGCACGCCCTTGCCGAGCGCGTTGAGCACGTCCGAGGCGTTTTCTTCGTTGGCCAGGAAGCTCGCACCGTGGAACGACTGCGCGCCCGCCGACACGAGCAGGTAGATGGCGAGGAGCAGCAGCGTTGAGACCACCGCCGAGCGTCCCGGGCCATCGTGGGAGTTCTCTGACTCCTCGTTCACGGAAACGCCCGAGTCCCACCCCCAGTAGATGAAGATGCCCAGCAGCATTGCCACCACCAGGTCCTTGAAGTTCATGGCGAACGGGTTGAACCAGTCCGCCCGCGGCTCGATCGATCCGGCTGGGTGGTGGCTGTAGACGGTGACGATCGCGACGACCGCGAAGACCGCGAGCATCACCACCTCGAACGTGAGCAGAAGCTGCTGGATGCGCGCCGACAGCTCGATGCCGCGGTGGCAGATCCAGGTCATCAGCAGGATCCAGAGGATCGCGCCGCCGAGCTTCGCGCCCTTGTGGGTTTCGGCCCAGTGCCAGCCAAACAGCTTGTAGGTGTAGGTGGCCGCTATGTAGGAGAGCGACG
>Ga0210403_10001305_pt1 | contig 23789 bp, 21 predicted proteins | sample IncBWC19MmetaG_FD_150863 | JGI IMG/M metagenome (GOLD analysis project Ga0210403, IMG submission 150863) | Forest soil microbial communities from Barre Woods Harvard Forest LTER site, Petersham, Massachusetts, United States - Inc-BW-C-19-M | ecosystem: Environmental > Terrestrial > Soil >... | reverse complement strand
AAAGTATGCCCTCTCCAAAGGGACTGTAAACGGTGAGTGTGGGCCCAGGCACGACGTGTCCGTCGTCAATATCGGCGGTGACGCCGATGATGCGGTGCGGCGCGACAAGACGCGCCTTTTCGGCGTCGGTGCCAGACGCGAATTGCAGCACGGGATCGGTCCAGTAGACATGCCGATTGATCGCATCCTGGTTGGGGAAGATGCGCTGCGCGAGGGTCTGGCTGACGATCACGACCGGCTCCGCATTGGTTTGGCTATCGCGCGCGTCGAAATCGCGGCCGGCCATGATGGGAACACCCAGCGCCGCAAAATATCCGGAAGAGATGGATCGCGACTGCGCCCGGGGATCCTCTACACCGACGGCATGGACGTGTCCGTCGGCGGAGAATTGGAAACCAGAAGGCACAGGATTACCGTCGCGCCACGGGACGACGTCGCCGAACGCGGTCCCACTCACGCCCGGCAGGGCATCAATGCGACGGATCGCTTCCTTGTAGAAATCGACGACCTGCTGAGGTGTCTTCCCGTAGGACATAGCGGGAACATCGATCGCGAGGACGTGCTGGGTGTCCAGACCGGTCTGCGTCCTTTGCAGTGCGATCAGGGTAGCGATCAACGCACTTGCGCCGGCCAGCAGCACGAAGGACGCCGCGATTTGTGTTATGGCAAAGACCCGCTGGCGGCGGCTCGTGCTGCCCGTGATCCGTACACTTCCGCTTGCCAGGCTCAGTCCACTCGGCGTGCCGGAAGAGGGCAGGCGCGGGACGAACGCCAAAATCACCGCAGCGACGACGGCCAGCGCCGCTCCCATCCAAAGCAGGCTGGAATCGACTGTCAAATCGAGCGCGCGGACGGAGAAGCGCGAGGCGTAGCGCGCCAGGATGGCCACCATCGGCTGCGCGCTCAGGACACCGAGCGCGGCGCCGGCGCCGCAGAGCAGAAGGCTTTCGGCCAACAGCATGCGGCGCAACGCGCCGGTGCTTGCACCCAGCGCCACGCGGACCGCCAGCTCGCCTTCGCGGCGGACCGTCCTTGCCAGAATCAGGTTGGCGACATTGGAACACGCGATGATGAAGATCAGCCCTGAGGCTGCGAGCAGCACCAGCAGCACCGTCCGGGCGCCCGACGTGATCTCGTCACGAAGCATCTTGGCCCCAATCTGGAAGTCCCCTTCCTGCGCATACGCTTCGGGGTGGTCCTTCTTCATCGCGGAGTAGGCGGAGCGCAACTCAGCACGAGCCTGATCGAGGGTGGCTCCCGGAGCCAGACGGCCGAAAAGCTCAGTCATGCGATGGATGCGGCCAGTGACCATGGTTGCGGAAAGATGATGCGGGCTGGTAACGATGTTGGCGATGATTTCCGTATCCTGGGGATAGGGGACGCAAGGCTCGAGAACGCCAATGACGGTCGCAGAGCGATCACCGATGCTCCCGAGGCGAACCGTCTTGCCAATAACTGAAGGATCTTTCTTGAGCGTGGTCGTCCAGAAACGGTAGGTGAGAACCACGACGCCGTCAGCTTTAGGACCGTCGTCTTGAGGTCCGATGAGGCGACCGAGCACGGGCCGAAGGCCCATCACGTCGAAATACGTGCCGCTGACAACGCCACCCCGAATGGAACGAGGCTCACCCAGGCCGATCATGGTGAAGTCCATGGCGGAGAAGTCGCCAATCGCGCTCAGGGTTTTCACGCTGGCGCTCAAGTCCTGTATTTCGGGCACCGAAAACGCGCTGTTTTCCTCGCCGAGGCCGAGGGCGCTCTGTCGGATATAGATCAGCCGGTCCTCGTCGCGGTTGACCAGAGGCTTGAGCAGTACTCCGCGCACCAGCGTGAAAATGGCAGAGTTCGCGCCGATGCCGAGCGACAGTGTGAGAATCACTGCGATCGCCAGCCCCGGAGTCCGGACTAGCGAGTGAGCTGCAACTCTCAGATCGCGAACGAAGGACATGTTCTTGCTCCTCCCTGACGGGGCTATCAGCATCACGCTTGCCAAATACTAAGCTTCACATTCTACACGACTTAATATGCGATAAGTTAGTCCGCGCTGTCCGTTTCAGGACACCGCTATCGCAAGTTCGGACACTAAAACGCAGCCTCGGCACTCCGACAGGATTGTTCTCATTTAATTTCGCGGGTTGTCGGCCACCGGAAGTAATCCAGGCCGCCAGCAATCATCTCAACTGGCGATAAATCTCGATAACTCTCAAAACCCTAGTCTGACGGGCGAACGGACGGCGCAAGCTTGCGCTATTGATTCCATGACAATGTCGGCCTGGTTTCGTCAACTATTGGTAAACACTAAGCGCCGAGGTAGGCTTCTTGCAGCGACTGCAGCTTTACTTACTCGGCTTTGGCTTTCTTTCCGATAACACCGCGCGAAGGAACAATCTACGGATGGGATTCTTGTAGAAGGACGACGTCGGAATCGGTGTGGCCGCGCAGGATGCCGAGATTCTTCCCATCCGGCGACCAGTGAAACGAAAATATCTGCTCGGAGTTGAAGTGTGTAATCTGGTGGCCAGGACCACCGTCGATGGGCTGAATCCAGACGTTGTCTACACCGTTGTCGGCGACGGGGTAAGCGACGGCCTTTCCATCCGGGGTGAATTGCACGCCCCTGGAAATCCGCGGATTGGCGTCCAGGAAGCGCGGAGAACTGAGAGTTGCGACATCCAACAGGGCAATTTTGTGAATACCCGTCGCGGCGTCAGGATTTACGATTTCGATCCCGTACACCAGAGTTTTTCCATCGGGCGAAATACCCATTCCCCGCCCCGTCAGAAATCCACCGGCAACACTGCTTCCTGGAACCGGCTCCACTTTACCAGAGCCATCCAGGGAAACTCGCCAAAGCTGTTTGGGGTCGTTGAAGTAGTAAACCCAGTTGTGATTGGTCGCGCACACTGGAAACCCGTCAAACTTGATGTCCGCCAGCTTTGCAGGATGGGAACCGTCCGCATTGACACGCCAGATGCTGAACGTATTGTTGTCGTGAAATGCCCATGGAAAAACTATGTAGTCACCGCACTGCCACAAACTGAGAATGTTTGCCGCCGGGTCGCTCAGCAGTTGGGTGGGATTGCTTCCATTGGCGTCCGTCCGCACAAGTTGCGATGGGTCGGATGTGAGCAAGCTACCATCCGCCGCCCAAGTGAAAAACTGGATGTGTTCCCCACCGGAAGTTACAGGGCTGATGTCGGCAGATGCGCTGCCTTCGCCGGGCAAGACATAAAAGTTGCTTACCACTTTTCGTTGAACCGTGGCCAAAGATTTGCCATCGGCTGAGAGACTCAACGTCGCATAGCTATTGGTGTCGCGCGAAATTGGACGCAGCTGGCCGTCAGCCAGGCCGACGAAGCCAATCTGCCGGCGGTTGAAATTGGGACCTTTTTGTTGGTAGTTGACGAAGAGGCCATCGCCGGCGGGCGACCAGTTCATTTCAAAAATCGCTTTATCAGCAAAGGCAAGGGTTTGTATCTTTCCTGTCTGCACATCGAGCAGATTGATTCCACCCAGCGCATCGCCCGGCTGGAACGCGGGATAGGCGATCCTCTTGCCGTCGGGAGACCACGCCATCGAACGTGCCAGTCCGGTCTGCATCGGCTCAATGAGTAGTACTTTTTCATCACCGCCGTCCAGTCTGGAACTGAGCACGCGATACTTGCCGGGTTCCGGATTGTTGGCCCGGATATAGGCCAGTCGCTGGCCATCGGGTGAAAAGGTGAAAGCACTATCCACGTCGTGGACCACAGCCTTTGGCGTACCGCCCAGAACCGGGGTGCGATAGATATTGAAATCGCTGGCGATGGCGTTCTCCGCTTTGCGGAAATAAATGTAGTTTCCATCCGGAGAGAATGCGACGCTGGGAATGTTGGCAGAAGGAGGCACCACTTGGGTGTCGCTTCCCGTAGCCACGTTGCGAAGCCAGAGGCTGTTCAGCCCTTTGTCGTTCATCACCGTGAGCACGTATTTTGCATCGGGAGATATGGCGGCGACGACGGCCCGGCTTGAGTTGGTAACCTGGGTGATGGTGAAGTTCTGGAAAGGCGCGGCTACGCTGCGGTGAAGGATGGAATAAACGCCAAATACAGCCGCGCCTAGAACTACCAACGCGGCAATCGCGCCCGCGGTCATTGCCAATTTATGTTTTTTTGCGGCGGCGATCGCTGAACTGCTCGTCGTTTGTCCGGAGATGGGTGTTGCCTGCATCGGCATTGCGGCCACGGTCGCGGACGACGGTTGCGCAACGACTTGAGAGTCGCTCTCCGATCCGACTGCAACCGATCCCGAACTCGCCGGCCGATGGCGCGAATCCGTTTCCCGTTTCAGCCGCTTCAGATCGGCTCGCATCTCTGCCGCACCCTGATAGCGCAGCTCCCGATCTTTCTCCAATGCCTTACTGATGATGCGTTCCAGTTCAGCCGGCACGTCGGGATTCAGCCGTACGGCAGAAGTCGGGTCCGCATCCAGAATGGCTTTGAAGACGACTCCCGAACTTTCCCCACGAAAGGGCAGCATGCCTGTGGCCGCCTCGTAGAGCACTACGCCAAAGGAAAACACGTCCGTGCGTGCGTCCAGTTGCTTGGCCCGCACTTGCTCCGGCGACATGTATGCCACTGTACCCAGCGCACTGCCGGGACTAGTCAGATGATTTTCGGACTCAAGCGTGGGAGCGCTCAAGGCAACGCTCTCCGGCCGCAGAGTGACCTTGGCCAGCCCGAAATCCAAAATCTTGGCGCGCCCACGCTCGGTCACAAAAATATTCGCAGGCTTGATATCGCGATGAACAATCCCTTTGGAGTGGGCAGCGTCCAGTGCATCAGCGATCTCAATCGCCAGGCCGAGCAAAACATCGGTCTCGACGGGCTTTCCGGCGATGCGGTGCTTCAGCGTCATTCCGTCCAGAAACTCCATGGCGATGAAAGTTTGTCCGCTCTCGTCATCAATCTCGTAAATGGTGCATATGTTTGGATGGTTCAGGGCGGACGCAGCCTGCGCTTCGCGTTGGAAGCGAGCTAGAGCTTGCGCGTCCTTGGCGACTTCATCGGGCAGGAATTTCAGGGCGACGAAGCGATGCAGCTTTACGTCTTCAGCTTTGTAGACGACGCCCATACCCCCGCCGCCGAGTTTTTCGACGATCCGGTAATGGGAGATAGTCTGGTCGATCATGAGTGGCGCTGGTACTCAGAGTGCAATCTTAGGATCGGGTAGTCGCGAAGTCAATCACGGTCCAATGAGTTGGACTTTGCACGAAAGTCAACTGACGTAATATCTCGGTTACACTCAGAACCCGGCGCCCGAAATCCGAGCTACGCTAACGACGCTGCCCGAATTTGAATCAATGGAACGGCAGCGCTTCCTCGCGACCGAAGCAACATATTCGCCGATGGGATACCCGTCCGCTGGAAGGACTTCTCGCAATCAGCGGTGGATGGCCCACGCATGTTCCCTTCCATGTACGCCAGACCTGGACACCGCGTACACGTTCCCACGTGGGCGCAGCTCGAACAAGTTGGCAGATCCCGGGCACGGATTGACCGGATTTCGTTCAATTGCGGCGAGTTTTGCCAGATTTCAGCGAACTTCTGCCTCCGCAGATTCCCGCTGGGAAGAGGGAACTGGACGCAAGGAAAGACGTCGCCGTAAGGCGTAATGTAGCAAGCGGTGTGGCCGGCACTGCACGGCAAACCGTCCATAATGTCTTCACCAGGCGCAGGCGGAGGAGCGCAAAACTCTTCCACGTTGCCGACAAGCTCCTCACTGCGGAAGACCTGCTGTAGGTCGGACCCAGGAATGCGCAACGCGAGCACGGATGTGTCCCCATCCATTTTCGGCGTGATGGTGGGATCAAGCGTGTAGGAAACGCCCAACTCCTTCGCCAGCGCCATCACACCTGTGTTATCGAACAGATTGCTGGTCATGAGCACGTTGGCAATCACGACCTTGAGGCCTTGCGATTTGAGAAATCGGATCGCCTTGATGGTCCGGTTCAGCGATCCGGGCAGTTTGGTGATCGCGTCGTGGATTTCCGGACGGTGTGAGTAGACGCTGATCTGCACCTGCTCCACGCCGAGCTGGCGAATGCGCCGGGCCTCGGCTTCGCGGATCATCACGCCATTGGTCTTGACCTTGACGTTGAACAGCAGGCGGCGCGCATGTTCAACGATTTCGAAGAAATCGCGCCGCATGAGAACTTCTCCGCCGCTCAGAGTAAGGAAGAAGACACCAGCGTCCGAGAGTTGGTTTAGCACGTCTTCGATCTCGGCCGTGGTCATCTCGCCGTGATCGTCGTGATCCAGATAGCAATGAACGCAACGCTCATTGCAACGGTAGGTGATGTCCAGATGCACGCTGATCGGGATACCGAGCCCCAGCGCCTTCTGATTCATCTCCGCCAGCAGGCTCATCGCGCCTCCGGCGACGGTGGCGAGGGTATGGGCTGTTCCGAAACCAGAAGGATGCCGTGCTGCGAGAGATCGTTGACAAACTGCTCCGCATCGTGCCCGGCCTCGGCCGGATCCACTTCGAACTCCGGGCAGATTCTGCGGGCCACGATCTCTGACAACGGGGTGCGGCCGTCCGCGGCCTGCCATATCACGGTGGCGACCTCGTTGAGAGTGAAGAAAGTCGAGTCCACCGCCGACATAATCATCATTTCGCCCCCGATGAGACGGGCAGCGATGGCGGAACTGCGCGCGATGTATTTCTCGGCGATGACCTTGTCTCCAGCGGCTAGCCTATCATTTCCCAGACTCGCTCATCGGGAACAAATATCAATCGCCGCACAGGTACCCGTTCTACAAACTCGCACGCGGAGCGGAAGACCAGATTCACCAGTTCCGAGTCCTCAGCGAAAAACAGAATGTTTCTCAACAGCAGCCGAATGGCCTCAGATTCACCAACGGGCTCGATTCGGTTTTCCCGTCCCTTCTCCAGCAAGAAAAGCGCACTCAAGGGCGCCGCCCGGTTTTCACCTACTCTGGCCAACTCTCCGGCGAAGGGAGTGCCCCAGGCTTCGTAACCGTTCCCGGCACGGCGTACATAGGAAATTTCATCGGTGAGCAACGTGGCGTCCGCTGGAGCGAGACGGGAAATCGTAGTCTTGCCCGCGCCCGAAACGCCGGCGAACAGGAACGCGCCCCCCCCGCGAATGGCGCTGGCGGCATGGACCAGGAACCCGCCCTGCCTGGCCAGAATCAGAGTGTGAACGATGCGCAGCGCAGAGTCGATGGCATAAGGGTTGCGAGACTGACGAATATGCCCGCGACCAGCCGCTGAATCCCAACGGGCGCGGAAGTCGCCGCGCTGGAGCAACCATTCACCGCCTTGCAGCCGTACTCGCACATCGTCATCAGCGTGCTTTGCCGCCGAAGGATCGGGCGAGTCCTCGGGCTCGAACAAACTAATGTCGAACTCGAATTGAGGATTGGGAGAGGTCGTAACGAAACCTGCGTAGCGATCTTCGAGCAGTTGGCGAAACGCGGAGTCTTCGGTGCGCAGCGCGATTGTCATACCGCCGATCTCGATGGCAACCGAGTCACTCGCGGCAAGTTGAGAGGTGGGGCTCATTCGTGTCAATGGTACGATTCGCGGAAGCGCCGTGCTGCCGGAATGAATGAATACGCAGGGAAAAGTTCCGGAACAAGTCCCAGCGGCAGAGCATCCAGGCAAGCGCGCGGCTAAAAACCGAGAGTCGTGGCTTTGGAAGGATATCCCCAGTTTTTCGATGAATCAGAGAGACTCTGCCTAGGACCTGCGCCCCAGTAAGCGGAGGATCGTTCTGGGGTAGGGAATCGCCTCGAGTGATCCACTCGCAGTCGCGCTTCTCGATCAGACGATGAACGAAGAACCGGCCGTCCCGCGCCGCCAGCACGATGTCGCCCAGAACCAAGTCTTTGCCGGGCGCGGGTTCGATGCTGAGAACATCCCCCGGCCAGACCGACGGAAGCATGCTGGTTCCGAGTGCCTGCAGGCGGATAGCGCCGCCCGAGCGGAGAACTTCAGTCGCAAGTTCAAGCTTATGATCCCCGCGAGCCTCTGTCATAACCGGCATGAGCAACTGAAACTACGAAGTCTTCCGATTGAAGCGGCACTGAAATTCGGTGGGGCTTACCTTGCCACAGGACAAGGCCATTGTCTCGAAAACCCGCTCGTACCGGAATTCAGGTTTTTGATATGGTTTCTTCCCCGCTGGCCGGCTGTTGGTTACGTTGTTCTTGTCAGCATTCGCGTCTTTTTGCATAAAAGTCCGCGTGTCCTCGACTGGCTGTGGGGGCAGCTCGCGTGACCGCCTGAGAATACGTTTGTCGTCAGTTTACAAGAAGATAGCAAAGAAGTGGTTACGATTGTTGGTTCCGGTCCACTATCCGGGTCGAGACTGAAGATCCTACTTTGCGCTCGGCTCCTTTGATAATAAGGTCACGCGATCGACCACCTTCTGTCCTTTTTCCATGCCTCCGATAAGAACCAAACCTTCATGCGTCACCAGCAATCCGCGATGATCCATGGTTGGGTCGGGAGTATTCTCATTCAGCGTTTCCCATTTTTCCGTGCGCAGGTTGAAGTCAAAGGTCACGGGAGACGGCTCAGCAGGCTTGCCATCGTAGCCGATGCCAGTGTACTCATGAGGGTTATCACTTCCGCCCGCGAAATAAATCTTCTCGTCCTTTTCCGAACCGCCGCTGGCGATGCGGAAACGCGCCGTGCCCGGATGATTCGGCAACTTGGTCCATTGGATTTTGTGAGGATCGTGATGATCGATCTTGCCCATCCAGCACTCGTCAGAGGCAACATACCTTGGGGAATTGCCCGACGGATTCTTGCGGGCTCCATCTATATAAACAATGGTCCCGTTGACCAATGCGCCAGCATGGCCGAAGACCGGCGTTCCTGGGATCGACGTGGCTTGCGACCACTTATCCTTCTCTGAGTCGTAGACTTGAACGTTGTTAACCACGCCACCGTTGGAGCGGCCGCTGATCAGATAAACATAGCGATCTCGATAGACACCGATTACCGAATCGCCCACCGCGAGCGGAATGTCGGCGCCGCGCAGCCAACGGTCTCTTGCAGGCTCGTACATTCCAACGTCGGGCAGAGCCATTGCACCCTGGGGATCCTCTACATAGCCGCCGAAAACGAATAACTGATCACGTGCGCCAGCGGCCATCGCACCGATCCGTCCCGCGGTTCCGGGAACGGCATGTATCGCAGACCACTTTCCTTCCCTCGTATCCACGGAAAAGGCCGAATTGGTGATTGCGTCCGGAGTCTTCTTCGCACCGATTCCCATGAAGGAAAAAAGCAAAAGCTGTCCATGGACCTTGAGCTCGGCGACGGCATTATTGGAGACGGGGTCAGGCAGGGCGTCGACCCCGGATTGGGCAGCAGCGGAAAGCAATCCCCCCAAAAAGAGCAAGCAAACAAACCCAAAAAGTTTCTTCATGGTCTCCCGACGATATTTGTGCTTCAACCCGAAAATAACACGGGACGAGAACAATTGTCAGGTATGGGTTTCTCCGCCTGTGCTTTTCGCCGCCCCAATCCTACGACAATTCGACAGCAGCTCGAAACTTGCGGGTAGAATGCAGACGTGAACCCGAATCCGCAGGGACGCCACGTCTCCGAGATGTTGCTGGCTGCATCACTTCTGGTGTGTTTTGGCGTGTGGCACTGGGCCGAAGACTTTGCCGCACCGGCGTACACGGCACATGCCCTCTCAATGAACCGGCCAATCGGGAATAATTCCGACCTGTATTCGTGGTGGCTGGGTGCTCGCGAACTGTTGCTGCACGGGCGAAATCCCTATAGTGCAGAAGTGACTCGCGAGATACAGATCGGCTACTACGGAAGGCCGCTGGACCCCGCGAAGCCTGCTGATCCCATCGATCAGGTTGCCTTCGCCTATCCGCTCTACGCCATCTTCCTTTTGGCGCCAACCGTAACCTTACCCTTTCAAACAGTGATGATGATGTTCCGATGGCTTTTGTTATGTGCTATAGCATGCAGCGTTCCTCTCTGGATGTACGCCATCGGATTTCGCCCTGTGCGCTTGCTTGTTGTCTCAGGAATGGTGCTCGCGGTGAGCTGTTTCCCGGCAGTGCAAGAATTTTATATGCAGAACCTGACAGCACTGGTGGTTCTGCTGGTGGCGGCAGCCGCCGCCGCGGCAACTAGAGGCTGGTTGGCCCTAAGTGGATTTCTGCTCGCGCTTTCCACCATCAAGCCTCAGCTTTCGGGGTTCCTGATCTTATGGCTTGTGCTGTGGGCGCTAGGGGGCTGGAAGGAACGCAAAGCTCTGGTCTGGAGCTTTGCTGGGACCATGGCGATGCTCCTGATCGCCAGCGAAGCGGTTTACCCCCATTGGGTCGGGATGTTTCTGAGGGCCGCCCTTGCGTATCAAACCTACGCTGCCGATCCATCGATCGTGCGGGCATTGCTGCCATCATTTTTGGCAAAGCTATTCTCGGCAATGCTGCTCGGCTTCCTATTCGCCTTATGCTGGCGATGGAGAAGGGCGCCCGCAGGTTCGGAGAATTTCGCCTGGGCGCTGGCCTGGGTTAGCGGCGTAACCCTCGTAATTATTCCCAAGCTGGCGGCATACAATCAGCTCTTTATGATACCCGCCTTGCTTGTCTTGCTGGCTCAGCGTGAAACCATCTGGAAGACGGGATTGCTCCCGCGGGCCATGGTGAAAGCAGCATTTGGATGCCAGCTATGGCAATGGGGTGCAGCAGTCGTGCTCTCCCTTTGCTCGCTTCTGATTCCGGTGGCAAGGCTTCGGTCCGCCGCGGAACTACCCATGTACACGTCGCTGGCTTCGTGGCCCATTACGCTTCTGGCGGTTGCGCTGGCCACGTTTTACTTGCCTACTCTAAGAATCCCTGCCGCATGGCGTGAATGAAATCGGTATAAGGGGGAGTGAATCCCGCGGCGCGCATATCGGCGGCAATCTGACCCCGGTGATAGGCCGAATGCATGACCACGTGCAGCAGGATATCCTGCTTCTGGCTGCTGAAGCTTTCACCCTTCGTGTTCTTGTAAGTTAGCGAACGAGCAAGGCCCGCCTCGCCGAGCGCCGTCAGGTAGTTCTTCCAAAGGCCGGGGAGTTGGTCGATTTCCAGTTCGCACTGCGCGAGCCTAGACAGCGGCCAAACCGGTAAGGTTTGCTTGTGGACGAGCAGCCGTTCGAGCCACAACCTTTCGGCAGAAAGGATGTGAGCCAGCAGTTTGACCGAGCGCTCGGGCGGGGCATTCAGAGCCTGCAGCGAAGCCAGGACTTCGCGATTGGCCCAGTCGTCATAAGAGAAAAGGTTTTTGATATGTTCGAGCATGGTCACGGGAACTCTCCGTTATGTTTACTTTAGGTCGGAAAGCGCCATTGGGACAACTTCCCGCAAAAATTCGGGTTATAGCTCGCAGCCTTCATCTTCTACTGTCGCAGGAGAATGGTGTGTCGAAAACGAGTATTAAAATCCTTTTCGTGTTGATCGTGGGTCTGGTGGGTTTGTTGCTGGCAGGATGCCCTCCCCGAGAGAGCATCGCCAAGATTAATCAGGATCCAGGGCGGTTCGCCGGCAAGGAGATCTCGATTGCGGGGCAGGTCACCGATTCTTTCGGAGCGGTGGGAACCGGAGTTTTCCAACTGGACGACGGCACCGGAACCATGTGGGTGTTCAGCAAGAAATACGGCGTCCCGGGCAGCGGAGCGAAGGTGGCAGTGACCGGACACATTCAGCAGGCGTTCGCATTCGGAGGGCGTAATTTCGCCACCATCCTGCTCGAGACCGAGCGTCGACACTGATGGCTAGCCGGTCCCCGAGGTTCAGGCCAGTTTCACACGCACCGTATCCCATTCCGCCTGTCATCCCGAGCAGAGCGAGGGATCTGGGTGTTTGCCCGTGCCGGCAAGAACCGAGATCCCTCGCGCTGCTCGGGATGACAAGCGTGTTCGGTCCACGGCACTTCCGACCGGGTCAGGTTGAAGGTGATTTGGAGAAGTGAGAAAAGAACCGAGGATCCCTAACCTCTAGGCTTCGGCTTCGCGGATTTCAAGACGCGATTGACGGAGGTTGGTGGCCTCTACGGGATCCATCCCCGCCTTCAAGTCGGTCTTCTCGAGAAAGTAGCGCCAGCCGATGTGCCGGTCTTCGGAGGTTTGGCTTTGTTCGAACTGCTTCAGAACGGCTTCGGCGCTTTCACGGCCCTTGATGACGGCCATAACGCCGCCGGACTCATAAGTGCGTAAATTGTAGCGGATAACAGCGAATGAACCCTTTGACTCAGCCTGCATTCGGAGGACTCCATCCCGGAGTGCGGATTATTTTCTGTAGAACGTGCCCGCCCCTTGTTGCGGTTGACGGGCACGAATTTTAGTTAAAACGTCGCCGACTTACAAAGGACGAACGTTCTCAGCTTGCCAGCCCTTTGGCCCTTTGGTGACCTCGAACTCTACGCTCTGGCCCTCCTGCAGGCTGCGAAAACCACCAGCCTGGATGGCCGAGAAATGCACAAACACATCCTCGCCAGTCTGCCGGCTGATGAAGCCGTAGCCCTTGGCGTCGTTAAACCACTTCACTGTTCCTTGTTCTGCCATTTTGTTGCTTGTATCCTTTTCAGATTATTTACGTTGGTGCGAGTCGGAGGTACTGAGGGCAGGACTAGCTGGTATGCAAGAAGCTGCTCGACAACCGATTTCGTTCTAACGCAAATACAGTATAACAGATGAGTCAACTTTAACTGATCCGCGATTTACCCAAAGTAACGCTGCCACGAGGCTGCGGGGGCACCGAAACGGATCGTGCATCCTGATCAACCCAGGCCCGAATTCCATATTTTCCATTGCTATCAGGGGCAAGCGGGTATAATCAGGTCCGGACTTCAGACGCGATAAAACATGGACGACATAATCGCGCCTGGAAGAACCAACTGGCTCCATTTGAGCTGCGAGGCAACACGCTCTCCATCGAAGCGCGCGCTCTGCATTCCGACGCGACTCACTTAACCCGCCGACGAAACCTGCCGTCTTGCGTTGGCTCACCAGGAAAAGGAAATCCATGAAGAAGCTTTTTGTTGGCAACCTCCCTCACAGCACCACGGAAGCGGAATTGCGCACGTTGTTCGAGCCCCACGGCAAAGTCGATCAGGTCAGCCTGGTCACCGATCGTGACACCGGCCGTTCGCGAGGATTTGCATTCGTCGAAATGGCGGATGCCGCCGAAGCCGAGAAAGCCATTGCAGCGCTGAACGGAAAAGAACTCGGCGGCCGCGCATTGAATATCAACGAGGCCCGCCCCAAGACCGATCGTGGTCCCGGCGGACCCCGCGGCGGCGGGCGTCCCGGTGGCGGTGGGCGTTCGGGCGGTGGTGGCGGTGGACGCGACGACTACCAGGGCCATGCCCGCCAGCCTCGCGAACCTCGCTGGTAGTGGCATCCTCTCATTTCTGACAACCGCGATTGTTGAGCGCGTCGATGCCTCCAGCTCGTTTGGGCGGAGCCGCCGGAGCCCTAATTCTTCGTATTTGAGCTATCTTGCTCAGACACGAAAGCTTGCACCTGTCATTCTTTATTCTCCTGAGTGTGTCGGGAGAGCGACGAACGCCAATTCTTAGCTCTCACTCTTAGGCCGCTGGGGTAAGGTCCCAACCAGTCACATCGAAGCGGCCACATCCAGCCGATTGGCATTCATAATCCGTGTGTATGCCGTGAAACCTCCGGCGAACACGATTCGACTCGGCGCGGGTCAGCGACTTTCGACTCGCGCCGGTTGGGAATGCACTCGGAGGGTGTGTTTTCGAGACCTGAGGAACTGGCCCACCCTTAAGGACCGTCTCTTGTGGCAAGACAGTGAATCTGGCGTTACCCGTAATCCACGAACGCTAGCCCTGCGAGACTACACTTCTGCGCTCGAAACGCCCACAGTCTCTACCTATGTTGGCCTTCAGCAGCGCGGCAGGCCTGAACGTCGCTCGGGCTGACCGGCACGCTGATGGACTTTCCATCCCGAGTGGCAGTGCCCCCGCCCTTCACGACCGGGTCAAAGCAATCCCTCCAAAGACCATTATCTTTTTTCCATTGCCCTTGAATAAAGCCCAGCTTTTTGCATTCGGCGAGTATTCTCTGGCAAGCCGGGTTATTTTCAGCAGAGGTGTGATTCTGTGCGCCCTTTGAAGGTTGAGTTTGCTGGCTAGTACCAATCCCGGTGGTCGAGGGATGAACCGCCGTCTGTGCCATAACATCTGCCCCGATCATGACCACCACAAGAAGAGCGCTCGATATTAAAATCCGACTGGTCGTCCGCCTGTCCATAGTGCCTCCTCTGCTAGAAGTTGAAGGTTTATTAACCCGTAATATACCCCAACCTGTCAAGCCCGCATTTCCCACAACTCCCGCCTTACCAATCGCGCAAGGCTGACAAAAACAGTTTCTGGTTGTCAGCTCTCCGTTCTCCGTTCGTTGGTCAAGATCGAGTACGAAGTTGTGTGGTCCGCGCGCCCCGACCTATTTCGTCGCTAACTTTTTACATCCCAACGACCTGAGCGTGACACATGGCTTCGACCAGATCTGTAGCCTCCGAACTATAAGCGAATCGAATCACGGACGCGTTCGGCCCAAAGCTAACGGGATCGGGACGACAGACGCCCCAGGGCGGATCCAGAGATTCGCATATCAAGAAGAGGAAAATATGAAGAAAACGTGGTTTTGCAGTTTACTTGTTCTGCTCACAATAGTCGGCGGCAGGTCTGCTTTGTTCGGTCAGCAGACGCCTTATAAGCAGACTAACCTGGTTGCCAACGTCGCAGGCGTCGCCAACCATACCGACTCTCAACTCTCGAATCCATGGGGAATATCTTTCTTGCCGGGTAACCCCTTCTGGATTTCAAACAACAACGGGGGCACGTCTACTCTGTACGATGCCCAGGGCAACAAACAGACGTTAGTAGTCGGGATACCAAGTGCGTCGGTGAATCCTTGCAGTCCGGGTTGTCCCACGGGGACGATCGCAAACAACAGCAGTGATTTCAACGGTGGAGCATTTATCTTCGTTACCGAGGATGGCATCGTGGCCAACTGGACCGGCGCCAACAACGCTGTCGTAGCCTTCGACAATTCCGCGAACGGCGCAGTTTACAAAGGGCTCGCATTGCTGAGCAATGGCTCAGGGAATTTTCTCCTCGCGGCAAATTTTCGCAGCGGCAGCATTGATGTGCTCGACCGGAATTTCAAGCTCACGACGCTTGCCGGCTCATTTACAGATCCCAATCTTCCCAAGGGATTTGCGCCGCATGGCATCCACATCATCGACAACCAGGTCTACGTCGCATACGCGATGCAGGATTCGGCCAAACACGATCCCACGCCCGGCGCCGGGAGCGGAGTGGTGGACGTTTTTGATGAGAACGGGAATTTTGTCAAGCCGTTCACATCTGGCGGAAAGCTGAACGCACCGTGGGGTGTGGTGGCGACGCCTGCAACTTTCGGATCTTTTTCCAACGCGATTCTGGTGGGAAACTTCGGAGATGGCATGATTAACGCATTCGATCCCACCGGGAAATTCCTCGGTCAGTTGACCGACTCGGGAAACAGCGCGATTATCAATCCCGGCCTGTGGGACATGGTTTTTGGCGCGGGCGGTACGGGAGATCCGAACACCCTTTACTTCACCGCTGGGGGCAGTTCGCAGACGAGTGGTTTGTTTGCGACACTGGTGCCGGCAGCAACGGTAACCAACGCCGACTTTTCACTTGCTCTTTCGGCGCAGAGCGCCACAGTCACTCCGGGCCAATCGACCATGCTGACGGTTAGCGCCAGCGCGGTCGGCGGATTCAACAATCCAATTTCGCTGTCTTGCACGCAGCCTTCCGGCATCACGTGCTCTCTTTCTCCGGCAACCATCACTCCGGGATCAAGCACGGCGAAATCCAGTTTGACGTTCAGCGCGGCTGCCACTGCACCGACTGGAGGATACGGAGGATTGAGCGCGATGGCGATGGGTTGGTTATCGCTCTCGGGTGCGGGGGCATTCGGAATGGTTTTCGCAACTCGCAAGGACGATCGCAAGCGAGGGGCGATTCTGAAGCACGGATTGTGGATTGGGGGTTTCGGTGTGCTGGTCCTATGGGTCCTGTTTACCGTCGGCTGCGGCGGAGGCAGTTCAACTCCGAGCCGTCAACGGGCGAGCACGGTCACGGTAATGGTGACCGGTACGTCTGGATCGATCAGTCATACAACCCCCGTTACGCTGACTGTCCAGTGAATGCGGGGAATAAAAACCGAGAGAGCACGAAATTTACGCCCTCTCGAGAATGCTAACGAAGCCCGCCAATTTGGCGGGCTTCGCATTTGAAGCCTGCGTAATCGAGGCTTCGAAAACCAGAGATAGTGGCAGGCTGGCTTCGGGGTAGGATGAGGAAGAAAAGCTATACGAGACCGCGAGCCGCGAATAGGTGAGTCGCGCAGGATCACTTGTACCGGCGCTCTCAGGAATCGCAAGAACGGAGAACATGCCGTGTGCTTCCCAAAAGTTTTGACGCGTGGTCTTACCCTGGTCGCATTCGCGCTTGCTGTGGCGGCCTCGGCAATAGCCCAGCAGTACGTGATTCTCTTCGCGGACTATGGGTATGCGAACCAACGTGTAGACGTTACGCAACGCCTGCGCGAACTGGCTCGCTCGAACAGGTCTTTTCGAATGGGCAACAGCACGTTCGGTGTCGATCCTTCGCCGGGCAACGTGAAGACACTGCGCATCCACGCGCGTGGGCCCGATGGCAGAACTCGGATGTTCGAATATCGCGAAGGCGGCGTGGTGGATGGCTCGATGTTTTCTGGTTGGGGCGGTGGAAACTGGGGCAACAAGGGCGGCGAATACTTAATTCTGAGCGCGCAGTACGGTGTTGCAGCGAGACATGTGGATGTGACGCAGCGGCTTCGGCAACTGGCCGCACAGAACAGTTTCTTCCGCATGGGGAACAGTACGTTCGGGGTAGATCCAGCGCCGGGACAGGTAAAGGTGTTGCGAATTTACGCCCGCGGGCCCGACGGCCGCAACCACATGTTCGAGTACCGCGAAGGCAGCGTCGTGGATGGCTCGAAGTTTTCTGGCTGGGGAAGCGGCAATTGGGGAAATGGCGGGTGGAATGGCGGATGGAACCCGTCTCCGGTGCCGCCTCCGATGGTTCGGCCGCCGGTGCGTCCTCCAGGCCCACCGACAGGCGGGAATCCAAGCCAGCCGACTATTCAGTCGGCGAGTTACGGGGCCGGGAACCGCAATCGGGATGTGACTGCGCGCCTCCAGTCGATGATCCGGAACGGACGATTGAACACGATCGTCAACAATGCGACGATGGGGTCCGATCCCGCCCCGGGCGTGCCGAAGACGCTGCGAGTTAGCTACTCAGTGGGCCGCGCTGCGTCCCAGCAGGTCACGGTGCAGGAAGGGAGTCAGCTCAACATTCCGTAGATTGGTGTTCGGTAGAATGTCGGTGTTCGTCTTGGCAAACCGCAGCCACGCCAGCGACCAACGACAGCCTCTCACCGATCCTCGATGGGACGGGGCATGTGGAGCGAATAGTCCATCTCCCACGCATGGTTTTTTCTGTCTTGCTCTGGCAGCTTTACGGCAAAATTCCGATTCCTGGCGTCCAATAGTTGGTAGCATCGTAGTTAAGGATACGTTTGTTCATGCCCAGACAGGATTTCCAACCCGAACCAGGTATCGCCGCAGGGTTGGACGCTCTCATGACTGAGCTCTACCAGAAGAGCAAAGGCGAAGAGTTGGGGTTGACACGCCAGCAGTTTGACAGTGTGCTTGGGGAAATTGCCCGGAAGTATTTGACAGCGGATGCGGCCCACCACGACATCCGCGAGCTGTACACGAGCTTGCGAGCTGAAGAACTGGCGCTGGCGCGCGCCTGCGCTGCAGGGCACGAGCACGCCTGGGAAATTTTCCTGACGCGTTACCGTGAGAAACTCTACGACATTGCTGGCTACATTACCAAGGAAAGCTCAACCGCCCGCGAATTGGCCGACTCGATTTATGCCGAACTCTACGGCACGACGACCCGCGACGGGCAGCGCACTTCGAAGCTGGCGTCGTACACCGGGCGCGGCTCACTGGAAGGCTGGCTGCGCACGGTCATGGTGCAAGAGCACGTAAACCGTTATCGGCGTCAACGTCGCCTGGTTAGCCTGGACGAGGAAACGGAAGAGGGTAGCCAGTTTGCCATTCCGGCCACTGAAGCTGCGATTGCGGTGGATCCCAGAGTTGAGGCGGCCACTGACGAGGTTCTGGTCGCCTTGCCGCCGGAGGACCGGTATGTTCTGGCGTCCTATTTCCTGGATGAGCGGACTCTGGCGGAGATTGCGCGCACTCTGGGGGTGCACGAGTCCACCATCAGCCGCAAAGTGGATAAGCTGGCTAAGTCATTGCGCAAGCAGATCTTGGCGGCTTTGGGCCGGCGCGGGATGAGCCGGCGGCAGGCGCAGGAAGCGCTTGAGGTCGATGTCCGTGACCTGCGAGTCAATATTCGTAGCCGATTAGCGCAAGAAAAGGGTGGAGGTGCGTTCTCCAAGAAGAAGGCGGAAGCTCCGGCAGACGGGTCATAAATGCTAATGGCGGGGATACCCAAAATCGTAGAACAGCAGTTGCATGCGATGACGAAGGTTGAGGACCATCCTGATCCTAATTTGCTGGGCGCATTGGTGGAAAAATCGCTGGCGCAGGTCGAGCAGGTTCGAGTGCTGGAGCATTTGTCGCGATGCGCAAGCTGCCGGGAGATCGTATCGTTGACAGCGGCGCAGCCTCGTATCGCAGGTGCTGTTTCGCTCGCTCCTGCGAAGGCAGGTTGGCTTTCCTGGCCGGTTTTGCGTTGGGGGGCAGCGGTGGCTTGCGTCGTAGTAGTCGGCGTAGCTGTTACGATCCGACAGGAGCACGAGTCCCGACAGGTTGATGCCACGATCGCGGAACAAAAGGCTGAACTTGAAAAGCAGATCTCTCCACCGAGCAGTCCTCCAGCGAAAGCTGCGGAGCAAGCGATCGCGGCTAACCCAACCGTCACTCGGCAGACCGCCAGAGCTATGAAACGGGCCGAGAATAATAATGCGACGGCCGCGAGCCCGGTCGAAATGGCAGATGCTGGAGTTGGTTCTCGACTGGCTGAAGTCCCAGGGAGAGCGAAGGCCGCAGAATCGCAAGACACCGAGTCCTCGAAGGGCATTGCCAGTGCCGGAAATGCAGTGCACGCGGAAGGTTCAACTGCTACTGTCGTTCCGCTGGTGTCGACGAACCTGCCGCCACGGTGGACGCTGAGCTCGGATGGAACACTACAGCGCTCTCGTGATTCGGGTAGAAGCTGGCAGACAATTCAGGTCGCGGAAAATACCATCTTTCGAGCGCTGGCAGCGAATCGCTTGGAGATCTGGGTGGGAGGCGCTGCCGGCGCGCTTTTCCATTCTTCCGATGCGGGGCAGCACTGGACGCAGGTGCGACCAGTTGCAAATGGCGAGGCTCTCGCAGATGACATCATAGGGGTCGAATTCGCCGACACTCTTCACGGTAAGGTGACCACTTCCCTCCAAGAAATCTGGATCACTGCTGACGCCGGGCAAACTTGGCAGAAACAGTAATTCGCTTGGCTCGTGCCTGCGAACCCGCTGTGCAAAAAATTGGTCCCGCTTGAAGTAACCTGTGAAGAATCGCAGCTTTTCCCGAGCATACCCCTTTGCTACCAGCGAAATATCTAACTAGCGTCCTGATTGCACAATTACTCTTTAGAGCGATTTTCAGATTACTTCCATTCAATGTGGATTACCAAAGTGACGTTTACACGTGGGGGTGGCCCATCTACGATGAGAGGGTAGTTTGGCAGTTCTGGGGGAGGGCTGCCGAGGCGTCCTAGACTGAAAAGTTTAGGACGTTTTTATTTGGGCTGATTCTGATGGTGGTAGCGCCGACCACGATCTGGACATCGACTTGGGTCCGTACCGACCTTTACTCGCACCCTTCCCCAGCAACCCATCCTTGATGTGTACACTTAGCCACCGGGGACCCGACCGAATCATTTCCGCCTGAAAGTGCATAATTAGGGGACGAGGAGCAATGACTTTGATGCAAGACGGGCTTTGGTACAAAGACGCGATCATTTACCAAGTGCACGTCCGTACTTTCCGCGATAGCAATGGTGACGGGATCGGGGACTTCCGCGGGCTCGCGGAGAAACTGGATTACCTGCAGGAACTGGGCATCAATGCGCTGTGGCTGATGCCGTTCTTTCCTTCACCGCTCCGCGATGACGGATACGATATCGCCGACTACAGATCGGTCCATCCCAATTACGGCACGCTCGACGACTTCAAGACTTTTCTGACCGCCGCCCACGAGCGCGGCATACGAGTGATCGTGGAGATGGTGCTCAACCACACCTCCGATCAACACCCCTGGTTCCAGCAATCACGCAGCTCGCGCGATAACCCGCGCCGCGATTGGTATGTCTGGAGCGACACCGATACCCGTTATCGTGGCGTGCGAATTATTTTCCTCGATACCGAAACCTCGAACTGGGCCCGCGATCCGGTCTCCAAGTCATATTATTGGCATCGTTTCTTCAGCCACCAGCCCGATCTTAACTACGACAATCCAGCCGTCCGTGAAGAGATGTGGTCGATCATGTGTTTCTGGCTCGAGATGGGCGTGGACGGTTTCCGGCTCGATGCGGTTCCTTATCTCGTCGAACGGGAGGGAACATCGTGCGAAAATCTGCCCGAGACCCACGCGGTGCTCAAAGAATTGCGCAGCAAGCTCGATCAACAATTTCCAGGAAAGATGCTGCTTGCCGAAGCCAACCAATGGCCCGCTGATCTTCGACCTTACTTTGCCAATGGCGATGAGTTCCACATGGCTTTTCATTTTCCTCTCATGCCGCGGATGTTCATGGGTGTGAAGCTCGAAGATCGCAAGCCAATCATGGATATTCTTCAACAAACTCCGGAGATCCCGGATTCGTGCCAGTGGTGTTTGTTCCTGCGCAACCACGACGAACTGACGCTGGAGATGGTGACCGACATCGAACGGGATTACATGTACGATACTTACGCTGGCGACAAAGCGATGCGGCTGAACCTCGGCATTCGACGGCGGCTTGCACCGCTTTTGGATAATGACCGGCGGCGAGTAGAACTGATGACTGGCATGCTGATGTCGCTGCCCGGAACTCCGATCATCTACTACGGCGACGAGATCGGAATGGGGGACAACGTCCACCTGGGCGACCGGAATGGCGTGCGCACGCCGATGCAATGGGATGGAGGTTGGAACGCCGGCTTTTCCTCAGCCGATCCCGAGAGCCTTTATTCGCCCTTGATTCTCGATCCTGTATATGGGTACCCAGCGGTCAATGTTTATTCGCAAAAGCGATCCGGGCATTCGCTTCTCGCTTGGATGAAGCGCATCATGGCAACGCGGAAGTCCACGCAGGTTTTTGGTAGAGGCTCAATAGAATTCCTGCATCCCGCGAACCACCGCGTGCTTGCGTATGTGAGGCAGCTCAAGAATGAAACGGTACTTGTGGTCAATAATCTTTCCAGTTCCGCTCAGGCCGTGGAACTCGACCTGCGGCGCTATAAGGGCAATATCCTGGTGGAAATGTTTGGCCGCAATATTTTCCCACGCATCGGGGACTTGCCTTATCTGCTGACTATGGGCCCTTACCAGTTCTTCTGGTTCCGCTTGCGGCGAATATAACTGAGGATGTGAAGGCCAGCATAGGTGTGACAGGGGTTTCGTCTGGACGAGACAAGCGTTCTTTCCGATGATTTTATTCGCGAACTGATCAGCGTTGGCGAAGTGGACCTCCTTGTGGGCGTGCCTACGCACAATAATGCCAAGACAGTCGGAGAAACGGTACAAGCGATTCGAGTTGGACTCCTGAAGTATTTTCCTCGGGAGCGTGTGGTCATCGTAAATGCGGACGGAGGATCGAAGGACAGCACGCGTGAGGTGGTCGCCGCAGCCTCGATCAACGACGTACAGCGTTCTTCAGACATCTATGCTCTGCGTACGCTGCACTGCATCAGCACGATATATGGAGACGAGCCCGCAACTGAAGTAGCCCTGCGGACGACTTTGGCAGCGGCCGAACTATTGCGCGCCAAGGCATGCGCCATCGTTTCGCCGGAATCGACGAACATTACACCAGAGTGGATCGAGCGCCTTTTGCGCCCGGTTTACCGAGATGACTTCGATCTGATCACCCCACTCTACCGACGGCATAAGTTTGATGGATTGCTGCTGCGAAACCTCGTCTACCCCATGACCCGGGCGCTCTATGCCAAGCGGCTCCGGGAACCGTACGCGGTTGAATTCGCATTCTCCGGACGCCTGGGCAGTCATCTCTTGGAGCAGCAGGTTTGGGATCATGGAGCGGGCGGCGTTGGTACCGAAATGCGAGTGACCCTTGCTGCAATGGCCGGCGGGTTCCACCTCGGTCAGACCTTCCTCGGAACAAAACAGCATTTGGATGGCGGTTCAGCTGACCTCGTGCCTGCAATGCGGCAGACTGTGGGGACACTTTTCTCGTCGTTGGAACCCAATTTCCAACTCTGGAGTACAAACCACGCTACGGAGCCTATCCCCACGTTTGGCGCTGAGCATGACTTAACCGTGGAACCGATTCGCGTGAACCGACGACGGCTCTATCAACAATTCGGCTCGGGCGTTGCAGAACTTGAACCGGTTCTCAAGTCAATCCTTTCGCCTCAAACGCTAGCGGAGGTTCAAGGAATCTCCAAGCTCGCAGAAGATGACTTTCGCTATTCTCACGAGCTCTGGGTGAAAACGGCCTATGACTTTGCCGCTTCGTATTACAAGTCGGTGATCAATCGAGACCACATCATCCAGGCTCTGGCTCCTCTTTATCGAGGCAAAGTGTACACCTTTCTTCTCGAAAACCGCGACGCCTCGGGAGAGGAAGTGGAAGCTAATGTTGAAGCGCTCTGCCTGACCTTCGAGCGCTTGAAACCATACTTGCTTGATCTATGGAACACAAGAGAGTGAGGTAAATATGTGGGAAAGGATTATCGGAGAACTGGACCATGCGATGCAGGACCTTGCCAGGAATTTCGAGCGCTTTGTGCCCCGTCTGCTGGCGATGCTGATCATTGCGCTTTTGGGATGGGTGGTGGCATACGTTCTCAAAGTCAGCGTGCGAGGTATTCTGCGGGTCGTGAAATTCGACAAGCTTTCTGACAATGCTGGCGCCACCCAACTCCTGAACAAGTTGGCGCTGCCCTCATCCAGCGAACTCTTGAGCCGGGTTGTGTTTTGGATGGCGTGGATGGCCTTCATTCTGCTCGGAGTGGAGGTGCTCGAGATCGTCGGACTGCAGGAGCACATCTCAAGATTCTTCCTCTACCTGCCCAGATTATTCGTGGCGCTGTTCATTGTCTTTTTCGGATTGGTCGCAGCAAACTTTTTTTCCAGGGCTGCTTTGCTGGCAGCCGTCAATGCGGACTCCCCATCGCCTGGGCTTTTAGCAACCTTGATCCGGACAATCATTGTTATTTTTGCAGTAACCATGGCCTTCGAGCAGCTTGGCCTCGCCGAGAGGACAATCCTGGTCGCCTTCGCGATTGCCTTTGGGGCCTTGATGCTCGGCCTTGCTATTGCCTTTGGCATGGGTGGCCGGGATCTGGCAAAGCAATTCCTGGAGAGAAGATTCCTAAAAGAAAAAGAAGATCAGAAACAAGACGAACTCTCGCCGCTGTAACTTCCAGGATAGGAAGTGGCGAGACGGAA
>Ga0210403_10001304_pt1 | contig 23813 bp, 19 predicted proteins | sample IncBWC19MmetaG_FD_150863 | JGI IMG/M metagenome (GOLD analysis project Ga0210403, IMG submission 150863) | Forest soil microbial communities from Barre Woods Harvard Forest LTER site, Petersham, Massachusetts, United States - Inc-BW-C-19-M | ecosystem: Environmental > Terrestrial > Soil >... | reverse complement strand
CAACCCGCCGCGCCCACGCCGCCTACTACCTGGTACTCGCCGAGGAAGGCTCACAGGACGCGGCCGCGCAGTCCGAATGGCTCGACCGTTTCGAAATCGAGCACGACAATTTCCGCATGGCGCTCGATCATCTGATCAAAACCGGAGAGGCCGACTGGGCGCTCCGCCTGGGCACCGCGCTGTTTCGCTTCTGGGAAACGCGCGAATATCTTAGCGAGGGCCGGGACACAATCGCCCGGCTTCTGTCTATGGACGGCGCCGCGACCCGCCCCAAACTTCGCGCGCGCCTGTTGTTCGCGGGCGCAGTGCTGGCCGGCGGGCAGGGCGATTACGACACGGCCCGACAGTTGTTCGAAGACAGTCTGGAGACCTGTCTCGAACTCGGCGACAACCGCGGCGTCGCCGTAGCTCTGAACGCGTTGGCCATCAACGCGCGCGATCGCGGCGAACTCGCCGATGCTTCGTTGCTGTTCGAGCGCTGTGTCGCCATCTGGAAGGATCTCGGCGATTCCGCCGACATGGCACGCGCCCTCAGCAATCTGGCCAACGTGATGAAGTTGCGTGGCGAGTTTGCGCGCGCCTCCTCGCTCTATGACGAATGCCTCGCCATTTTCCGCAAGGTCGGAGATGGCGCCGGCGCCGCTTGGACGCTTAATTACCAGAGCGACGTGGCTCGAGAAAAAGCCGACTTCGCCGCCGCCCGGGCGTTCGGCGAACAGAGCCTGGCGGCGTTTCGGCAACTGGGTGACGGATGGGGCATCGCCAGCACTCTCTCGGATTTAGCCGGTCTCAGTTTCGATCAGGGCGACAACGTCGAGGCGCGTCGACAGTACGGCGAGAGCATCCGGATGTTTCAGGAGCTGGGCCACAAGCGCGGCATCGCGCGGACGCTGGAATGTCTGGCCGCCAGCGCCGCCGCGCAATCGCAGGCCGAACAATCGCTGCATCTGGCCGGCGCCGCCGCAGCACTGCGCCAACGTCTCGGCGCGCCGCTCACGCCCGCGGAAGCGCGAAAATTAGAGAAGGCCCTGGAATTCGCACGCCGCACTCTCGGAAGTGCTGCCGGACTAACCGCATGGATGGAAGGTTGGGCAATGCCCGTGGAACAAGCGGTGGAAGAAGCCCTGAGCCGCGACTAGAAACTGAGCATGAGCGGCCCGCCGAGCCCCTGTGGTGAAAAGTCCTGGGTCGTCGATCTTAGGGCGTAGGTATTAGGGTGCAGGCCGTGGGCTGCAGGTTACTCCGCAGTCCCGGGATCAATCATGCGCCGCACTGCGGAGACGCGATTCGCCGGAAAGCCTCCGCGTTTCGCATGTTCGCGAACCGTTTCCTCGTCCGGCGCCAGGTACACGCAATAAATCTTGTCGCCGGTGACATAGCTGTGCAGCCACTTGATGGCCGGCCCCATATCCTTCAACACGCCTACAGATTTCCGGGCGATAGCCTGCATTTCCGCATCCGACAAACTGCCCGCGCCCGGGACTTCCCGTTCAATCACAAATTCTGGCATAAGCACCTCGACGAGGGGTCATGTTAGCAGATTTTCACGAGCTCAGTGCATCCGCTGTCTGCAAGGTCAAGGGTTAGCGGGTCAACATTATGTACGCGAGCGCCCGCAGTTGATGATTCCGTTGTTTCCTAATTCACCGTCTGGGTCAGCGGAGCGGACGCACTGCCGTCAAGGTCCGGGCTCCCGTTATACGTCGCGTTGATACTGTGCGCGCCCGCCGTCAGGCTCGTGGTGGTGCACCTTGCCGCTCCTCCGCTCACGGACGCGGTCTTCAGGAGCGTCGAGCCATCGTAGAAGCTCACTGTCCCCGTGACTTTACCACCGAACTCTGGGGTCACGCTCGCCGTAAAGGTCACGGACTGCCCGACTTTCGAAGGATTCAACGACGAAGTTAAAGCGGTCTTAGTCGTGGCTTTGTTCACCACCTGCATCACCGTGTTCGACGTGCTGGGATCAAACTTCGAATCACCGCCGTACACCGCCCTAATCCCGCTGGTACCCGCCGGCAGCGTCGAAGTTGTAAATCTCGCCACGCCGCTGCTCAACACCGCGGTCCCAAGAACTGCTGATCCCTTCATGAACGAGACGATCTCCCCATCCGGAGGCGCGCCAGCGTCGGACGTGATCTCCGCCTTGAACTGCACAGCCTGCCCGTATGTGGACGGATTCAAGGCGGACGAGAGCATGGTTGTGGTCACCGGCAGAGGGTAGAGTTTAGCCACGAAAGCGTCCCCGCCATGACCGCCAGCGTATGTGCGCTGGAATGCACCGGGCGTGGTAGTGAAATTCGATGAGAGGGTGGCGCCGGTGACGTAAGCATTGCCCGCACTATCCACCGCAATGCCCGCGCCCTGGTCTCCACGGCCAGCACCTATGCCGGTAGAGTAAACCAAACCCGCACCCAAGGGCCTGATCTTGGCCACGAAAACTCCGTCGTCGGCGTTTTTCTGCAAGGGATCCTTTTGCGGGAAGTCGTATTGATCCGTAGTCGTGCCAGTGACGTAAGTGTAGCCCTTGCCGTCCACCGCGATGCCAGAGCCTCCGTCCCACGCGATGCCGCCCAAATACGTGGAGTAGACCAAGGCCGAACCCGAGCGGTTGATCTCGGCAATGAAGGCATCGCTTCCGCCGCCGCCGCCGAAGGTGGGCTGCAGGGGATTCTTGGTCGGAAAGTCGGCTGATGTCGTGGTGCCGACGACGTAAGCATTGCCGGTACCGTCCACCGCGATGCCATTGGCCCCGTCATTTCCGCTGCCGCCGAGATAGGTGGAATAGACCAAGGCCGATCCCGTGGAGTTGATCTTCGACACGAAGGCGTCGCCAGCATAACCGCCGCAAACACTGTTGCCATTGCCGCCCCCGCAAGTGGGCTGCAAGGGATTCCTGGTCGGAAAGTCGGTTGAGGCGGTGGTGCCGGCGACGTAAGCATTGCCCGCAGTGTCCACCGCGATGCCGGAGCCCACGTCCTGCCCGCTCCCGCCCAGATAGGTGGAGTACACCAAAGCCGATCCCTCTGGATTGAGCTTGGACACGAAGGCATCAAGTCCAATGCCGCCGGCCAAGGCCGCCTGCAAGGGATTCTTGGTTGGAAAACCTTTTCCAGCGAAGCCGGTGACGTAAGCGTTGCGCGCGCTGTCCACCGCAATGCCATTACCGCCCGCATAAGTTCCGCCCAGATAAGTCGAGTAAACTAACGCCGACCCTGTGGGATTGAGTTTGGTCACGAAGGCGTTGGCGTCGCCACTGGCGCCACCGAAAATCGTTTGAAAGGCGCCGGTCGTAATCGGAAAGTCGGTTGAGTACGTATAGCCGGTGACATAAGCGTTCCCCGTACTGTCCACCGCAATGCCCAAGCCATACGACCCGCTGCCACCCAGATAGGTGGAGTACACCAAGGCCGAGCCGCTGGGGTTGAGCTTCGACACGAAGGCATCGCCGTTGTCTACAGAGCAGCCTTCACAGGCCGACTGGAAGGCGCCCGGAGTGATTGGGAAGTCGGTTGATGACGTAAATCCGGTGACATAGGCGTTGCCCGCGCTGTCCACCGCGATGGCGTGGCCCCAGTCCTGTCCGCTGCCGCCCAGATACGTCGAGTAAATCAGAGGATCAATGTACAGCCGCCGACTGGCGTCATATTTCGCCAGCTCGAATCCGACGCGCGTCGCATCCGCGATGACATAACGCGCTGCAATCTCCTGGCGAGCTCCGTCCTTTTCCTGATACACCACCGGCTTGTGCCAGCGAATCTCACCCTCGCCCACCTTGAGCACCAGGTCGCCATGCGCATCCTTACGAATCCGCTTCGCGCCGCTCACGTCGAACGCGATGCGACGCGGGTCCGCCCCCGGTGCGACGATGAAGTCATACTCCAGTTGCCGCTGGTTGCCGTAGTAAACCAGATCGATGCCGGAATAGATTCCCTCGTATTTCACCTTGGCGTAAGTCGGAACACTCGTCCGCCACTTCGACGGATCATTTCCGATGAAGTAATTGCTCGTGCTCTCCAACTCCTCCGTGCCAGTAACGTTGGCGTCAGCGTTGGCGTGGTGCAGTCTCATCCGCAAAACGCCATCGGTCACGGTCGCAGCCGTGGCAGACGACTTTGGTTGTGCGTTGCCCGCGACCTTCGCCTTATTCGCACTCGCCTTCTTCCCGCTCAACCTGAGCACTGCTTCATCCCCTGTAAGAAAAAGCGAGTAGCCGCTCGTGCGCGACAGAAACTTCACCCGCCCGTCCGTCTGCCCGTGATTCGCCTCGAAGCTCAGCGGCAACTTGCCATAGCTGTCGAGAATCCTGGCTTGGGCCTCTGGGTCGGCTGGGGACGCGCTATGCGGAGATACCACGCTCGCGCTCGGATTGATTAAGGGAATAGGATTCGATTGGGACATCAAGATTACTGTGGTCAAACACGGAAAGAGGCAGATCAGGCAGGCGCGCTTCATGGGAACCTCCGGCTGAATCGGGCGTGGGGTGGAGAAAACCGGCTCGACTGACGATTAGGGGCAGATTCCCAGCAGGCGAGTACCCGGTGGAATTGTGCTCCCCTGCGGGCCCGCTGTCAACAATGAGAGGTGCAGCCAGCCGTCAACGATACGGAAGCGACGGGCTTTCCGCGCCCCGAGCAGAGGTCCCCGCTACGTGGACACTAGGTGTTGACGCCGCCGCGTCGATAGCTGTAGCAAAATCTCTATTACGCTCGTTAGGCCGATCCCGCTGCTCTCTCAGAGCTTCATGGATCTTCTGAAGCGTCCTCCGCGACCGTTGCCCGACGCGGACAAACGGAGCGACGTCTATGCAAGCGGTTCCACCGTCTGCAATCCCATGCGCTTTCACGGATTTTCAGGGTGCACAACTGCTGCTTGCTAAGCCGTAACGTTAGGCCGCTAACGACGAGGTCGAGGACGACGCCGATCCCGCCGCCTGGCGCACGGCCAATGACAGCATCACGCGGGTAACGCCGCTGACGATCATGCTCACGCCGACCAGGGTTCCGATCGCCCACGCTGCACTCGATGGCCATTGCCGGTAGATCATCAGTCCCAGCAACAGAGTGATGATGCCATCCACCAACACCCAGGACGATCCACCCAGCGGGCGCATCGAGAAAAACAGAACGATGTCCAGGATGCCCTCGATCAGGAAGAGCGACGCGAGTACCAAGGTAAGCGATGCCACGCCCAGCACGGGATGCGTGATCAGGTAGACGCCGAAGGCAAGATAGGCGAGCCCAACCAGCAGTTTCCAGATCATGCTGCCGGCTCCGTGAGCGCGCACGCCCAGCATGACGTGGACGACGCCCGCCAGAACGATGAGCCATGCGACCGCAATGTTGACGGCCACGGCGGCGAGAAAGGGAGAGCCGATCGCGACCATGCCGAAGACCACCAGCAAAATGCCCCACACCATTGATGCCTTCGAAGCCTGACGCACGAAGTCGACCGGAGAGTTTTGTGCCATGGAGTCCTCCTTGTAAAGGCGGCACCAATCCTACCTCAAAAAGGCGGCGGATTGAAGTTTTAACGAAGCAGATTTTTGCGGCCCGTAGCCGCCGCACGGGCTGGTCAGCTACACTGACCAACGACCATGACTCGAACCTCTCTCTTCAGCTCTGCAATTTTCTGTGCCCTGGTCCTCGTGATCGGAGTCCTCGTGACTGCGGCCCAAGCTCAAAACGCACAACCCAAAACGGCGCCCGTGCCGTTCATGGCGCCGGCGCAGGCATCCCGAGCGGAGCAGGACAATTTCCCTCTGCAGTTACTCGAAGAACTCTCCACCATTAAAACAGCCGCGCTGTCCGACGACTACGCCTACCACCAGCTCGCTCATCTGACCGAGAACATCGGGCCGCGCATCAGCGGATCGTTGCAGGCGAAAGCCGCCGTGGAATACGTCGCCGCCGAGATGCGCCAGCTCGGGCTCGAGGTTCATCTCGAAGAGGTAAAAGTTCCGCACTGGGTGCGTGGAGCAGAATCTGCCGAACTCGTTGACTACGCGGATCACACCGCCGGTACTTCGCAGAAGATTGTTCTCACCGCGCTCGGGGGCAGCGCATCCACGCCCGCTGACGGCATCACAGCCGACGTGATTGTGGTCAACAATTTCGACGAACTGAAAGCGCTGGGCCACGATCAAGTCGCGGGCAAGATCGTCCTGTTCAACGAACTCTTTGACAAACAGAAAGCGGCGGCGGGCATGGCGTTCGCCGCCTATGGAGAAGCTGTGCGTTATCGCGGAGCCGGGCCCAAGGCCGCGGGCGATCTCGGTGCGGCGGCTGCGTTGGTCCGTTCCGTCGGCAGCGCCGATTTTCGCCTGCCCCATACCGGATTCACCTTCCCATCCGGAATTCCCTCCGGCGCGGTCACTGCTGAAGACGCCGACCTGATCGCGCATCTTGCCGGGCAGGGCAAAGTCCGCATGCGGCTTACTCTGACACCCCAAAAGCTGCCGGACGTCACCAGCTACAACGTCATCGCCGACTTGAAGGGCAGCGAACATCCCGAGCAACTCGTGGTGGTCTCGGGACACCTTGATTCCTGGGACCTCGGCACCGGCGCGATCGACGACGGCGCGGGAGTCGTCGTCGCCATGGAAGCCGCCGAGCTGCTGCAGAAGCTGCATCTGCATCCCAAGCGCACGCTGCGTGTGATTGCGTGGATGGACGAAGAAAGCGGCAGTTCCGGCAGCGCGGCCTACACCAAAGACCATTCCACGGAATTCCCCAACCACGTGGCCGCCATCGAAAGCGATTCCGGCGCGGCTCACCCGCTGGGCTTCGAAGTAAAGATGAGTCAGCACGCGCAGGAACTTCTGCGCCCGGTACTGTCCGTCCTGCAGAGTTTCGGAGCCAACGCTGTGCAGTCCAGCAGCTATCCACCGGGCGCGGATATTTCCGCGATGTCGGAAGCAGGCGTACCCGCGCTCGGCCTGGAGCAGGACGGCCGCACCTACTTCTACTACCACCACACCGCCGCCGACACGCTGGACAAAGTCGTCCCCGCAGAGCTCCGCGAAAATGCCGCCGCCATGGCCGTCATGGGATATGCGCTGGCCAGCATGAAAGATCCGCTGCCGCGGTAGAAGAGCAGTGGGTAGGGGTTAGGGGTCAGGGGCCAGAGATTCGGCATTCGTTTATCGGCGCTCGTTTACTGCCCCTAGCCCTTAATCTCTGCAGCCCTTGCCCCGGTTGACGCATCTTAATTGACGCGCTTATCATCTTCGTTTGGCCTTATGGCTACGGACGCCTCTGCAGAGGGGCGTCCTAAAAGTTTCATGTCATCATTTTTTGAGTGAACAAAATTGAAGTGACTTATGGATAAGAAAAAACTGGAATCATTCAAGAAGCGTTTAGAGGTACGGCAGCAGGAATTGCGCCGCACGGTGAACCGCACCCAGGCTGACGGCCGCTCGGCCGACGAAGATACGGCCCAGGACATCGCGGACCGCGCCGCCAGTTCCTATACCAAGGAATTCCTGTTCAGCCAGAGCAACAACGAGCGCCAGCTTTTGCAGATGGTCGATAAGGCCCTGGCCCGGCTCCACGAAGGCAACTTCGGCGAATGCATTCACTGCGGCAAAGAGATCAACGCCAAGCGGCTGGAAGCTGTCCCCTGGACGCGGCACTGCATCGAATGTCAGGAAAAATTAGAGCAGGGGTTGCTCGAGGAAACTCCTCGATAAGCGCCCGTCAGCGCCTGTGATCGGGCTATTCCGAATTCCGTTGATTCCCCTCACGGCGGGACTCCCCCGCCGCTTCTGATCGGCGCCTCCGGCGTCTTGCTGGATACGGCCGAGGCTTACTTCAGTAACCTCTCAGGATCCCTCCCGATTGGTCTTCCGTAATCTTGGCGCTTAGTCCCCCGAGTGAAAAAATTGTCTGGATAAGGAAGACCCGGTCGAGATACCCCCCGCTTGTCCAAAGTGCGGCGTTAATCAGATCGTGACCATGGAAAGAAATGAAAGTGAAATGCATTTGCCTATGACACACCGTGCAAAGAGCCCGAAGCGTTTCCAGGGTTTTTCACTCCTCGAACTGATGATCGTGGTTGCGATCATGCTGGTGGTGGCCGCCTATGCCATTCCCATCTGGACGACCTCGGTAAGAACGGCAAAGATTCGGGGATCCGAAACTTCCTACGCCGGCCTGTTGCAGATGGCGCGCACGCGGGCGATCAACGACGACCGATATTATTCCGTCTATATCAAGCTGGCTGCGGGAAATAATCCCCAGATGGCCTATGTGGACATCTATCCGCAAAACGCGAACGGCACTTCGGGCAATGGTCCGAACGGTAATTTTGTTGCGGGCCCGCCCGCCGATCCCATGGTGACGTTATCGCCCGAAGCGGTTCCACAACTCGCAGCGGCCGCCCCTAATACAGCGAATCTGTATACCACCTTCTGCAGCGCTTGCGTAACGGCGATCATAAACAATACGGCTCCCACGTGGGGGCCGGACGGATTGCCGTGTGCGACCACAACCTCCGCCGGAGGAACTGGCTTGGTTTGTAGCAGCGCCGGTGGGCCGGTCGCTTATGTGGCCTTTTTCCAATCCTCAACGAACCAGGAATGGGAAGCGGTCACGGTCAGCCCAGCGGGCCGAATCAAAACCTGGTACTACACGGGAACGTTGTGGTCTCCCTTCAATCAATAACCAGAGGAGCCAATGCTGAGAATGATGCTAACAACTACAAGAAAATTACGGCGCGAGCGGAAGCGACAAGCCGGGTTTACCCTGGTCGAGTTGATGGTCGCCATGGTGGTGCTGGCGGTTGGCCTGGGAGCGTTGGCACCTCTGTTCATCTCAGCCGCCCTTGCGAACAATAAGAACAGCAGGAACGCGACCGCAACTATGCTGGCGCAGCTCGTGCTGGAGCAAATCAGCTCGCAGAGCCCGAGCTCCACCGCCACAATCTTCGTGACGGATTGCTTGGGCAACACCTGGGCGATGGCCTCCACGGGAGGGGCTGCGCCAACCGGAGCGGGCGCCACTCTGGATGCCACTTCGACCGACTATAACTACGGCGGGATCGACCCAACGCAGGCGTATGCCTCGGTTCCCCCCGCAACCGCCACTACTCCTGGCTACGCCATGCAATACGCCGATTGCGGCGCGGCCGGCACCCAGAGCACCTATGACGTGCGTTGGAATGTGGTCAATCTCGACACGTATACGCGCCTCATTACGGTTTCCGCCCGGGAAGTGAGTCCTGCAAACCAACTCGGTGGCAGAGTCTACTCAATGCCGGTGACTGTGCGCGGCATCGGAGGATCGTAATCATGAAAGCGATTGGAAGGTTTACAAGAATTCGAGAGCGCAGCCAGAGCGGATTTTCGCTGCTGGAGTTGATGATCGCGATCGTCGTGCTGGCGGTGGTGGTTTCCGTGATCGTCAGCGGAGTTACCCAGCTCCAGAAAAGCAATACCGCCCAGGCAGTCAACGTAGATCTGACGCAAGAGTCCCGCCAGTTCATGGACCAGGTGGTGGAGGATCTGCATCAAGCCGGCTTTCCCAGCCAGGCGATGTACGATCCGGCCACTCAGTTAGCTATGGCGGCGGGGGGATGCATGCCTGGCGCGGCGCCACAACCCTGTTACGCCGCTGGCCTGGTAAAAGTCACCACCAGCCAAATCCAATACGAGGGCGATGTGGACGGCAACGGAGTGAGCGAGATTTTCGTGCAGCTGTCTCCGGCCGGTGGGCCTTGTCCCTGCAAATTGCTGCGGGGCGCGGTTTTGAAGGCTAACTTCCTCACAAACGGCGCGGCTCCGACCTACTACACGGAAGTGGATGGAGTGAACAATCTGAACATATTCACCGCTTACGACAAGTTCGGAAACGTGGTCGCGTTGCCCTGCGGCACAGTGACCGTGGGGGTATGCGCGGACGGGAGTTCGATCCTCAACATCAAGGACATGGGTGTGCTGCTCAACGTCCAGTCCAACATACCGAACCCGGTCACCCACACTTATACGAACGTCACGATGTCGACGGAAGCAAAGCTTCAGTAGGCAGAAGTTCTTACGATGGGGGTATTTCAATGAAGAGATCACAACTGAATCAGCGACACCTGAATCGGCAAAACGGAATCGCCTTAGTCTCGGCGCTGCTGATCCTGATATTGCTGTCAGCCATTGCTGTCGGTCTGGTGTTGAGCTCGAATACAGAGACCAGCGTGAATGCCAATTACCGGCAGGAGCGGACACTCGATTTCGCGGCTCGGGCGGGAATTGAAGAGGTTCGGGACCGCATGGCTCCGGCCAGCCCCAACACCTTGATCAGCCCAACTTGCGCAGGAACGGGGTGCCTCCCGGCTGCCATGGTGAGCCCGGCGAACGTGCCCTCCTCCGTCAACAAGGGAATTCTTTACGTGCTGGGCGGAGCGGCTCCGGCTTCCGTGACTCCCTGGACGTTGAACACGGTTTATACCGATGACGAACTCTGTCACGACGGATACACCGGAGTGGTTACAGTCCAAAGCTCCGATGTGCACTGCAATACCGTACCCGGCTCGGGCGCGTATGTCACCACGACCAGCACCGCTCCGTGGAAAGGTACGGCAGCGGCCCTGCCTTATCAATGGGTACGCGTAGCCTGGAAATTGAACGGATCGGTGCAAGGCTACCCGGTGAACTACGCGGCTTGTCCAACGGCTGGGGTGGCGGGGTGCAGTACTCCCGTATGCTACGACGGCGCAGAAGAAATCCTGTTGCCGGCGGGCGATACCAATTGCGGTCAAGCGGCGAGCAGGAACCCGGCAGGGTCTATTGCCACTCCGGTCTACCTGATAACTTCGATGGCGGTCAACACGGCCACCGGGGCACGAAAGATGGCGCAGGCTGACGTCGCATCGCCTCCTCCTAAACAGACGCAACTGGCTGGCTTCTTTGCCACCAGCACGGCTTGTGGTGCCTTCATCATGCAGGGCGGCGCGACCACCGACGGCTTTTCCAGCAGCGGCGGCGGCTATGCGGCAACGAAGTCTCTTACGGCTGGGGGCATTGGGTCGAACGGGAGTGTGAGCTTGGGTGGTTCTCCGACGCAAGTGGGAGGCAACGTTTACGTACCGAACGCTCTGGTTGGGGCCTGTCCGGATGGTCTTCAAACGAACGGCGGCGCCGGGTTGATTGCTGGGAACAACATAATCGCACAGCCGGTTACGACGGTACCCACGCCCCCGGTTCCGAATCCTCTTCCGCCTACGACCAGCAACAACAATCCCAGCAGCCTGGTCCCCGGCACTTACGGCAATATCAGCTTGACCGGTCACGATAACCTGGTACTGGCTCCGGGAGTGTACAACATCAACAGCATCACCATGGCGGGGCAATCAACAGTCACCATCAACCCGGTAGGCGCAGTCGTGATCAACGTCGCTGGAACCGGCCAAGCAACGCCCGTCGATCTGGAAGGCGGAGGGGTAGTGAACCCAACTGCGGTTGCGGGGAACTTTCAGGTCAACTATGCCGGCACAGGCACTATCAAGGTGGCGGGGGGGGCGAGCGCTTACGAGGTCATCAATGCCCCTAACGCCGCACTTACATTCACGGGCGGTTCTAACTTCTACGGATCAGCGATAGGAGCCACCGTTGACGATCACGGCGGTACCGCTTTGCATTTTGACACCACCCTGATGAATAACGTCCCGACACCTGCGGCCAACTTAGTCGAACTCAGCCTCAGGGAGGTCGCTTACTAAGGGGCAGGCTTTCCTGTTCGGCATTCCAATCGGTCCGGCGGGCGAAGGACGCTCGCCGGACCACTTCATTTTCACCTTCATCTTCATCTAGCGGCGCTGTGGTTCCACGCCCTAGTTCGCCGGTTTCTTGGTTTCGTCTTCGGGCGCTTCGGCGCCCGGCATCACCTTCTTCAGCGGAGCCTTGCGCTGCTCCTCCAGTTCCGGATGCGGCAGCGGCTTGCGTGGCAGCATCTGGTCGCGCATCGCCGTGTTGTAGACGAAGATCGCTTCCACCGTCGCGGCCTGCGCCAGATCTTCCGGCTGCAGGCGCTCATACGTGTCTTGATTCGAGTGATGGGTGCGCGCGCCGTAGTCCAGCTGATCCTGGATGAACTGGAATCCCGGCACGCCGACTGAATCAAACGCTTCGTGATCGGTTCCGCCCGTGTCCCGCATGGTGATCGTTCCCACGCCCAGATCTTTTAGTGGCTCCATCCACTGCGCGAAGATGGGCGCGACCGCCGGATTCTGCTGCAGATAAATGCCGCGAACTTTTCCCGTGCCGTTGTCGAGATTGAAATATCCGGAAATCTTCTGCTGCTCCGGTTTCAGCTCAACCGGACCGGCCGGCTTGCGCAAAAAGTCCGGCAGCTTCAACTGCTCGGGCGTGGTTGAGAGCGGGACGAATCCGAAATGTTGCTTGACGTATCCATACGACCCAAATTCCCCTTGCTCTTCCCCCGTCCACAATCCGACGCGGATGGTGCGCCGCGGCTGCACGTGCAGCGCGTTCAGAATCCTCATCACTTCCATCGCAACAATGGTCCCCGCGCCGTTGTCGGTCGCGCCGGTCGCGGACGCCCACGAATCCAGGTGCCCGCCCACCATCACGACTTCATCTTTCAGTTTCGGATCGGTACCGGGAATTTCCGCAATCGTGTCAAACCCGTGCTCATGATCGCCGGTGAATTCGGTTTCCACATCCATCTCGACCGAAACCGGCACGTTCGCCTTCAGCAGGCGGTAGACGCGGCCGTAACTCTCAATCGCCATCACCACAATCGGCAGAGGCTCGGCATGTTCGCGCTGGTAGGTGAACCAGCCCATGCCGCCACCGCCGTCGTCAAAAATCGTTCCGCCCGATCCTCCGTTATTGCGCCCATCGCGGCTCGGCACCACGATTCCAGCCGCGTGCTCGGCGGCAAAAAATGCTCCCGCTTTTTCGCGGAATTCCAGCCGCTTGATGAACGTCGCGAAAAAATCCTCCTGCTCGCCCACGTGCACCGGATACTCGACCGTGGTCTTGAGATTGGCCTCATCGCGACGCTCGAAGAGCGGCTTGTCGACTGGCTTCACCTCGCGCATGTCGCCGAAGAAAATAATCTTCCCCGCCAGCTTGCCTTTGTACTTTTCCAGATCCTTCTCGTCCCTGGCATTCACCCAGATCGCGGGCCCACCCACCGGACCATGGCTCGAGGCCGACCAGGGCAGCGCCTGCGCAATAAACACCGCCGTATCCGGCGCGGACATGCGCACCCACGTATTCAGCTGCCGCCAGCCCATGCCAAACTCGCCCCAATCTTCGAGATGCGCGTTCGTGCATCCCATGGCGGTGAGCTGGTCGCGGGTCCAGGCATTGGCCCGCTTCAGATTCGGAGACCCGGTCAGCCGCGGCCCAATCCCATCCATCAGCCCGGAAGCAAACTCCATCACATGGGAATGCGCCAGGCCCTCGTCCCGGATGCGCTGGTACATGGCGTAATCCAGATTCTCTGTGGCGGGTTGCGCGATTTCGTAGGAAGGCTTGCCGGCTTCGTCGGCCTTCGCATCTTTTGTTTTCTTGTCAGCCGTGAATCCTTGCAGGCTGAGGCACAAAATCACTAAAAACGTTGAGAACAACATTCTGTGTGATGACATTTTTCTGTTTCCTCTCCCAGAACGGAAAACGCAGAGTAGCAGAAGCTCGCTGGCTTGGGAAAGACGAAAGCAGTGGAATCAACTGGGCAAGCGCCGCGCAAATCACCGAGACGGCGATGGAATGTTATGTTTCCTGGTCCGCATCTAATGAATCCGTGAGGAAGCGGTGGAAATATTGCTCAAGGAGGCGATCAGATGTTCCACGACACGGTCGGTTTTCGAGAGAACTTCCTTGACCCCGGCGGCGTGGGCATCCTCGGTCAGCTGAGCGCCATCATGCAGCGTGATCATCAGCAGGGTGGTCCCCGGGGCAATTCGGGTAATCTCTTTTGCCGCGCGCAGTCCGTCCATCACGGGCATCTGCCAGTCCAGAATGACCACGGCAGGGTGCAGCAACCTGACCTGCTCGATTGCAATTTGTCCGTTCTCGGCCTCACCGCATACTTCCCAGTCAGTATTTCGCTCGATACATGAGCGCACTGAGTGCCGAATCAAGGCGCTGTCGTCAACGATCAGGATTCCGTGAGACATAGCAACCTCCTAGAATGCCTTGGCAGGTTGCTGGCCGGGCCGATTCGTACGAGACGACGGACGGCGACAGGGAAGGCAACTGGGTCCACCCTAGTCCTCGGGTGTGCCGTTCCCAATACAGCGAACGATGTACGCGGCCGCACATATTATCGGTAACCGCCCGCGCGGACATTGTGGACCACCCCAACCCCTTGGCCCTGCGGGAGTTATGTCGTCGCCGGGCCGCCCGCGATTTTTTCGGAAAAAGTGCATTTTTCAGGGTTTTCCTGATAGCAACGATGCGTTATGATTTAGTTACTGGCTGTGTTTTTTTTCAGCAGCCTGCCCTTTCGCCACCTTGCTTTGTGGAGCTCCAAAGGTGAGGCTACGAACATGAGGATGAATCTTTATCTTTCTCCTTCAGCCTTTTCTGCTCGACTCGCAGGCAGCACCGCTCTGCGCTACTTCACGGCCATCGCTGCGGTTTTAGTTGCGGTTATGGTGAGTCGCGCACTGACTCCGCTGGCCGGCGACCGGGCTGCCTACATCCTGCTGTTCCCCGGAGTGGCTTTCTCTGCCTGGTACTGCGGTCTTGGGCCCTCTATCTCTGCGACTACTGTGGGCTTCCTGGCGGCGAACTACGGATTGCTTCTGCCCATACACACAGCTCGTATTCTTTCCCCGGCCGAGCTGATTCCCGGGTTGCTGTTCCTGTTCTCTGCCGTCGTCGTGATGGCGATGGGAGAAACGCGCCGGCGTCATAGCGAAAAACTGCGGCTCAAGCAGGGAGCGCTCGAAGCTCGTGTCCTGGAACGTACCGACGATCTGGCCACCGCCAATCAGAGTCTGCGCGAACTCTCGGCGCGTCTCCTCCAGTTGCAGGACGACGAGCGGCGGCGCATCGCCCGCGAGCTTCACGACAGCGTAGGACAGATGTTGGCGGCGCTCACCATGAATTTATCCGCGGTACGGCTCGACGTCGAGCGCCTCTCCAAAACTGCCCTTGCCCTCGCAGATAGCGAAAACCTGGTCCAGGAAATGAGCAGCGAAGTGCGCACCATCTCGCACCTGCTTCATCCGCCCCTGCTGGATGAAGCGGGCCTGTTGTCGGCGCTTCGTTGGTATGTGGAGGGATTTGCGGGGCGAAGCAATATCCAGGTTGATCTTGATCTTCCGGACGGCTTCAACCGGCTGCCGCGCGAATCGGAGACCGCGATTTTTCGCGTGGTTCAGGAATGCCTGACCAATATTCACCGCCATTCCGGAAGTCCCGTGGCCACTATTCGCCTTCGTCAGCGCGACCACCAGGTGTGGGTCGAGATCGAAGACAAAGGCAAGGGTATTCCCGCCGAAAAACAGAATGAAATGGCGTGCGCAGGCCCGCCCGGAGTTGGCATTCGAGGCATGCGAGAACGGCTTCGACAGCTGGGTGGCACGCTGGAAGTCAATTCCGGTGGCTCGGGCACCGTGGTCACGGTCTGGCTTCCCATCCCCGAAGCGTCGCAGTCGGATTCCACGACCACCGCCGACACTCCCGCGCCGGCCGCCGCGTAAAAGGCGTCCAGCTGCCTCCATTTCTCGCGCCTTGTGGAAAAGCGTGTCTAATTTTGACCGGAAGAAGAGAGAGGATCGAGAGCCCCTCTTGCTTTCGGAGAGCCAGGAAGCAGTCAGTTCGGGCAAGTGTTGCCGGCGTTGATCCGGGGCGCAAAACGTTCTTCAATTTAAAGATGCGTCACGGGGTCACGGCGATGACCCGTAGAGGACTGCCAGACCCGCCTACGATTTTCAGAGGGGCGGCGATAACGATGGCGCCGGTGGGCGGAAGTTGGTCAAGGTTCGAAAGACTTGCGAGGCCAAACTTGCCGCTGCCGTGCATGAGGTAGTGGTTGGGGAATGGTGGGTCGAAGGTGGCGGCCTGACCCGCGTCGGTTCCGACCGTTTCTACGCCGAGGCCCAGGATGTTGCGTTCCTGGGCGAGGAGAGTGGATGTTTCCTTGGCCAATCCCGGAGTGTGGGGGCCGTTGTCTTTCAGGTTGATGTAGTCTTTTGGATCTTTCCGCTTTGACCAGTCTGTGCGCAGGAGCACCCAAGCTCCCGGCGGAATTTGACCATACTGTGCTTCCCATTGGTGGACGCGCTCTGGCGTCAGCAAAAAGTCTGGGTTCGTCGCTACGTCGGCGCTGATGTCGATCACACAGGCGGGGCCGATAAATTTCTTCGGCGGGATGCGATCGACCGTGTTATCCGGAAGGTCTTTGCCGGAGACCCAGTGGACGGGGGCATCGAAATGGGTGCCGGTATGTTCGCCGGTCTCGAAGCCGTTCCAGTACCAGGCGGGGCCGCGCTCGTCGTAGCGGGACAGTTCCCAGATCTTGAATGCGGGCGTGTTGTTCCACTGTGTAGGCAGCGGCAGCAGAGGTGTTTGCGGACTCAAGGGCTGGGTCAGATCGACGACCCGTAAATGGCCGGTGGCTAGTTCCGCGAGCAGTGTGGCCAAGACTAAAGACATTGTGGCTCCTCTTAAGATTCGTACCGCACTCCATGATTATGTGAGCGCGCTGCGAACGCCGCCGCTCTATCGCGTTTTCAGCGATTGGATATGACGGCGGAATTGAAATCGATTTTCGAGCAACGCCAGGTCGGTGACGTAGGCGGCCGGGCCCTTGGCTTCGACCTTGGCGATGATGGTGGTCAGGTCGCCTGCCTGCATGGCATCGGTCACGGTGGCTTTGAAACTCTCCACGCTACGCACCGTGGACACTCGGGGAATGCCGGCGGCGCGGGCTATGCCTTCCAGGTCAGTGCCAGTGCTGGTCGCGGTGGGGAAACCACCGACCGAGAGCAAACTTTCGTTATCGAAAACGACGTGGACCAATTTCCTGGGACGATAACGTGCCATCGTGGTGAGACTGCCAAGGTTCATCAGGAGCGAACCGTCGCCGTCGAAGACGATCACTTTCTTTTCAGGTAGGCACAGAGCCAAGCCCAGCCCAGTCGAAGAGGCTAATCCCATCGCATGTTGCAGGTAGAAGAAATTGGGACGGTGGCCCAGGGAATGGAGTTCCGCCGCGACTGCCCCCATGATGGTTACGACGAGGCAGTCTTCCAGTTCAGGATAAATCGATCGAAGACAATCGATGCGCAACATTCGTCCTTACTCCTCCCACATCAGGTCGCGCGTTAGAAGAAGCGCAACGGGCTGCAAACTGCTTTCGGCGAGGGTTTGGGCCTGGCGGATTCGCTTTTTCACGGTGTCCAACGAATCCAGAAAAAAGTAAGGGATGCCCAGCGCACGCAAGAGCGGTTCAGTGACGTTGCCGCCCTGGGTTTGCCAGGGGTCGCGTTCTCCAATCGTGCCGCGGTAGCTGATGAGCATCAACAGAGGAATTTTGTAGAGATGCGCGAAAGAGACGATGCCGTTGATGGATGCCAGGAATCCGTGGTTCTGCATCAGCATGGCCGACTTGACTCCGGCAAAGTGCGCTCCGGCGGAGATGCCAACGCCCTCCTCCTCCTTCGCCAGTCGCACTAGAATCATCGCAGGATCATCGTCCGCCAAGCGGATGAGATGCACCAGCCAGGTTTCCGGCAGAGCTGAGACCAGGCGGATGTCGCACTGCTTCAGAGCGTCGTAGATGAGCCTGGAGTTGGTCGAGGAGACGGGCATCCTTGTGTTTTCAGGTTGACGAGTATTGCAGCGGAGTATAGGTTTGGCGCTGCTTATTTTGCAAGACGGCCGGGCTGACTTTTCAGGTTTGACCAAGGTTTGACCAGGAGCACAGGTTGGAAGCTAAATCCCAGAGCGTTCTCTATCCCGAAGGTTCGTCCCGGGTGAATACTGACTTTCCCATTGAAAGTGTACGCGCAGCTTTTCCGGCGTTGACTCGGACTCCGGGGTTTATCTTTTTCGACAATGCGGCGGGGGCGCAGGTTCCACAGATGGTGCTGGATGCGGTGAATCATCATCTGCTCGAGTGCAACGTGCAGCGCGGCGGACGTTACGCGAAGAGCCGTGAAGTGGACGAGACGATTGCGCGCGCACGACAGAGCGTCGGCGATCTGGTAAATGCGCGCGATCCAAGCGAGATCGCCTTCGGCATGAACGCCACGTCCTTCATTCGGCTGGTCAGTTTAGCGATTGGACAAACGCTCCGTGAGCGGAACGAGATTGTCGTCAGCGATATGGACCACGAGGCGAACATCGCGACCTGGCTGGCGTTGGAGCGAAATGGCGCGAGAATCCGATGGTGGAAGATGAGGGACGATGGGAACCTGCACGTTGACGATCTCGTTCCGCTGGTGTCTTCGACGACGCGTCTGGTGGCGTGCACGCTGGCTTCGAACGCCATCGGTTCGATTGTGGATGTGGCGGCGGCGGCAGCGGTGGCGCACGAGGCCGGGGCTGAAATCTTCCTCGATTCCGTCCACTACGGCCCTCACGGAGCAATCGATGTGCAGGCTTTCGATTGCGATTACCTGGTGTGTTCGGGATATAAGATTTTCGCTCCGCACATGGGATTTCTCTGGGGACGACGTGAGCTGCTGCAGAAACTGCCGACGTTCCGCGAGGACTTCATTCCAGACGAGCCACCGGGAAAAATCGAGGCCGGTACGTTTATTTACGAAAATGTGGCGGGGATGGACGCAGCGGTCCGCTATCTGGAAAGTCTGGGCCGAAGTGTGTCGGGGAACGATGCAACGAAGAAATCGGAGTCGCGACGAACCGCCCTGCAACGGGCGTTCGAGGCGATCCGGGTCTACGAAGAATCGCTTTCGCTTGAAATGCTGCGCGTGTTCGAAGAGCGCAGCTGTGTCGTCTACGGCGTGGAGGAAGCAGAGCGGATTGGTCAACGAGTGCCAACCTTGTGTTTCAATCTGCCGAACGTGTCCGCGGCAAGAGTCGCCGAAGAACTCGCGAAGCAGAATATCGGCGTACGCGACGGCCACATGTACTCACCGCGGCTGATGCGGCGACTCGGGCTCACCATGGAGAGTGGCGCAGTCCGCGCATCACTGGTGCACTACAATACGGTCGAAGAGGTGCGCCGATTCGGGAGCGCCTTGGCTGAAATAAAGACCTCATGCTGACCGACAAGGAAATTCAGAAGATCCGTTCCCGTTTCAGCATCTTTCAACGCAAAATCTATCTCAACAGTTGTTCCCAGGGGCCGTTATCAGACGCGGTGCAGGCTGGCCTGGAAGACTTTATGGCAAGTTGGCACGAACAGGGTTCGCCGTGGGAATCGTGGGTGGAGCGTTACGAGGCGGCACGAGCGGCGTTTGCGCAATTCATCAATGCCAGCCCCGACGAGGTTGCAATCGTTACCAGCGTTTCGGCGGGCGTGAATGGCGTCGCCAGCGCGCTGAGTTTCGAGAAACGAAAAAAAATTGTAATGGGCGAGTTCGAGTTTCCTACCATGGGCCACGTGTGGCTCGGACAACGGGGGCGAGGCGCTGAGGTGCAGTTTGTGCGCGCCGAGGGCAATTCGATTCCGGCCGCGAATTACGAGGAGATGGTCGACCGCAACACGCTCATCGTGCCGCTCACGCACGTCTGCTTCAAGAACGGATTCCGGTCCGAGGTAAGCGCCATCACGCAGATCGCCCACCGCGCCGGCGCGCTCGTCATGCTCGACGATTACCAGGACTGCGGAACCCGCCGGGTTGACGTGAAAGCACTCGATCTGGATTTTTACCTGACCGGGACCCTCAAATACCTGCTCGGTCCTCCCGGTCTGGCGTTTATGTATGTTCGCAAAGAAATCGTTTCATCGCTGGTTCCTACCGTCACGGGATGGTTTGGGCAAGCCAATCCGTTCGCCTATGACCCGCAACATTTCGATCTGTCTCTAACCGCGCGAAGATTCGAGTCGGGTTCGCCGTCCGTTCCCAATGTGTACGCGGCGCTGCCCGGAATCCAACTGCTGCAGGAGATCGGGTTGGAGTATGTAGCGGCTCACATCAAGAAACTCACGCAATCGCTCCTGAGCAGCGCTCGCGATCTGGGTATTCGCGCCAAAACGCCCGCTGACAGCTGCGGGCCGCTGGTAGTGCTGCAATGCAAAAACTCAACCTTGCTGGTGCAGAAGCTCGCCGCGCGCAATATCGTGGCATCGAATCGTCACGACGGCTTGCGCATATCGTTCCATGTGTACAACACCGCGGACGATGTAAAGGCAGTGGTGGAAGTTCTCAAGAAAAATATCGACCTCATGGTTCTTGATCCTGCCAGCGTCGGCAGCTATGACTGATCGACCACGCCCAGCGGTTGCGGTCACACCGGCCGGTGAGACACCTGCGACGCGGGGTGGAGACGGCCTGCAGCGCCGCTTGAGCCAACGGCAGCTCACTATGATGGCCATTGGGGGCGCGATTGGTGTCGGTTTGTTTTTAGGCAGCAGCGTCACCATTCGGCTGGCTGGACCCGCGGTCATCCTCTCCTACCTTCTTGGGGCCGGTATTGCGCTGATCATGTCCTATGCGCTGGCGGAGATGGCGGTCGTACATCCGGTTGCGGGCGCATTCGGAGTTTATGCGGAGAAGTATCTCAATCCCTGGGCGGGGTTTTCGGTTCGAGCCACGTACGGAGTTGCGCAGATCATCGCCATTGGGGCGGAAGTCACAGCCGCCGGGATCTACATTTCTTTCTGGTTTCCGAATGTTCCGCAATGGATTTGGGTGGTCTTGGTTTCAGCCGCTCTAGTGGCGCTCAATTCCATGCAGGTCAACCGCCTGGGTGAGTTCGAATATTGGTTTGCCATGATCAAAGTGGCGGCGATTGTTGCGTTCATCGTTGCGGGATTATCTTTGATCTTCGGCTTTGGTTCGCGAGCGGGGATCGGCCTGTCAAACCTGACTCAGCACGGAGGATTCCTGCCCACGGGATGGAAAGGAGTCTGGCTTTCGCTCACCATAACCGTCACCAGTTACATGGGAGTGGAAATCATCGCGGTGACGGCGGGGGAGGCCGAGCATCCGGAAGTGACGATTCCACACGCGATGCGGAACATTGTGTGGCGCCTGATTTTGTTCTACGTGCTGGCGATTGCGATTATGGTGACGATGGTTCCCTGGAACCAGACGGGCGGCTCCTCTGGGATTTCTGGGAGTCCGTTTGTGACGGCGTTCGCCGCGGCGCGCATCCCCTTTGCCGCCGCGATCATGAACTTCGTGGTGCTGACGGCGGCGCTCTCGAGCGTAAATACAAATTTGTACCTTTCCACTCGAATGCTTTTCTCGCTGGGACGGGGAGGCTATGCTCCAGAATGGATGGGCAAGGTGAGCTCCAGTGGAGTGCCGCATCGCGCGCTGCTGGCTTCCACCGCGGGGATTATCGCAGCCATTCTGCTGGCGATCTTTGCCCCGAAGAATGCTTTCCTCATGCTCTACGGAACCGCCGTTGCCGGAATGCTTTTCGTGTGGCTGGTGATACTCAGCTCACATCTTCGTTTCCGCAAGAGCATTACGAACGAGCGGCTGTCGAGGCTACCGATGCGCCTATGGGCGCACCCGTCGTTTACTTTGATCGGGATTGGGTTGCTGCTTGCGATCTCGGGAACAACATTTTTCGTAGATGGGTTGCGCTGGTCGGTTCCTGCATTTTCCGTTTTCCTGGGAATTATTTCGGTGCTGTATTGGCGAGGGCGGAGAGAAACATAACCACTGCAAGGAGCTCGAGATGAATGACGCCAGCGAAGAGGTTTACTCTTCGCTCCACGGGAGATTCAAAGGTGATTTGCTTCGCCCTGGCCACGGCGGATATGAAGATGCGCGTGTCATTTGGAATGGCATGGTGGCTCGCGCGCCCGGTCTGATCGCACGTTGCGCAGATGCCAGTGATGTGCAGAACGCAGTTCGCGCGGCCTCTGAGATTGGAATTCTCACCGCCGTCCGTTGCGGAGGGCACAGCCTCGCGGGTTTTAGTACATGTGACCGCGGCCTGGTGATTGATCTGTCGAGAATGCGACAAGTCACGGTTGATGGCGAGGCGCGTCGCGCCAGAATTGCCGGAGGATGTCTGTTGGGGTCGATCGACACGGCAACGCAAAAAGCCGGGCTGGTTTTTCCTGCCGGAGTCGTTTCTCATACGGGAGCGTCTGGGCTGATCCTGGGCGGAGGAACGGGATGGCTCACCCGGCGGTTCGGATTGTCATGCGACAACGTTGAGGGATTCAGTCTGGTCACGGCGGATGGTTCGAGCGTGCGTGCCGATGCAAAAGAAAACGCGGATTTGTTCTGGGCGCTGCGCGGGGGCGGCGGTAACTTCGGAGTGGTCACGGAGTTTGAGGTGAAACTCCATCCGCTGACTTCTGTGGTGCTCGCCCAGGGACTGACAGGCGAAGCCGAGATTCGCCCGCTGCTCGAATGTTGGAGAGACTTCATGGCTGAAGCACCTCTCGACCTGAAGTGGAACATTGATCTACGCCTCGCTCCGCAGACGAAGAAGGTGCCAGCGGAACTCCGCGGGCGGCCGGTGGCCGGCAGTTCGCTGATTTGGACGGGTGACCCGGAAGCCGGGCGTCCGTATCTGGAGCGCGCGCTTTCCCTGTGCCATTCAAATTCTGTGAGCAGCAAGGTGGTGTCGTTCATGAACCTGCAAACCATGGCGGATACCGAATTTCCGCACGGCCGGCGCTATTACACCAAGTCGGGATATTTCACTTATCTCGATAACGGCACGATCGATCGCCTGGTGGACGCGGTGACCACGATTCCGTCGCCGGAAACGCAGATTGAACTCGCCTATCTTGGAGGAGCCGCGGCGCAAGTCGGCGCGGATGAGACCGCATTCGGTGACCGCAGCGCTCCGTTCATTCTGAATCTGTTGGCGAACTGGGCGGACCCATCCGGGGATGCCGGCAACATTGCCTGGATCCGCGCCCTCTTCAACCAGCTTCGGCCGGCGATGAAACCGGGTGTGTACATCAATTTCATGAGCGGCGATGAACAGGATCGTGTGCCTGAGGCGTATCAGCGGTGGGAACGCATGGTCGCGGTTAAGTTGCGCTATGATCCCAATAATTTCTTTCGGCTGAATCAGAACGTTCCACCGCGGAAACTCGCCGCCAAAAACTCGTAGCTGCTCCTCAACCCGCCTTTGTTCGGCGACCACACTAGGGCTTCCAAGCCAGGAAGTAAGCCGAGAAAAGCGACCTCGGGCGCAGTATGTCAATCTGCACGTGAGTGGGGACTTCGGATTCAGTAAAGACGAGATCCACTCTCGTCTCACTACCGGGCGGAGCGTCTGGCAAGTCCATCTCTTGCCGCTCAACCGGAATGTTCCCGCCGCCAAAAAACAAACCTCGCACTTTGTAGCCCCAGAGTGCGTAGCTCGGAAGGTCGGGTCGCACGCGAATCAACAGCTGAAATCTGTTTCGTTCGCGTTCCACTGTGATCGATTCAATGGGGCTGCACTCGCGGCGCAGAAGCTCGTAGGAGGACTTGTGCGCGCCATAGACATCCACAACTCCGTGGACGCGCTGCTGCAATGCACCCACACCTCGATCGCCAACATGTGTGCGGTAGTCGTTGTAACAAAAGAAAATGGCCCCGGCGACGAAATCTCTCGAACGGAATGCCGCGTCATGAGTTCGCAGAATCTCCATTCTTGGTTCATCGCCTTCAGGCCGGTCGGGCGTGCAGGCACAGTATCCGTACTCAGAAACCACGATGGGCTTACCAGGGAACGAGGCCTGAATCTC